>OFJB01000088.1_pt1 | contig 57532 bp, 46 predicted proteins | sample 1775081 | NCBI WGS metagenome assembly OFJB01 (sample SAMN08195771, study PRJEB24354) | sludge metagenome | isolation source: initial sludge from phenol fed wastewater aerobic bioreactor | place: India: Nagpur | collected 2016-06-05
GCGGCCCTACACGCTGTCGATCTGGGTCACCTCGGCCACGGGTTGTCTTTGTATTATCGGCATTCGTATATCTCTCTACCATAGAGCCTACAGTGAGCTTTTGGGACTGTGGAGAGTTTATTGCCTCATCGTATAAGCTTGAAATCGGTCACCCTCCGGGAAATCCTGTGTTTCAGCTTATAGCAAGATTCTTCACACTTTTTGGCGATAAAGATAGTGCGGCGATGCTCATTAATGCTATGAGCGGACTTATGTCGGCACTTACAATCACTTTTCTTTTCTGGACGATCACTCACCTTTCCAGAAGGATTTTTGAAAAAAACAGGAAAAACGGGGAGGAGAATACATTTTCAATTCCAAATGTAATAACCATTATTGGTGCAGGTCTCGTAGGTGCTCTCGCATACAGTTTCTCCGATACATTCTGGTTTTCGGCCGTTGAAGCTGAGGTATATGCAATGTCCTCTCTATTTACTGCAGTTGTATTCTGGGCAATGCTCAAATGGGAAGAGCAGGCCGATGAACCTTGGTCAAACAGGTGGATTATACTTATCTCCTTCCTTATGGGTCTCTCAATTGGGGTTCACCTGCTTAATCTGCTTACCATTCCTGCTCTGGTGTTCATATACTACTACAAAAAATATGATGTGACCAGAAAGGGAATATTCTACGTTCTGTTAATATCTGCCTTAATACTAGGGGTTGTTCTCTTTGGGGTGATCCCGTATCTGCCTAAAATTGCCGCATATGTAGATCTGCTTTTTGTTAACGGTTTCTCTATGCCGTTCAACTCTGGTGCTACATTCTTTATGCTGGCTCTTCTTGGATTTTTGTTCTTTGCGATTTTCAGAACATACAAGAGGGGTATGGTGCTTGTAAACACAATATTGCTTGCATTCACAATGATAGTGATAGGCTATTCGTCTTTCGCAGTTGTGATTATAAGATCATCTGCCAATACTCCTACAAATGAGTATCAGCCTGATAATCCTTTTACTCTTGTAAGATATCTTGGCCGTGAACAGTACGGAAGCAATCCTCTTGTTTACGGAGAGAGTTATGCGTCTAGATACGATGCCGATTTTGACTACTATTACAACAAAATAGGTGATAAATACAAAAAGATTAAAGGTCCTCTTAAACCAAAATACTATTCGGAAGATAAGATGCTCTTTCCTAGAATGTGGAGCACATCTGCCGATCACATAAGGTTTTATGAAACCTATACTCAGGGACGTGGCAAGAGTGTCTCAGGAAGCGATAAGAAACTTCCTCTATTCCGCGACAATCTCGCTTACTTCTTCGATTATCAGATCAACTGGATGTATCTGCGCTACTTTATGTGGAACTTTGCAGGGAGACAGAATGATCTGCAAGGCTCTGTACCTGGTGATCCTGTAAGGGGTAACTGGGAGTCCGGAATTAAGTTTCTGGACCAGGCCAGGTTGGGAGATCAGAGCACAGGACCTGACTATATTGTAAAAAATAAAGGAAAGAATCACTACTATATGATTCCTCTGCTTTTGGGATTCATAGGTCTTTTCTACCATTTTGCAAAAGATCGCAGGAACTGGTGGGTGATACTTCTGCTCTTCTTCCTTACCGGAATTGCTGTAGTTGTTTATCTTAACCAGCCTCCATTCCAGCCGCGGGAGAGGGACTATGCATATGCGGGATCCTTCTATGCATTTGCAATATGGATAGGATTGGCGGTCCTAGCCATTCAAGACTTCCTGCGAAACAAGATGAACGCAAAGGCAGCTTCAATTCTTACTACTTCGGTGACTCTCCTGGTTCCGTTCCAGATGCTGGGTGAAAACTGGGATGACCATGATCGCAGTAACCGTTACGGTGCGCATGACATGGCATACAATTACCTTATGAGTTGTGAAAAGGAGTCGGTTCTTGTTACTCACGGAGATAATGATACATTCCCTCTCTGGTATATTCAGGAGGTTGAGGGTGTAAGAACAGATGTCAGAATTGTAAATACATCGCTCCTCGGAATGGATTGGTATATAAACCAAATGAAATACAGAGTCTATGACTCTCCTCCTCTCAATCTATCCATACCTCAAGAGGAGTATCTGTTCGGGACGAATGACTGGCTGCAGATAGAGGATCAGATAAAGAAGCCTATTCCGCTTAAGGCAGTAATTGATTTTATATCAAATCCTAAAGGCAAGTTTATTGACCAGGATGGGGAGGCTCACAGCTTCTTTGCTGCCAGACAACTTACAATTCCTGTTGATAAAGAGGCGGTTATAAAGAACGGTATCGTTCCTGTTGCCGACAGTTCTCTTATTGTTGACACTATTCAGCTCAATATTCCTGAAGGAAAGAGAGCCCTTACAAAGACAGAGATGATTATTCTCGATCTGTTGGCAAATTATAAATGGGAAAGACCTATCTATTTTGCGCAGATGGGTGGAGATATGGAGATAGGAATTAAAGATTACCTCGAGTACAACGGGTATGCCTATAAGTTTGTTCCTATAAAAACCAAATCTACAACCGGCAATCCGGGAAGAACGGCAACCGATAAAATGTATAACCTGGTAATGAATGTCTACAAGTGGGGCAATATGAATGACCCAGAGGTAAATATAGACTATCAACACTTCCTGACCTTCGCTGCTGTAATGCCTTTGAGAAATATCTTTACTCTTACTGCTCGCTCGCTTATCGAGAAGGGCAAGAACAAAGAGGCCGAAGAGGTTCTGGATAAGATGCAGTCGGTTATGATCCCAAAACATTTCCCGCTTAGCTGTACAATTCTTGGTTCGCTTAACGAATATTCAATTATTGATGCAATAGATATGTACCTGAGAATTGGTGCAAAGGAAAAGGGAATGGCACTAGGGAAGGCATTTATCAATGAGAGCTACACAGCTGCCAGATTCTTTGCCAAGAGATACGGTGCCGGCTATCTCTCTAAGGAAGATGTTGAAAGCAGCATATCATTTATCTACTATGTAACCGAGATCTATAAGAAGAACGGACTTGAGGCCGAAGGCGAAAAAATAATGAAGGAGCTTGAAGCTTTTACTCAACAGATAGATTAAACACTATCCGAGCAGGAGGTTACAACCTCTGAGCTCGGAGTTTTCCATGCGGCCGAGGATTCTGAAAGAGTCCCCGGCCTCTTTTATTCCCAGGTCGTCGGTTTGGATAAAGGAGCATGAGTAGAGGTTTGCCAGATCTATAATATTTACACCTCCTCGTACTCCATTTTCGACTATCTTAAATGGATTGGAGGTGTCTCTTACTATAATGCGCATCCAAGGAACCGATTGAAAAATGCCGTCGCCTTTTGAATATGACTGCGATAAAAGCTCAGCCATTCCGTATTCTGAGTGAATATACTTTGTGTTAAAACCGGTGCAGAGTGCCTCGTGAATCTCCTCCCTGGTAAGCTCCTCTCTTCTTCCCTTCATTCCTCCGGTTTCGATAACTGTGAGATTGGGGAAATCGAGTTTAAATTTTTCTACAAAATCTAAAAGTGCAAAACTCACTCCCAGAAGAATTACCGGAGTCTCCTCTTTTTTTAATGACTTCAGATTTTCGTATAGTTCAGAGTGGTTATAGAGGTAGAAACCGTTGGCAGGATTGCCTGATTGTTTCATAAGACTCTCTGCCATATAAACCAGGGATGATCCCTCTCTCTCAAGGTATGACGGGAGTAAAGATAGAATTGCATACTCTCCAGGATCTCCATAAAAATATCTGAATCCGGCAGAGAAGCTCTTTTCGTAAAGAGATATTCGGGCAACGGGATGCTTCGCAGGAATCATTCCTGTTGTTGAGCTGCTTGTGAAAACTATTTCCGGTTTATATCCCTCGGTAATTATATCTGCCGATTTAAACAGGGAGACCGGAAGAAAAGGGATCTGCCCGACCTCCTTTACAGATTCCGTTTTTATTCCTAAAAGTGAAATGTATTTTTTATATACAGGAGAGTGTTCTGCTTGAAAATGAAATATTTCAAGAGCCAGTTCGCTGAACTCGCTCTCATTTGATACTTCAAATATTTTTTGTTCAAATATCTTCATTTATTTTTAATAGCTCATCGGCAAAATCTCTTTTATTGCTAAGGCGAGGAACTTTATTCTGTCCTCCAAGTTTATTCCTTCTTCTCATCCATTCGAAAAATGTTCCAGGTTTAAGGGAGATAAGCTCGAGCCTGTTCATGGTTACGCTGTTTGTCCGTTTAGCGTCATAGTCGGAGTTTATTTCGCATAGTGCACCGTCCAGATAGTTGGCAAACACTTCATAATCAGATGGGTGATTCTCGAATTCAATTAACCATTGGTGGTAACCTTTACTCTTGTCATGCATGAATACTGGCGCAACAGTGTAATCCGTGATAGTAGCATTAAATGCAGAGCAGGCGAGTGAAAGCGCCTTTTCGGCATTCCCTATCATAAGCTCCTCTCCGAAGGTGTTTATGAACATCTGAGTTCTTCCGGTAATCTTTATTTTATGTGGAGTCAGCGAAGTGAAAACGACCGTATCCCCAATAAGATAGCGCCACAAACCGCTGTTTGTTGTAATGACCATTGCATAATTTATACCTGTCTTAACACTCTCTATCGTATCAAACTCCCGGAACGATCCCTCAAGAGCTTCATCAAGCTTTTCCAATGGGATAAATTCATAAAAAACACCATTTGAGAGCAGAAGCAACATTGAATCCTCATCTGCCTCATCCTGAAAAGCAAAATAACCTTCCGAGGCATTGTAATTTTCACGATAATTCATCTTATCGGACGGAATTAGCTTACGATATTGTTCCCTGTATGGTTCGAAATTGATTCCTCCATGCATAAAGAGCTCCAGATTAGGCCAAAGATGGAGAAGATCGGGTATGTTGTGGTACTCCAGGATTCTGTTCATAAGAACAAGATTCCATGAAGGGACACCGGAAAAATTGGTAACATCATATTTCTCTGCATTTTTGCAGATCTCAGTAACCTTAGTGTCAAAATCGGCTATCAATGCAATCTCTTTTGAAGGTACTCTCCTGAGCTCCACCAGAATATTTGCATTTTTAAGCAGTATTGCAGACAGGTCTCCGTAAAAGGTCTCTCCTGACCCGGCCTCATCGATGTTTACACTACCCCCAAGAGTTAGTGCATTCCCCTTAAAGAGTCCCGAATCGGGATTTTTATTGAGATAGTCTGCAAGCATTGTTCTCATTCCGGAATAGTGACAGTTATAGAGAGCATCATCGGTGACCGGAATAAATTTACTCTTGGAAGAGCTGGTACCACTTGACTTTGCAAACCACTTTACCTTTTGATTCCACAGGATATAATTTTCACCGTGCCGAATTCTGTCGATAAATGGTTCGAATCCATTGTAATCCCTTAAAGGAACGGCATTCTGATAATCCTTTACACTTGTTATACCTGCAAAACCGTGTTCCGAACCGAACCATGTTTCTCTTCCGGCCTCGATGAGAGTTCTGAAGAGCTTCTCCTGCTTCTCCCAAGGGTTTTTGCGAGCTTCATCCACCTCATTAAGAAGAGAGTATGAAAAAAGTGTATATATCTGTGTTGTTATTGACATGAGGCAAATATAGGTATTATTCAAAAACTTCATGCAGAACCCTGAGTGACCTTAATTCAATCTCAACACCCTGATGGTATCCCAAATATTTTAACATTTCAACGACAAATTCATATCTGCTTTTACCGGATATTCCCAGTCTCTTATATACGGAGGGCTCCTCCGAAAGTATGTTCTGAAGTATGGACGAACTATCGGTTGTAAAAAGAAGGTTCTCCCTTAATGTTTTTGACGATGTAAAAGATGCTGCAGAGATATCGAACCTCATACCCTCCGACCCTATACTTTTCTGAGGCAGATATCCCAGTCGGCGGCAGTACTCTACGACAAAGCATGGGTGAAAATCGGCAATGTTATCCCTTTCGGATTCGAGATCCAAAACTGTTTTTACAAAAAAAGTATATAAACCGGGATCTGCACCGCCCTCTCTCTGGCTTCTGTATATCAACTCGCCGATGAACACAGCGATTGCATTTTTTACTATATTGCTCCTTATTGCCGGAAGGTTCATCAGTGGCGAAAACTCTCTGATTACAGGAAGGCTCCCCTTAGTGGAGGGATCGGTAACGGCCTCGATAATACTAAGTGGATGTATCTGTGAGAATGAACCCCTCTTGCCGGCATTGCCGCTTCCATATAATACGAATCCACTACGGCCGTTAGTGTCGGAATAGCCGTTTATAATGTGGGCGTTATCGCGAAATTTAATACTGTTTAAAACTATAATATTGGTTTTCAATAATTTATTTATTATACTGACGCAAATATTCTATCATTTTAGTTACAGCAATTCCTCTGTGGGAGATTCTGTTTTTCTCCTCTTCACTCATCTCGGCCATCGTGGTGTCATATCCCGCAGGCTTAAAGACCGGATCATATCCGAACCCCTTCTCTCCAGAAGTTGTTTCGGTAATAGTGCCTTCGACACACCCTTCGAAAAAGTGAGGCGTACCATCTGTAATAAGGGCTACGATTGTTTTAAAACGGGCTCCTCTGTTTGTAATACCGTTCATCTCTTTAAGGACCTTTTGTACATTATCGGCAAAGGAGCAACCCTCGCCTGCATATCTGGCCGAATAGACTCCCGGCCTTCCCTCAAGTGCATCTATCTCAAGACCGGTATCATCTGCAAAGCAGGGGCGGCCGAATTTTTCCCATAGGTATTTGGCTTTTATCAGTGCATTCTCCTTAAGTGTAGCTCCTGTCTCCTCGATATCTTCGGTAACTCCAAGCGATGCGGAACTAAGCAGTTGAAACTCTGTGCCCGCAATCGATTGTGCCTCCTTAAGTTTGTGTCTGTTTGCAGTTGCGAAAATTATCTCCATTTTTTGTTACTTTATTGCACCAAAGATAGTAAATCCTTACTTTTGTGAACATATAAGAAATGGTATTGAAATGAAGAAGTTATTAAGTATTTCGGTGTTCCTGGTTATGATGGCCATAGCCACAGGTGCATCTGCTCAGTCAAAAGAGTTTAAGGCTGCAAAAAGCCTAGATATACAATTGTCTATTTTAAGGGAGCTCTCTATGCTTTATGTTGATTCTGTGGATGTACAAAAGCTGGTGAGAAAAGGGATAGATGCCATGCTGGAATCTCTTGATCCTTACACTGTCTATATTCCCGAAGATGATGAGGAGAGTCTTGAGCTTCTCACAACCGGATCGTATGGAGGAATAGGAGCGTTGATAAAAAAAGACGGGAAATCGATAATTATATCGGAGCAGTATGAGAACTCTCCTGCTGCCAAGAACGGACTTGTTGCCGGAGATACAATCATGATGGTTGACGGGCTCTCCACCGAAAGTATGAAGGTGGACGATGTTAGTGCGAAAATGAAGGGTAAGCCCGGAACAACTGTTAAATTCATAGTAAACAAACTTAAGGGTCCTGCCGGTGTTGAGCTGGCAATCGCAAGAGAGAGAATTCATTTTTCGGATGTTGAGTACAGCGGAATGATTGGAGATACGACCGGGTATATACGAATTTCCGGATTTACGCTGGGGGGTGCAAAGGATGTCCGTAAGGCTCTTATGGACCTTAAAGCCACCGGAAAGCTGAAAAGAGTAGTTATCGACCTGCGCGGGAACGGTGGCGGAATTCTTGATGAGGCTGTGGAGGTTGTTTCTCTGTTTGTTCCGAAAGGAACAATGGTGGTTTACTCGAAAGGGAAGCTTCCTCAAATGGATATGAAATACTACACTAAGGAGGAGCCTGTAGATCTGAAAATTCCTCTCGCCGTGCTGGTAAACTCTTCATCTGCCTCATCTTCGGAGATTGTAGCCGGAGCGCTTCAAGATCTTGACAGAGCTACAATTATTGGAACAAGGACATTTGGTAAAGGATTGGTGCAGTCCATAAGGGATGTCGGATACAATGACAAAATAAAGCTCACAACTGCAAAATATTATATTCCGAGCGGCAGATGTGTTCAGGCAATCGATTACAGTCACAGAAATCCCGACGGAAGTGTCGGTTATATTCCCGACTCATTGACAAAGGCATTTAAAACCGTTAATAAAGGTAGAACTGTTTATGATGGTGGTGGGGTTACTCCCGATGTTGCAATGAAGCAGGAGCAATACAGCAGAGCCGCTGTTTCTCTGGTTTATAACGACATTCTTCATACTTATTCGGTGAAGTACTATAAAGAGCACAACTCGATTGACTCTCCGGAAAAATTTGTACTAACCGATGCTGAGTACGAAGATTTTGTCTCTTTTGCCGCAGGAAGGGAGTTTGACCACAGAACTGCTACCGAGGTAGAGTTTGACCAGCTACTCTCACTTGCTAAGAAAGAGGGGCTTTATGACGGGATTAAAGATAAGATTGATAGTCTGGAAAAGAGTGTAAAGCTAAGCAAGAGTGAAGTTTTGAGAAAGAACAAGGGGGAGATCAAGTCGCTTCTGGAGGAGGAGATATGTAACAGATATTACTACCAGAAGGGTAGAATTGCAAGCATAATCAGAAATGACGATGTATTGCAGGCTGCAGCGAATGCGGTCTTTGTGAACTGATATATTGCTGTTTAAAAGTGAAAGGAGGGGTTGGGTATGTTGTTGACGGATATTCTGTTTCCCAGGGTGTGCCCTGTTTGCGGAGAGGTTCTGCTAAAGGATGAACACTATTTATGCCTTGCTTGTGAGGTTGACTTTCCGCTAACATTTTTCTGGAACTGGAGCGGTAATCCTGCAGAAATTCTTTTCTGGGGGAGGTTAAAGGAGGTGAAAGCATCTGCACTCTTTTACTATAGAGAGGGTAGTGATTACAAGGAGATTGTCCATAAATTCAAGTATAACGGAGAGAGAAAGATGGGACTCTTTTTTGCGCATATGCTTGGAGTTAAAATGAGGGAGAGTGGACGTTTTGCAGATATTGACTATGTTATTCCAGTTCCGTTGCATTTTTATAAAAGATGGAGGAGAGGGTTCAATCAAGCCGAAATCATAGCTGAGGGGGTTGCGCAAGAACTTGGTAAGCCGCTACTTGGCGGGGTGCTTGTCAGAAGCAGATATACTGCAACTCAAACAAAGAAGGATCCTGAGGAGAGATGGAAGAATGTTTTCGAAGCCTTTAGAATCAGAGGAGCGGAGAAAGTTGAGGGGAAGCATATTCTTTTAGTTGACGATGTCCTTACTACCGGTGCAACTATTGAGGCGTGCGGCCGGCATTTAGAGGGTGTTGAGGGGTGCAGGGTGAGTGTTGCCACATTAGGGTTTGTCGAATAATTATTAAGTTTGCATATTATGCTGAATCTTATAAAAATTGAACTGATAGATGTAATAGATATTGTGCTCGTTGGGGTGCTTATATATCAGGCATATAAGCTAATAAAGGGCACTGCTGCCTTTAATATATTTACCGGTATAATTGTGTTTTATTTCATCTGGCTTATCGTCAAAGCACTGCATATGGATTTGTTGAGTGCAATTCTGGGTCAGGTGATAGGTGTAGGAGTTCTTGCATTGATAATTCTGTTTCAGCAGGAGATCAGAAGATTCCTACTTCGCTTGGGAACCAAGTATATGGATTCCAGAAGAAATATGAGAATACTGGGGGCGCTTTTCAACAAAAGAGAGAAGGGTCTCTCGCTTGAGGCATTGGGAGAGTTGACGCATGCCTGCCGGAGAATGTCCGAAACGAAAACCGGGGCACTGATTGTTCTCGCACAAAAATCGTCGCTTGAATTTATTGTTGATACGGGAGACAGGCTCGATGCTGTCATTAACAGGAGACTTATTGAGAATATTTTCTTTAAAAATGCTCCTCTTCATGACGGTGCTATGGTCATTTCGGACGATAAAATTGTAGCGGCGCGGTGCACGTTGCCGATTACAGAGAATCTGAATATTCCGCCTCGTTATGGTATGAGGCACCGCGCCGCCGTTGGAGTAACCGAGGTAACAGACTCTGTTGTGATTGTGGTTTCGGAGGAGACAGGGGGAATCTCGTTTGTACAGAATGGGGAGATCAAACCTGTTAACTCAATATCGGAGTTAAGACTTGCTATAGAAAATTCATATCCGGATGCAAAAGGTTGAGTGTAAAACAGGATTCGATAAGATAAGGTCGATGATAGAGGGCCGCTGTTCGACAGAAACAGCTAAAAATATGGCCCGTGAGTTTGCCTTTTCATGTGACTACGAATATATTGAGCACTCTCTAAATGTAACCGACGAGATGCGAGTGATCCTTATGCTGGAAAACTCATTTCCCGATTCGGGATTTGTCGATACCACTACCTTCTTAAAACCTCTCGAGATAACATCTGCCTGGCTTGATCTCCAATCGCTCGTAAGGCTCAGGCAGGCTTTGGATACTGTTAAGCTGGTTGTTAATTTCTTTACTGATAAGAGAGCGACAGCATATCCAAATCTCAAGAAGATGACAGAGCCTGTGATTCTTTATCCTGAGGTCTCAAGGAGAATAGATTGCATAATTGATAAGTATGGAGAGGTCAGGGATAATGCAAGCCCTGATCTTTTATCAATCAGGAGAGCTCTTAAGGAGAGGGAGGGGCAGATATCAAGAAGATGTGCGGCTATTCTTAAAAAGCTTCAAAGTGAGGGTTTTGTTGAAGAGGATGCATCGGTTGTTATGAGGGAGGGCAGAGTTCTTGTTCCGGTTAATGCTTCTAATAAGAGGAAGGTTCCAGGATTTGTATATGACGAGTCTGCTTCGGGAAAGACTGTCTATATTGAACCGATGGAGATAGTGGAACTTGATAATGAGATTAAGGAGCTAAGGTTTGCTGAACAGAGAGAGATTGTTAAGATTTTACAGGAGTTTTCCGATTTTTTAAGACCATATCTGCCTGAACTTCTTGCAGCTGGAGAATTCCTTTGTAGTATAGATTTTATAAGGGCAAAGGGGATGATTGCCGTCTCTATGGAGGCAGGGAAACCTATTATTGCAAAGGGGAGAGAGCTTTCGCTTGTAAGGGCAAGGCATCCGCTTTTGGAATCTGCTTTAAGGAGAGAGGGTAAGCAGATAGTGCCACTTACTTTCAGCCTTAATAATGAAAAGAGAATTCTTCTTATATCCGGCCCGAATGCAGGAGGTAAATCGGTTTGTCTTAAAACAGCAGGCCTTTTACAATATATGTTCCAGTGCGGATTGCTGATTCCGGCATCGGAAACGAGTGAACTGCCTCTTTTCGATTCAATATTTATTGATATTGGGGATGAACAATCTCTTGAAAATGACCTGAGTACATATAGTTCTCATCTTTTTAATATGAGAAATATTCTCAAAGAGGCAAATTCGGGGAGCTTTATACTTATCGATGAATTCGGATCAGGAACCGAACCTCAGGCGGGTGGTGCAATCGCCGAAGCTATTCTTACCGAAATTGAAAAGTTAGGTGCATTTGGGATTATTACCACACACTACAGCAATCTTAAATTTTATGCAAGTAACAGTAAGGGTGTTATAAATGGAGGAATGCAGTTCGATGTTCAGAATATTATGCCCCTTTTCAAACTTGAAACAGGCACTCCCGGGAGCTCTTTTGCTTTCGAGCTTGCGCGTAAGATCGGGCTTTCGGAAAGTGTTGTAAAACATGCTGAGGAGATTGCAGGGACCGATTTTGTCGATCTTGAGAAGCACCTGAAAAAGATAGCACGAAACCGTAAACAACTTGAAGAGCGACTTGCGAAGATTAAGACTACCGATAAAGTGCTTGAGAATATTACAGGGAAATATGAGAAGGAGTTAAGTGAGATTCAGGCATTAAGAAAGAGTATAATAAACGAGGCAAAGATCGAGGCAAAAAGGGTTTTGGAGGAGGCCAACAAAAAGATTGAGGCAACAATTAAAGAGATAAGGGAGTCGCAGGCAGAGAAGGAGAAGACTAAGGTTCTCAGAAAAGAGCTGGAGTCATTTGGAAAGGATATGCAGATTCAAACCTCACCTGACGATCAGGAGAAGAGGATTGCGGCAAAAATGGAGCAGCTTCAAAGGAGGAGAGAGAACCGAGAAAAGAGGGCTGCTGAGAGAGAAAAAAGACCTGTTAAGAGGGTAGAGTCCAGTATAGATATTAATGCACCTCTTAAAGTGGGCGATAAGGTTAAAATCAAGGGGAGTGATCTGTTCGGAGAGGTTACAAGAGTAGATAAGAGAGATATCAGTGTTGCTGTAGGTAATATAATAAGTGTGCTCCAGGCCGATAAAGTTGAGAGAATATCGGGTAATCAGTATTCTGCTTCATTGAAGGCAAATGTAAAACCGAGCTACGACTCTTATGGAATGTCCGAACGAAGACTCAACTTCAAACCCTCAATCGACATCAGAGGACAGCGTCTCGACGAGGCCCTGGACACAGTAAGCCATTTTATTGATGATGCCCTTATGGTTGGAGTAGGAGAGGTTAAGATTCTTCACGGAAAGGGAACGGGAGTCCTTAAGGAGGAGATAAGAAAGTACCTTAAAACTATTGCCGGAGTCGAGTCATTCCGTGATGAACATCTGGAGATGGGTGGGTCCGGGATAACAATTGTAAAATTGAATTAATTGAAAATAACAATGAAAAAAACTTCCACATTTTTAGTATTAGTTCTCTTTGTGATAACTCTTAATTCTTGTGGCGGGAGAGAGACCCAGATAAGAGACACCGCACAGGGTTTTTTGGATTCATATCTATCTGCACAATTTGACAGTGCTGCTAAATTCTGCACACCTGAGCTTCTAAGCAGCGGACTTGATTCTATGTCAGCACCTTTTGCCGGGCTTGACTCCGCAGCTCTGGAGCTTTTTAAAAGGCAGATCGCAGGTCTTCATCCTGAGATTGTCTCGGTAGAGAAGAGACTTAAGAAGGATAGTATTGAGGTGAAATACAAAATAACAACCGACAGTAACAGAGAGGAGACTAAAGGGGTTCTTACCGTTGTTAAAACAGGGGATAGCTGGAAGGTTGGAAAATTAGGAGAATGATTGAACAGTTTATAAAATTTGGTCTGGTAGGAGGATCAGGAGTATTTGTCGATTTCGGAATTACTTGGCTCCTTAAAGAGAGGATCAAACTGCACCGATATGTGGCAAATTCGGCCGGATTTCTTTGTGCCGCATCCTCAAATTATTTTCTAAACCGCTGGTGGACCTTTATGAGTAAAAATCCCAGGATTGAACAGGAGTATGCTATTTTCCTTTTGATCTCAATTGCCGGATTACTTATAAATACATTAATTCTTCACTTTTTTTATGAAAAGAGAGGAGCCGCTATTATGCCGGCAGATTCAAAAAAACGATTTTACATATCTAAACTTATTGCAACGGCAGTTGTTACTATTTGGAACTTCTTTCTCAATTATTTTATAACATTTGCAAAATAGATTACCTTGAAACTTTTTGATTCCCACACACACTCTCAGTTCTCTCCAGATAGTCGAATGACAATGATTTCCGCAGCTCAAACAGCTATTAAACAGGGTCTTGGAGGAATTATCTTTACCGATCACTACGATGTAGACCCTCCAAAAGGGATTGTGGCTTTTGATTTTGATCCTGCTGAGCAGCAGCGTGAGATAGAGAATATTAAATACAGTTTTGGTAATTTTGAAATTCTAAAAGGTATAGAGGTAGGAATTCAACTTAAATCTCTTGCAAAAATTAACAGATTTCTTGATCGCTTTTCGTTCGACACAATTATAGCATCTGCCCACTTTGTTGAGGGAATGGATCCCTATTTTGGTGATTATTACAAAAATAGAGACTGGAGGGAGGCTTATGGGTTTTACCTGAAAAGCATCTATGACTGCATTGTTCAATTTGATAATTTTGATGTAATCGGGCACTTCGACTATATTGCAAGATATGCCCCATACAATGTGCGATCTATAAAATACGCCGATTTTCCGGAAATTTTCGAATCCATATTCAGGCTCCTGAAGGAGAGAGGTAAAGCCCTGGAGATAAATACAAATACCTATCGGGATAAGTACGGCAAGGCACCTGAACTCGACATAGAGATTCTAAAAAGATTCAAGAAAAGCGGTGGAGAGTTTGTGTCTCTCAGCTCCGATGCACACGAAACCGGAAGAATCGGTGAAAACTTTGGTAAATATACTGCAATTATTAAAGAGGCGGGGTTTGACCATGTAACACACTATAAAGAGAGAAAACCGGTTTTGACAAAAATATAGCCTCCCCTTATAAATAGTTGTAAATACCCTAACACAGAAATTAACACGAATTTTCTTCAGGGGAGGCTGAACCCTTTAACACGACCAAATGTAGTACCTCTTTTTTTATAAATCCTTTCTAAATCCTTAATTTTTAAAAAAAATTACAATTTTTTAAAATTTTCTATTTTTCTAAGTTCGTACCTGAGAGCGTCAATAGATATCAAAAGCTCGTAAAGAGAGAAGAAAAGAGATGTTACCATGGATAAAAGGCTAATTACAAAGAGTATTTTGGCCATTATATCATATTCGAAAAATATAAAGAACATACAAAGCACACAGAGAATAAAGCTCACTACTCCGAATATCTGAGTATATTTAATTAACGTAAGTCGTTTTTCGAAATTTTTAATTTGCAGATATATGTGTTCATCGCCCTTCTCCTCATAAAGAGCGATTGCCTGGCGGATAAGGTTAGCAATGGCCAGGAATCTGTTTGTATAGGCCAGCAGCATCAGGGTTATAGCTGAAAAAAGAAGTGCAGGGGTATTTATACTAATTTCCATGATCGATAATTGAACTAATCAAACAAAGTAATTACAGGATCGTTCAAATAAGCAGAAAGAATTGTCAGCCCCATTTCGATTTCTGAAAAAATCTAACCCCTAACACAATAATTTTTTTATCGAAAGAGGCTGACAATTACCGATTCAAAATCTCTATGTAAAATTATTCAATTTAAATAAATGTTGAATCAAAAAATTGAATTTAGCGCTCTCCCTGGTGTTAACCACCAGTTATACAGTTATATACAAATCGCTTGCTGCGCTTCAATGTTGTTAAAATTAAGGATTTGTAGTTGTTTCCCCCTTCATTTTGTCGTCGGTAGTGCTCTTCTTTGCCTTTTTTACCTGTACACCGTATTTTCCTATTCTCCATGTCAGACTAAAGTTTGCTGACCGCTGGAATGAGAAGCTCTCTCTGTGTGTTCTATACGTATTATCCTCTGAGTCAAATACAAATTTTTTCTTTTTTGTAAATGGTTCAGATACATACGCGGCAAAATATAACTTGTCATTTAAGAATCTGTGACTATATCCGAAAGATGTCATATAGTTTACAGCATCTTTCGATTGTAGAGTAATATTACCCCCAAACAGATACCCTCCAAGCTCTATGGACCCCTTTTTTAAGACAGTGATAGAGCCCATTAAGTATCCGGAATAACTGAATCCGCTATTGGAAATGCCCATCTCCGGCGATGAAATATCGGAGTATTTTATGGTGCCGTTTGAATATATCCGATATTTTTGTCCATTCATATATGAATAGTTGAAATTTAACCTAATCGATTTATTTTCTCCCTGGTTTTCGTATGTTGATATATTAACACCATCCGTATTAACCTTACGGATGTTTACAATATCGTTATTTGTATAATCACCGGACAGATTGAGTCCAAGATTCCATTTTTGGGAAGATTGTCTGTACCCGAGATTCAGATTGTGTCTTTTTACCGTATTAAGACCTGGATTCCCATATGAAATATTCATTGGGTCGGAGTCACTTACATATGGGTTTAAATACCAGATTCCTGGCCTGTTAAGTCTCTGGGTATAACTTAGAGAAGTAATTTTACCCTTTCCGAGAGAGTAACTTACACTAAGATATGGTACTACATCAAATTGATTGTTATCAAACCTGATATCGCCATCTGAACTCTTTGAAACACCATCATTTTGAGTGAGTTCTGCTCTTACTCCAGCCTTTGCGGTTATACTTTTATTCTTATAAAGATACCCTCCGTAAAAGCTGCCGATATGCTGTGTATAGTCCAGGTCATTCACCTTAGAAGGGTCTTCCACCCACTCACCACTATTCTGATTGTACAATTTAACAATAGTATTTGATATATTCTGCCTTAGAATATACTTTGCTCCAGTCTCAAACGAACTGCCTTTCTTCAAAGGATTGTAGAAGTCAAATTGAAATGACTGTTCAACCTCTCGTGCATCGTTTTTCGAATTCTGCTCATAGGGATAAAAATCCACTATAGCATCAATTGCATTGATGACCTTCCTGTTTGATGGACCGTAGTCTATACCGTATGATATCGTCAGATTTTTTTCAGGTTTTTTATAGTTCTTTTGATATGATAAGTTTCCGGAACTTGATCCGTATTCATATCTTGTACCATATGTGTTCAGATAGTTCCGTGTTACTATTCCGGTGCTGTTTTTTGATATATATTCCGATATCCCGTCACTCTCAGAGTTTCCCATAAAACCGAAAAATGATAGAGAAATAAAGTTAAGTGAGTCGATATCGTAGCTTGCTTCAACACTTATTTGGTCACTTACACCATGGGAGTTATATTTACTTGAAACTGTTGAAAATTTATATTGATCGCTTATAAAGTTCTCCGTCTCTGAAAATGAGCTGCTTTTGTTGCTGAAATATTTCGATCTGAACAAATATGAGGTCATTGCGAATTTCCCCTGTTGAAGAGATAGGTATCCACCTCCTGAATATCCTCCCAGAGTATTTCCTGTTAAGGTAATACTTGCATTGTACCCGGCAGTCTGCTTTTTATTGGTTATTATGTTGATAATACCGGCAACACCATCGGCGTCATATTTTGCAGGAGGGTCGGTTATCACCTCAATTGATTTGATTGAGTTGGCCGGCATGGATTTGATTGCATCTTTAAAATTTTTGACAAGAATTCCGGTAGATCTGCCGTTTACAAGTACCTTGAAATTTGTCTCCCCGTTAAGTCTTACGGTTCCCTCTCCATCGACACTTAACATGGGCACTTTACGTATTATATCGATCAACGGACTAGCCGCACTCTGAGGATCGGATTCCAGATTATATGTGAGCTTGTCAGGTTCGTTCTTAATGAGCGGCTTTACCCCAACGACAGTAACCCCGGACATCTGAACCCCCTCAAGCAGGAAAATATCTCCAAGATCCACTCTTTTAGTTGAACCATCGATAACCAGATCCCTCTTTACAGTAGAGTAGCCCATCATCGACACCGAAAGAACATATTTCCCTTTTGAAGGGATCTCAATAAAAAATTTACCATCGGCACCGGCTGCCTGTGCTTTAATTAGTTTTAAGGAATCCGTGAAAACTGCAATAGTCGGATATTCAATAACCTTCCCTGAAACAGAGTCCTTTACCACTCCTGCAATTGTAATATTTTTAAGTTCTGCAGGCTGTGAGATGGCAGATGCTGATATAAGCATTGCCATAATTGTCATTTGAATAAATCTCATTAAGATTGAATTAATTTGAGTAATGCCTCAAAGTTGAGTATTTATAATTTATAAATCATTACAAAATCCTTAAAATTAGAGTCTAAAAAGATTGTTTAAGTATCAATCTTTTTAATGTAATATCCTTTACAAACGGTGTTCCGTCTAATAGGAGCCCTTCGATGCGGACATTCATATTGTTTTTTCTGTCGTCGGTGTAAAAGTTGAAAGAGGCCTTACCTAAAGAGTCTGTTTTTATGCATGGGTTCCAGTAGAGAGTATTTCTAAAATCCTTATTTGGACCATCCTTTTCTTCTTGTGTTTCGTATTTTGGAGAATAGAACTTAACATTTGTCTGATAACCTAGTGGTGAAAACTTCCGTACGTTTGTTTTTACTCTCTCCTCAAATATTTGATCGGCCCGTCTTGTTGCCAACAGGATTACACCGTTATTTGTACCGTATATTGCTCCTTGAGCTCCTCTCAGGAATATCATGCTGTCAAAATCCATAACCTTCATATAATAAAGTTCATAAGTGCCTCTCCATTTCAATCCGTCAACATATAGATAAGGTTCTTGGTTAGTTCCATCCATATTATAACCTCTGTTGGATAAAATAACTGGTAAATCTATACCAGGACGTGAGCCTATAAATAAACTTGCATATTTTGATACTATATAACGCTGTATATCAGTTTCGTCCCAATCCTGAAGCTTTTCCCTATCTATGATTTGATCTTTTGGAAAACTTTGCAGGAATGGCGAAATATTTGTTGTAAGCCGTACTCTTTCTTTGGCTCTATCAACAACACGAATCTCGTTAAGAGTTCTTGTGGTAATATTATCAGTTGTTAATGAAGGTGCAGCTAGTTTCTTTGTTGTCAATAATGACATCGTATCAATTTTGACCAATTTATTCCACTGTTGATTGTCAAAGCCAGGGAATAACTCACGAGCAATTTCCAAATTAAAATACTGCCCACCGTTTTTCCCGGATACCCCCAAAAGGAACGAAGTACTGTCGGGGAAGTCAAGTCCTCCTATAGTGAAAGCACCTTCTTTATCCAGAGTGTATGCCTGTTGGAATTGTATTTTAGGAGCATACGCCATTAGTAATGCATTACTTACACTTTTTTTTGAAAACCCCGACACAGAACCCGAAACTGACTGTGTCAGCTCTTTTTCAAACAAAGGTTTTTCGGAATAATAATACCTCCATCCCTGAGTAAGCAATAACAGGTCGAGGAATCGCTCTTTTTCGGGAGATGGATTAATAAAATAGTATCCCGGGTTCTCAATTTTACCTCTTACCTCGCTAGTCAGCTCCATATAAGAGACAATATTTTCTCGTGCTAAATCTTCTTTAACAAAAAGCGAGTCGGTAACAGATACTGAGAAATTACCTCTTAAAGGATTACCGCTGTTGTCGGACAATGATACCGCCACTGTTGCCAAATCTCTTGAGTTGAATGATTGCTTGTTTGCCGCCGTGAAAATATTTAGAATCTCAGTATTATAGATATAAAATAATCTCTCAGCCAAAGTCTCGCCTCTTCCATTGATTATTTTTACACTATTTACCCCTGCCGGCAATGATTGAAGTGGAAACTTGTCGGTCAAGGACTCTTTATCAATCTCTTTTACAAAGTAATTATTTCTGTTGTTAGAGAGGACAATGTAGTATTTATTCAAATTTATAGCTATTGGAAGATTTACAAGCGAAGAGCTAACCAACAACGCAGTACTTGTTCTTTTTACGGAAATACTTACCCCCGAAGCCTCAGGAGCAGGCAGGTCAAATCTTTTCGACTCCCCAAGAGCAGGGTGAACCATAACATAGTATCCATCTTTGTCGGGAGAGGCTAGGGTAATAATCCCCATTCCATTGTGTTTTGTTTCAATATCACAAATAAAAGTGCCGTCTTTTTTAAATAGAGAACCCTTTAGTTCGATAGAATATCCATCGGAACCAACTGCCTTGAAAGCAATCTTTGCCGGAACACCGGGAAAGTATCGGCCACTTTCGGGGAAGAATTGGAGGTCAATATTCGAAGAAGAGGCCACGCTTTTAGATAGATTATTCGCAACGTTATTCAATGTTGAAACATATATCTCTTTAGTAAACATGTACTCAGCAGGGAAGTTTTGCATCCAGCGAGTGTATGCCCTCAAGATGTACCTACCATCCTTAAGGTTATCTAAAATTTTAATGTGCCCGGTAAATCCGTCTTCGGAGTCCTTAATTTTAACTCTGGCAACAAGCGTATCGCACCATAACTCGACATAAATAAATGCACTTAACTCTTGTCTGTTCTCAACAGAAGAGTTTAAAAGATAGCCTCTTAACCAGATATTCTCTCCAACGAAATAGGAACTTTTATCGGTATGGATATACAATTTTTCTCCTGTATTTAACTTAGAATGAGGCACAAGAGAATCAATTGCTTGTCCGTTTAACAATGAGCTGAATAATAGCAGAATGGAAATTGTGAGGTTTTTCATAATTATAATTACAATAGGAAATCCATTGAGATTTAGCATTATTTAACGCCTATTAATCATAAAGTTACAAAAGTTCTTTATTTTTTAAGTTCTCTTTTTAATAAATATTTTACGGGATTTAAAAATCTTTCAAACGCACTCAAGTCTTTAGTTATTATTTCGGCGATACCCGTCATCTCTTCATTAACAGGTATGTTAATATGGTAATTTGTTGTAAGAGAGTTTTTAAAATCGAGCGAGATTACAAGCTGTTTTTGATTGTTTAGTGTAACAGGGCTTGCAGATATTCCTGCAATTGTGGTTTGCAATACACCGAATTCCATATACGGGTAGTTGTCGAGTTTGATATTAACCTTTTGCCCATATTCTACCTTCCCTGCTCCCGCCAAGGGTAAGTATACTTTTCCTATTACATTTGATTTTTTATCCGGAATTATTGTCATAAGAACCTCCCCGGCCTCTATGTTCTGGTTTGTTTGCCAGTATTGAGTAAGTGAAACACTCCCATTTATCGGACTCACTAAAAGATATGACTGTTCCCATTCGGCAATCTTTGACTTTAAAATTTCCAGGGATGATTTAATTGTTTGTGAATATTTTCTCTCTAAATCGCTCTTTTCCTTGCTAGTATCGAATATGGTTTGTTGTGTCTGGCTAAGAGTAATTTGTGCAGAATTGCAGGCAGATAATCTTGTCTCATGTTGTTGTACTATTGATAAATAAGAGCTTTTGCTTTTTTGAAATTCAAGAGATGAGATAGCGTTATTGCTAAAAAGGAGTGAATCTCTTAAATACATTTTTTCGGCGATACTTAATTGCTCTTTGCTTACATCTGCCTGAACATTTAATGACTTTATGTTTTGGTTTTGTATCATTAATTGCTTTTTAAGCAATACAATCTTTTTACTGTGATAATCTGCCAACTTGAATTCATTAAACTCTTTTACTGCTAAAAGAAGATTTTGATAATAGTCCTGAAGAGTGCCAATGGTAAGAGTTTGCTCCTTAATGTCGTATACCGTAAAATTAGTGTCTGAAAGAGTTTTTTTAAGATTTGAATATGACTCATAAGCAACAGGATTTTCTATATATGAAATTACTTCGCCTTTCTTTACACTGTCGGACTCTTTAACAAATAATCTGATTCTGCCCGAAGAGCGGGTAATCATCTGTACAGGAAGGTTCCCGGATGTTATTACTACAGGAGCAGTGATTATATCGGGGTGATTGAAAAACGTACTTCCGATAAGTAAGAGTAATAATACAGAGAACAAAACAGTTATTCCCCAACGGACAGCCCATCCCGGAGGTTTGCCGAGAACTTCATTCACCGAATCGCTCTTTATTTCAATTCTTTTGACTATATCGTCAGCTTCTTTTTCCATTAGCTATTTTTCAAGTTCGAGTTGATTTTTTACCAGCTCAAAGTATTGTGCTTTATCTGTAATTAGTTGCTGGTGTGTCCCCTGTTCTGCTATTCGCCCTTTATCCAGCACAATAATATTATCTGCATTTTTTACGGTGCTTAACCTGTGAGCGACAATCAGTACAGTTCTCCCTCTAAAAAAATCAGTTAGGTTTTGCATTATGATTTTTTCATTATTTGCGTCTAATGAGTTTGTAGCCTCGTCAAAGAAGATATAATCAGGATTTTTATAAACCGAACGGGCGATAAGAATTCTCTGCTTTTGCCCCTGGCTTATTCCGTGTCCCTCCTGTCCGATTTTTGAGTTGTAGGCAAGAGGCAGCGACTCGATGAAATCGGCTATGTTCGCAGTTTTTACTGCATTTGACAAGAGTTGGTTGTCAACAAATTCCGCTCCGGGGGCAATGTTTTTTGCGATAGTATCTGAGAATATAAAACCATCCTGCATAACTACTCCGCATCTTTTTCGCCACTCCTCAATATTGTAGTTGGTCAGGTTATTTTGACCGATTTCAATGCTCCCCTTTTTGACAGGGTAAAAACCGAGAATTAATTTTATTAGTGTAGTTTTTCCACTTCCGCTAGAACCTACAAGGGCAGTTATCTTGCCATGAGGGATGCGAAAAGAGATATCATTAATTACATTTTCATCACCTGCGCCATCGTATTTAAATGACAGGTCATTCAATACAATGTCGCTTTTTGGAGGGATTTCCTCTATGAGACCCTTCTCGATATTAACTTCATCCTCTTTATCGTTAATCTCGGCAAGTCTCTCCAGACTTATCTTCGCATCCTGAGTCTGCCTAATAAAGCCTATAATCTGTACAATCGGAGAGTTTAACTGTCCAATGATATACTGAACAGACATCATCATCCCAAGGGTCAGTTCGCCACGGATAACCGAACTTGCCGCAACAACAGTAATTATTATATTTTTGACTTGGTTTATCAATGTTGCTCCTGCTTCTTGGTATTGTCCAAGGGCTAATCCTTTAATACTTATTTTAAAAAGCTTAGCCTGTATGCCTTCCCACTCCCACCGTTTCTGCTTTTCACAGGCGTTGAGTTTAATCTCCTGCATGCCTGTAATCAGCTGAACAATCGAGCTTTGATTTGCCGAATTTTGTGCAAAAGCTTTAAAGTCCAGTTCACGCCTCTTCTTCAGAAACATAACTATCCATAGTATATACAGGAGCGATGCTCCGAAAAAGATCAGGAAGATAGTTGAGCTGTAGATAAGGAGCACTATACCGAATATTAGGATGTTTACCATCGAAAAGAGAATATTCAGAGAGGATGAGGTAAGTAGTTGCTGAATTCTGCGATTGTCACCTATTCTCTGCATTATGTCTCCTGTCATTTTTGTGTCGAAATAACTAATAGGCAGACGCATAAGTTTGGCCAGAAAATCGGAGATTAGTGAGATATTAACTCTGGCTCCTATGTGCAGAAGGAGCCACCCTCGGATAAAATCAACAAAAACAGAACTCAGAGTGAGGACCATCTGCGCAATGAGGACCACCCATATAAATCCTATATCCTGATTGCCGATTCCTATATCTACTATGTTCTGGGTTAGCAGAGGCAATATAAGCTGAATGATACTCCCTGCTAAAAGACCTATAATCAGCTGCGATAAAAGTTGCTTATAAGGTTTAATATATGAAACTAGGAACCCGAAGCCTTTTCTGGCACTATCCTCTCCATCTTCCCTGTAAAACTCCGGAGTTGGTTCCAGCAACATAGCAGTTCCGGTTTCAATACCATTATTGACCGAACTTATCCAGCATCTTTTAAACTCCCTCTCATTAAAACAGTTAAGACCTCCTGCCGGGTCTGCTATATGTAACAGAATCTTCCCTCTTCTCCTCTTTATTTTGTACAAAACCACAAAATGGTTCTGATTCCAGTGAATTATACAGGGGAGGCTAGCGGTGCACAGCTCCTCAAAAGAGACTCTTATCCCTGTGCTCCGCAAACCTATGCTCTCCGCCGCCTGGCTTATACCCAGCATCGATACTCCGGTTCTGGTATACTCGCTTTTTTTTCTGAGCGTGTCCAGAGAGTAGTGTTTCCCATGGTGAGCGGCAATCATCCGGAGACAACTTGGTCCGCAATCCATCGCATCGAGTTGGGTATATACTTTAAACTTCATTTATCTAATTTCCGTCATCAACCATTAACCATCCTATTACATTTCCGTTTTCATCGAGAATCGGTATCCAGTGAGGGGTCCCTCCACAGATATGTGATAATTCATCACCTGACAGGTAGTTTTTCTCTTCCATTTTTTTACAAAATTCACGACAATAAAATTTTTAATCATTTCAAAATCATTAAAAAATCCTTAAAAAATCCTTAATTTTGGGCGATGTTAAAAAAGTCTTTGATTATCTCTGTTTTGGCTATTGCACTACTACTTATTGTGCAATTGGTATGGCTTTCTCTCGTGATTAAAGATGAAAAACACAATTATGAGCAAAGAGTCAATGAGCTTGTTGAACAGGTAGTTAAAAAAGAACTTGTACACAGGAGATCTTATATAAAAAAGAAGAATACCACATTTGTATCAAAATTTGTAAGCAGCAAGGATCTTAAAAAAGAGGATTACAACAAGTATACACTTAGCGCTAAAGATGTTGGTAACGACGATTTCATTAATGTTACGGTTGACCATTTTCATCAGGTTTACCAGAAGGATGTAGGACACCCATTCAGCGTTGGGGTCTTTTCTAAGATACTTGCAAATGATTTGGATTCACTTGGAATGGGTACTTGCTTTTCGGTGTACTACTCCGATTTTAATCTTCAGAAATTTTTTCATTATAAAAGCGATAAACTATGTTTCAACAAATCCTTTACTGTTGAGACTTTCCTCACAGTAACCAAAAATATGAAGGTTACTGTAGTGGTATATTTTCCTTTATCGGTTTATCAGGGGAAGTTCCTCTCTATAACTCTCTTCTCGTTTGTCTTGTTGCTTTTAATAATATATCTGCTTATTATGCAGTTCAGGATATTGTCTGAACAACAGTCTCTGGCAAGAGTAAAGGAGAATCTTACAAGATTTTTTACTCATGAACTTCGCTCTCCGTTACAGACTGCCCTTTCGGGAGTAGAGATGTTAGAAGATGCTGCAAAAAACGGCGACATTGAATCTCAGAAAAGATACAGCAAGGTTGTATTGGATAAATTGCTGTATATTAATGGGTTTATCGAAAGGATGCTTGATATAAACAAGTTAAAGTACAGTCGTGTAAGAGTAAACAGGGAGCGATTCAATCTACTGGATGTAGCTAAAAGAGTAACGGCAGAGTTCTCTACGAACAATTCAAAAGATATTGATATTAAAATAGATAAAAGCTGTGATATTGAGGTGTTTGCAGATATTGAGCATATTTACAACGCCCTTTCAAACCTTGTCGGAAATGCAGTAAAATATTCCGGAGATAGTGTTGGCATAAAATTGGAAGTGAAGAGGAATAGAAAATATACTGAGATATCCGTGGAAGATAATGGAATAGGTATTCCCGAAGCGGATCAGAAAATGATTTTCGACCAGTTCTACAGAGTGAACGATTCCGGACATAATATCAAAGGTAAGGGATTCGGTTTAGGGTTGAATTATGTAAAGTGGGTGGCAGAGTCGCATAGAGGTAGGGTGCTGGTTAGGAGTAAACCTGGAGAAGGGAGCAGATTTACCTTAATTATTAGTAATATATGAGCAGGAGACTTCTCTTGATTGACGATGATGCGGAGTTCACATCGATCACCTCCGACTTCCTGATATCCGTTGGTTATGATGTGCTTGTTAACAACAATGGCGTTTTTTTTCAGAACAGTGTTGCAGAATTCTCTCCCGATGTGATTCTTATGGATAGAAATCTGCCGGGTTCTATTGATGGATTGGAGCTAATCAGACAGATCAGGAAAACCGGGTATGGTGTTCCTGTTATATTTATTACATCGCTAATAAGTGACGAAGAGGTAATTGAGGGGTTGGAGATGTATAATTGCGAGTATATCAAAAAACCTTTCGGATTAAAGGAGCTAAGATCCAGGATTGATAGGATTCTTCACTATTCCGAACTGGATAGGATTCTTTTTTCGAACAACTGCTATATTGCCGAAAAATGTGCAATCAAGAATGGAGATAAAATAATCACACTCCCGAAAAACGAAAATACATTGCTTAAGCTTCTGATGGATAATCAGGAGAAAATCTGCCCAATAGAGTCGATCATATATACAATTTGGGGAGATAAAGATGTAGAGCGACTAAATCGTGTGGATGTTCTGGTGAACAAGCTTAGAGAAAAGATCAAAGGACTTCCCTATGTGGTTGAAAATCAAAAGAGGATCGGGTATGTGCTTAAATGGCAGGGAGATTAGTATTTGGGGATCTTTTTCATTCTTCCCTTTTTATCCATCTTCCCTATATAGATCATATACTTTTTAAACTGCTCTTCGGTCAAAATCTTTTTAAAGGCCTCCTCAGTCTTTAATTGCCAGTCATCCCTCACCTGAATGTAAGCTTCGTTTGTAAGCCTTCCTCCCTTTTTCATCTTTTCGAATTCATCATTCACCCCTGTTAAATTGGCCTGAAGTACGGAATCTACCTGAAAAAGCTGCTTATTATTAAGCTTTAATTCTATCTGCAGTTTGTCGGATTGCTCCTGGGCAATCTCAACCGGTGTTTTTGGCTTTTCCTGCTGCTGTTCCTGCGCAGATAGAGCTGCCGATAAAAATAAAAGTGCTGATGTTAAGAGTACTCGCATAATTTCTCTTATATTTTTAAACAAATTTAATATTATATTTGCTCTTCTATAACAATCGAACAGATAAAAACACTAATTATGAAGAAAGGAATAGTATCTGCATTGCTGTTTATGTTGGTTCTCTTTATGCCACAGAGCGGTAAGAGTTGTACAAATGTAATAATAACTAAGGGAGCATCAAAGGATGGTTCGGTTATGGTTTCATATTCTGCCGATTCCCATATACTTTACGGGGAGCTCTATTACAATAAAGGGGCAAAGTATGCACCCGGAACAATGCTTAAGGTTTACGAATGGGATTCCGGTAAGTTTCTCGGGGAGATTCCTCAGGTTGCAAAGACCTACACTACCGTAGGAAATATGAATGAACATCAACTCGTTATCACCGAAACCACTTTCGGAGGAAGAGAGGGGCTTGAGGATACTACTGGAATCATCGACTATGGTTCATTAATTTATATAACCCTTCAGAGGGCAAAAACAGCCCGCGAAGCTATACAGGTTATGGCCGATCTGGTTAAAAACTATGGATACTACTCTTCGGGCGAGTCATTCTCGATAATTGATAAAAACGAAGCATGGATACTTGAGATGATTGGAAAGGGGACAAAAATCGTCAACGGGAAAAATGTAAACAAAGGCGCTGTTTGGGTTGCTGCAAGAATTCCGGACGGATACATATCTGCCCACGCAAACCACGCAAGAATCACAACATTTCCGCTTAACGACCCCGAGAACTATCTATACTCTCCGGATGTTATAACTTTTGCAAGGCAAATGGGATTCTTCTCAGGAGAAGATAAGGACTTCAGCTTTTCGGATGTTTATGCTCCGCTCGATTTCGGATCTATGAGAGGCTGTGAGGCTAGAGTATGGAGTGCTTTCAATATTCTGGGTAAAGGTATGTTTGGCGATAAAAGGGCAGATTCTTACCTTGATTATGCAATGGGATACAATCCAAAAAACAGGATGCCGTTGTATATAAAACCTGCAGGGAAGGTTTCTCTTAAAGATGTAGCTGATGTTATGAGAGATCACTATGAAGGGACTCCAATGGATATGACAAAGGATCCTGGTACCGGAGGAAACCAGTTGCCATACCGCTGGAGACCTATGACCTTTAAGGTTGACGGAGTGAGCTACACAAATGAAAGGGCAATTGCCACCCAGCAAACAGGATTCTGGATGATTGGCCAATCTCGCTCTTGGCTTCCCGATGAAATAGGAGGAATCTTCTGGTTCGGGGTTGATGATGCAGCCACTTCGGTGCTTACCCCTGTATACTCATCATCGCTGTCGGTTCCTGAGTGTTTTGCAGTCGGTAACGGTAATATGACTACATACTCTCCTACATCGGCCTTCTGGCTCTTTAACAGAATTTCAAATTTTGCCTACCTCCTGTACGACAGAGTGGCTCCGGTTGCAAGAGCAAAAAGTGACAAGTTCGAATATGAATCACTTGAGCAGATTCAGAATGTCGACAAAGAGGCTTTAGCTGCGTTTAAAGTATCTCCGGCAAAGGCGAGAGAGGTTGTTACAAAATATTCAATTGGAAGAGCTTCTCAAATGTTCTCGCAGTGGAAGAGTTTTGAAGAGTATCTGCTGGTTAAGTTTATGGACGGAAATATCAAGAAGGAGGGACCCGATGGAAAATTCCTCGACAATGGTAACGGACGCAATATACCAGCCTCACCACAGCAACCCGGCTACTCTGAGAGCTGGAAGAGAGAGGTTGTCAAGAGTGCAGGTGAGAGACTTAAGGTGGTAGAGTAGTTATTTGAGGTTAAGCAATAAAAAACATAGATAGATGAAAAAAATAGTAACATTTTTACTTTTAACTCTGTTGGCGGGAGCAAATCTGTTTGCTCAGATGACTGAGCAGCCCGTAAAGTGGAAAACAAAACTTGTAGATAAGGGATCGGATCAATACGAACTTCAGGTGACAGGTCAGATTGAGAATAGCGAATGGCATATTTACGGACTTGGTCCCTATGTTGACGGACCCATAGCTACATCCCTGACAATAAATACAGGAAACAGAGCTAAGCTTGTAGGGAAACCTTATCTGCTTACAACTCCCAAAAAATATTACGATGAAATATTCGGGATGAACCTCGAGCTTCTCGGTGGAACATTCATAATTGCTCAAAAGATTCAGGCTGTAAAGGGTGAGGCGGTCAAGCTTATTGCCACAGTCGAATGGCAGGCTTGCAACGACCAGAACTGCCTTCCGCCTACCGAAGAGGATCTTCCGTTCGAATTACCGGCTGCAAAGAGCCAAGCCAAATCGGCAACCGTCGAAGCTGCCGAAGTTGCCAAGGCTTCATCTCAGGTTGCAGTTCCGGTCTCAGCTTTAGAAGATTCAACCGGACAAGCGGGATCGGTTGCCGCCATTTCCTCCGACTCAACCTCCGGGGCTGTGGCTCCGGCTGCGGATACTCAGTTCGAACCTCTTGGTGAGAAGAGTGCATCGTTATGGTCGGTGATACTGGAGGCAATTATATGGGGATTTGTGGCCCTTCTGACGCCTTGTGTCTTCCCAATGGTTCCTATGACCGTTTCGTTCTTTCTCAAGAGCAGTGGCGGCGAAAACAGAGGAAAAGGTCGCTTAATGGCCTCTCTTTATGGTGTCTCGATTGTTGCTCTGTATACTATTCCGATAGCGATTATAATTGGGATTACATATTTCGCTGGCGGAGCGTCGGTTACTGCAGATATATTCAACTGGCTTGCTACGCACTGGATACCTAACGTTATATTCTTCCTTATCTTCATGGTTTTCGCCGCCTCATTCTTCGGGGCCTTTGAAATTACCCTTCCAAGCTGGATGGTCAATAAATCCGATGCCAAATCGGACAAAGGGGGCTTTATAGGCGTCTTCTTTATGGCTCTCACTCTTGTTCTGGTATCTTTCTCCTGCACTGGCCCGATAGTTGGCACAGTTCTTATAAAATCGACCCAGGGCGAGGTATGGCAACCAATTGTCACAATGCTTGCTTTCTCTGCTGCATTTGCGCTTCCATTCACAATCTTTGCATTTGCTCCGTCGCTGCTTAAAGATCTGCCTAAATCGGGCGGATGGCTAAATAGTGTAAAGGTTGTACTCGGATTCATTGAAGTGGCGCTCGGATTCAAATTCCTCAGTGTAGCTGACCAGACTTACCACTGGGGCATCCTCGACAGAGAGGTATACCTGGCGATTTGGATAGTTGTGTTCACTCTTCTGGGATTTTATCTGCTTGGCAAACTGAAATTTGCTCACGATGATGAAACCGGTCATATTACTGTAAAAAGACTGACTCTTTCGATTATCACATTCTCCTTTGTGGTCTATATGATTCCGGGAATGTGGGGAGCCCCTCTTAAAGCCCTCTCGGGGTACCTTCCTCCAATGAGTACGATGGATTTCAAATATAGTGCTCCTGCTGAGGGAGAGGCTTCGGCGACACCTCAAGGCTCACTGGGATTAAAGCCAAAGTACAGCGAATTTTTACATCTGCCTCACAATCTTGAGGGATTCTTTGAGTACAAAGAGGCTGTTGAATACGCCAAGAGTGTAGGTAAACCTCTGTTTGTCGATTTTACCGGCCACGGATGTGTTAATTGTCGTGAGATGGAGGCAAGAGTCTGGTCCGATCCTCGAGTATTAAAGCTATTCCGTGAAAAATTTGTGATGCTTGCCCTCTATGCCGACGATAAAAAGGAGGCGGCACAGGAGGATTGGTTAACAACCCCTTCGGGAAAGGTATTAAAGTCAATCGGTAAGATCAACTCCTATATTGCAATGACTAAGTATAATGTTAATGCACAGCCTTTTTATGCAATTATAAATCCGAATACCGAGGAGTACCTGACAAAGCCTATGGGGTATAATCTGAATATAGATGAGTACATCAAATTTCTTGAGGATGGATTAAAAAATATGCCTCAATAATTTGGTATTTTAAAAAAAGGATTACATTTGCAATGATTAAACATAGAAATGAACAGATTTTTTAACACAAATTCACTCCATCATCATCACCTACAGTTACCTGGCAGGCCGATGACTCTATTGTGTTAAATTTTGTAAGAAATATAAACCTGGAAGGCTTGCCGTAAATGGCAAGCCTTTTTTTTTGACAAATTTTTAAATTTTATATATGATAAGATTAGCTATACAGGCCAAAGGCCGGTTAAACGAAGAGAGTGTTGAAATGCTTGCGGAGGCAGGGATCTCTGTTGAGCAGAGTAAACGAAAACTTCTCTCAAGGAGTGAGGATTTCCCCCTCGAAATTCTCTATTTGAGAGATGATGATATTCCTCAGGCAGTCTCCATGGGTGTTGCAGATATCGGGATTGTTGGATTGAATGAGGTTCTGGAGAACGAATTGGAGGTAGAGGTTATCCACAAGCTCGGTTTTGGCAAGTGCAGATTGTCTCTAGCTATTCCAAAAGGAGACGAGTATACGGGACTGGAGTATTTCAATTCAAAAAGAATCGCCACATCATATCCTGTAATTCTAAAAAGATATTTTGAACAGAAGGGGATAGTGCCTGAAATCCACAAGATTGCAGGATCGGTGGAGATTGCTCCGACAGTTGGAATGGCAGATGCGATATTCGATATTGTCAGTACGGGTGGAACACTCATATCTAACGGATTGAGAGAGGTTGAGAGGGTAATCTCTTCCGAAGCCGTTCTGATTTCCGGGAAAGCGCTGGAAGAGGATAAACTGCTTATTGTAAGGCAGCTTATATCCAGGTTTGAAGCGGTGGAGAGAAGCAAAGGGAAGAAATATATGCTAATGAACATTCCCGAAAATCGTCTTAAAGAGGCAACCTCAATTCTGCCCGGAGTAAAGAGTCCCACAGTACTGCCTCTTGCTCAGAGCGGATGGTGTTCGCTTCATGCTGTAGTGAGCGAAAATGATCTTTGGAGTAAAATAGAGCAATTAAAGCTTATTGGTGCCGAGGATATACTTGTTTTGAGTCTCGAAAAAATGATTCCGTAATAAATAGATTAAATATGATTAATATAATTGATTTACCTGAGAGAGAGTTATGGGCCTCATTGGCCGCAAGACCCTCATTTGAATCGGGAATGTTGCAGGGTAGCGTTGCTGAAATATTAAGGTCAGTAGAACAGGGAGGCGACAAGGCACTTCTATCATTTACACAAAACATAGACGGTGTTTCGCTGGATTCGGTTTTAGTGAGTGAGCAGGAGCTACTGGGTGTAGAGGATAATTTAGATGATGAACTGATTGATGCCATTAATGTAGCAAGAGAGAATATAGCAAAGTTTCACAGTGCTCAAATACGGGAAGCGGTTGAAGTCGAGACTATGAGAGGTGTCTTATGCAGGCAGAGATCTCTTCCGATTAAAAGAGTTGGGCTCTATATACCGGGAGGGAGTGCTCCTCTCTTTTCGACCTTACTTATGCTTGCCGTTCCTGCCCGGATTGCAGGGTGCAGCGAGATTGTCATAGCAACCCCACCCCGGAAGGATGGAACTGTTGCTCCTGCAATCTTATATATTGCAAAACTATTGGGGATCAATGAGATAGTTAAGGCAGGAGGTGCACAGGCAATTGCGGCTCTTGCATTTGGAACCGAGTCAGTTAAAAGAGTATCGAAAATATTCGGGCCCGGAAACCAATTTGTAAGCGAGGCAAAGATTCAGGTTAGTAAGAGAGTTGCAATTGATATGTTGGCAGGACCATCCGAAGTTATGGTCATCGCCGATGAGAGTGCCAATCCTGCTTTTGTAGCATCGGACCTGCTTGCACAGGCTGAACACGGAGCAGATTCACAAGTGTTTCTGCTTACAACATCAGCCAGGCTGGCCAAAGAGTGTGCTGCAGAGACAGAGAAACAACTTGCTCTTTTATCCAGATCGTCCATTGCATCAAAGGCACTTGAAAATAGCCGGATAATAATTACTAAGCGATTGGATGATGCTATAAGTTTTGCCAATTATTATGCTCCGGAACACCTCATTATCAATACTGTTAATAGTTGGGCAGATGCATATAGGGTTGAATCTGCTGGAAGCATTTTTGTCGGGAATTACTCCTCTGAGAGCGCCGGAGATTATGCATCAGGAACTAATCACACTCTTCCCACTTCCGGCTGGGCCGTTTCTTCCGGAGGTGTAAGCCTTGATAGCTTTCTGCATAAAATTACTTATCAGGAGATAACAGAAGAGGGGTTACTCAATATTTCGAAGACCATAGAGACAATGGCTCTTGCCGAAGGGCTCGGAGGTCACCGAAATTCGGTAAGATTAAGAAGAGAATATATAAATAGAGGGAGGAGTTAAAGATGAAAAAAATATCAGTTGATTCTCTGGTCAGAGCGAATGTAAAGAGCCTCTCGCCATACTCTACTGCAAGGGATGAGGCAGGGGAGAGTTTCGAAATCTATCTTGATGCAAACGAGAATCCCTATAATAATTCGTACAACAGGTACCCCGATCCTGCCCAAAAGGTTCTGAAAAATGAGATATCCATTCGTAAGGGTGTTCCGGTAAATTCAATATTTGTAGGTAACGGTAGTGATGAACCGATCGATATACTGTACAGAGTATTTTGCAGACCGGGAACTGATAATGTGGTTGCCGTAGCACCTACATACGGAATGTACAAAGTTGCAGCAGGAGTAAATGACGTCTCATACAGAGAGGTTTATCTCAATTCCGACTTTTCGCTGGATGTTGTAAAAACATTGTCGGCAACAGACTCCTGTACGAAACTGTTATTTATCTGTTCACCTAACAATCCGACCGGAAACAGGTTTGTTATTAGTGATATTCTGGACCTGGCGGAGGCATTCAGTGGTATTCTGGTGGTTGACGAGGCGTATATCGATTTCGCTTCCGGAGAATCTATGCTGGATTATCTGGATAAATTCAATAATATTGTGATTCTGCAGACTCTCTCCAAAGCATTCGGGTTAGCCGGTTTGCGAGTTGGCCTTGCCTTCTCTTCGGAAAAAATCGTGAGCTATATGAATAAGGTTAAATATCCTTATAATGTGAATGTGGAGAGCCAAAGGATTGCGGTTGAATGTGTTAAAAGGGGTGTAGATGAGCAGGTTGGAGAGATTGTCAGAGAGAGGGAGAGGTTGAGTAAGGAGTTGAACGAAATTGAATGTGTGAGAAGAGTATGGCCGAGTGAGGCTAATTTTCTGCTTGTACAGTTTGATTCACCTCTGGATGTTTATGAGCAGATGTTGTCGATGGGGATTGTTGTGAGAAACAGATCTTCGGTTCCTCTCTGCGAGGGGTCTCTAAGGATAACTGTCGGTACTCCTGCCGAGAATTCAAAAGTGATAGAATTTCTTAAGTCATATAAAGGAGGATTAAAATGAAAAAAAGTGTTTGCTCGGTATATTTTCCAGGTGTACTCTCCCTTCTCAGGCAACTCCCATCCGAAGAGTTTGATCTCTCTGTTTCGGCGGGATCACGCTATCCTGTTCCGGATGAGGCAATACCTTTCATTGAGGGAGAGGGTGTTGTTTTCAGAAGCGAAACCGACTCCCTGTCTTCTCCCGATTATTTAATTGGAGAGGATTCTGTAGCTTATGACAATGTCGAGGAGTTTCGTCGCCTTTTGGGGATAATTCGTTATGGAGAGAGGGTTGTCGAGATCTCCAGAAAAACCTCTGAGACTGACATTAAACTGATTTTGGACCTGGATGGGGTTTCGGATAGTAATGTAAATACAGGGATCGGGTTTTTTGACCATATGCTTAATCAGATTGTTCAGCACGGAGGTATTTCACTAAAGCTTGATGCCAAAGGGGATCTCGGTGTCGATGAGCATCACACGGTAGAGGATGTTGCGATTGTTCTCGGGGAGGCCTTTAACAGGGCTCTTACGTCTAAAATGGGTATTGCCCGGTACGGCTTTGTTCTTCCTATGGATGAATGCCGGGCAGAGGTCATTCTTGATTTTGGGGGAAGGAGTGACCTTGTTTGGAGTTGCGATTTTAAAAGGGAGAGAATCGGGGATATGCCTACAGAGATGTTCCGTCACTTCTTCAAGTCTTTTGCTTCGTCGGCCAGATGCTCTCTTCATATCAGTTCCGAAGGGGAAAATGAGCATCACAAGATTGAGGGTGTATTCAAGGCTTTTGCAAGAGCGATTAAGGCTTCAGTAAAGAGGGATATTAATCAATATAAATTGCCATCGAGCAAGGGGGTGTTATGATTGCAGTGATTGATTATGATACAGGGAACTTGTGTTCGCTCGGGAATGCTATTTCGCGGCTTGGCGCGGATTACATTATAACAGATGATATAAATACCATCCGCGCCGCATCCAAGGTAATTCTTCCTGGAGTCGGGGAGGCATCAACTGCAATGCAGAAGCTCAGGGATAAGGGGCTGGATCGGGTAGTAGGAGAGCTGACAGCACCAGTACTTGGAATATGCATAGGACTTCAACTTATGTGCTCCTGGAGCGAAGAGGGCGATACTGGATGTTTGGGTATTTTCCCTAACAGAGTTTTACGCCTAAGACCATCTGCCCAATTTATTGAATCGGGAAAAGGGAATCTTAAGATTCCACATATGGGGTGGAACAGGATTGATTCACTTAAAACCAATTTGTTTAAAAATATAGAGAGTGGTACATATCAGTACTTTGTACACTCATACGCTCCGGAAATTGCGGAAAATGAGAGATATGCAATTGCCGTCACTGAACATGGCGACTCCTTTGCCTCTGCACTGAACCTCCGCAATTTCTACGGCACACAGTTCCACCCCGAAAAGAGCGGAGCACAAGGTGAGTTAATAATTAAAAATTTTCTTGAACTATGAACATAATACCTGCAATTGATATAATAGAGGGCGAGTGCGTCCGTCTTACACAGGGCGATTACTCGAAAAAGAGAGTCTATAACACCAATCCTGTTGAAGTGGCCAAATTCTATTATGACAAAGGATTTGAGAGGGTGCATATCGTGGACCTTGACGGAGCTGCCGCATCTGAACCGGTTAACCTTAAAGTGGTTGAACAAATTAAGTCCTATACAAATTTAAAAATTCAATTTGGAGGAGGTATTAAGAGTCGGAAGTCAATTGAGAGCTGTTACTCAAGTGGATGCGACTGGGCAATATGTGGAAGCGTGGCAGTTTACCGACCTCAGGAGTTCTCCGAATGGTTATCACTGTTCGGAGGAGATAGGGTTATTTTGGGTGCGGATGTGAGAAACGGCAAAATTTCGGTTGCAGGATGGAGGGAGGATACATCACTTGAAATAGTGCCGTTTGTAAGAGGTTTTACAGAGTACGGACTCAAGAGTGTCATCTGCACCGATATATCCCGCGATGGAATGCTTACTGGGCCCGATCTCGGTTTCTATTCAAGGCTCAGGAAAGAGCTGGAGGGAATGGAGATAACAATCAGCGGAGGGGTCTCGTCGGTTGAGGATATCGAAATGGCTGCCGATGCGGGCTTTGAATCGATAATTGTCGGAAAAGCGATTTATGAAAACAGAATCAGAATGGAGGAGCTTGCTCTATGGTTGCAAAGAGGATAATACCTTGTCTCGATGTGAGAGACGGATCTACAGTTAAAGGGATCAATTTTAATGACATTACCAGAGTCGGAGACCCTGTGAGTATGGGTATCAGATACTCGGAACAAGGGGCCGACGAGCTTGTCTATCTGGATATAAGTGCTACAAGAGAGGGGCGCTCCACCTTCCTGAACCTGGTCACACAGATAGCTTCAAACATCAACATCCCCTTTACGGTAGGGGGGGGCATCTCTACAATAGAGCACGCCGCCGATCTTCTAAAGGCCGGAGCCGATAAAATAAGTGTAAACAGCGCAGCCGTAAAGAGCCCTTCGTTAATCTCCGAAATTGCCTCAAAATATGGTTCTCAGTATATTGTGGTAGCTATTGATGCAAAATTCGACGGAGAGAAGTGGGAGGTAATGACCCACGGAGGTACAAAGTCGGGAGGAAGAGAGCTGTTCGACTGGGTGAATGAGGTGCAGATGAGAGGAGTCGGCGAGATACTTCTCACATCGATGAACCACGATGGTACCAAGGAGGGGTACCCGGTTGAGCTCTTCAGGGAGCTCTCATCAATCCTCACTGTCCCGATAATTGCATCGGGTGGGGCCGGAAGTGCATCCCATATTGCCGATGTCCTGACCGAGGGGCGGGCAGATGCTGCTCTTGCCGCTTCGGTTTTTCACTACGGAACTATTAAAATTGCCGATTTAAAAAGAGAGTTATTTAACCAAGGAATTGATATAAGATTATGATAAAATTTGAAGAACTTGAGGCGAAGAGTATTGAAAAGGGCCTCATCCCTGTTATTATACAGGATAATAAATCACTGAGAGTACTAATGTTGGGCTATATGAACAGAGAGGCCTATGAAAAGAGTATCGCCGAGGGGAGGGTGACATTTTTCAGCAGGTCAAAAGAGAGGCTCTGGACAAAGGGTGAGACTAGCGGTAATTTTTTATATATAAAAGAGATAGAGAAGGATTGCGACAATGATACACTTCTTTTAAGGGTCGATCCTGCAGGACCTGTCTGTCATACAGGCAGTACAAGCTGTTTTGGAGGAGAGAACAGCGAGGGATTTATCAGAGAGCTTTCTCAAATTATAAAAACGCGTCACGAAGAGATGCCGGAGGGCTCCTACACTACAAAACTCTTTAACAAAGGAGTGAATAAAATTGCGCAAAAGGTTGGGGAAGAGGCTGTTGAGAGTGTTATTGAGGCAACAAACGGCACAAGAGATGGGCTCATATACGAGTTGTCGGACCTTGTATACCACGTGCTCGTCCTTATGGAGAACAACGGTGTAACAGTGTCCGACATCGAAAAAGAGCTCTGGTCGAGGCATTATCTGCCAAAACGATAGGAGAGCTTAACTAAAAATACATTGTTTGGTTTTTTACTGAATAATTCACTCAGGTTATCGTTAAATCCGAAGCGCCCGTTGCTGTCATCCCTCTCTCTGCTCTGAGACCATACGAAGTAGAGGGTGGAGCCGGGTTTATATTCCCATCTTAACACCATATTCGAGAGAAACTCCTTAACATTGAAATCGGGATTGTCGAATGTGTGAAGAGTGCTGCCTGAATTGCTTTTTATACTGTAATTATTATCGGTCTGGTTATAAGAGAGTTCATTCGCTCCGTATACATGGAATCTCTCTTTATAGCTCTCCGATTTAGTATCTGCAGCCCTCTTGAATTGACTGTATCCCCCGGCAGATATGAATGGTTGTCCCCAATATTGTAAACTCAAATCGGGGGTTATATTGTAGTTGACTCTTACCGACCCGCTGAATGTCCTCTGGTCAATTCGTGCAAATAGGTACTCTTTGGAACTGTTAATAGAGAATGATTTAACATATTGAAGCTCTCTCATACTCAGAGAGTAGCTTCCGCTAACGCTCATATTCAGAGAGTTGGTTGGCTTGTACTGCAATCCCACTTCGTATGAATTTTCTATGTTGTTACTCTTAATTGCTGAGGCTCCGGTACTCAAATATAGACTGCATCCGAACTTCTTCTGCTCATTGCTCTCCAGATATAACCATGCGCTGTTGTTTCCGGGATATTTTATTGCTGGCCCTCCCCTTAAAGCGGTTACCGAAAGAGCTGCAAAGCTGAAGTTATATCCGGCACCCATATAGATGTAGTTCTTGAACGTTGTATTAGTATTTATATTTCCTCCGTTTGTAGTGTTCTCTCCTGCGAATGTCCACTCGGTATATTGGTTGAAATTGACACTGAATGACCGAATTATCCATATTGGTTTTACAATTCTGTATTGTGCCCATGCGAGTTGAAAAATGTTATCCGAAGTTCTCATATATCCGGCATCATTCAACTCTAGTTCAGGCGACTTCCAGGTAACAGCGGTCATGAATTTAAATTGTCCTCCCATTTTGCCAATGAGAAACTTTCCACCCGATCCTGTAAGTGAGGTTCTGTTGGTATCCAGCTCCTTGTGAGTGGCATCGCCTCTCTGGAAGTAGTGTGCAGATGATTTTTGAGTTGCAGTGATCGCCTCCCTGCTACCCTCGACACGGCTCCAGTAGGTGTTTATATTTATCTCCCAATCCTTGTTGTGCCAATAGTGGGCAAAATCAATACCTCCTGAGTATGCGTTTTTGTGAAGAAAATCAAGATGGCTGTTGCTTATATTTCTATTAACAGAGGTTGCCATTCCTCCTAAAATTGTGTTCCCGTTGTTGAAATCCTTTTGTATTCGGCCAATTGTAAAGTTCGTCAGGGGTTCTGCCAATATTCGCTTATCTGTTCCCGATCCCTTTACTCTGGCGTACTCATTTGAGGTGACCGACTCGAGAAGTCCCAGCGACCATCCATCCTTTGTTTTACCGGAGATCTTTGCTGCTCCGATAATTCTTGTAAACTCCGGAATATCACAATACTCGCCATCTTCGGTAGATGGGGAGTAGTGTGGAGCCCTGCCTACCCTCCTGGAGTAAAAGAGATTCTCATTTCCCAGCGATCCGTCGCCAAGTGCCAGCTGAAAACTAAAAATATTTTTCCCCTCAACAAAGAATGGCCTCTTCTCCTGAAAAAATGTCTCAAATGAGGTGAGATTTACCTCTGAAGGGTCTGCCTCTACCTGTCCGAAATCGGGATTTATTGTGAAATCGAGAGTAAGATTATTAGTAATACCAAATTTCCCATCGACACCTCCATTTAAAAGAAATTCACTCCCGCTCTTTTTAAATGGATTTGAAACCTCCTTTGGATAAGTATCTGCTCTTGCAACAAAATAGGGTCTTACTTCGGCTATCTTTTTCGATCTTATATTCTGCATGCCGGTTAGCTCTCCATATTGAGAGACCCACCCGTTAACCTTTCTGGTGGCCTGCTGCCATACTGTGGTCTCCTGATTTCTGTAAACGATCCTGGCAACCTGCAGACCCCACGTTTGGTCCGCTCCCCCTTCAAATCTAAGCTGGGTTAGCGGGATCTTTATTTCGGCATACCATCCGCCTGAATCGGTGGAAGTTTTGGCATCCCATACAGCATCCCAGGAGCTATCTTCATTCCCGTCGTTGCTTATGAACTCATCACGTTTAACCCCTGCTGCGGTTACCCAGAATGAGAAGGCGCTCTTTTTATCGAAATATGAGTCAATCTGAATGACAAAAGCATCACCGTCGATATTGTCTCTCCTTGTTATTCTTTTGACAATGCTATCGGCATTGCTGTCGTGGCATTTTGCCGCTATATACATGTTGTGAGCATCGAAGAGAATAGCAAACTCTGTCTTTTCGGAGGCTTTTCCACCTTCGGCAGGTTGATATTGAATAAAGTTACTCTCCAAGCGGGCGGTTTTCCAGCAATCCTCATCCGGTCTTCCATCAATTACCAGATCTCTCGCTGTTTGCCCTGATGTGTTGTATACTCTTTTTCCAGGTTGATTGTTGTTTGCTGCCGTTATAAATGTTGAAAACAACATTATGGCAAAGATCATGGGGAATGCTAAATAATATCCTCTTCGTCTCATATTTCAGGTTTAAGCAATGGTAAGACGGGGGAAGTGGTCAAAATGTTGCAAAAAAAAGGGACTGTTAAAACAGTCCCGAGATATTTCCATTATCGTCGATATCGATCTTTTCCGAAGATGGCTCTTCGGGAAGCCCCGGCATCCGCATTATTTCACCGGTAATCGGAACGAGGAATCCGGCTCCTGAAGCAACCTCAATCTCCCTTACAGTGATTACAAAATCCTTAGGTCGTCCGAGCAGATCCGGATTATCGGAAAGTGACTTTTGTGTCTTGGCCATACAAATTGCAAGACTCTCCAGCCCAAGGTTTTCAATCTTCTTTAAGTTGGCCTTGGCCTTTGGAGTATAATCCACAGCTTCTGCCCCGTAAATACTTTTGGCAATCTTCTCAATTTTATTCTGTACGCTATCATCCAGTTTATATAGAGGATGGAACAGAGGGCAGCAATCGGCAGCTGCATTCACAACCAAATGTGCAAGCTCTTCAGCTCCCTTTCCGCCTGATCCCCAAACATCTACTATTGAAACGGGAACTCCCATTTTTTGGCAAAACTCTTTTACAAAGTTTAGCTCTTCCTGAGTATCGGAGTCGAATTTATTTATGGCTACAATCGGAGCCAGGTTGAATAGTTTTATATTCTCTATATGTTTCTGCAGATTGGCTACTCCTTTAGATAGTGCCTCAACGCTAGGAGTTTTGATCTCCTTGAGTGGATGACCTCCGTGGTACTTCAATGCCCGTATAGTCGCCACCAGAACAGCTGCATTCGGTGACAATCCGGCATAGCGGCATTTTATATCCAGAAATTTTTCTGCACCCAGGTCGAACCCGAAACCAGCCTCTGTTACAGTGTAATCGGTGAGTGATAGAGCTGTTTGAGTGGCAATTACAGTATTCGTGCCCTGTGCAATATTTGCAAACGGACCTCCGTGGATAATAGCCGGTGTATTTTCGGTAGTCTGCACCAGGTTAGGTTTTATAGCATCTTTAAGTAGTGCCGCCATTGCTCCGTTCACCTTTAAATCGCGTGCATAAACAGGTTTTTTGTCGAAGGTAAATCCGATAAATATATTTCCGAGTCGCTTCTTCAGGTCGTTGATATCTTTGGATAGACATAAAATCGCCATCACCTCCGATGCGGCAGTAATATCGAAACCGGTCTCTCTCGGAATTCCATCTGCAGTACCTCCCAACCCCACAACGATCTTCCTGAGCGATCGGTCATTCATATCCATAACTCTTTTCCAGGAGATTGTCCTTGGGTCAAGTCCCAGCGAGCGGGTTTTACTTTGAATGTTGTTATCGATTACTGCTGCAAGCAGGTTGTGAGCTTTTTCTATTGCAGCGAAATCACCTGTAAAGTGCAGATTGATATCCTCCATCGGAAGTACCTGAGAGTAACCCCCTCCGGTTGCACCTCCCTTTATGCCGAATACTGGACCCAGCGACGGCTCTCGTAAAACAACAATAGATTTTTTGCCTATTCTGTTAAGAGCCTGTGAGAGGCCAATAGATACGGTGGTCTTCCCCTCTCCGGCAGGAGTCGGAGAGATGGCCGAGACCAGTATCAATTTGCCGAATTTCTCTCTGTTAATATATTTTAAAGGTAATTTGGCTTTGTATTTACCATACATCTCGAGATCATCCTCCGGAATTCCCAGCACCGAAGCGATCTCTTTGATATGCTTCATCTTGATTGATCTTGCGATTTCAATGTCTGTTTTCATAATCACATAATTTTATTCAATAACAAATATGGGCAAAAAATGTTATAATTTTGCAGCATAAAGATAATAACATATGAATATTGCAATTGTTGGAACCGGATATGTGGGCCTTGTAACCGGGGCCTGTTTTGCCGAAATGGGAGTTAATGTAACCTGTGTGGATATCGATAAATCCAAGATTGATAAACTTAACAGAGGTATTATACCAATTTATGAACCAAGACTTAAGGAGATGGTTGATCATAATGCAGCCGAAGGGAGGCTTAAGTTTATCACATCACTATCGGAATGTCTTGATAATGTTTCAATTATATTCAGTGCCGTTGGAACTCCACCCGATGAGGACGGGTCCGCCGACCTCAAATATGTCCTGGATGTTGCAAGGACTATTGGTGCAAATATGAAGGATTACAAGCTGATTGTTACCAAAAGTACTGTTCCTGTTGGTACTGCTCAAAGGGTGAAGGCTGCGATATCAGAAGAGCTTGCAAAAAGATCCCTGGATATTGAATTCGATGTTGCTTCCAATCCTGAGTTTCTAAAAGAGGGTGCAGCAATTAAGGATTTTCTAAACCCGGACAGAGTTGTTATCGGTGTCGAATCGGAGAGGGCGAGAGCTCTTATGGAGAGGCTATACAGGCCTGTTCTGTTAAATGGATTCCCGATAATGTTTATGGATATCCCATCTGCCGAGATGACCAAGTACGCCGCCAATGCTATGCTAGCAACAAGGATAAGCTTTATGAACGAAATCGCTGCTCTTTGTGAAAAGACGGGTGCTAATGTAGATCACGTGAGAAAAGGTATAGGCAGCGATAAGCGTATCGGTGACAGATTCCTGTTCCCGGGTGCCGGATATGGAGGGTCCTGTTTTCCAAAAGATGTTAAGGCTCTTATCAATACCGGGAAGCAGTGGGGAGTTCATATGTCTGTTATAGAAGCGGTTGATAACGCAAACGACAGGCAGAAAAGTGTTGTATTCCGCAAGCTGCTCAATGCCTTTGGCGGTGATTTAACCGGTAAGGTGATAGCTATGTGGGGGCTGTCGTTTAAACCCGATACCGATGATATGCGCGAGGCACCTGCTTTGGTCATTATCGAGCATCTTCTCAATGCCGGAGCCAAGGTCAGGGTGTTTGATCCTGTTGCAATGGAGGAGACTAGGAGAAAAATCGGAGAGAGCGTAGTGTATTGCAAGGATATGTATGATGCCTGCACAGATGCTCATGGCGTTGCTTTGGTAACAGAGTGGAAGCAGTTCAGAATGCCGGAGTGGAAGAGGGTCAAAGAGCTTATGTCGGGGAACATTGTTGTTGACGGAAGAAATATTTATGTAAAAGAAGAGGTTGAAAATGAGGGGTTTGTTTATTCCGCAATAGGAAAATAGTATAAATTAATGTTGAGATCTGGTTTATCTCAACATTATTTTTACATTTGTATTAATAAGTTTATTAAATAATATAATTAAATATGTCTATTAACGAGGATGTTTCTGTAAATATGGAGGTCACAATTCTTAAAGCGGCCGAAGAACTTTTTTTGGCAAAAGGGTTTGACCTGACCTCTACCACTCAGATTGCCAAGAAAGCAGGATGTAATCAGGCGCTGATTCACTATTATTTCCGTACCAAGGAGAATCTTTTTGTTAAGATTTTTGAATCCAAGTTTATAGAATTTTTCTCAATGGTCCGTCCCGAACGGATTCATGGACTTGAGCTACACGATAAGCTAAGGGAGATAATATCTGCGCACATTACAATGATCTCTAAATACCCCTCGCTTCCAATGCTGGTAATAAATGAGATAACTATTAATCCGGGGCGTTTCCGGAAAATCATAGATAATGTGAGGATAATGATAGCACCGCTTATTATGGAGATTACTTCTGATCTCAATCGTGCAGAGAATAGTGGATCAATAAGGAGGGTCGATCCCTTCCATCTACTTTTTAATATAGTCTCCCTTAACGTCTTTATGTTTATAGCCAGACCTATCTATATACAGGTTATGGAAAACAGCGGGATCTCTTACGGTGAATTTGTAGAAGAGAGAAAGGAGCAGATCTTTGATTTTGTATGGAACAGTATAAAAAAATAGATATGAAAAAGTCACTGTTTATAATTGTTCTTTCGCTTCTATCGGGAACGGGTCAGCTTTCCGGGCAGATCTCTCTTGAATTGTGTATTGAAGCAGCTGTAAAAAACTATCCGCAGTTCTTACAATATGCTTTGGCTCAAAATTCTGCAAGCTATAAAATTGAATCGGCTAACAAGGCCTATCTGCCTCAGTTAAGCATTACAGCGAAGGCTACTTACCAGTCCGACGTAACCGGGATACCATTGTCAATTCCCGGAGTATCAATAGAATCTATGGATAAAGGTCAGTATGGTGCAACTTTGCAGATTGATCAGATTATATGGGATGGTGGACTTGCATCTGCCAGGAGATCCTCTGCAATTTCGGAGAGAGAGCGTGATTTTGCCAAAACGACGGCAGATATTTATCAAATAAGAGAGAGGGTAAACCAGCTCTATTTCGGAATTTTACTGATGAATTCCAACCTCCGTTCTACCTCTATACTCATTAATGAGCTCAATCGCAGTGTCGAGCGAGTGAAATCCATGGTTGATCTTGGCGTGGCAACCACTACCGATCTTGATCTGCTCAAAGTTGAGCTTCTCAATGCAAAGCAGAGGGAGGTCGATCTGCAGTATAATAGAAGGGCCTACTTCTCTATGTTGCAGGAGATGACAGCAATCAAATTTGCGGAAAATGCAGAATTTGAGATCCCTGCAGAGGCTCCTGTTGAGCAGTTTAGTAATGCTAACAGACCTGAATTTGCCTCTTTTAATGCATCCGAAAGATTTTTGGAGGAGCAAAAAAAGTTTATAAATGCAGGTAATATGGTGAAAGTAGGAGCTTTTATTCAAGGAGGTTATGGCAAACCGGGATTAAATATGCTTAAAAATACTCCTGAAAGCTACTATATAGGTGGTCTGAAACTATCCTGGAACTTGGGTGGATTGTATACAGCGAAAAGAGATAAGGCTCTGCTGGATATCCAGAAACAGAATATAGGAGTGCAACGGGAACTGTTTAAGTATAATCTGAATCTGCAAATAGTGAAAGAGGTTGAGAATATAAAGAGGCTAAAGAGTGCTTTGGATACCGATAGCAAAATGATTCTGTTAAGAGAGGAGATTTTGAAAGCGAGTGAAGCTAAGCTTGAAAAGGGAACTATTACGGTTACGGATTATCTCGATGATATCTCCCGTTTAGATCTTGCCAATCTAAACAAAAATTCTCACGAAATGGAGTATCTATACTCAATAACAACATATAAATATTTGACAAACAATTAATTGTAAATATATGAAAATGTTTCTGAAATTTACCCCTATCCTCCTCTATTCATTTGCTCTTATTTCCTGTTCAGGAGGAGTTAAGCCCGATGCTTCGGGGATGTTTGAAGCAAACGAGATCATTGTATCTTCTGAGGCTTCAGGAAAAATCCTTGCCTTTACGAAAGAGGAGGGAGACTCCATTATTGCAGGCGAAATCTTAGGGTTTGCAGATACTCTACAGCTCGATCTGCAGAGAAGGAGGCTAATGTTATCCAATCAGGCTCTTTTAAGTAAAACTCAAGATATTCCTAAACAGATTGCATCAACTAAACAGCAGATTGAAAATCTGAAAAATGAAAAATCGAGATTCGAATCTCTTGCATCACGAAATGCCGCAAGTACTAAACAGGTCGATGACATATCTTATCAGATAGAAATATACAAAAAACAACTGGCTGCATTAGAGAGTAATCTTATCAATTCAAATAGAAGTGTTACTAAAGAGAGTGAAGCTTTAAAGATACAAATTGAGCAGATTAATGATCAAATATCAAAGTGCTACTTTAAATCTACTATTAATGGAACTTTAATATCAAAGTATTGTGAAGTTGGTGAGCTTGCTATTCCCGGTAAAGCCCTCTATAAAGCTGCCGATCTCTCCGAAATGACTCTTAGGGCCTATGTTGGAAGTGGAGAGTTAAGCAGTGTTAAATTGGGGCAGAAGGTTCGGGTCTTATGTGATAATTCTGATGGTGGGTATAAGGAGTATGAGGGAACGCTCTCTTTTATCTCCGACAAAGCGGAATTTACTCCTAAAACTATTCAGACTAAAGATGAGCGGGAGAATCTGGTCTACGCAGTAAAGATTATTGTTAAGAATGATGGATATCTGAAGATCGGTATGTATGCCGATGTAAAATTCAATTGATTATGTATCCCGTTGAGGTAGTTGGACTTAATAAAAGCTACGGCAAGGTTCGTGCTCTTAACGGATTGAATTTTTCAGTAAATCCGGGGGAGATATTCGGAATAATAGGGCCGGATGGATCTGGTAAAAGTACTCTTTTCAGGATTTTGACGACACTTTTACTGCCAGATTCCGGAGTCGCTTTGGTAGATGGATTCGATACGATTAAAGATTACAAAAAGATAAGAAACAGAATTGGATATATGCCCGGTAGGTTCTCTCTTTACAAGGATCTTACCGTGGAAGAGAATTTAAAGCTCTTTGCAACTGTTTTCAACTCCGACATAAAACAGAATTATTACCTGATAGAGCCTATATACAAACAGCTGGAACCATTTTCCGGAAGAAGGGCCGGAAATCTCTCCGGTGGAATGAAACAGAAACTGGCATTAAGTTGTGCATTAATCCATAAACCTTCGGTCCTTTTCCTGGACGAGCCTACAACAGGGGTTGATCCTGTCTCCCGTAAAGAGTTCTGGGAGATTCTTTCGACGCTATCAAAGGAGGGTATTACGATTGTTGTATCAACACCATATATGGACGAAGCCTCTCTTTGTACAAGAGTTGCACTGATGCTTAAGGGGAGAATTCTTAAAAGCGACACCCCGGCAGATATTGTAAAGAGTTATACCAGGGAGCTCTACTCTGTTAAATCAAAAAATATATCCGGACTGCTTAAAGATCTTAAAAGAGTTCCTGAAGGCAAGTCCGTATTTGCTTTCGGAGAGCATCTTCATCTCTCTTTGGATCCAGGTACTATTACTTTAGATAAAATTAATGAAATAATAATAAAACAAGGCTATAGAGATGTTTATATAAATAAAATATTCCCTACAATAGAGGATACCTATATGCTTTTTTCGGAGGAGGATTTTAAAAATGGCCGCTGAAATAATAATTGCTGAGAATCTTACCAAAAGGTTCGGGACATTTACTGCTGTCGATAATATCAATTTTGAGGTGAGTAAAGGCGAGATATTCGGGTTTCTTGGTGCAAACGGTGCAGGAAAAACTACTGCGATGAGGATGTTGTGCGGACTACTTAAACCGACATCAGGACGGGGAGCGGTAGCCGGATTCGATATATCGAGGGAGTCGGAGAGGGTAAAGGCAAATATCGGATATATGAGTCAAAAATTTTCGCTCTACGAGGATCTTAAGGTTTGGGAGAATATCAGATTTTTCGGTGGTATTTACGGACTAAAACCCGATGAAATCTTATCCAGAAGTGAAAGATTGCTAAATGTGCTATCGATGCAGGAGTATGCCGGATCGCTCGTGGCATCGCTACCCCTTGGATGGAAGCAAAAGCTTGCATTTTCGCTTGCGATAATTCATGAGCCTGCAGTGGTATTCCTCGATGAGCCTACAGGCGGTGTTGACCCAATTACAAGAAGGGAGTTTTGGGAGCTGATATATGACGCTTCTGACAGAGGAATAACAGTATTTGTCACCACTCACTATATGGATGAGGCAGAGTACTGCAACAGAGTCTCTATTATGGTGGACGGAAGGATTGATGCACTTGATACTCCTGAAAATCTAAAGGCCAGGTTTGGAGCACAATCTATGAACGAGGTATTTACAATGCTTGCCAGAAAGGCAAAAAGAGCAGATTAATTTTTTAAATATGAAACAGTTTGGTGCTTTTGTAAAGAAAGAGTTTTTTCATATCCTCAGAGATCCAAGGACTGTTATGCTATTGCTTATAATGCCTGTTATTCAGATAATTCTCTTTGGTTTTGCACTTACAAATGAGGTTAAAAATGTGAATATAGCGGTTTTTAATTCCGATTTGAGCATTGAAAGCCGGATAATTACCGAAAGATTGTCTGCTGGAGAGAACTTTCAGTTAAAAAAATATCTGCACTCACACACCGAAATCCCTGAGGTAATAGAGAATGGGGAGGTAAAGCTGGTTATTGTATTCAATAAGGGGTTCGGAAGCGATCTTAGACATACCGGTAAGGCTTCCGTCAATGTTATTGCCGATGCATCAGAGCCTAACCTTGCTCAATCTGCCCTTATGTATGCTACAAACATAATCAGGGCGAGTTCTCAGGAGTTTTTAAAAGGGGGAGAGGTATCATCTGCACCGAGAGTAGAGCCTTCACTAAGGCTTTTGTATAATCCTCAGCTTAAAAGTGCGTACAATTTTGTGCCGGGGGTGATGGGGATGATACTTATGCTAATATGTGCAATGATGACATCAATTTCAATAGTAAGAGAGAAGGAGACTGGAACGATGGAGCTGCTACTTGCTTCTCCTGTAAAACCGTTTGGAATTATTATTGCCAAGACAATCCCATACTTTGTAATTTCGGTGATAAATATTGCTACAATTCTTGTACTGTCGATCTATCTGCTGAATGTTCCGATTTCCGGAAGTCTGTTTTGGCTACTCTTTATTTCGTTTCTTTTTGTGCTTGTTTCACTCTCTGTTGGTATGCTAATCTCGACACTGGTGGATTCACAGGTTGCGGCAATGCTAATCTCCGGAATGGTATTTATGATGCCGGTCATCCTCCTCTCGGGAATGATATATCCTGTGGAGAATATGCCAAAGATTCTCCAGGTAATTGCGCAGATAATACCTGCAAAATGGTTCATAGCAGGTGCCAGAAAGTTGATGATTCAGGGGGTAGATGTAGTCTACGCCCTCAGAGAGATTGCAGTATTGACCTTCATGCTGATTCTCTTTTTCGGATTAACAATAAAGAATTTTAAATACCGACTGGACTGATATGCTGAAATATCTTATAGAGAAAGAGTTTAAACAGATTTTCCGAAATCCTGTACTGCCAAGATTGATCCTTGTCTATCCGGTAGTAATGATGCTGATAATTCCCAATGCGGCCGATATGGAGGTTAAAGATCTTAGAATTTGTGTTGTAGATTATGACAGATCGCCACTAAGTTCAAAACTGATCTTTAAGGCAGCAAACTCTGCCAATCTTAGGGTGGTTGAATTTGCAAAGAGCCACAAAAGCGCTCTCGAATCATTCGAAGCTGACAGGGCAGATCTTATTCTCGAGATACCTGCCGGATTTGAAAGGGACCTTATGAGAGAGAACCGCGCAGGAGCTATGGTTGAGGCAAATACGGTGAATGCTACAAAGGGTAGTATAGGTTCCTCATATCTGCTCGCGGTCATCGAAGACTTTAACAGAGAGATACTCAAGTCACCTGCTGCAACGGCCTCCGGGGTCGAAGTTATAACGAAGAGCAGGTTCAATCCGAAAATGGATTATAAGATATTTATGGTTCCTGCTATGATGGTCATGATGGTAACTATTATCTGCGGATTTTTCCCGGCGTTGAATATAGTCACCGAAAAGGAGAAGGGGACAATTGAACAGATTAATGTCACTCCACTCCGCCGCCGTCAGTTTATAATAGGGAAACTCATACCATACTGGATAATAGGACTTTTTGTCCTTACAATCACAATTATTTTGGCCAAGTTGTTTTACAACATTGTTCCGGAGGGAAATCTCGCAATTTTATACCTTTTTGCTGTTGTTTATATTTTTGTCGTCTCGGGAATGGGCCTGATAATCTCCAACTACTCCTCAACGATGCAGCAGGCGATGTTCGTGATGTACTTCTTTATTATGATTCTGATCCTTATGAGCGGACTGTTTACACCTATCGAGAGTATGCCTTTATGGGCGAAACTAATTACATATCTTAATCCTTTGAGGTACTTTGTTGAGGTTGTAAGGGCTATATACATAAAAGGATCTGCCCTGAGCTCGGTTTTGAATCAATTGTGGACTTTAATTATCTTTGCCGCACTCCTTAACTCCTGGGCAATCCTTAGCTACAGGAAAAAGAGTTAAATATCAGGCAGATGAATATAATTACATCGTCAACGATTCTCAGCTGGGTAGCCGAAGAGAATCCAAGTATAATTCCTGTACTTGCGCGACTTGGGATAACCGAAGGTCTGGGTGAGATGCCGGTAAAAGAGTTATGCCAGAAAAGTACAACTAATGAGGAGTCTCTTATACTCATAATCAATCTCTATTTAAACAGAGATTACAGTCCATATATCGCACTTGGCAGGTCGGAGTTTGACTTCATTAAAACCTATTTCGACTCTACATTAATGTTTTACAGAAGAGTTCAGATTCCGAATATTGAAACTCACCTCAATGCCTTTATCTCAAAAAGCGAGGAGTCATCCGCTATCAAGATGATAGAGGAGCTCTTTGTGAAATTCAAGGAGATGTTCCTCGCAGGGAACAGATATGAGTCGGAGTTGCTCTCCGATATAAAAAACATAATGATTCGCCATCTGACCGGGCGATTCAACACCAACTTATACTACGCTGTCATATACTCTCTTCACAGTATGATCTCCGATATGGATGCACACGAGAGAATCCGTAAGTTATTGCTTGAAAATCTGGTAGATTCTTCTGGAAAGAGAGAGATTAGAGAAACAATAAAAAAGAGCCCCGGGGGGCTCTCTTCAAGGGAAACAGATGTTTTACGACTGATCGCCAAGGGGATGCTCAATAAGGAGATTGCCTCAGAGCTCTCAATCAGCTTTAACACAGTTCTCTCTCACAGGAAAAACATTGTTTCCAAATTAGGAATAAAAAGCGTGTCAGGGCTTACTTTATACGCATATATCAGCGGTCTTGTCTCTTCAGAAGAGATTCAACATTAATACTCAGATTGAAGAAAATTGTTGTTCCTTTTGTAAAGTATGAGTTGAATGAGATCTCTTTTGGCTTATAGTTGAAGATATTATTCACACCAGTGTAGAACGACACCCCTTTGTAGGGACTACCCTTTAAACCAATGTTGAAAATAGAGTAGGGTTTATTTCTAACTTCTGCATATTGGTATGTGTAGGAGTTTAGTGTATAGTATGTTACTCCGGATGCAAACTTAGAGTTTAGAATTATTGCATAATTACCTTTTAGTGCATCAAATCCATATTCAATACTTGCAACTGCAGAGTGAGGTCTTACCGAAGACTCATTCTTACCGCTAGCCTCATTAAGATCCTTAACGTATGAGTAATATCCTCTTAAAATCACATTTTTACCCATCTCCAGTTTGGCGTTTACATCTACTCCTGTAACAGTTGCTTTATCTACATTACTGTAGTAGATCGTGTCCTGCCCCTCATTCCATATAGTTGAAATCTTATCTTTTAACCGATTATGATATACACTGGCGGCAATATTGAAATTCCTTCTGTTATACTCTGCGGCAAAAGAGTAGTTGTTACTTGTTTCAGGTTTTAGATTTCGGTTCCCTATAAGTGTAAAGAGGTTCATATGACTCCAGTTTGTATATAGCTCTTTAAGCGATGGAGAGCGGAATCCTCCGGCATATCCTGCCCTGAATGTCAAACCCCCGATTTTGTACATTGCAGAGAGTTTCGGAGTGATGTTCGTTCCGAACTCCGAATGCCCTTCTATCCTAAGCCCCCCCTGAACACTTACCGCTTCGCTAATTTTGTAGTCATCCTGAACATAAAGGGCGCCGGATTCCGCACTCTCAGAGCCACCTGCACTGAACTGATAGGTCAGGAGCTTCTCTCCGTAAAATTCAATACCTGTTGTTATAGAGTTATTTTTAAGACCTGTATAGAAGTAATTGAGACGTACATTGTTTATCTCATTATTGTAATTCTTATCTTTCTCTTTTGTGTCGAGAGGCATATCAAACTTGGTGTAGTTGTCATAGTTGTAACTCAACTCGAAAATGCTAGTTTTAAATGGCTTATACTGGCTCTTGAATATAACACCGGCATCTTCATACACATCGTGAGTAGTGGCGTTGCCTTCGTTATATCTCTCGTGGGTATAGTATGAACCCTTTACAGATGCATTGAATTTGGCAGAGTTGAAGGATAATTTGAGATCGGTAGCTAAATTATCGTAACCCTCCACCTCAAAATCCTTGACACTTCCCGATGAGTAGTCATCTATAAAATATTTATTCTTTTTTCTAAGAACAATATTTCCATCGGCACTAAATTTCCCGATAACACTACCCAGGTTGAGTGAGTATTTGCTCTCACCCTCTCCGTTGAAGTTAATTCCTGCGGTGGCAGAGAGTGGCTCGGTACTCTTTTTTGTAATTATATTGATCACACCTGCAATTGCACCCGATCCGTAGAGTGTGGACATAGCTCCCTTAATAATCTCAATTTTTTCTATATTCTCCAGGTTAATCCTGTTAAAATCGGGGTTACTTCTTGAGGTCTCTCCGGCAATCCTCTCACCGTCAATGAGTATAAGAATGTAATTGGCTCCCATCCCCTGGAAGGTAATATTATTTGTAACCCCCTCTGTTTGTGTGAATTCAAGACCAGGGACCTCATTCTCCAACAAAGATATCAGAGTTTGTCCGCTGTTGCGTTTAATAATCTCACGGCTTATAACTCTAGTTACTACGGGAACATCCTTTATGGGTTTAGGAATTCTTGACGATGTAATAACTATTTCGTCAAGCTTATAGTTTTTTGAAACAGGAATGGTATCTTTTGCAAGAGTATCACTCTGCCCAAAAAGTAATAGTGAAGATAAAAAAGAAAGCAGAATCATTTTTTGGAAATTTTAATTTGCCGCAAAATAACTCTGCTTCCGAAAAATGTGCAATCGCTATTTGTAGTGATTTTTTTAGAAAATATAGTTCAGTCCAAGGTTGAAACCACTGCTACCATCCTGTTTATTAAATGGTTTGCCAAATTCAGCAGAGATGACAAAGTTTTTACTCATTACTGCCTTTATACCGAGTCCGGCGCTCCAGTGTATCTTCTCCCTCTTTAGGCTGTCATATATAACTGTACTCGGTATGTTATTGTTGGGATTAACATCGAGGTGGTTGCTCAACTCATAAAGATGAGAGTAAGCAGGATAATTCTCTGTCACCTTGCCGGCATCAATAAATGGATTTGCAACCAGGTACCAATCCTGTCCGAAGAAACGGAAGTTACAGAAACGGTAACGGAACTCCGCATTTGCTAGCGCCACACCATTACCTACAATTCTGTTTCTAAGTACTCCCCTTATCGTATTGATTCCGCCCAATCCCTCCGATGTAATCTGTTTAAAATATAGCGTTGTAATATTCTGCAGGGCATAAAAAGGGATGTTTCCTCCGGTTCTGTTCTGATATCCTATCCTGTATGCAAAAGTTGCCTTGTCGCCACTAATTGGTATATATCCCCTGTGAATTATTGATATTCTTGAGTAGCCTCTGTTCCCGTCATTTTTAAAAGGGGGAGATGTTGAGAAGATCGCCTGTGTGAAAAAGCCTCTGGTAGGATCTGACTCAAGGTTCCTGCTATCGTGAACCAATCCGAGCTTTAATTCAACAATCTGACCTCCGTTCTTTTCATCTGACGTAATCATCCCGTTAGAGCACATCTTCTCATATAGTGTTCCATCGTATTCAAGGTCGTTTTCGGCTGCCTCTATCTTGTAATTGTAGTAACCTAGCCCGAATGCCCATTTTAAATTTCCTTTTATTCTTCCCTGAAAATCGGTCGAGATTCTGAAAAGTTTTCTGTCCATTTTATAAAAAACCGAGGGCAGATCTTTATCATAATTACTTTTGTATCCGTTAAATCCGTAAAAATCGAGCATACGGTCGGTGAGGTATGAAATATCGATTGTCGATCTGAATCCCTCTTTTGGGCTCTCAGCATCGTAGAAAAGGTGGTATACCCCCGACCCTTTAGTATACCCCGAAACCTCCACGTTAAATTTTTGATTGTACTTTGGGTATGTGCTACCATCACCAAAATCAAAAAGATCGGCCAGGACTCCGTACTGGAACCCAAGATCGCTGGAATACCCTATTGCAGGGAGAACTCCTAGCATCCACCCCTTTTTGACGGTGTGGTGTATGGAGTCCTTTTGGATGTTTTGTGCTGCAATATTAATTGAGCAGAAAACCATAATGAGAGTTAATACTCTTTTCATATTTATAAATAAGTTAATAGTCCGGTTATTATAAAGCCCAAATAATTCCCGATCGCATACCCCGCCAGGCCGACTGTTAAGCCTGTAATAATGACGCTCTTATTGTTCATCGCCGACGCAATCAATGGTACAAACGGAGGAGAGTTGATTAATGCTACAGATGATACCACAACCGTATCGGCATCCAGTTTGAAAAAGCGTGAGAGAAATACTTGTAAAAAGAGCGATACGAAGATTGCAAAAATTATGTAAATCAGTACAAAAATGCCTCCTGCAAGGTCGAGTTTTGAGAGATTCGCCATTGAGGCAACAACAACGCTGAATATGTATACCAGATACATTCCGGAGTCGTAACTACCCTCTATGTTGCGTACTCTTTTTGAGAAAGAGGCTAATATTGAGAGTGTTGTGATCAGTAATATAACTACAACTATCTGATATTTTTTATCTGCCAAAAGCGAAATTACCCCTGAGAGTCCGAAAATGAGAGCAGCCAGTGCAATTGCAAATGAGAGCCTCTTCAAAAATAAAAAATCTCTAAACTTTCCATAAGGGTTGATTTCTGTCTCCTCCTCTATTTGGGTAACATCTTGCTGGATAGCTCCTTTGTTCAGATATTTACGAAACAATTTAATGCCTACTCCAAGTAAAAAAGTTAGATATAGCAGAGAGACAAGCATATCGTAAGAGTGGACAACGATATATATCTCATTTGGCACATCGAGCATGAGCTTAAGAGCGGCAAGATTTGGAGTGCCACCTGTATATACGCCGGAGAGCAATCCGGCAATCTTCTCCATATTGGCTCCAAAAAGGCTGTCGTTTACAAGAGGTGAGAAGATAAAGTAGCCGGCGACTATAGAGATTGTTACAGAGAATATACCTGTAAGCAGAGTTATCAAAGCACTTCTTATATTCCACTCCCGGAAGTTACAGGAGAACAACATAAGAGGAATTGCAAGAGGGATAACTACAGATATAATCGTATCCCGAAGCGCATCGCTTTGTGAGCTCAAAAGACCGGAGTTGCCGACGATGATACCGATAATGTACAGAATAAGCACCGGCCCTATTTTTCTTAAAATACGGAATTTTTCACTTATCCTTATAACCAAAGCAGGTACAGCTAGATAGAATAGAAAAAGTAATACATTTTCCATAGCCGGAGTATTGTTATATTCTCCTATTAATGAAACAGTTCTGCCATCATGCACCTGGCTGAGCCTCCTCCGTTTGTCTCTATTACAGAGAGGTCAGGTGAGATAATCCTACAGTGTTTCTCAATTGAAGAGATTTGCTCATCATCAAGAGAGTCAAATGCCCGCTGCGACATTATAAGTAGTTTTTCCCCATCCGAATTGGCTACCTCGAGCATATTTCCGGCGAACTCATCCATCTGCTCAAGTGAGATCTCAATTATCTCCTTACCCGATTCTTCAAGTGATTCAATTACCGCTACCCGCTGTTCGATATCGTATATGGCGTCAAGGCAGATGATTGCAATTTCGCTGCCGACCGACATCATTACGTTTGTGTGGTAAATCTCCCCGCCGCGTGAGTCTTTTGCGTCAAACAGCAGATAGTCATAATCCATTTTCTGGGCAAACTCTTCAAGAACCTCCTCCGAAGTTCTTGGAGATTTGCATGCATAGGCAATGTTATTAATTCTATCCAGAACCATGCTTCCCGTCCCCTCAAGGTAGAGTTCTCTCTCTTCCCAACCGGTAAGATCCAGAATATCAGATGACTTTACGACATTGCAAACAAGATCGATTACATCTTCCCTTCTTTCGGCTCTTCGGTTTTTTGCAAACATTGGGTATAGGACAACCTTTCCAGGGTGTGTGGAGAACCAGTTGTTGGGGAAAATTGAGTCCGGAGTTGGAGGTTCCTCATTATCGTAGACAACCTCCACCATTACATTGTTCTCTATAAGCAGCTTAACAAATGAATCAAATTCCTGAAGTGCCCTCTGCTGAACATCCCCCTCAAAACCCTTCACCTGAAATGCATTATTAACCGCAGTCTCTTCATTATATCCGAATGCGACAGGTCTTACCATAAGGATCCTGTCGGTAGTTTGTGCTCTCATTGCTCCAAAGATTTTACCGATTCGATAATTATTTTTACAGCTTCGGTTATTTGCTCTTCATTGATTATCAAAGGCGGAGCAAAACGGATAATGTGCCTGTGTGTAGGTTTTGCAAGCAGCCCGTTCTCGGCCATTTTTTCGCAAATATCCCAAGCCTCTTTTCCATTGTGGGGTTTGGTTACTATAGCATTAAGAAGCCCTGCTCCCCGTATCTCTTCAATAAATGGCGATTTGGCCTCGGTTAGAAGTCTCCTGAAGAGTATTCCCATCTTCTCCGCATTTTCTGCCAGCTTCTCTTCAAGCACAACCTCAATTGCACTCATGGCTACGGCACAGGCAAGAGGAGATCCGCCGAAAGTAGATCCGTGCTCACCCGGCTTTATGTTAAGCATAACTTCATCATCTGCCAGAACTGCAGATACCGGCATCAATCCTCCGGATAGGGCCTTGCCGAGAATTACGATATCGGGTCTGATATCCTCTCTCCAGCTGCAAAGCAATTTTCCGGTGCGTGCTATGCCTGTTTGTACCTCATCGGCAATCATTAAAACATTATATTTAGTGCACAGCTCCCTGCACTTTTTCAAATAACCGTCGGGAGGAATTACTACTCCGGCTTCACCCTGAATCGGCTCAAGCATAAATGCGGCAACATTTTCACCATATATCTTTAATATATCTTCCAGAGAATCTGCGCATCCAAAAGGGATTTTGATAAAACCCGGTGTGAGGGGGCCGTAGTGGTTATAGGCTGTAGGGTCTGTCGAAAGAGAGACCACCGAAATAGTCCTGCCGTGGAAATTTCCATCGCAGACTATTGTGATTGCCTTATCTTTCTGAATCCCCTTTTTGAGATAGGCCCATTTTCTTGCAAGTTTTAATGCAGATTCGACAGCCTCAGCTCCTGAGTTTACAGGTAGAAGCCTGTCGTAACCGAAGACCTTATTCATAAACTCCTCATAAGGACCCAGCTTGTCATTATAAAAGGCCCTTGAGGTGAGAGCAAGTCTGGAAGCCTGCTCACTTAGTGATTTAAGGATTTTTGGGTGTGAATGTCCCTGATTTACCGCAGAGTAAGCACTTAAAAAGTCGAAATAACGTTTGTCGTCGACATCCCATACATAGATTCCCTCTCCCCTGGAAATAACTACATCCAGCGGGTGGTAGTTAAGAGCCCCGAACCGGGCCTCCCGTTCGATAAATTGTTTTGATTTATTAGTGATTTTCATACTAAAACAAAGTTAAGGCTATTTTGCTGCAAAACCAAATCCTGAAAAATAGCTTGAGGGGTGTAAAAATGTTCATAAGTTGTTTGTAATTACGAAAATTAAAGTTACCTTTGCAGCCCCGTTTTATTTGCGGGAAATAGCTAAAGTAAAGATAATTAACAAATTATGCCAACAATTCAACAGTTAGTGCGTAAAGGTCGTGAGGTGCTTGTAGAAAAGAGCAAATCTCGCGCACTTGATGCGTGCCCACAAAGACGCGGAGTTTGTGTACGTGTTTACACTACAACTCCTAAGAAGCCTAATTCAGCTATGCGTAAGGTTGCCCGTGTTCGCCTGACCAATCAGAAAGAGGTCAATGCTTACATTCCGGGTGAGGGTCACAACTTGCAAGAGCACTCTATCGTTCTTGTTCGCGGAGGTCGTGTAAAAGATCTACCAGGTGTACGTCACCACATCTTACGCGGAGCACTTGACACAGCAGGTGTTGACGGACGTAAACAAGGTCGTTCACTTTATGGCGCCAAGAGACCTAAAAAAGGCG
>OFJB01000092.1_pt1 | contig 54864 bp, 41 predicted proteins | sample 1775081 | NCBI WGS metagenome assembly OFJB01 (sample SAMN08195771, study PRJEB24354) | sludge metagenome | isolation source: initial sludge from phenol fed wastewater aerobic bioreactor | place: India: Nagpur | collected 2016-06-05
ACCTTGTAGACGCTGCTCCTAAAGCTATCAAGGAAAAAGTTTCCAAAGCAGAAGCTGAACAAGTAAAAGCTCAATTGGAAGAAGCCGGCGGAGAAGTTGAAATTAAATAACTATATTGCCCTTTAAGGGGAAATCATCAGGTTTAGAGCCGCAAATTGGCTCTAAACCTTTTTGTCGTTATTTTAAAATTATTTCAACCAACCATACAACAATGTCGCAAAAAACTAATAATCAGCGGATTACATTCGCGACTTCAAAAGCCCTGCTTGATTATCCCGATTTTTTGGAAGTTCAGTTAAAGTCTTTTAAGGACTTTTTCCAACTCGAAACAACGGCTGAAAATCGCAGGAACGAAGGACTTTACAAAGTTTTTCAAGAGATATTCCCAATAGCGGACACACGCAATAATTTCGTGCTCGAATTTATTGATTACTTCATTGACCCGCCTAGATACTCAATCGAAGAGTGTCTCGAGAGAGGTCTTACATACAGTGTTCCGTTAAAGGCCAAACTAAAACTCTACTGTACCGATCCAGAGCACGAAGATTTCGATACAGTAATCCAGGATGTTTTCCTGGGTACAATCCCATATATGACCCCAAGAGGTACATTCGTTATCAATGGATCTGAACGAATTGTAGTATCTCAGCTTCACCGTTCACCTGGCGTATTCTTCGGACAAAGTCTGCACGCAAACGGTACAAAACTCTACTCTGCAAGGATAATTCCTTTCAAAGGGTCATGGATTGAATTTGCAACTGACATTAACAATGTCATGTATGCATACATTGACAGAAAGAAGAAGCTTCCTGTAACCACTCTTCTCAGAGCTATCGGTTACGAAAGCGATAAAGATATATTGGATATTTTTGGTCTTGCAAACGAGATAAAAGTTAACAAGGCTAACCTCAAGAAGTGTGTCGGAAACAAACTTGCTGCCCGTGTACTTAAGACCTGGACCGAAGATTTCGTTGATGAAGATACCGGAGAGGTAGTAAATATCGAAAGAAATGTAATTGTACTTGACAGGGAGACTATCCTTGAAGAGGATCATATTGAGATTATCCTGGAATCCGGAGTTGATACAATTCTGGTTCACAAGGAGGATGCAAATGTGAACGATTACGCGATTATTCACAATACATTACAAAAAGACCAGTGTAACTCTGAGAAAGAGGCGGTTTTCTACACATACAGACAACTTAGAAACTCAGAACCACCAGACGAAGCTACAGCAAGAGATGTTATCGACAAGCTCTTTTTCTCAGACAAGAGATATGACCTTGGAGAGGTAGGGCGATACAGACTTAACCGTAAGCTAAACCTCTCTACCGATCCTGATATCAGGGTTCTTACTAAGGCAGATATTATAGAGATTATCAAATATCTGATTCAGCTAATCAACTCTAAGGCGATTGTTGACGATATCGATCACCTGAGCAACAGACGTATCAGAACTGTCGGCGAACAACTCGCTAACCAGTTCAGTGTTGGTCTGTCCAGAATGGCCAGAACAATCAGAGAGAGAATGAATGTTAGGGATAATGAGGTGTTTACCCCTATTGACCTTATCAATGCCAAGACCCTCTCATCGGTTATCAACTCATTCTTTGGAACGAGCCAGTTATCTCAGTTTATGGATCAAACAAATCCTCTTGCTGAGATGACTCACAAACGTCGTCTAAGTGCGTTGGGTCCCGGAGGTCTTTCAAGAGATCGTGCAGGTTTCGAAGTACGTGACGTACACTATACTCACTACGGCCGACTCTGCCCTATTGAAACACCGGAAGGACCAAATATCGGTCTTATCTCTTCACTCTGCGTATACGCAAAAATAAATGACCTTGGATTCATTGAAACCCCATACCGTAAGGTTGAAAACGGAATTGTGGACATGAGTCCTAAGGGATGTCTGTATATGAGCGCCGAAGAGGAGGAGGAGAAGATGGTAGCTCAGGCTAATGTCACAATTGCCGAGAATGGTGAAATCGTTGATGAAAGAATCAAGTGTCGTTTTGAAGCGGACTATCCGGTTGTAGGCAAAGAGGAGGTTCACCTTGTGGATGTTGCTCCTAATCAGATTGCCTCAATTGCTGCCTCCCTCATTCCATTCCTGGAACACGACGATGCTAACCGTGCACTTATGGGTTCAAACATGATGCGCCAGGCTGTTCCACTCATTAAACCTGAAGCTCCTATCGTAGGAACAGGCCTTGAGGGACCTGTGATTCGCGACTCACGAACCCAGATCAATGCAAGGGGCAAAGGAGAGGTGGTATATGTGGATGCAAACGAAATCCATATTAAATACGAGATGACGGAGAATGAACGTTTTGTAAGTTTTGAACCGGAAATCACAGTATACAAATTGCCACTCTACCGCAAAACAAACCAGAATACCTCAATAACGCTTAAGCCTATTGTTAGAAAAGGCGATAAAGTTACAACAGGACAGGTCCTTACCGAAGGCTATGCAACTCAGGGAGGAGAACTTGCCTTGGGTAGAAACCTCAAGGTAGCATTTATGCCTTGGAAGGGTTACAACTTTGAGGATGCTATAGTTCTATCGGAGAGACTCCTCAGAGAGGATGTTTTCACCTCTATTCACGTAGATGAATACATCATGGAGGTTCGCGACACAAAGAGGGGTATGGAGGAACTCACTTCAGATATTCCAAATGTGAGCGAAGAGGCTACCAAAGATCTCGATGAGAATGGTATTATAAGAATTGGTGCTAATGTAGAACCAGGCGATATACTAATTGGTAAAATCACTCCTAAAGGGGAGAGCGATCCATCTCCGGAAGAGAAACTCCTAAGAGCAATCTTCGGGGACAAAGCCGGCGATGTAAAAGATGCCTCACTCAAAGCCTCTCCATCACTCAGAGGAACAATTATTGACAAGAAACTCTTCTCAAGAGTTACCAAAGAGAGTACAGGTAAAAAAGGTAAGTCTACACAAAAGAATCAAGTTCAAAGTGCCGAGGAGAATTTTAACAGGAAAGCTGCAATTCTTCGGGAGAACTTCCTTGAGAGACTTAATGTACTTGTAGAAGGTAAGGAGTCTCAGGGTGTTAGCGATCTCTACGGTGTGGAAATTATATCTAAAGGGGTAAAATTCTCACATCTGCTTATCGATAAGATTGATTATGAAAATATCAATCCAACCAAATGGACTGCCGATAAAAATACAAATAACCTCATCAAGCAACTCATCAATAACTATCTTATAACTTATAAGGAGTACGATGCGGAACTTAAGAGAATTAAATATAACCTTACAATCGGAGACGAGCTTCCAACAGGTATTATGCAGCTTGCCAAAGTATATGTTGCGAAGAAGAGAAAAATCCGTGTTGGTGATAAGATGGCTGGACGCCACGGGAACAAGGGTATTGTTGCCAAGGTGGTAAGGGACGAAGATATGCCGTTCCTGGAGGACGGAACTATTGTAGATATAGTTCTTAATCCGCTTGGTGTGCCTTCCCGTATGAACCTCGGGCAGATATATGAAACAGTTCTTGGATGGGCAGGTGCTGTATTGGGAGAAAAGTTCAGTACTCCTATCTTTGACGGTGCTACTCTCGAAGACATCACATCTCTTACCGATAAAGCCGGACTTCCTAAGTATGGCAAAACATATCTGCGCGACGGTGGAACAGGCGAACTATTCGACCAACCTGCCACAGTAGGTATGATTTATATGCTTAAACTGGGACACATGGTAGACGATAAGATGCACGCCAGATCGATCGGACCGTACTCTTTGATTACTCAACAACCACTTGGTGGTAAAGCTCAGTTCGGAGGTCAGAGATTCGGTGAGATGGAGGTTTGGGCTCTCGAAGCATTCGGAGCTGCCAATATCCTTCAGGAGATCCTAACTATCAAATCCGATGACGTAACAGGTCGTTCAAGAGCTTATGAAGCTATTGTTAAGGGCGATCCTATGCCGTCGGCCGGTATTCCTGAATCACTAAATGTGTTACTCCACGAATTGCGAGGTCTTGGACTTAGCATTAATCTGGACTAAGGTTTTATTTATAGAAAATTGAAAAGCTAAATATATGTCTTTCAAGAAAGAAACAAAGGTTAAAAGTAATTTCAGCCAAATTACAATCGGACTTGCCTCACCAGAAGAGATTCTATCAAACTCTTCCGGAGAGGTTTTAAAGCCCGAAACCGTAAACTACAGAACATATAAACCCGAAAGAGACGGTCTATTCTGCGAAAGAATTTTCGGACCTTACAAGGATTACGAATGTCATTGCGGAAAGTATAAAAGGATTCGTTACAGGGGCATTATATGTGACCGTTGCGGTGTTGAGGTGACAGAGAAGAAGGTACGTCGCGAGAGAATGGGTCACATTACTCTTACCGTCCCTGTTGCGCATATATGGTATTTCCGTTCTACTCCTAATAAAATAGGATATCTTCTTGGAGTACCTTCAAAAAAATTAGAGGCTATTATCTATTATGAGAGATACATTGTAATCCAACCAGGTATTAAAGAGCAGGATGGCGTTAAAGCGCTTGATCTGCTTTCTGAAGAGGAGTATCTCGACATAATCGACTCTCTACCAAGAGAGAATCAGCTTCTGGATGATTCCGATCCTAACAAATTCATTGCTGGAATGGGTGCTGAGGCAATCTATTCATTGCTTGAAAAAATCAATCTGGACGACCTCTCTTATGAGTTAAGGAACAAGACTGAGAAGGAGACATCACAGCAAAGAAAGGCTGAAGCTCTTAAAAGACTCAGCGTTGTAGAGGCATTCCGTGAGTCAAGAGATGCCAACAAACCGGAGTGGATGATACTAAAGGTTATTCCTGTTATTCCACCGGAACTCAGGCCTCTGGTACCGCTGGATGGTGGCCGTTTCGCCACTTCCGATCTTAATGATTTGTACCGTAGGGTTATTATAAGAAACAACCGTCTGAAAAGACTAATTGAGATAAAGGCTCCGGAGGTTATTCTCAGGAATGAAAAGAGGATGCTTCAGGAGGCGGTTGACTCGCTGTTTGACAACTCAAGAAAGTCAAATGCAGTTAAAACAGAGGCAAACAGAACTCTTAAATCTCTTTCGGACAGTCTTAAAGGTAAGCAAGGTAGGTTCCGTCAGAACTTGCTTGGTAAGAGGGTTGACTACTCAGCCCGTTCTGTGATCGTTGTTGGTCCTGAACTCAAAATGCATGAGTGCGGTCTTCCGAAAGATATGGCTGCTGAACTATACAAACCATTCATCATCAGGAAACTGATTGAGAGGGGAATTGTAAAGACTGTAAAATCTGCCAAGAAAATTGTTGACAGGAAAGATCCTGTTATATGGGATATCCTTGAAAATGTAATGAAGGGACACCCTGTAATGCTTAACCGTGCCCCTACCCTTCACCGACTAGGTATCCAGGCTTTCCAGCCTAAACTTATCGAAGGTAAGGCAATTCAACTGCACCCACTCTCTTGTACCGCATTTAACGCCGACTTCGACGGTGACCAGATGGCTGTTCACCTTCCACTCGGAAATGCTGCAATACTTGAGGCTCAACTCCTGATGCTCGGCTCACACAATATCTTGAACCCTGCTAACGGAGCTCCTATTACCGTTCCTTCTCAGGACATGGTTCTGGGGCTGTACTATATTACCAAGCCTCGTCCCGGTGCTAAAGGAGAGGGCATGAAATATTACGGTCCGGAGGAGGTAATTATTGCATACAATGAAAAGAGAGCAGAGCTGCATGCCGAAGTTGAGGTAAGACTACCGGTTGATCCGCTCGATCTCAGCAAAGGTTATGAAATGAAGAAGACTACAATCGGAAGAATTATCTTTAATCAGGTAGTTCCACCGGAAGTAGGATATATAAATGAGATCTTAACCAAAAAATCGCTTCGCGATATTATCGGAAAGGTGCTTAAAGTTTCGGGAATTGCCCGCACAGCTCAGTTCCTTGACGATATCAAAGAGATTGGTTACAGCATGGCCTTCAGAGGAGGTCTCTCATTTAACCTCTCAGATGTTATTGTTCCTGCAGAGAAAGAGGCCCTTATCGAAGATGGATATAAACAAGTTGAGACAATCAAATTCTCATATGATAACGGTTTGATTACAAACAACGAGAGATATAACCAGATTATCGATATCTGGACAACCACAAACTCAAAACTTACGAATATCGTTGAGAAGAGGATTGCAGAAGACAAGCAGGGATTCAACCCGGTATATATGATGCTTCACTCAGGTGCCCGTGGATCCAAAGAGCAGATTCGTCAGCTCTCAGGTATGCGTGGTCTGATGGCAAAACCTCAGAAGAGTGGCTCTTCGGGTGCTGAGATTATTGAAAATCCTATTCTCTCTAACTTTAAAGAGGGTCTTAGCGTTCTTGAGTACTTTATCTCAACACACGGTGCACGTAAAGGTCTTGCCGATACCGCTCTTAAGACAGCAGATGCCGGATATCTTACCCGTCGTCTGGTTGACGTATCTCACGATGTCATAATTAATGAAGATGACTGTGGGACTCTCAGAGGTCTAGTTGCAACTGCAATCAAGAATAAAGATGAGATTGTCGAGTCACTATATGACAGAATCTTAGGTAGAACTTCAGTGCACGATATATACAATCCTCTTACAGGCGAAAAGATTATTGGAGCAGGCGAAGAGATTACCGAAGAGGTAGCGTCTCTTATTCAGTCACTTCCAATTGAGTCTGTTGAGATTCGTTCGGTACTTACCTGTGAATCCAAGAAGGGTGTTTGTGCACGTTGCTACGGACGTAACCTTGCCAACGGTAAAATGGTAAACAAGGGAGAGGTTGTAGGTGTAATTGCAGCTCAATCAATTGGTGAGCCAGGTACACAGCTTACTCTCCGTACATTCCACGTGGGTGGTACTGCATCAAGCATTGCATCGGAAAATGAGATCATTGCCCGCTACGAAGGTAAACTTGAGTTTGAAGAGCTCAGAACCCTTACCAAAATAAGCGAAACAGGAGATAATCAAGAAATTGTTATCGGACGTACTGCCGAAATGCGTATTGTTGACCCTAATACAGAGATTACTCTCTCTCAATACAATATTCCTTATGGTGCTTCCCTCTTCTTTAAAGATGGTGATACCGTAAAGAAGGGAGACAAGATTTGTGAGTGGGATGCCTATAATGCGGTTACAATTTCCGAAACTGACGGTAAAGTATACTTCGATAACCTTATCGAAGGTATTACATATAGAGAAGAGGCTGCCGACGAATATTCACTCCACAAGGAGAAGGTTATTATCGAATCGAAAGACAAGAGTAAGAACCCTATTATTAAGATCCTTGAGGATAAGATTGAGCTTAAGCAGTATAACCTTCCTGTAGGTGCCCATATTATGGTTGAAAACGGTCAAAAGATCAAAGCCGGTGACATTATTCTTAAGATTCCTAGAGCAATCGGAAAATCAGGAGATATCACAGGTGGTCTTCCACGGGTTACAGAGCTGTTTGAGGCCAGAAATCCATCGAATCCGGCAGTTGTTGCAGAAATCAATGGGGAAGTATCAATGGGTAAAATTAAGAGAGGAAATCGCGAAATTATAATCAAATCCAAGACAGGTGAGCAGAAGACATACTCTGTTCCGCTTTCGAAGCAGATCCTTGTACAGGAGAATGATTATGTAAGAGCAGGTATGCCTCTGTCCGACGGTGCAATCTCACCTTCTGATATTCTCGCAATTCAGGGGCCTACTAAGGTTCAGGAGTACATTGTAAATGAGATTCAAGAGGTGTACAGAATGCAGGGTGTGAAGATCAACGACAAACACTTCGAAATCATCGTAAGACAGATGATGAGAAAGGTAGAGATCGTAGATCCGGGCGATACCAGATTCCTTCCTGAACAGCTTGTTGACAAATGGGATTTCATGCATGAAAATGATGAGATATATGACAAGAAAGTAGTAACCAACTCAGGCGACTCAAATGAGCTTAAACCAGGCCAGATTGTCACTGTCCGCCGCTTAAGAGAGGTTAACTCTCTTCTTAAGAGGAAAGATATGAAGCTTGTTGAAGCAAGAGATGCAAATCCTGCAACTGCAAACCAGGTTCTGCAAGGAATTACTAGAGCTGCATTAAGAACAAACAGCTTTATGTCAGCAGCTTCATTCCAGGAGACAACCAAGGTCCTCAGCGATGCAGCTATCTATGGAAAGGTAGATACTCTTGAAGGTCTTAAAGAGAATGTTATCTGCGGCCACCTAATACCTGCAGGAACCGGAACAAAAGATTTTGAAAAGATTATCGTTGCCTCTTTAGATGACTATCTCAGAGTTAGTAACGCAGCATCTAAACAGTAATCACAATTATTGACTATATAGAAAAAGACCGGCAGTTGCCGGTCTTTTTTTATGTACAGAAGTTAAATAATAATAGATGTTAAATTTCTAACAATCATTTAGTATCAGTTTATATATTTACCAAGCTACAATAATTATATAACAGATAAAATATAAATCGGGAATAAATAATAGATACTTATAATAGGCTATCAGAGTGTATAAAAAAAGAGGCCGCCCCTAGAGGCGGCCTCACCCAATTTATAAATCTGAGAATTTACACTAACCTCAGTTTATCTATAAAATTACGGTTTTACAACTTTAACAAATACGTTCTTAACCAAAGTTTTACCGAAGTCGTCAGTAATTGTGATAGTTACAGGAACTTCAACAGAAGCTTGAGTCAAGATTGGATCGTCATATGAGAATGCTGAACGAACTCTCCAAGTGTATTTTGTAGTAGGATATGGAGGCCAAGGTGCAGATTGCTCTTCGTTTTCAATAACGATAAGACCAGCATTTGTACCAGAAGCTGCTACAGTAACACCGTCAGGGTTAGATGCAAGTCTTGAATCAGGATTTAAAGAACTGAATGAGTTAACAGCATCTCCAAGATAATCTTTCACGCTGTAGATAGTGCTGAATGATTTCCATCCGCCATATCCGCTAGTTTGATCACCGTGAGTGATAACAATTTGATTGTCAACTCCACCAGTTTGAGTAGCTACAACTGAACCTTGTTGAATTTCACTAAGAAGTAAAACTTGGATAGTTTCAATAAGAACCTCGTTGTTAGCATTTCCATAAACTCTAACCTTCAGGTCAACATTATTTGTAACATTCACTCTGTTTGAAAGATATTCATAGTCATCACCTGATAATACGTTAGTACCAAGTTTGAATACATATGTGTGAGGTGAAACTGCAAGAGTACCAAAGTTTACATAAGCATCTTTAAGATCGTACTCATCGCTAGGATTGTTTCCGTAAAGAGTTATCTTTTGGCCATCCCACATAGGAGTAGGAACGTGAGCAGCTGTAAATGATCCGATAAGAGCTGTGAGCGATGGATTGCTTACAGTGATAGTTACAGGAACTTCGAATGGAGTATAAAGGCTTGAAACCTCTGAGCGGTTATCGCTGAATTTAAGTTTAACAACTGTACCGGTTGTAGGAACAACTGTACTGTTTGTGAAAGTAAATCCTACGTATGCAACATCTGCAGGAGATGTAGTTGTAGTTGTACCGTCAGCTTTGTAGAAAGTAGCAACAACGCCAGCAGGAAGAGCAGATGTTGTAAGATTGATTGCTCTATTTCTCCACAATTCAAGTTTTCTCTCACCATCAAGTGCAGTAAACAGAGATGTAAGAGCTACCTTGTTAGGTTGTGAACCACCAATAGTGTAAGAAACACTGTATGAAGGAACAGTTGCAAGTGTAAGAGGAGTATAGAACTTAACGGCTACAGTACCTTCTTGATACTTACCTGTAAAGTCCATAGTCTTAACTTTGAAAGATGCATTTCTGTAGCTGTTGATATCTTCGCTGGTACCACCTTGAACAACAGCAACACTTGGAGAAGCCGGTCCATAAGTAAGGTAATCGTTGATATTAGCATCAGCTGAAACTTTCTCAAGACCTACTTTGTAGAAATCAGTTGCAGGGTTAGTGTAGAACTGAGTAAGAAGGCTTGTAGTTGAAGGAATCTGCAGATAAATATTTGGAGAAGATTTTGCTGTCAAAGTAACATTTGACGCGCTCTTAACCAACATTGAGTATTGGTAAGGAGATGTAATCTGACGAGTACCTTTCATAGCGCGAACTGCAAGCTGAGTAGCTTCAGCTGTAGCAGCACCCATTCCAGGAACTGAAGGAGTTGCAAACTGAGTCAGGAAAGCCTGGATGTTTGCAGATGTCGGTTGAAGAGTCAAAGTATACAAACCTGAATTTCCAGCAGTGTTGTACTGTACAAAGTCTCCAGTCCATCCTGCAGAAAGTGTTCCCTGGATAGGAATAGCATTTCCGTCAGAAGTGATGATTTCGAATGTGTAACCACCTACAGTAGCGTTTGCAGGGTTAACAATCACTGGAAGTTTTGCATTAGCAGGGATAAGGATATCACCAAGTGATACACCTGCCCAGCTTAATTGAGCTGAAGTCTGGCTGTAGTTGAGAACCATACCATAGTTAACAAGAACTCTGGTGTCTGCAACAGGAGACGACAGATTTAAGATATCGCTAACAAGAACAACATCTTCTGCGAGTGGAACTTTGTACTCAGTAAGTACGCTGTTTGTGTAAACCCATACAGAGAGAGTACGGCTAGCATCGTTGTAGTAAATATTAGGAATTGTTACTGAAGTTTTTACACCGTCGATGTACAGATATTTGTCTGAACCAAGGGTAAGAGTCTGAGCTGTAACTTTAGCAAGAACAGGTTGTCCGCCTACCAGGATTCTTGTTGCTGTACCGCCCTGAGTTTGAATAACTGTCCAATAACCCTGAGCATCTATACCAATAATAGGTGTAAAACCTGTTGCACCAGCAGGGCCAGTTGCACCTGTTGCACCATTAGTTATGGTAACTGATGTTCCGTCAGAGAAATTAAGTTTGTAACCATTGGTTACTGTTGTTACTGATGATACAAGCTTGCCTGCGCTAATAGCAGTTTGAAGCGAAGTGATTGATGCCTGGGCTGCAACTATCTGAGCCTGCAGGTCATCGATTTCATCTTAATAATCCTTCGCACAAGATTGAACAGTGAAAGCTGCCACACTCATAAGTGCGACAAAACCGAAAAATCTGAATTTACTTTTCATTGTTTAATTTTTAGTGAATTTGGTTTAACATTACTTTTTGTAGTAGGTTGTGTTTTACCAATGTACACCAGAAGAGACAGGCCTTTTGACGGACAGATGTGAGACATCTTCAAAATAACCTGTCTTTTACATCGTTACAAATACAAATATAAATAATATTCGACTTTTGCAACTTTTTCAACTGAAAAATTCACAGAATGTTAATCATTTTACCCTTACCGGAGGAGCTAAAGGAATAAATGTAAGAGGATTGTAACTCTTAGTTTGAAGCAATGCTTCAGATGAAGGAGACTTTTGGAGGTCATTTGAGACAAAATTATCCCTGTTATAGGTGCCTCCGGAAACCCTCATAATCTTCTTAACAGCAGCTTCTCTGGAAGGAGCGCTGTAGTACGGTATGTTATTGATCATACAGCTGGTACTCTCAGCTCTCCACGCTCCATATGTGTAGTAAAGAGCTCCCTCATATGCGCCTACTCTCTCATAGCCCGAAATCCCTATGAAGGAGTACCATTTAACAGATGAAGGGACTCCGGTTACATCCACATTTGCGTTGAAACCGTAATTACTCCAGGATTGATAACTTGATATCGCTTCTGCTGTAATTGTTTTACCTGAGTTAGCTGATGAAACGTACTCATCGGCCAGGCCTGCCCAGCCATGCCCACCAGCTTCGTGGTTCACAATAGCAGGAAATCTTGTATTAGAGGATGAGGCTGTTTTACTTACAGGACAGATTGCAATTGCTTTTCCATCCGACCACATAAAGCATGTACCCGCATAGCGATCTTCATTCAACATCAAGACAATAAGGACCGATTTGAGCTTTTCGGCTGTTATACCGGTAATTTTTCTGGCATAAGTAAACACTTTATCGGTGTTTGTAGATGTACTGGATCCACCTGCAAAATAGCTGGAGAAACAGGTTTGTTTAGTGATTGACTTATCTTGCTGAGTTATACCGCTTTCAGCAGAGAATGCTCCGATTTTATATGCTTTAAAATATGACTTGTATGTTTTATAAGGCTCCACATTGAAAAATGCATCAAGCCCAGTGGCAACATCCTGATCAAACAATCCGCCAGTCTGGTAGTCTGCTGCAGTATAACCGTCACCAATAAATATAATTTCGCAAGGGTTTGCTCCTGTTGTGTTATTTAAAATAACAGAAAATTCTCCATCTGCCAGAAAATTCACAGGTCCGGTTGTAAAAGTATTGAGTGATGACACTGAATTGTCCTGAGCATCACTTGCAGTAACTCTCCAGTAATAAGTTGTATATGGTTCAAGGTTGTATTTAAAATTGAGAGATGTAGATGTTAGAACAGAGTCTTTCCAGTTTACATTATCCTTGGAGATCTGAAATTTGTATGATACAGGGTCATTATCGGCATCGGTAGAGGCGTTCCACCTGAATATCGGAATTGTACCCACAGCTGTTGCACCATTTGAAGGGAAAGTAAGTACAGGCTGAGTTGGAATACCGTTAAGGGCTCCCCTTTGAGATGCATTGATAACAATCTGCGTTGAGGCATACTTTAATATTATACTTGTACTTCTTATTGAGTTTGCATTATTTGCTGTAGTTGTAAAAGTCACCGAACCGTTGCCCACTCCCGATAGAGTATTCGCGGTAATCCATGGCGATGCGGATGGTATCTCTATTGTCCAGGCAGTATTTGATGTTATGTTAACTGTAATGTTTTCGGCTCCCTTCTGGAAAGCCAGAGTAGAGTTATCTACCGATAGTACTGAGTTTGTTTGTGCAACGGTAATCAATTTTACCAGATTTTTGCATGTCACCCTAATATTACCCGATCTAGACGAAGAAGTGTAGTTATTCATTGCAGTCACTGTTACTGCACCGTTCCCTGATCCACTAACAGGAGAAATTGTAAGCCAGGAGTCATCTGTAGTCACTGTCCAGCTCATATTAGACTGAACTTCAAATGTAGAAGATCCCTGATAATTCGCAACCTCCATGGCGCTAACCGACACATTTAACTCCGGAGTCTGCTCCTTCTGACAAGATGCTGTACAAAACAGCGTAAAAACCAGTATTACTGACAATTTAAACAACCTTTGCATTATTTTTAGATTAATTTATGGCAAAAAATTAGAGATAAGTCGCAAACAAAATTAGTATAATATTAATGTTTTTCAAAAACATTTAGTAACTTTGGGCCAAATACCTTTTATTTATTTATTAACCAAAACTTATTTAAATGAAAAAAATCAGATTACTTCTCGCCACACTTTTACTAGTGGCAGGGAATGTGCTTTCTGCACAGACTCTTCAGGTGACCGGTACTGTTACTGATGCTGCTGACGGTGTTCCCGTTGCAGGCGCATCTGTTAGGGTTCTAGGAACCACAACAGGCGTAGTGACAGACGCTAACGGTAAATATGCAATCAGTGCTGCTCGTGGTGCTGTCCTTGAAATTGCATTTATCGGAATGGAGACAGTTCAGGTTACAGTTGGTGCAAATGCTGTCATCAACGTTCAAATGAAGCAGAGCGCTACTCAACTTGAAGATGTCCTAGTTGTAGCGTACGGTACAGCAAAAAAATCTTCTTATACCGGATCTGCCGCAGTTGTTAAGAAGGAACAGATTGAAAAAATCCAGGCAACCAACCTTACAAAATCTCTCGAAGGTAATGTAGCAGGTATTCAGGTTACCGGAGGTACAGGTCAACCTGGTTCTTCGACTTCAATTCGTATCCGTGGTATCGGTTCAATCAACGCATCAAGCTCTCCTCTATATGTTGTGGACGGAGCTGCATATGATGGTGATATCAACGCAATCCCTGTAGACGACATCGAATCGGTGAGCGTTCTTAAGGATGCTGCAGCTGGTGCTCTTTTCGGAGCTCGTGGTGCAAACGGTATCATTATGATTACAACTAAAAAAGGTACACAGGGTAAAGCAAAAGTAAATGCTAAGGTTAACATTGGTGTCTCTACCAGAGCCATTCCTGAATATGACAGAGTTAACCCTACACAGTACTATGAATTGATGTACGAAGGTTACCTGAAAGCCCTAAAGGTTGGTAACCCATCTCAAACCGAAGCTGCTCTTGCTGCTATCGCATCAGGATCTACATCTAACGGTATCGTTGCCAAATTAGGGGGATACAACCCTTACAACGTAGGCAATGGTTCAGTTATCGATCCAGCTACTTACAAACTCAATTCTTCAGCAAAACTGCTATACTGGGATGACTGGACAGATGCTCTTTCACAAGCAGGTCTTCGTCAGGATTACAGCGTATCTGTAAGCGGTGGTAATGACAACACTACTTACTACACTTCATTCGGTTATATCGATGAAGAGGGTTATGCAAAATGGACAAACTTTGATCGTTTCTCAGGTCGTGTAAACGTAAGTTCAAAAATCAACAACTGGTTAAAAACTGAAGCCAGCTTAAGCGGAATTACTTCAAACACCAGAGGCGGTATGATGGAAGGTACTTATACTACTAACCCATTCTACTATGCTAGAATTATGGGTCCAATCTACCCTATTTACCAAAGAGCTTCAGATGGTTCAGTTGTGCTCTCGTCTGACGGTTCTCCTATGTACGATATGGGTGGTGGATCAAGCATCTTCGCTTGGGCAGGTCACACAAGGCCTTATGCTCCAAATTCAAACCTTGTTGTAACACTTCCGCTTGACTACAGAGGAAACAGCAGAAATCAACTTTCAGGCAGGTTCTCAGCAGAGTTCTCTTTCCTTAAGGATTTCACATTCAAAACATCAGTTGCTTCTGACATTACAAACACTTACTACACTACATACCAAAACAACAAATTCGGTGATGCAGAGAGTGTTAAAGGTCGTTCAACAAAAGAGTACTACAAAATATTCTCATATACTTTCCTCCAACAGTTGAATTACAACAAAATTGTCGGCGATCATAACTTCGCAGTTCTCCTCGGACACGAAAACTACAAACTTGAAGCTAACGATTTGTATGCTACAAGAACTGGTTATATCGTTCCTTCTAACGAACTTGTAAATGGTGGTGTAGCCGAAGGTTCATCTTCAACAGTTGATAACTACACTATGGAGAGTATCCTCAGCCAGGTTACTTATTCATACCTTAACAGATATTTCGTTTCTGCTTCATACAGATACGACGGTTCGTCAAGATTCTCATCTGACTCACGCTGGGGCGGTTTCTGGTCAGTAGGTGGATCATGGAGAGCAAAACAGGAGTCTTTCCTTGCAGATGTTAACTGGCTCGATGACCTCAAAGTTAAGGTATCTTATGGTCAACAGGGTAACGATAACGTAGGTACATACTATGCTTACCAAGGTTTATTCGACGTTAACGACAGAAATAACAACAACCTGAATGGTGCTTGGTATTCTCAGCTTGCTAACAATGAACTCTCATGGGAGAAAAATGCTAACCTGAATGCAGGTATTGACTTTGCTATCTTCGGTAAAGTTCGCGGATCAGTTGAGTACTTCAACAGAGAGTCAAGCAACCTTCTTTTTGCAGTTCCACTTCCTGAATCAACAGGTATCAACTCAAAATGGGAGAATATCGGATCTATGTATAACAGAGGTTTCGAAGCACAAGTAGCTGTAGATATCTTTAAGAATAAAACATTCACTTGGACTTTGGACGTTAATGCTACTACTTTCAAGAACGAAATCACAAAGATGCCTCTTAAAGCTGACGGAACTCCTAAAGAGATCATTTCAGGTTCAAAGAAACTTGCAGTTGGTCGCTCAATTTATGACTACTGGCTCCGTTCATATGCCGGTGTAGACCCTGCAAATGGAGATGCTCTTTACTGGAAAGATGTTACTGTAAACGGTGAAGTTACAAGACAAACTACAAATGATCAAAATGCTGCTACTTACTACTATCGCGGAACATCTATTCCTGACGTTTACGGTGGTATTACCAATACATTCAAAGCTTTCGGATTTGACTTAAGCGTACTCCTCTCGTACCAACTTGGAGGTAAAACTTATGATACAAACTACGCTGCTTTAATGCACCCAGGTACATTTGGATCTAACTGGTCTACAGATATTCTTAACCGCTGGACAGCTTCTAACACAACTACAAGTGTTCCAAGACTGCAAAATGGTTATGTAGCTCCAACAGCTGCATCTGACCGTTGGTTAGTTAGCTCTTCATTCCTTTCACTTAAGAACGTAACATTCGGTTACACTCTTCCATCTGACATAGCTAAGAAGATTGGAATCGGAGGAATGAGAGTTTACGCTACAGGAGACAACCTCAAGCTTTTTGCAAAGAGAAAAGGTCTTGACCCTCAGCAAACATTCGGTGGAACAACAGATAATACTTATGTTCCGGCAAGAATCGTTTCACTTGGTCTAAACATAACTTTTTAATTGAATAAACATGAAAAAACACATAATCTTATTACTCGTTGCGTCTCTGGGTCTCGCCTCTTGCGGTAAGGAGTATCTTGAGACAACCCCGTCAGAAAGTATCAGCGAACAGCTTATGTTTACTGACCTTACAGGAGCCCAGACAGTATTGGAAGGTTTGCACAGAGCAACATACCAATATTATAATGCTCACGACCGTTTTGGTCAGAAATCAATTGACCTGGTTATGGACATTATGGGTGAGGACTTCTATCAAACAGCTGCCGCATATGGTTGGTATAATAACAATTACTATCGTTGGGTTTCTCATAGAAATGCAACCGACGGAAGATTGGAGTATGTATGGGCTTACTACTACGACCTGATCAACGGTGCCAATATCATTCTTAAAAATATCGACAACATTACAATTTATGATGCCGAAATTCCTAAGAAGAACTGGATCAAAGCTCAGGCACTCTTCTACAGGGCTCACTCATATTATATGCTTGTTCAGCTATTTTCTACCAGATATGACTACACAAGCAGTAATAATACCCAGCTGGGTGTTCCAATCTATACTGAACCTACAAGTACTGGTAAGGAGAGAAGCACTGTTCAGGCAGTTTACACTCAAATTAAGACAGACCTTCAGGATGCAGTTACACTACTTACAGGTAACACAACTGCTCAACCAGATATCTCACACCCTAACCTGAATACAGTTTATGGTTTATATGCGAGAGTTGCACTTACTACCGGTGACTGGACTAATGCAGCTACCTATGCAGCTAATGCCAGAACCGGAAAAACTATTGTTTCGGGTGCTAATCTGATTGATTACGGCTGGAATAAATCAAACAGCGAATGGCTTTGGGGAGCTTATCTGATCGATGAGCAGCAAACCAGCTACGCTTCATTCTTCTCTCATATTGACCCTTATTTCGGAGGTTATGCAGGTCTTGGCGGATTTAAAAACATCAGCACACTGCTTTATGACCATATGAGTGCAACCGATTACAGAAAAGAGGCTTGGTTCATTTCTGTTAACGCTTCTAATCCTAGAGTAGGCCAAAAATTCTCAGGATGGGGTGAGTGGACAAATGACTATCTCTATATGAGAGCTGGTGAGATGTACATTATCGAAGCAGAAGCAAAAGCTCGTATTGCAGGACAGGAATCTGCTGCAAAACAGGTATTGACTACATACATGCTTACAAGAGATCCTAACTACGACATCTCAAGCCTTACAGGAACAGCCGTTCTCAACGAGATTCTGCTTCAGAGAAGGATTGAGCTTTGGGGTGAAGGACAGAGATTCCTCGATCTTAAACGATTGAATCTCCCTCTTGACAGAGCTAACCTGGGTCACAACTCTACAAACTGGGGTACTGCCGGCTACTATGCTGCAGGTGCAAAAGAGTTTACATGGCTCATACCTCAGTCGGAACTTGACGCTAACTCATCAATGGTTCAAAACCCATTGTAGTAGTTTAGTGAAAGGTATAATAAAAGAGGCTGCTCAATGAGCAGCCTCTTCTTTTTTTAATGTTATTTAGTTAGTAGTGATACGCCTATTCATTGATTAGCAAAGACCTTGCTCAAGGAATGCTTGTGCTACCTTCATGAAGCCGGCAATATTCGCACCTTTAACATAGTTAACATATCCATCCGGCTGTTTGCCATACTGAACGCAGGCGTGGTGAATACTCTCCATAATCTGCTTTAGCTTGCTGTCAACCTCTTCGGCAGTCCAACTAATGTGCATTGCATTTTGAGTCATTTCAAGGCCCGAAACTGCAACTCCACCAGCATTCACTGCTTTACCAGGAGCATATAGTACCTTAGCTTTAATGAACTCTTCAATTGCTTCAGGAGTACATCCCATATTAGAGATTTCACCTACACATTTAACACCGTTTGCAATTAACTTGCGAGCGTCGTCTCCATTAAGTTCATTCTGGAAAGCACAAGGGAGAGCAACATCAACTTTAACTTCCCATGATTTCTTACCGGCATGGAATTTAGCATCGGTAAACTTTTGTGCATATGGAGCTACGATATCATTGTTTGAAGCTCTGAGCTCTAACATATACTCAATCTTTTCAGGAGTCATACCGTTTTCGTCAACAATAAGTCCATCAGGGCCAGAAAGAGCAATTACCTTTGCTCCAAGTTCAGTAGCCTTTAAGGCAGCACCCCAGGCAACATTACCAAAACCAGAAACAGATACAGTCATTCCTTTAATATCCATTCCTTTGGTGTGAAGCATGTGCTGAACAAAATAGACGCCACCAAATCCAGTAGCCTCTGGACGAATTAATGAACCACCCCATGTTCTTCCTTTACCTGTAAGAACGCCGGTGTTTTCACGAGCCAGTTTTTTATACCAGCCGTACATATATCCGACCTCTCTTCCACCAACTCCGATATCTCCTGCAGGAACGTCAGTATCAGGGCCGATATTGCGCCAAAGTTCGGTGATGAAGGCCTGGCAGAATCTCATAACCTCTGCGTCTGATTTACCTTTTGGATCGAAATCCGAACCACCTTTAGCTCCTCCCATAGGGAGTGTTGTAAGTGCGTTCTTAAAAGTTTGTTCAAATCCAAGGAATTTAAGAATCGAAGGATTTACAGATGGGTGGAAACGGAACCCACCTTTGTAAGGTCCGATAGCATTGTTAAATTGTACTCTGTAACCAAGGTTTGTTTGAACTTCGCCTTTGTCGTCCTGCCAGGTAACCCTGAATGTAAAGATTCTGTCAGGTTCAACCATTCTTTCAATAATTTTGGCTTTTTCAAACTCAGGGTGTTGGTTATACACCTCTTCGATTGATTCGAGTACTTCGTGCACTGCTTGCAGATACTCTTTTTCATGGCCATACTTTCTCTCGAGAGTAGCCATAATATTTGTAACTTTCATAATAGTAGAATATAGTTTATAGTGTTAACTTTCTATTTTACTTCCCAAGTCGCACCGCTTCTGAGCAGTTCATCGACATTTTTTATTTTTGCTTTAGCTCTTACCTCTATTACCTGATCACGTACGTTGTCGTCGTAGGTTTTATCTTTAACTCTCCTTATAACACCTAATGCTACAGGGTATTCCGGATACTTCATGTCAATTAGCATTGAGTGCAGGCCAGGATTGTCAATTTCAGCATCGTGAACAAGAAGATCCTTTTCGGTTACTCCGTTTTCACCAATTTTAACAACCTTGAGTCTCATACCATCGAGCATAAGACCTTTGTCTCTGTTCTTTCCAAAGATCATAGGTTCTCCGTGTCTTAATACAATGGTCTTATCTTCACGAGTCTCTTTATCGGTGATGTTTGAGTGTGTTTTATCGTTAAATATAACACAGTTTACCAGCATCTCTGTTACTGCAGTCCCATCGTGCTTTGCCATCTCGACCATAATTTCCGAAGTGAGTTTAAGCTCAACATCGAGACTTCTGGCGAAGAAAGTACCTCTTGCACCAAGAACAAGAGCTCCCGGATTAAAAGGATGTTCGACAGTTCCGAACGGTGAGGTCTTTGTAACCATACCAAGATTTGAGGTAGGCGAATACTGACCTTTCGTAAGTCCGTAAATCTGGTTGTTAAAGAGTATTATATTGATATCGATATTTCTTCTTATAGCGTGTATAAAGTGGTTGCCACCAATAGCCAAAGCATCGCCGTCTCCGGTTATCTGCCAAACTGTAAGTGTAGGATTGGCTACTTTAACACCGGTAGCAATTGCAGATGCCCTGCCGTGAATCCCGTGGAAACCGTAAGTGTTCATATAATATGGGAATCTGGATGAACATCCGATCCCAGACACAAACACAAAACGCTCTTTTGTATAATTTAAAGCATCACAAATCTCCGGCATTGCTCTCTGAACCGAAGCCAGAATGGCATGATCACCGCAACCCGGACACCATTTAACCTCCTGGTTGCTTTTAAAATCCTGTGGTGTATATTTAATCATTTTGATTTAGCTTTAATGGTTATAGAATATTATTTACAGCTTCAACCAGCTCGGTTACTATAAAAGGTTGTCCCTGTACCTTATTGTATTGATGATATGTGAACTTTTGCAGTCTGGCTCTCAGGTAGTCGGCAAACTGACCACTGTTAAGTTCACAAACAATTATCTTCTTGAAATTCGAAAAGATTTGTTCTGTATTCTTTGGAAGTGGGAAGATGTAGTCAAAATGTGCAAGACTCACCTTTTTACCCTGTGATTGAAGCTCCTTAACTGCAGTATAAAGGTGTCCAAAAGTTCCGCCCCATCCTACCATCAGAACATCACCGCTATCCTCTCCGAATAGACTCTGCTCAGGCATAAAATCAGCAAGTTTCTGCACCTTTGCAGCTCTTTCGGCAACCATCCTTTCGTGAACCAGTGGATCAGATGAAACATTACCGTTATTGTTCTTTTCCAGACCACCAACCCTGTGTTCAAGGCCAGCAGTTCCGGGAAGAGCACATAGGCGTGCAAATGTATCCTCAACCCTTTGAAGTGGACAGAATGGCTGCTCCTCTGACTCTTTAATTATTGGAGGAGTAATCGATGGAAAATCGCTCATTGATGGAATCTTCCAAGGTTCAGAACCATTAGCGATAAATCCTTCGGTAAGAAGAAGAACCGGCATCATATGCTCCATTGCATATTTCGCTGAATAGAAAGCTGCTTCAAAACAGTGAGATGGTGAGTGAGCCGCAATTATTGCAATAGGGCACTCTCCATTTCTTCCGTACAGTGCCTGATTGAGGTCGGTCTGTTCTGTCTTTGTAGGAATCCCTGTTGAAGGGCCACTTCTTTGTACATCAACTATAACTAGAGGAAGTTCTGTTATCATTGCCAGACCAAGTGCCTCTGACTTGAGCGACAAACCGGGACCGGATGTAGTAGTTACTGCGAGGTTGCCGGCATATGCAGCACCGATAGCAGTACAGATTCCCGATATTTCGTCTTCACACTGAAGCGTTTTTGCATTTAAATCTTTCCTGATAGCCAGCTCTTCCAGAATACTGGTTGCCGGAGTAATAGGATATGATCCGCAAAACAGAGGAATACCAGCCTTCTCGGATGCAGCTAACAATCCCCAGGCTACAGCTTGATTACCATTGATATTTCTATAAATTCCCTTTTCACTCTTTGCCGGTTCGATATTATATGTGTTAGGAATCGCCTCAATATTACCTGCATAATTGTAACCTGCTTTAAGAACAGCTATATTGGGCTCAATAAGTTGAGGTTTTTTTGCAAATTTATCCTTTATGAATTTTTCGGTAAATGAGAGGGGACGATTAAACAGATAGTAACATATCCCTAGAGTGAACATATTTTTTGTCTTAAGAATAGTCTTTGGATCAAGTCCGCTATCTTTAAGACTCTCTTTGGTCAGTGATGTAATTGGTGCAAAAATGATATTTCTGTCATCAATTTTTAGTTCAGCAACAGGGTCAGTTGTTTGAAAACCTGCCTTTTGAATCCCTTTCTCGTCAAAAGTATCGGAGTCGAGAATAATAGTAGCTGTCGGTTTGGCCCATTTTGCATTCGCTTTTAATGCAGCAGGATTCATTGCAACTAGAACGTCGCAGAAATCTCCAGGTGTTTTAATCTCTTTGCTTCCAATGTGAACTTGAAACCCGGAAACCCCCGAAACTGTTCCCTGAGGAGCTCTGATTTCGGCAGGAAAATCGGGGAAAGTTGAGATCTCATTTCCGAATAATGCAGATGAATCGGCAAACAGAGTACCGGTTAATTGCATACCATCGCCTGAATCTCCGGTAAATCTAATAACAACATCCTGTGTATCAATTACTTTGTGTTGCATATATTTTTGTATTATTTATGGATTTGAATCTGAGAATCTAAATTTTCCACAAATGTAAGTAATATATTTAGCTTTACTGCAAAAATAGAGAAAATTTTAATTTATTATAATTTAAACTAACTTTTATTACACATCATAAGGTTTAAAGTTTTATATTCTTACAATTTGATCATTATATGCAATATTTTATAATTTATAAAAAAAGCAGTTTTCTATTTGTATATTCGCAGATAATTTCAGAAATCATGGCAATTATAAGAGAATTGAACGGGATAAAACCCAAAATCGGTGAGAGATGTTTTATTGCCGAGAATGCAGCTATCATTGGTGATGTTGTAATTGGAGACGACTGCAGCATCTGGTATGGAACCGTACTTAGAGGCGATGTCAACCCCATCAGGGTGGGTAATCGGGTTAATATTCAGGATGGAGCGGTCCTACATACGCTTCACAAGAGGTCTGTTGTAGAAATCGGAGATGACGTATCAGTAGGTCATAATGCAATAATACACGGTGCGACTATAGGAAATAATGTCCTGGTTGGAATGGGTGCTATAGTGATGGACAACGCGGTTGTCCCAGACGATACCATAATTGGAGCCGGTGCTATTGTGCTCTCAAACGCTGAACTGGAGCCGGGTGTTTATGCGGGTATTCCTGCAAAAAAGGTAAAAGAGGGATCAGATGAGATCCGGGAGGCAGCCAGACGCAATGCGCACGGATATCTAAATTATAAAACCTGGTATTTAGAAGATAATGAATAGGTTCCTAATATTTCTGCTTTCATTATTAGTAATCTCCTGTAATAACAGGAATAATTATGACGGATTCATCATTGAGGGGAACATCTCGGGATACAATGCTCTCCCATCCAGGGTATATCTCTCCAATAATTCAGTAGAGAATCCTGTAAATTTTGAAGCAGAGGTAAAGGGTGGCAAGTTCATAATCAGGGGTAGGCTGGATACACCCGATATGTTTACACTCAAGTTAAATGGTGTTAGAGACTCCCTGAATATATTTGTCGAAAATACACTGATTACAATTAACGGAATAGCAGAGGATCTGCCCGGAGCTCTTATTACAGGAGCTGCCACTAATGATTTGGCTTCGGAATATTTCGAAGAGATGGAGGGGATATCAATTACCAGCAAAATCGGAGAGTACTCCGATATTCCTGACTCCCTTGAATATCTTTACAACAGAGAGGAGATAAGGTCAAGAGTCGAAGATTACAAAAAAAGAGTCCACACAGCAGATTCATCATTTATCGAGAAGCATCCTAAATCCTTCTTCTCATTAAGGCTTCTTGCAAATAAGGCAGATGAATTTTCTCCGGCATTTGTTGAGGGAAAGGCAGCCATTTACAGATCTCTGCCTGCATTCAGAAACAACTATTACCTCTCGGCTATTGAACACAAGCTCGAGACGCGGCACCAACTAAAGGAGGGAGGGGTAATTCCCGATATAAAGGTTTCGGATAGTACAGGCTCAAAGATCAATCTATCTTCAATTTACTCAAACAATAAGATAACAATGATCTATTTTTGGGCGGGATGGTGCGATGCATGCCGTAGATACAACGGCTTTATAAACTCTTTTTATGCCTCTTTTAAGTGGCGTGGATTTGAAGTTGTCGGATTATCTATTGACAAGAATATTGAAGAGTACAAGAGTAGCATAAAAGCCGACGGAATCAGATGGATTACCGACATTGAGCCTGGAGGATGGAGTAGTAGTTATGTATCCAGGTTTAATATTAAGGAGATTCCGTTAACCATTCTGGTAGACAGTACCGGTAAGATTATCGCATATGATGTACATCGCAGGGATGTTAAAAAAATATTAAGGGAGAGATTACTCTCTCCCCAGGAACTAAATCTTTTATATAGCACTCAGAGGAGAGATTCATCTGCCTCGGTGCAGGATAATATCGATTCTAAAACAGACTGAATGCAACTGTAAGGCCTGCCATTACAATTGAAACCATACTCATAAGCTTGATAAGGATATTAAGTGAAGGTCCCGAAGTATCTTTAAATGGATCTCCTACTGTATCTCCCACTACTGTGGCTTTGTGATTTGATGAACCCTTACCTCCGAAATTTCCCTCTTCGACATATTTTTTAGCATTATCCCAAGCTCCTCCGGAGTTGGCCATAAATACAGCCAGAACAAAGCCGGCTCCCAGTCCGCCTACCAAAAGACCCATTACACCGGAAACTCCGAAAATAACACCCATAAGTACAGGAACAATAATGGCAAGAAGTGAAGGGAATAACATCTCCTGTTGCGCCCCCTTTGTTGAAATCTCAACACACCTTGCATAATCAGGGGTATCTTTTCCGGTTAATATCCCTGGAAACTCTTTAAATTGTCTCCTTACCTCTTCTACCATCTTTTGAGCAGCTCTCCCAACAGCATTCATAGTAAGGCCACAGAAGAGGAAAGACATCATTGAGCCTACAAAAACACCTGCCAGTACTTTCGGATTCATCAGATTTATCTGATAATACTCCATAAAATCGGGTAGAGTAGCCGTTGCTACATCTACGGTTCTTCCGGCTATATCTATTGTAGCCTGTCCAATATGCTGCAGTCCAATTTTAACCTCCTCTATATAGGATGCTAACAGAGCAAGTGCAGTCAATGCAGCAGATCCGATAGCAAAACCCTTTCCGGTAGCCGCAGTTGTATTGCCTAATGCATCTAGAATATCTGTCCTTTTTCTCACTTCTGGTTCCAACTGGCTCATTTCGGCATTTCCACCTGCATTATCGGCAATCGGTCCATATGCATCGGTTGCCAAGGTTATTCCCAGTGTTGAGAGCATTCCTACCGCAGCGATACCAATTCCATACAATCCCAGTCCAAGATTTTGTGCAGAAACCAGATTCTTAACATCAAAATTAATTGCAAAAAGATATGAAAAAGCAATTGCCGCTGTGATGGTTATTACTGGAATAGCTGTTGATATCATACCGGTACCTATACCTGATATAATCACGGTAGCAGGACCTGTCTGTGAACTCTCTGCAATCTTTTTGGTAGGTTTGTAAGAGTGTGATGTATAATATTCGGTAGATTGGCCGATAATAATACCTGCAAGCAATCCGGTTACAACAGACATTGATATGCCAAACCAGTTTTCGATTCCAAGAAGATATAATATTAAGAATGTCAGTAGTGCTATAAGAAGGGAACTAACATTAACACCAACACCAAGAGAGCGGAGAAGTTCTTTCATTCCTGCCCCCTCTTTTGTCTTTACTAAATAGATCCCGAATATTGAGAGAAAGATACCTGTGGCAGCAATTAACATTGGTGCAAACACAGCCTTAAGCTGCAATTCAGGATTAAGACTGAATGCACTTGCACCAAGCGCAGCTGTAGCAAGAATTGATCCGCAATAACTCTCATAAAGATCGGCCCCCATTCCGGCAACATCACCCACATTGTCACCAACATTATCGGCAATAGTTGCTGGATTTCTCGGGTCATCTTCAGGTATCCCGGCTTCAACTTTTCCTACAAGATCGGCTCCAACATCGGCAGCCTTTGTGTAGATACCTCCGCCGACTCTCGCAAAGAGGGCCTGAGTTGAGGCTCCCATACCGAAAGTAAGCATTGTAGTAGTAATAATTGCCAGTTTTTGAGGTCCGGTAACATCTACAAAATTATCCAGCACGATATACCACATGGATATATCGAGCAATCCCAGACCTACAACAACAAGACCCATTACGGCACCGGAACGGAAGGCGAGCTTGAGACCGCTGTTCAATGAATTTCTGGCAGCATTAGCTGTACGGGCAGATGCATATGTTGCTGTTTTCATTCCAATAAAACCGGCTAAACCGCTAAAGAAACCTCCTGTAAGAAAGGCAAACGGAACCCAGCCGTTCTGTACTCCAAATCCGTATGCCAGTACAGCAAAAAAGGCACTTAAGATGAGGAATACAATGAATACAATTTTGTACTGCTGTTTCAAATAGGCCATTGCACCCTTTCTAACATAGGAAGCAATGTCCCTCATACGATCTGTCCCTTCACTCTCCTTCATCATCTGCCTAAAGAAAATATAGGCAAAGGTTAGAGCTGCTAATGACGCAATCGGAACAAAATAGAATAGATTCTGAGCTGTCATTTTTCTATAGTTTTAAATTGTTTGGTTATTAAAGTTTTCATCGGGGATACCTTCTATTATCGAGGATGCAAGTCCCTTAAGCACAGAGTAGTCTCCCGACGAATAGAATATTGTACTATTTACAATATTTGATTCTGTTTGTTCATCGGAATCTCTCAATAAGCCTCTCTCCGATAATATATGTTGGGTATGAAGAGCTACTGCAGGAGCGGGATTAACTATTGACACTTCAGGTCCGGCGATTTTTTTTATTAAATCCTCAAGAAATGGATAGTGGGTACACCCAAGTACTATATGATCTGCCTTTTCGGCCACCATTGGTTCAATATATCTTCTGAGTAATTTTTCAGTATGAGAGCTGTTCCGTTCTCCGGACTCAACCATCTCTACCAACCCCTCACCGACCCTCTCTATAACCTTTATATCAGAAGCAAAACGTTCGAGTGTCCGGTTGTATAACTTCCCACGAAATGTACCCTGGGTTGCCAGTACACCAATTACACCACTTCTTGAATGCAAAGCAGCCGGCTTTACAGCCGGCTCCATTCCAATAAAAGGTATATCATATTTTTCCCTTAAAGCCTCTATTGATGCGGCTGTTGCAGTGTTACAGGCAACAACAATAAGTTTGACACCCCTACCGAGAAAAAAATCGGTTATTTTAAAGGCTCTTTTGGTAATCTCTTCTTGACCTTTTGGTCCATATGGACAAAATGCGCTATCGGAAAAATAGAGGAACTTTTCGGCAGGAAGCAGTTTAATTAATTCTTTCCAAACAGACAATCCACCGACACCCGAATCAAAAATTCCGACAGAGCCCCCTTTCATTATTGCTGCGGTTGAGCAGTCTTAAGTTGCATTGGTTTCTTATCGGCAGGAATCTTCATTTCGGCCTTTGCAAGAGGGAGAACATTTACACTGAGATTTGTATCAATGTACGGTATATTTCCGCTGGTTACATCAAAAATATATACAAGTCCGTTTGCTTTTCCGAGTTTTGCAAGAACCTCGTTAGCCTTTTGGTAAACAGGTGCAAACAGAGATTGTTGCATCTCCTGAAACTCACTGTTTGCTCTTTGTTGATATTGTTCATATCTCGACTGAATATCTACCAGCTCTTTCTGTTTTGTTTCAAGCGTTGCAGCTGTCCAGGTAGCAGATTTCTGTTGATATGCCTGATACTTTGTCTGATATTCTGTTTGAATTGCAGCCAGATTCTCCTGAAGTTCGTTACCGTACTTCTCAAGTTTAACAAGGGCACTATCCCTCTCAGGCATAACATTTATAAGTTCCTGCAGATTAATGTGTCCGAATTTAAGATTCTGCGCACCAGCCGATGCCGAAACAAAAAGGAGCAGTACGATTGAGAATTTTGAAATAACTTTCATATAAAATTTCTAATTATTGGTTTTCTTTAATATTTAATTTCTTTAAAACTGCCGATGTAACATCAGATTTTGGGCTATAGTAGAGAAGACCCTGTTCCGATGAAATATCAAATATAAATAAAATTTTCATTTCCTCTGCAACCGAAACGATTGCCCCATTCACTTTTTGTTTTAATGGATCCAGCAATTGTGCAGATGTCTTTGTCAACTCACCATCCTGCCCCAGGTAGGTTTTTTGCAGCTCTTTTACAGCGCGCTCCTTTGCAATTATCTCACTCTCTTTGGCTTTTCTCTGAGGTTCACTGAGAGATGATTTCTGAGACTGATAGGAGTTATAGAGTATCTCGACCTTTTTCATTTCAGCCGAAATTGTGGTTTCATACTGGCTCTTAAGATTGTCCAATTTTTGTCTAGCCTCTGTATACTCAGGCAGTTTTTCGAGAATCTTTTGAGTATTCACACAGGCCACCTGCTGCTGTCCATACATTGCAGCAACTGAAAAAACAAGTGAAAAAACCGAAAGTAAGATCCTTTTCATACGAAATATCTTTTAGAATTGTTGTCCGATCAGGAAGTGGAAGTTGCTGCCCCCTTTGGTCTTATTCTCAAATGGAACCGGATCAAATCCGTATCCCCAGTCAATTCCCAACATTCCGACGATCGGGAGGAGTACTCTCACACCGATACCTGCAGAGCGTTTAATCTGGAATGGGTTGAAATCTCTGATATCCGACCAAGAGTTACCACCCTCAAGGAATGCAAGAGCATAAATTGTAGATTGAGACTGAAGCACCAGAGGGTAACGAATCTCCATTGTGAATTTGTCATATACATTACCGGCATATGCACCATTCTTTCTAGGAGTAAGCGATGCGTTTGAGTATCCTCTCAACCCCACAGTTTCGGTACCATATGTATTATAGCCGGACATACCGTCACCTCCCAGTACGAATCCCTCAAACGGAGAGTATCCAAGTTTTCTGTTATAATATCCGAGATATCCGAAGTTTGCGCGTGTCATGATAACCAGATCTTCGGTAACAGGTATGTAGAGAGTTCCCTTTGCTGTCCATTTATGATATTCGATCCATTTGTACTTCTTGGAATCGGTCATATTATCGTAATCGGTATTCTTTGAACGGAAGAGTGAGTACGGAGGAGTCAAAGCAAGGGCAAGTTGTATATCGGAACCCTTTCTCGGATATATCTGCTGGTCGGTAGAATTACGATTCAGACGAATAGTCCAGCTTATATTGTTTGAGTAACCATCGGAGAAGAGGAAGTAGTATTGCCAGTTCTTCAATCTGTATGTTTGTGCACTTATTTCATTGGAGAGGACAAACATATTGTCGGGCCATTTAAGTCTGGTACCAATTCCTACGGAGAGTCCGAATACCTCCATCGATTGGTCTGCTGTCTGGTAGAAGTAATATGCATTCGTCTGCCTTGTATAATATGCAGATACACTCAGGGATGTCGGTTTGGTACCGAAGAGCCAAGGTTCAGTAAAACTGGTGGAGAATGCTGTATAGTAGGTACCATTTGTTTGGAAGCGGAGTGACATAGTCTGTCCGTCGCCAAGAGGTACAGGCTTCCAGGCCTTCTTGTCGAAAATTCTCTTTATAGAGAAATTTGAGAAGCTTACACCCAAAGTACCCACAAATGTATTTCCACCCCAACCTCCGGCAATTTCAAGCTGGCTGTTTGGTTTCTCCTCAACATTAAATATAACATCTACTGTATTGTTTGTCTGATTAGGAACCAGATTGTAACCCTGACCATAAACCATCAGTTTCTCAGGATCAAAGTGTCCCATAGATGAGAGCTCCCTGATAGATCTCTCCAGGTATTGCTGGTTGTATAGATAACCCGGCCTTGTATATAACTCTCTTCTTACAACCTTTTCGTGGGTGATTGTGTTTCCGTTAAGAACGATTTTATTATAGGTTGCTGGTTTCCCCTCAACAATCCTCATCTCCACATCTACCGAGTCACCCTCAATATTTACCTCAACCGGCATCACATTGAAGAAGAGATAACCGTTATCCCTGTACAATTTGGATATGTTTCCGTCCTGAGATTCGAACAGTCTCTTTTGCATTGAGACAACATCATATATATCCCCTTTCTTAATCCTCAGTACCGAATTTAAAATTTCAGTCGGATATACCGAATTCCCGGTCCATGTAATATTTCTGAAGTAGTATTTATGCCCCTCCTCAATTTTGAAGTCAATACCCATTCTCTTGTCGGAGATGTAGTAAATTGAGTCACTGACGATCTTAGCATCGCGGTAGCCCTTCTCATTATATTTTGAGATGAGTGACTTCTTGTCGTTATCGTACTCCTTCTCGTTGAATTTTTTACTGCTGAAGAAGTTAATCAGCCTTTTATCTCTGGTCTTTTTCATCGAAAGAGCCAAAGTCATATCTTTGATATTCTTGTTGCCCTCAAATGTTATCTTTTTAATTTTAACTTTTGATTTGCGGTCAACATTAAATGTAACGGTTACAGCATTTGCGACAGTTGTATCGTCTACCTGTGTGGTTGTTACCTCTGTATTGAGAAATCCCTTCTCCACATAGTATCTTCTGATTATGTCTGAGGAGGCCTTTATGAGATAGTCAGATAGTTCACTTCCTCTTCTCAGTTTTAACCTGTCCTGCAACTCATTCTTTTCACCGTTTTTAATTCCGGTAAAATCCCATCTCGAAACTCTAGGCCTTTCAACGAGATGAATATTGAGATAAACGGTATCGTTTTTAACAGAATCTATCTGCAGGGCGACTTCGGAGAAGGCCTTTTGGGCCCATATTCTCTTTAGCATTGATGAAGTCTCTTCACTTGGAATAGTAATTTCGGCCCCTTTACTCATACCGGTTATTGAGAGAACCTTCTCGGGCCTTATGGCTTTTATTCCGGAAACGCTTATATCGCCGATAATATATTTTTTCGGCTCACCGTAATCAACATTAATGCTGTTCCCGGGTTTAACACCTTGTGCCAATAATCCATATGGCATCAGCAGGGAGAAAAAAAGGATTAATTTTAATGACTTCATCTGCAATTTTTGTCTGTAAGTTCGCAAAGATAAGCTTTTTTATTTTTCATAGCTGCCGGACGTTTTATTAATCTGCTCACCGGTTTTACCGAATCGCCTTTCGCGCTGTGAGTAAGCATCAAGTGCAGCCTGAAAGTGAATTTTGCGAAAATCGGGCCAAAGCACTTCGGTAAAATAAAATTCGGTATAGGCACACTGCCAGAGCATATAATTACTGATCCTCTGTTCACCACTGGTTCTTATGAGAAGATCGGGATCGGGAATCTCCGATGTGCTTAAAAAAGAGGAGAATAACTCGTTTTTTTCCTGAGCAGAAAGCTCTCCGCTATTTGAGGATAGATAGTTGTGATACTTTTCAGCGGCTGTTATTATATCCCACTTACCGCTGTAACTGAGAAAAATTACAACCGTAAGAACACTGTTATTATATGTCTCTCTCTCCGCCTCAGAAATCTTATCCTGTAACTTAGCCGGTAATCGGCTACGATCGCCGATAACTTTGAACCTTATATTATTTTTATTGAATTCAGGAATTTCGTTTATTATTGCAGAGACCATCAACTCCATTAATACAAATACTTCACTTTCGGGCCTTTTCCAGTTCTCCTCAGAAAAAGCGAAGAGACTAAGAAATTTGACACCCTTCTCCACAGCATACTCAACAGCTGACCTTACCGATTCTACTCCCGACTTATGTCCTTCTACCCGTTCAAGACCCTTCTGCCTTGCCCAACGGCCATTGCCGTCCATAATGATTGTTATATGATTTGGTATTCTACTCATTGTCTATGAATTTCTTTTGTCTTCGCCCCACAGAAGTTTGTTTCTGAGGCCATCAATAAATTTATTCTCCCTGAAGGAGATGTAGTTAAGATCAAATTCTGCCCTCTTAACCCTCAAAATCTTACCATTTGGAATTGAGACTGAACGATTATCGAGCGAGAGAATCGCAGGAGCAACTTTTGTAGTTACGGAGAGCTCAATTTCAGATGTTTCCGGAAGCACCAGCGGCCTTATGTTGAGGTTATGTGGAGCTATAGGGGCAAGTATCATTGCTTTGACTCCCGGGAACATTATTGGACCACCTATACTAAGTGAATATGCGGTAGAACCTGTCGGTGTGGCAAGCACCAGACCATCGGACCAATAGGTAGGGAGCTCTTTTCCGTCAACTCTGACATTTACCGAGACCATAAGGGGATCTCTGCGCTGGATTGCAACCTCATTAAGAGCAAACGGGTAGAAATCTTTTGGGAGAAAATCTCCACTTACCTTAAACAACATCCTCCTCTCAATAAAATATCTCTGGGAGAAGAGATCCTCAATCCACTCCGATCCTGTTCCAAGATCGGCTCCTGCAAGGAATCCCAGCCTTCCGAAGTTTACTCCTGCAACTGGAATCGGCCTACCTTTCAGCAGCGGAAGTGATTCCAGCATTGTTCCGTCTCCACCCATACAGAGCAGCAGATCGGTATTGTCGGAAATATCATCGCCATTATTGAAAGTATCGCCATGCGGGACAGACAAAAGGTACTCCTCCTTCAACCTCTGAAAAAGCGGTCTGTAGTAGGTAAGAGAGGCTCCTTTTTCGTGCAACATTCTGACTATAAGGCAGAATCTATCTCTCCACTTTAGTTCTATATCCCTTGCATATAACGCAATCTTCATAAAGTTGGTATTAATCGTCAAAAATAGATAAATTTGCTCCCGCTATGACAAAATTGAGCGTAAATATAAACAAATTTGCTACTCTCCGAAACGCCAGAGGCGGAAATCTGCCCGATGTTGTAAAATCGGCCATAGATTGTGAGAGGTTCGGGGCACAGGGAATAACAGTTCACCCAAGGCCCGATGAGAGGCACATAAGATACTCCGATGTATATGAGCTCTCCGGAGTGATAACCACAGAATTTAACATTGAAGGGAACCCTATAGATAGTTTTATAAAACTGGTTCTGGATGTTAAGCCGGCCCAGGTAACTCTTGTTCCGGATGCGCACGATGTTATTACCTCCAATCAGGGATGGGATACCATAAAACATAGAAACTTCCTTACTGAAGTATGTAAAACTTTTAAAGCCAGCGGAATCAGAACCTCTATCTTTGTTGATCCGGTTGAAAAATTCGTAGAGAATGCAGTACTTACAGGTTGTGACAGAATTGAATTATATACCGAAAGTTATGCCTCCGGGTACTCTCAAAACAGGGAATCTGCAATAGAGCCTTTTGTAAAGGCAGCTGAGTTGGCACAGAAATTGGGATTGGGAATAAATGCAGGACACGATCTCAGCCTTGAAAATCTAGGGTATTTTGCAAAAAGAGTTCCCGGATTACTCGAAGTATCTATTGGTCATGCACTTGTATGTGACGCCATCTATCTCGGACTGGAGAATACCATTCAGGGTTATTTGAGGGAGTTGGAAAATAATTAACTATATTTGTAAAAAACAAAATTGAATACACACACATGAAAAAAGCTTCACTTATCTACAATGCAGTGCTTACAGTTGCAGTCATTGTTTTATTTGTATTACATTTTACCTCTAAATCAGGCAGCTCTTCGCTCTCTACCGGGGCTGAGTCATCTGCAGCACCTGCAGGCAGCATTGTCTACATTCAGCTTGATTCACTTATGAGTAAATATGACCTTTTCAATGACCTTAAATCGGGTCTTGAGACAAAAGCTCAATCTATTCAGGATGACCTGTCTAAAAAGGGAAAAGCTTTCGAGAGAGATTACAACGATTTCAATGAAAAGATACAAAAGGGTCTCATTACAAGTTCTCAGGCAGAATCACTTCAAAGGCAGCTTGCCTCACGTCAGCAGGAGCTTCAAAGCTTGAGTCAGCAAAAGCAGATGGAGATGCAGGAAGAGGAGTCGGTACTTTTGAGGAATGTCGTTGACAGACTTGAGAAGTATCTTAAAAAATACAACGAAGAGAAGAGATACTCTTTGATACTCACAACTTCGGGAACTCCCGGCTCTATTATGCAGGGTGATTCTTCAATGAATATTACCAACGAAGTGGTTAAAGGTCTTAACGAAGAGTACATTAAAGAGAGAAATAAGAAATAGTAGTGTGAAGATCGCTATTCTTTCATGTTTTTATCCCTACAGGGGGGGAATTGCTCAGTTCAATGCCAATGTGTATAATGAACTGAGCAGGTCTCATTCGGTTAAGGCGTTCAATTTCAAAAGACAGTACCCGGATCTTCTCTTCCCGGGTAAAACACAATATGTAGAAGAGGGAGATGAGGCTGTCAGAATTGAGAGCCTCTCTCTTTTAGATACCATCAACCCATACACATGGGAGAAGAGTGCAAGGGCAATAGGAAAGTGGGAGCCCGATCTCCTTCTTATGAGATACTGGATGTCATGGTTCGCCCCTTCCCAGGGGTATGTTGGCAGGAGAGTCAGGGGCAGATCAAAAGTTATATCGGTGCTTGACAACGTTATACCTCATGAGCAGAGATTTTTCGACAAACCGTTCACCAAGTATTATCTCGGTTCCAACGATGGATTTATAGTTTTGTCGGAAGCTGTGAGAGATCAGCTTCTAAGCTTTAAACCGGATGCAAAATATATCTGCACACCGCACCCGGTATATAACCATTTTGGAGCCAGATTGGAGCGTAATAGTGCACATAGTGCGCTTGGGACAGATCCGTCCAAAAAAAGCATTCTATTTTTCGGTCTGATCAGAGATTACAAGGGATTGGATATTCTTATCGAAGCATTCGGTCTTCTTGACAACTCCTATCAGCTTATTATTGCAGGGGAACCTTACGGAAGCTATGACCTGTACCGAAACCTCATAGACAAGAATCCATACCGAGATAATATCAAGGAGTTTACAAGATATATTTCCGACGGAGAGGTACCAGCTCTCTTTTCAGCCGCAGATGTGTGTGTGCTACCATACCGAAGTGCTACTCAAAGCGGTATCAGTGCAATATCATCTCACTTTGAACTCCCGATAATTACTACTGACGTAGGTGGATTGAGAGAGTATTTTGAAGGACCTGGTACGGGATTAGTTGCCGACAGTATCACACCTGACTCTATTGCGGAAACTATAAAAAGATATTTTGCGGATAATCTGAGAGAAAAGCTATCTGCCAACATAGCTGCAGAGAATGAGAGGCTCTCTTGGAGCAATTTTTGCATCAAATTAATCGATTTTTATAAAACTCTTTAAAGCTTTTAAAATATGTTTGCAGTTACAGGAACAGATTTCAATTTTTCGGGACAAACAGCCAAGTATGTCGGCAAAGTCAGAGATGTTTATACCATTAAGGATGAGTATCTCGTCATGGTTGCCACTGACAGAATATCGGCATTTGATGTTGTTTTGCCTAAGGGTATCCCATTCAAGGGACAGGTTCTTAACCAGATCGCATCCAAATTTCTGGATATCACTTCGGACATCGTTCCTAACTGGAAAATAGCTTCACCGGATCCTATGGTTACCGTAGGTCACAAATGTGAACCGCTCCCTCTCGAAATGATCGTAAGAGCATATCTTACAGGCAGTTCATGGAGAACTTACAAATCGGGCTCAAGGGTTATCTGCGGTGTAAATATTCCTGATGGTATGAAGGAGCACCAAAAATTTGACACACCGATAGTAACTCCTACAACTAAAGCAGAGATCGGAACTCACGATGAGGATATCTCTAAAGAGGAGATTCTCAGCAAGGGTATAGTATCGGAGGAGATTTACCAGCAGCTGGAAGCGATTTCGCTTGCTCTCTTCAAAAGGGGGAGTGAGATTGCCGCAGAGAGGGGTCTTATTCTTGTTGATACCAAATATGAGTTCGGGATGAAAAACGGCAAGATCTATCTTATTGATGAGATCCATACACCGGACTCTTCCAGATACTTCTACGCAAATACTTATGAAGAGCTTTTCGCTCAGGGATTGCCTCAGAGACAGCTATCGAAGGAGTTTGTCAGAGAGTGGCTTATGGCTAATAATTTCCAGGGCAGATCCGGCGAGGTAGTACCTGAGATGACAGACCAAATTGTATCAAGTATTTCGGACAGATACATCGAACTTTTTGAGAACATTACCGGGTCTGAATTTGAAAAGATCCCATACGACAGTAATGTTTATGAAAGAATCGAGACAAATATTAACAATATGCTTGCACGTCTATGAAAAAATTGTTGAAGGTACTGATCGTATTAACTACTTTTATATCTCTTAATAACTGTGCAACAGCTCAGGACATAAGGAGCAGGATTGCCTTCGGGTTCTCTCAAAAGAGCTGCAAGGTGGCGATAATTCTACCCTTGGGCAGCAAATATCAAGACAGTACCAAGATCAACAATTTTATGGACTTTTACGCCGGAGCACTTCTAGCCGTTGAAGATTCAAAGAGGCTTGGAATAAGCAGCGACATAGAGGTCTTTGATTCAGACGATTACTCAAATCTGAGCCTGCTTGTACAGTCGGGCAGGCTCAATGATTTTGATTTTATTATTGGGCCTGTACTATCTGCAGATCTGGAAAAGATTATGCCGTTTGCAAACGAAAAAGGAATTCCGGTCATTTCGCCGCTTGACCCACGATCGGAGTCACTTACATTGGCAAATCCCTACCTGTTTCAGGCCACAACCCCTCTGGTCTATCAACAGAGGACTCTTTTGTCGGGAATTGTTCCAGGTGATCACACAACAATTATATCTGAGAACAGCAACATTGACAGGGATTTAATTTCACTGACAGCAGATATTCTCAGAGAGAACAGCGTTAAGTTCAACACTCTATCCTACTCTCTTGAGAAAGACAAATCTATACTTAATCAGATTCTGTCTAGGCTTGACAAAAGTTCTCTAAATAACATCATAGTACCCTCAAATTCCGAGGCATTTGTGTACGATGTTTTACGGAATCTGAATCTATTAAGTACAATGCACGGTTATCGAATAAAGGTATACGGGACGTCGAGATGGAGAAATTTCGAGCTTGTGGATCTCTCTTATCTGCACTCAATGAACCTGACTCTCTCTCTCAATTACTATATCGACTACACTTCACAACCTGTAAAAGATTTTGTGTTCCGATACAGGGCACTTTATAAGTCGGAGCCGAATGCGTATGCATTTCAGGCATATGATATTACGCACTTCTTCTTAAGCTGCTGGTCCGGTTCGGGTCTCTCTCCCGAGTCTATAGAGAGATCGGGTGCGTCAATGCTCCAATCGGATATTAAGTTTGTCAAAAACGGGGAGGGTTATGTTAACGGCGCATCCAGAAAGATTGAATATCTGCCCGATTTCTCAATCAATTTTAGAACATCGCTCCGATAACCAGGCAATCTCCTCAGCATTCAGGAGTGGCGACAGCTCCTTTAGGACTCTGTCGTGGTAATCGTTCAGCCATTCAATATGCCTTCTATCAAGCATTGCTATATCTATTGACTTTTTCTCGATCGGAACGAGCGTGAGGGTTTCAAAATTGAAGAACTCTCCGTATGAGTTGAGACTCTTTCTTTTGCATAGAATCAGATTTTCTGTTCTTATTCCATATCTACCCTCACAATAAATTGCAGGTTCGTTGGAGAGAACCATTCCCGGTTCGATTGTGACAGGATTCTCCTCCATTCTTATACTCTGTGGCCCTTCGTGTACAGGTAGTGAGTGTCCCACCCCGTGGCCTGTCCCGTGCAGATATAGCTTCTCTCTTGAGCACACCTCTCCCCTGGCCAGGAAATCGAGTGATGAACCTCTGGTTCCCTTAGGGAATATTGCGGTTGTAAGATTGATCATGCCTCTTAAAACAGCGGTATAATCTCTCCTCTCCTCATCGGAAGGCTCTCCTATATAAAGTGTCCTGGTCGTATCGGTTGTACCGAACAGGTAGTGGGCCCCCATATCGGTGAGCAGAAAACCCTCTCCTATTTTTTTCGGATTTTCGGGGTCCGGCGAATAGTGAGGCATTGCTCCGTTTGCAGCTGTTGCGACGATTGGTTCAAAGCTCTCATCAAGATAGAACTCGGAATACTTGCGGAACTCTATTAATTTTTGAGCTAGCATAACCTCATTCATAGGTTTGCCGCTCTTCTGAGAATCGTCTATGAATTTCAGATATCTTACCCAGGCAGCTCCGTCCAGGATATGTGCTTTCCTGAATCCCTCCTCTTCAATCTCATTTTTTATCGACTTCAACTGCGCTATGATCCCTCCACGGAGAGTATCCGGGATAAATTTTGCCCCGGCTGAAGTTGCCATAGAGTAAACAGAGGCAGATATTTTTGATTCAGGAGCAATTACAGTGCAACCCTCTCCAAAACATTTGAGAAACTCAGGAAATATTTTGTAATCCATCAAATCCACCCCTCTACTGTTAAGATACTCCCACTCATCGGTGCCGATACTCTCCAGTGAACAGAAAAGGGTTATTTTTTCTCTCTCTATTACTGAATATACCAATGGAAGCGGATTGTATTCAACATCGATTCCTCTGACATTGCACAGCCATGCACTTTCGTCGCAACTTGTGACTATATATGCAAAATCCCCTTTGAATCCCAATTTCTCCAAGAATCGTGAGTGCTTGCTCACAGTACTCTCACCTGTAATACTATCCCCAAGAACTCTTATTGGAAAGTTTTTTAACGGCGGCCGGGATTGCCATATTTGATTGAATGGATCCTCGATAAGTTTCAAATTGATGTTTCCGAGTGCCTCAGCCATCGTTTTATGCTCACTCACGGAGATGAGATCTGCATCAATCCCGGCCGCCTCACCTGGTTTTAACACTGCAGAGATCCACTCTTCGATGCTTTCGGTACCGGGAATCTTAATTTTTTTCAGTTCAATTCCGGATCCACGTAACTGCTCCTCTGCCTGAACAAAATAACGGGAATCGGTCCATAGAGCTGCTGCTTTAAGAGTTACAACCAATGTGCCGGCAGACCCTGTAAATCCGCTCAGCCACTCCCGACATTTATAGTAGCCCTGTATATATTCGCCGAAATGAGAGTCGTTTGAAGGCACAATCAAAGCAGATAATCCTTTATTTTCAAGATATCTGCGCACACTTTCCAATCTATCTGCAACCATATAAATACAATCTATTATATGTTAAATATTATTTATGGTAATAATTCGTTAAATTTAGTGCAATTTAAGTAAATTTGTGCTTTCGGCATAGAAATTCAGGTTTATAAGCATAAACTTAAATATATAAAGAAATGGAAAAAAGTATCAAAGGAACAAAAACTGAACAGAATCTGTTAAAAGCATTTGCGGGTGAATCTCAAGCAAGAAGCAGATACACATTTTTCGCAAGCAAGGCCAAAAAAGAGGGCTTTGAGCAGATAGCGGCTGTTTTCGCTGAGACTGCCGAACAGGAGAAGGAGCACGCTGAAACATTTTTCAAATTTCTGGAGGGGGGAATGGTTGAAATCACAGCATCTTACCCTGCAGGAGTTATCGGAACTACAGCAGAGAACTTAAAGGCTGCAGCTGAAGGTGAAAACGAGGAGTGGACCGATCTATATCCTCATTTTGCGCAGATTGCAGAAGAGGAGGGCTTCCCTAAAGTGGCCGTTGCGTTCAAAATGGTAGCAAAAGTAGAGGCTGAGCACGAGGCTCGCTACAGGAAATTGTTGGACAGAGTTCTCGAAGGCAAGGTGTTTGAAAGAGAGGAGGAGATTGAATGGCAGTGCCGTAACTGCGGTTATGTTCATAAAGGCAAAAAGGCTCTTCAAAATTGCCCGGCCTGCAACCATCCTCAATCCTATTTTGAGCCTAAGAAAAATAATTACTAGGTAATTGTTTTTTGGATACCTTTGCACTTTATTTTTCAATATGAATAAAGAGTTAAGGGAAAGAGCTATCAGGGCGATAAGGGAGATTTTTCCCAAAGCCGTTAAAACCTCTATTTGGCTGATTAAAATCACAGTAAGTATCTCAGCGGCTATTTTGCTGCTGAGATACTTTAATATATTACCATGGTTTTCTGAGCTTATAAGCCCGGTGTTTAACTATATAGGATTACCAGGCGAAGCTTCACTTGCATTTGTAACCGGGTACTTTGTGAATGTATACTCCGCTATTGCTGTAATGGCTACGCTGGAGATGAATACAAGAGCGATTACGATACTTTCGGTAATGGTGTTGTGTGCTCACAACATTATAACCGAGAGCGCCATTCAAAAAAAGACCGGCTCATCAGCTATCAGAATCGTTTTAACAAGAACCATATCTGCTTTTGCTCTCGGATTTTTGCTTAATCTCGTTATGCCGGGTGTAGTGAGTAAGGGAGCTGCGGCAATGGTTCAGGAGAAGATGGATCTGCTTCCGATGCTTAATGAGTGGCTTGTAAGTACAGGAAGATTGGTATTGAAAATGACACTCCTGATTATGTCGCTTTCGGTTCTTCAGGCTATTCTGTCGGAGTTTGGAATAATAAGGTGGCTCTCAAAGTTACTGAGACCGCTAATGACTATATTCGGCCTCCCCGCAAAAACATCATTTCTCTGGATAATTGCGAATGTACTTGGCCTTGCATATGGAGGAGCAATCATGATGGAAGAGGTGGATACCGGTAAGATTACAAAAGATGATGCCAAGCTTTTAAATCAACATATTGGTATCTCCCACAGTAATCTTGAAGATGTAATTCTCCTGTATTCTGTAGGGGGATTGGTAATTTGGATGTTATTCTCAAGATGGCTCTTCTCTATACTGCTGGTTTGGGAGATGAGGCTTGAGCTGGCTATAAGAAAAAAATTTGTAACTTTGCAACCCAATTAATTAAAACACATATGAGTTCAGAAAATATAAAATGTTTAATCATCGGTAGCGGACCCGCAGGTTATACTGCGGCAATCTATGCCGCCAGAGCTAACCTCTCGCCGGTTGTTTACGAAGGTATTCAGCCAGGAGGGCAGCTTACAACAACAACAGAAATTGATAACTTCCCGGGCTACCCTAATGGCACTACAGGCCAGGCAATGATGGATGATTTAAAGGCTCAGGCAGAGAGATTCGGCACATCCGTAAGATTCGGGATGGTATCTGAGGTAGATTTGTCTCAACGGCCATTCAGAGTCATTATCGACAATGAAAAAGAGATTTACGCAGAGACTCTCATTATTGCTACCGGAGCTACAGCCAAATATTTAGGCATTGAGAGTGAGGAGAAATATAAGGGTCAGGGAGTATCTGCCTGTGCAACTTGTGACGGTTTCTTTTATCGCGGCAAGGATGTTGCAGTAGTGGGTGGTGGGGATACCGCTTGTGAAGAGGCATCTTATCTCGCCGGCTTGTGCAACAAGGTATATATGATAGTGAGAAGAGATGAGCTAAGAGCCTCGAAAGCGATGCAGGAGAGAGTAAAAAACACTCCTAACATTGAAATTCTCTGGCAGTACAATACAAAAGAGATAGTGGGTACCCCTATCGGAGGTGTAAACGGAGCACTGCTCGTGCATAAAAACGGTTCGGAAAAAAAGATTGATATCCACGGATTCTTCCTTGCAATAGGACATCATCCAAACTCTGAACTTTTCAGCAAGTGGATCGACACTAACGAAGAGGGCTATATTATTACCGAAGGTAAGAGCAGCAAGACAAATGTTCCCGGAGTATTTGCCGCAGGAGATGTTCAGGACCCTAACTACAGACAGGCAATTACCGCTGCAGGTTCGGGATGTATGGCCGCAATGGATGCTGAGAGATTTTTAACAGAAAACAGATAAAAAATGAAATTCAGGTACTTTACTCTGATCCTCCTTGCCGGAGCATTTCTCACATCGTGTTCGATGGAGTACGATAAACTTTTCAACAGCCCTGTCGTTCAGGACAAATATGAGGGGGCATTCAAGTATTTCAATGCAAAGAAGTACAACAAATCGGCAGAACTTCTGGAATCGATTCTTCTTGCCGTCAAGAATACGGAGCAGGAGGATACTGTACAGTACTATCTTGGTCTCAGTAACTATATGATGGGAGACTACATTACAGCTGAGGCAAATTTCGATCAATTCGGGCAGACATTTCCCAGAAGTCCTTTCACAGAACAGGCTAAATATTACAGAATTAAATGCCTTTACGCCGGAACATATCGCTATGAGCTGGATCAGATTCCAACATATAAGGCGCTATCTGTAATCAATGAGTTTGTATATGAATACCCTCAGAGTCAATACCTATCCGAATGCAAAGATATGATGAAAGATCTTCAGGGCAGAGTTGACAAAAAGAGTTATGAGAACGCAAAGCTCTACTACAAGATAGAGGATTACAGGGCAGCTGCCTACGCACTCAAAACAGCATTGAAGGAGAATCCGGACAATATTTTCAGGGAAGATATTATGTTTTATATAGTTGCATCGAATTTCAAATACGCCAGTAACAGCTTTGCTGCAAAACAAAAAGAGCGCTTTATGGTAGTAATCGATGAATATTATAACTTTGTAAGCGAATTCCCTGAGTCAAAATATCGCAAAGAGGCTGACACAATGTTTGAAAAGGCACAACAGGTAACAAAAATCAATTAATATATGGAAATCAAAAAAGGAGTCCCAAACAACACAATTACAAGAGATGTAGCAAAGTTAGCTGCTCCAACGGGCAACATTTACGAGTCTATTGTAATTATGGCAAAAAGGGCTAATCAAATCTCTGCCGAATTAAAGCAGGAGCTTGAAAATAAACTCTCTGAATTCTCAAAGAGTGCAGATACTCTTGAGGAGACATTCGAGAACAGAGAGCAGATTGAGATATCTCGTCATTACGAAAAACTACCAAAGCCAACACTTCTCTCAATTAATGAGTTTGAAGAGGGCAAGATCTATTCGAGAAAAGTAGTATAATTTATGCTGGAGGGTAAGAATATACTTTTGGGCATAACAGGCAGCATAGCAGCTTACAAGGCTGCTGTGCTTGTTAGATGCCTGGTTAAAAGGGGAGCAAAAGTGAAGGTGCTTATGACTCCATCCTCAAAAGAGTTTATTACACCCCTGACAATGGCTACTTTAAGTGGCTCTCCAATCTTAACTGAATTCTTCAATCCCGAAAACGGAGAGTGGAACAGCCATGTAAAACTTGGTCTTTGGGCCGATCTTTATGTTATCGCCCCTGCGAGTGCCAATACTATTGCAAAGATGGCGAACGGAATTGCAGATAATCTTCTGCTGACAACATATCTGTCGGTCAGGTGCCCTGTTATGGTTGCACCCGCAATGGATATGGATATGTATTCACATCCAACCAATATTGAGAACCTTAATAAACTGGCCTCTATTGGTGTAGATATCGCCGAACCGGCTTCTGGAGAGTTGGCCAGCGGGCTTGAGGGAAAGGGTCGAATGGAGGAGCCTGAAATTATTTGTGCCAGAATAGAAGAGTTCTTCAAAAAAAAAAGTTCACTGAAAGGTAAGAGAGTTCTTATCTCTGCCGGACCAACGAGGGAACCGATTGACCCTGTGAGGTATATATCTAATCACTCATCCGGAAAAATGGGTTATGCCATTGCATCGGAGTTTGCCTCCAGAGGTGCAGATGTGATGCTTGTAAGTGGCCCTACAGCGTGCAAAATCGAAAATTCATCAGTAAAAATTTTTCCTGTCACCACTGCAGACGAAATGTATGAGAAGTGCGTGGAGCTATTCTCAACAGAACCGGACATTACAATCCTTGCCGCAGCTGTAGCCGATTATGCACCGGCAGAGTACAGCACTTCAAAAATAAAGAAAGAGGGCAGCCAATCATCTATAACTCTCAGAAAAAATCGGGATATTGCTGAGCAGATCGGTAATACCTCTATGAGGAGAGGTATTGTGGCAGGATTTGCACTTGAGACTGACAACGAAGAGTTTAATGCAATGGAAAAGATGAGGAGAAAAAATCTCGACATGATTATTCTTAACTCGTTAAATGATAAAGGTGCAGGATTCATGACCGATACAAATAAGATTACAATCTTCTCTAAAAGCGGAGAGAGAAGTGAGTTTCCGCTAATGACAAAAAAAGAGACTGCATCGGCAATCGTGGATTACATCAATAAAATTGTGTAATTATGATAAAATCTCTATCTGTTTCTAACTATGCCCTTATTGAGCATCTGGAGATTACCCTTCCCGAGGGATTGATTATTATTACAGGTGAAACAGGTGCCGGAAAATCAATTCTGCTCGGTGCAATATCTCTGCTTATGGGCTCTAAATGCGATACCGGAGTTCTAAAGAACGAGAATAAGAACTGTATAGTAGAGGCTGAGTTCAACACTACTCCCGACTCATCAATGACTCTTCTGTTCGAAAATGAGGGGATTGAAACAGATAAAAACATAGTAGTAAGAAGAGTGATATCTCCGGGTGGGAAGAGTCGATCTTTCGTAAATGACAATCCGGTTTCACTTCAATTTTTAAAGACTCTCTCTGAGTATCTGATCGATATACATGCGCAACATCAACATCTGCTCTTAGCCGACAGCACTTTCCAGCTATCTGTCCTTGACTCCTTCTGTGGAAATGGTCCGCTTATTGAAAAGTATACAGAGTGTTACAAGAATTACAATGATGCTGTGGCAAGAGTAAAGCGATTAACTGCTCAGTTAAATAGATCATCGGAGGAGAGCGATTATGATAATTACGTACTTAACCAACTCAAAGAGGCTCAGCTAAAAGAGGGAGAGTTGGAGGAGCTTGAAGATGAGTATGCTCTTTTAAGCAGCGCCGGTGAGATCAGATCCTCTTTTGAGGAGATTGAAAAACTTACAAATATTGAGGATATCTCTTTTGTTGCGAATCTCAAAGAGGCTGTCTCTATCCTCAACAGAACATCTGCCAAATTTAAACCTGCATCAGAACTTGCAGAGAGGCTGGAGAGCTGCAGGATAGAGCTGAGAGATATTGAAGCGGAGATTGCAAAGCTTGCGGAATCGGTTAATCTCTCTCCGGAGAGGGTCTCTATTCTTGAAGAGCGGATCTCTCTCATATACAGTCTTATGAAAAGGCATAAGAGAGACAGTGTCAAGGAGTTGATCGATCTTAGAGATGAGTTGGAAAACAAAAACAGCAGCTCAGACAATCTTAAATTCGAGCTTGAAGAGGCACAAAAAGAGGCTGATCATCTAAAGAGAGAGAGAGATAGATCTGCTGAGAAGCTAAGAGAGAGCAGAGAGAGCTCCCTTAAGAGGTTTGCAGATGTAGTAACCTACAACATCCGAGAGCTGGAAATGCCACATGCCCAATTTATTGCGGAACTTGAAGATTTACCGGACTTTGGAGCTATGGGTAGTGAGGGCGTTAGATTTATGTTCTCAGCCAATAAAAATGTTCAGGTGAGGGAGCTAAATAAGATAGCCTCAGGTGGTGAGATGTCAAGGATTATGCTGTGCCTCAAAACCCTAAATGTCAATACAATAGGCACTCCGACAATGATTTTTGACGAGATCGACACGGGTGTTTCGGGCAGGATCGCCGATAAAATGGGCAATTTGCTTGTTGAATTATCAAAAAACTTACAGATATTTGCAATCACACATTTGCCTCAGATTGCGAGCAAAGGCGGGACCCATCTTCTTGTATACAAGGATATTGAAGAGGGCGGTGTCACTAAAACCAAGATTAAAGAGATATCCGGATCGGAAAGGGAGGAGGAGATTGCAAGGATGCTCAGTGGGTCACAAGTGACAAATGCTGCATTTGAAAATGCAAGAGAGTTGCTGAAAAACGGAAATAATTTAAACTAAAAATCTTAATATGAGACTAATTATCCAAGATTCCTACGAAAAAATCTCTAAATGGGCGGCTGCTTACATTGTGAAACGAATTAAGGAGTTTGCTCCAACCGAAGAGAGGCCTTTCGTACTGGGACTTCCAACAGGATCCACACCAAGAGGTACCTACAAGGAACTCATCAGGCTCTATAAAGAGAATATCGTTTCTTTCAAGAATGTGGTTACATTTAATATGGACGAGTATATTGGCCTTCCGAAGGACCATCCTCAAACATATCATACATTTATGTGGGATAATTTCTTCCGCCACATAGATATTCGCCCGGAAAATGTTAACATTCTTGACGGCAATGCCCCTGACCTGGAACTAGAGTGCGAAAACTTTGAAAAGAAGATGGCCGCATACGGCGGTATCAACCTGTTTATGGGTGGTATCGGTCCGGACGGACATATCGCATTTAACGAACCGGGGTCATCTCTTACATCAAGAACCAGAAAGAAAAATCTAACCACCGATACCAGAATTGCTAACTCAAGGTTCTTCGAGAACGACATAAACCAGGTGCCTAAAACCGCCCTTACTGTCGGAATCGGAACAATAATGGATGCAAAAGAGGTAATGATACTTGTTAATGGTCATCACAAAGCAAGAGCGCTATACCACGCTGTTGAAGATGGCGTTAACCATATGTGGACAATAAGCGTGCTTCAGATGCATCCACGAGGAATTATTGTATGCGATGAAGATGCAATTGATGAATTAAAGGTGGGCACAGTTAAATATTTCAAAGACATTGAGAAGGAGAATCTAGATCCTAACTCACTGCTTTGATAAAAAATCTGCCGCTCTGCGGAACACCTCTTTAAACCAGTACTCCTTCGAATCCTTTTCAGGTATATTAACAGGAAAAGGCATTTCGTGGGAGTACTTGTATGTAAAATCGAGCTCCTCAAGGCATTTTGGCCACACCGAGCCAAGTGCTCTCTTTATACCTTTTGTCGGGATTACTCTATCCTGTTTTAGCGATACTACTTTCACTCTTTGATAATTTTCCATATAGAACCGCAATCTCTCTCTTCTTAATGCACGGGTTCCTATGTGAGATATAAATGCCTTGTCTATCGAATCAAGTTGCTCCCTCTTTTTAAATAGCTTAATAAATCTACTACTATAGTACCGTTTAAGTATGTAGTAGGATTCCCGATCCATTATAAGTCTGGAATTTCCATCCATCTTGCGAAAAACGGATCCAGCACAGAACATAAAAAGCCTGCAGTTTGAAAATCTGCCCATTGGATCGGACTGTAAGAGAACCTGTGAGAGCAAACCTCCTATCGAGTAAGCAAAAATATCGAACTTAGCCCCTTTGTCAATAACCGGATGCTCCCCTCTGTGAATCTGGTCTATAAGTTGACAGACATTGAAGATTGTCTGCTTCCCTGATATGTAGAAACGGTAAGGATCCGATTTAATTCTTGAACTAAGAGCATAATTGGCGAATGTAAGATTCTCTTTTCGTGCACGTTTTTTCCCGGCAAGTCTCCCTATGAATGATGACATTAACCTTACATTGCTCCACTCGACAGGACTTCGGTTCATATGGAAAGCCAGTGGGAACATTACCACTCCCCTGCCTGTGCGCTTTGCGAGCTCTTCGGCCCATGAGTTATATTTATCCCAACTCCTCTCATTCAACCCGTGAAACAGGAATATAAATGATTTAACCTTACCCTCTCCCGAATATTCATCTTCCGGATCGACTATAAAGTAGTCGAACCTGTTATTCATCTGGAATTCGTCGTCGCTGTTGCTAAGAAACTCCGGGACAGGAGAAACTCTTCGCTCCCTCAGAATATCTTCGCTGCGAAATGTCTCTAAAAATGATACCTTGTATGTCTTCATAACAACTCTTTTTTGCAAAAAAACCACAAGCTGAATGAGTCTCAAAAAAAATGGTGCTTTATCGAAGATTTTGGGACGAAAATTCAAAATAGAGGACGAAAACTCTTTATATGTGACGAAATAAACTATTTTTGTATTCAGATATGAATGTGCCCGGATATATAAATCAAAAGGGTAATATTGTGAGGCTGGTCGGCTTCACAGCCCTTTTTGCGCTGATATTCATTAACATATATCAGCCATTCCAGTCAAATGCCTGGTATCCGGTATCAAAGTTCATGTTTTTCGTCTTCTCCAGCCTTATCATTCTTACAGGAGTTCTTGTAGTTATTATTAGCAGAATAATTATGTATTTCCGTGCTAAAAAAGCACCGATCTCCTATATACAATATGGAGTGTGGGTTTTTTGCGAGATACTTTTAATGTCTTTGTTCTACACGATTTATACAATTATTGTAAGAAGGGCCACAGGCTCTCCTGACCCTGTGGATGTATTTAAAACATGTTTTATAAACACCTCTCTTGTTATTCTCCTTCCTTACGGTGTTTTAACTCTCTATTTTGCCTGGGCAGATTCTAAAAAGAGGCTGGCAATGCTGGAAAACGGAGAGATTTTGGAGAGCGAAAAGCCAAAAGCCATCTCTTTCAAGGATGAAAAAGGTATTCTCAGACTATCTCTCTCATCTGAAAATATTCTATATATAGAAGCTTCGGAGAATTATGCAGTGATTCACTATATGAATCTTGGGAGAACAAAAGAGTATCTGCTCCGTAATACGCTCAGAAATATAGAGTCATCGCTGTTAAACACCTCTGTCTTGAGATGCCACCGCTCATACCTGGTAAACTTTGCAAGGGTAAAGGTTATAAGAAAGACTAAAGACGGGCTCGTACTTGAGCTTGATGCAGAGAATATACCAGAACTCCCGGTATCAAAGAGCTACCAGGAGTCTGTCAGAAAAAAGTTTTTCGGAGATAGTGAAAACTCCTGACTGAAGAGTGTTGAATTGATTATTTTATAAGTTTTACAATCTCTTCACTCTGAGGCTTAACTTTTGACGGGAAAAACGCAACCAATTCACCATTCTCATTGATAAGGTATTTACAGAAATTCCATCCTGGCTCCTGCTCATTCCAACCATTTTCCGATTTTGAAGTGAGCCATTTGTATACATCATTTTTATCTGCACCCCTCACCGAAGATTTCTCCATCATTGTAAAGGTTACTCCGTAATTGATTTGACAAAACTCTTTAATTTGATCGTTGCTGCCGGGGTCCTGCCCTCCAAAATCATTGGATGGAAAACCTAATAGTACCAGTTTATCCTTATAATTCTGCGAGAGTTTTTCAAGGTCATCGAATTGTGGAGTGTATCCGCATTTAGATGCTGTATTAACTATGAGAACATACTTCCCTTTTAATTTTGAGAAATCGAATTTAACACCGTCAATTGTATTAAACGATAGTGTGTAAAAGTCTACGGAACCCTTTTTGCCGCTCTGGGCATTGACGATTGATGTTCCAAAAAACAACATTGTTATAAAGAGGTAAAAATTCTTCATTGTAATTTATTATTTCAAATTAATAGGAATACAAGAGTATTAATAATGATTAAATAAATTAACACCCATTTTTATAAATAGTTTATCCTACCTTTGTTATAGGATTTATATTTTTCTTATATATTTGCAAAAAATTTTCAATTATGATGATGAATACTAAAGTGAGGTATGCGTTAAGAACCCTCATAGAGATTGCACTATCTGAAAAGCCCGAAGGGGTATATCAAAAGGATATCTCCTTTAATCAGAATATCTCAAACAAATATCTTGACTCTATTATTTCATCATTAAAGGTTAAGGGATTAATTGCAAATGCAGGGGGGAAGAGAAGTGGATATCTGCTTGCCACACCTGTGGAGAAGATTACTCTTTATGATGTATATACGGCATTTGAACCTGTGGGTATAGTACCCTGTATAAATAACCCATCAATTTGCGTTAAAAGTGCAGATTGCAAAGCCAGAAAATATTGGATCCGTTTTAAGGAGGATTATGAGAAGATTCTCTCTAACAGATCGCTACAGCAGATAATTGAAGAAGAAGCATATGAATAAATTAAAATAATGAATAAAAGTATTTCTAAAAAACTGATTTTAACGGCCCTTATCGCTATAGTGTCGACGGGCCTCTCCTTCGGGCAAAAGAGTTATGCCTTGAAGGGTACTATTACTGTTGATGGAACTTCAAACACCCACGACTGGACAGTTAAATCTGAATCGTTGAACGGAACATTTACAATGACAGGTAACAGCGTTGAGAGCATAACTGTTAAAGTTCCGGTGGAGTCACTCAAGAGTATACTCGAAAGCAAATTTGAGAGAAAGCAAATGGAGAATCTCATATTAAAAGCATTTAATAATGAGAAGTATCCTACAATCACTTTTCAGCTTACAGACTCATTTATCCCGACACAAACCGGTTCATCTGCAGTTACTGTTTCAGGTAACCTTAATATGAATGGAGTAACAAAGAAGATTACATTCAAAGCAGATGGTAAACAGATAGCCGGCGGTGGATTTCAATACAGGGCTACAGTGCCTCTGAAATTTACCGAATATGGGATGAAACCTCCTGTAGCACTAATGATTATGAGAGTTAAAGATCCGGTTACTGTTAAACTGGACATTAATATTCCCGCATTAAACTAATTAAAATTGAAAATGAAAAAGACCTATCTTATTATTATTACAATTCTGATTTCCGGAATCACTTTCGGCCAGATACGAACGAATGACAAAAGAGGAATCAATGTCTTCGAGGTAAAGAAACTCGATGACTATGGTAAATTCGACGGAGTTAAAGTTAAACTTGGTGGTAACTTTACCCAATCGTTCCAGACTCTAGACCACTCTAGCGACGGAGTATCTACAACCCCACTCAATAAGCTTGTTCCAGGTTTCAACACTGCAGTTGCAAATCTTATTGTCGGAACCGAACTGGCAGAGGGTGTAAACCTTAAAATGGATGTATATCTATCTGCCAGACACCACCAGGAGACTTGGGTAAAAGGCGGATATATTCAATTTGACAGACTTCCGTTTATGAAGGGTAAGCTTTTCGATGATATCATGAAAATTACCACTATCAAGGTTGGTCACTTTGAAATCAACTACGGTGACTCTCACTATCGTCGCTCCGATAACGGAAACTCAATGTACAATCCTTTCGTAGAGAATAACATTATGGATGCATTCGCTACAGAGATCGGTGCAGAGGTTGACGTATTCGTAAAAGATTTCACCTTCGTTGGAGCAATAACAAATGGTAAAATCAAGGGAGAGATACTCGAATCTACAAATCCAGATAAGAAACACTACCCTGCTTACATAGGAAAGGTTGCCTTTGACAGACAACTATCCGATCTTGTGAGATTAAGATTATCCGGTTCATTGTACTACACAGCAGGTTCTGTATCTAACACACTCTACAGCGGTGACCGCTCAGGCTCTCACTACTATGGCGTGCTTGAGACAGCAAATACAACCAGTACATTTACCTCGGGTCGCTTTAGCCCTAACTTTTCCGATAAGGTAACTGCATTCATGGGAAATATCTTTATCAAAGCCGGTGGTCTTGAATCTTTTACAACAATAGAGAGTGCTACCGGAAGAGCAAAAGATGAAGTATCTGAAAGAACTGCCAATCAATTTGTGTCAGACCTCGTTTACAGATTTGGCAAGAGTGAGCAATATTGGCTTGGTGCAAAATATAACAGTGTTAAGAGTGAAATGATAAGCGGGACTACTACATATGATGCCAAAATCGATAGAGTTGCATTTTCGGGTGGTTGGTTCTTTACTAAGAATATTATGGCCAAACTTGAGTATGTAAATCAAAATTATGGAGATCAGTTCCCTGCAAACGATTACAGGAAAAACGGAAACTTTAAGGGATTTGTTTTGGAGGCTGTAGTTAGCTTTTAATTAGATGAAAAGAGCGATTGGAATAATATTACTTGTAGTTGCTTTTCAGCAGGTTCAGGCTCAAAAGAGAGTGAGTCTGGACCTGATGAAGGGCTCCTCTTTGACAATTCTAGGAAAGTCAAATATTGTTCCTTTTAAAATATTTCTCAAGGGAGATAGTTTTCCATCGGGTAAATTATCTCTGGTTACTACCGAAAAGGAGAACAAAATTTTTTTAAATGATGGGCAACTTTCGGTGAATGTCAATGATTTCACTTCAGATAATAGGATGGCGTTAAGAGATTTTAAAAAACTGGTGAAATCGGAGAGCTTTCCGGAGATAAAACTCGAAATTACCTCCCTTGATTTACAAAGAAAATCGTGTGGAAAAGCATTCGGAGGTATTGCAAACAGTGTTCTGACAATCACAGGGGTGAGTAAGCAGTATAAAATACCTCTCAATCTTGAGAGTTGCAGTGACTTCTACACAGCCGAAGGAAGGGTCAAACTTAGTATAAGAGATTTCGGTCTAAATCCTCCCGTTGAAATGATGGGCTTGATTAAGGTAAGCGAGTGGATAGAGATTGTCTTTAATGTGAATCTTAATATTTACGGGCCCGAAGAGTCGAATGCCCTGGCATCTGCAAAATAATTAATATTCTGCCGGAAGATCTTCCGGTTCAATATATATAGTGGCATCAACCACAGAGAGAAACTTATGTTTCTCTCTTTTTTATTTTGTGTGTAGCTCCATTTGAATTAAATTTGAAACATAAACTATAAGTAATGATAAAATTTGCAATAGGAAGTGACCACGCCGCATTCCATTTTAAAGAGGAGATAAAACAGTATATTATCGGCAAAGGATATGAGGTTGAGGATTTCGGAACATTTAATCTGGAGAGCGTAGATTACAGTGATTATGGAATTGCTGTGGGTGAGGCTGTGGCATCTGGAGCTGCAGATATGGGAATTGTTTGTTGCGGAACAGGGATTGGTATCTCAATAAGTGCAAACAAGGTAAAAGGGGTACGTGCCGCTCTATGCAGTGAACCCTATTCTGCAAAGATGGCAAGGGAACACAATGACGCTAACATACTTGCAATGGGTGCAAGGGTTATTGGTATTGAACTGGCAAAGATGATTGTTGACGAATGGTTGAATGCAAAATTCCAGAATGGCAGGCACTCCAGAAGGGTTAAAAAAATTACCGATTACGAAAATAACAGAGTTAGTTAGTTGAACCACTCAGGTACGACAACCCTTAATGCGTGCGGTAATACCCTTATTTTTATAATTTTACCTGCATAAACTGCGTTACCGTCAATATGCATAACTCCTTCGTTGTCTCTCTCCAGAGTTGCTCCGGAGGATTTTAAACAGCTGTAATTTCTGTTTTTTGCAGCTTGTTTTGTGAATAGCTGAATTCCGAATAACAATACTTTAAGAAGTGATATTGGCTTTATGATTGCTATATCAATTTTACCGTCTTGTATATCGGCATCAGGTGCTATATATGCATTATTACCGTACTGATTAGCATTTGCAAACGTAAGTGTAAATACCTCTTCTTCAAACTCTTCCTTATCACTTATCAATTTAAATCTCTCCGGTTTATATTTAAGAAAAACCTTTATCATTTCTCTGGCATACATCATGCGCCCTCTCTTTTTCATTAATGATACGCTTTCACTCACTTCAGCATCATACCCTACTCCGCAGGTACAAAAGAAGTACATATCGTTTGCCATTCCACAATCTATAGATAGATCTTTGCCATTCTCAATCAGTTTTATAGAACCTTCTAAATTCAGCGGCAGTTTAAGGTGCCTTGCCAATCCATTGCCAGAACCCGTAGGGATTATCAAAAGTTTTGTACTACTATTTACCAATGCACCTGCAACCTCATTTACTGTTCCGTCTCCACCAGCAACAATTACTGTATCCGCATTAATTTCAAGTGCCTTTGCTGCAAGTTCGGCAGCATGCCCGGGATAATCTGTCCTGAACAATATTGTATTATCCTTATTATCCAGAACATATCGATTTAATCTTTTTTCAAACTTATCTCTGTTAAAACTACCCGCGACCGGGTTGTATATGATAAATAGTTTTGGGCCGGATATCTGCATGGTAAATTTATTTCAACAATTTTGTACATGTTTTGTAAATGAATAATTAAAAATATTAATTTTAGTGTAAATATTTAACACCTTTGCAATTTTTTTCGAATTAATGAAGCTATGAAACGTTTTGCATTTATTAAACCTCTATTATACTTTTTGTTACTCTCTATTATTATAACAACGGTAAGCAGAGTGATTCTCTTTACAATCTATTTCGACAGGATTACCGAGGTTGAGGGTTATCTTAATTTATTTCTAATCGGATTGAGGTTTGATCTTATTGTGATATGTTATATCTCACTGATCCCATTTTTGATACTGACTTTTGTTCCCGATCTGTTAATGGGTTTCAAGAAGAGATTTATTAATATGTACCTCGTTCTGATGCTCTTCCTGATCTTCTTTATGGAGCTTGTGACTCCAGATTTTGTTGGGCAGTATGATACCAGACCTAACAATCTTTTCATCGAGTATCTTATCTATCCTAAAGAGGTTGCAACCATGCTGTGGAAGGGGAGAGCTCTTACTGTTATAATTACACTTCTTGTTTCGGCAGCCTTTCTCTTTTTGGGAATCAAAAAGGGGAAAAAGCTCTTTTATCCTGTTCCATCTATGTGGATCAGCCGTTTTATGCTTTTCCCGATTGTCGGATTTCTTCTATTTTGGGGAGCCAGAGGAAGCCTGACCTCACGCAGACCTATAAATCAAAGTAATTCTGTTTTCACAACCGATCAACTGACCAATAATCTTGCTCTTAACTCTCTGTATACCGTTGTATTTGCCGCATATAACCTTAAAAATGAGTCTGATGCATCAAGAATGTATGGAAAGATGGAGAGTGAGGAGGCAATCACAAGGGTTAAACGCTATATGAACGTTGCTGATACCTCCTTTGTTTCTAAGGATTTACCTACAGCACATCTGCAAAATTCCCTCAATTCAAAGGATAGACCATATAATTTAGTAATAATTCTTGAAGAGAGTCTCGGTGCCGAATTTGTCGGTGCTCTGGGGGGACTACCTCTTACTCCGAATATAGACAAGCTGTCGAAAGAGGGGATGCTATTTACAAATCTATATTGTACCGGAACAAGAAGTTCAAGAGGAATTGAGGCAGTTATAACCGGGTTTTTGCCAAGCCCCTCAGAGAGCGTAGTGAAGTTGAGCGGTTCTCAAAGCGGATTCTTCACCCTCGCCTCACTGCTAAAAGAGGCCGGATACAATACAAGTTTCCTTTACGGTGGTATGGCAAACTTC
>OFJB01000093.1_pt1 | contig 54416 bp, 54 predicted proteins | sample 1775081 | NCBI WGS metagenome assembly OFJB01 (sample SAMN08195771, study PRJEB24354) | sludge metagenome | isolation source: initial sludge from phenol fed wastewater aerobic bioreactor | place: India: Nagpur | collected 2016-06-05
GGCGCCATGGTCGGCGGCTGGATCGGTGGCACCTTCCTCGGCCACGACATCCACAGCTTCTTCTCGCCATGGTCGTGGCTGCTTGCCATCGGCGGTTCGGTGCTGGTCTTGTGGATCTACGGCCTCATCTCCGGCAAAAAGAGGTGATCGTGGCTCGGCGTCACCCCACGCCGAGCAACACACAACCGGTCAGCGCGGCCACAATGCCGGCCACCTGAAGCTTCACCAGCTTCTCCTTGAGCAGGATTCGTGCCAGCAGGATCGTGGTCACCGGATAGAGCGACACCACGACCCCGACCGCAGCCAGCGGCCCGACCAGGATCGCCAGCATCAATACCAGGTTCGCTGCCCCGAAACAGGCGCCGGCGACCACGGCGGTCCACCCTGAACCCGCTGACAGCGGCGCCGCCACCACCAACCCGACCCGCTCCCCGATCCGCCGTAGCGCCGGCAGCACCGTCACCAGCCCCAGCAGCGCCGGCATCATCGCCAGGCCCACGAACATCTCGACCGCTGGCGCCACCATGCCGGAATCCTTGGGAGCGGCGTCCAAGGCCACCACCGCAAGACCAAAACTCGCGCCGGCCCCGATCGACAGTCCCACCGACCACCAGGCGGCCTTCCGCGTCCCGCCCGGCTCGGCCAGACCGACCAGGATCGCCCCCAGCACCGCCGCCACCACACCGGCCCAGGCCACTGCGGTGAGGCCTTGTCCGCGCCACAGCACCGCAGCGGCGACCGGAACCACGGCCTCACTCGCCCCCACGATGGCCGTAGCCACGCCCATGGCTCCGCGCACCAGGCTGAGATAGAACGCCAAGAAGCCCACCACCGTGAAGACGCCACCCCAGACGCCTGCCCAGACGGCCTCGGGAGACCATTGTCCGGGGATGACAGCCAAGGCGAGCACACCCACCACTGAGGCAGCTACATAGGAGATCGTGGTCACCCGCAGCACGTCGGCTCGGCGCGCAGCAACCGCGGCCGCGGCATCCGAACCGCCGCCCACCAGGCCGGAGGCGCTGGCCACGCCGGGCTTGGCGGCGAAGTCGTCCATCTCGTTGTTCAGCAGGATGCCCGTGCCCCTGGCGACGATGCCGCTGCCGAAGTTGGTGTTGAGCGTGTAGGTCACGGCCACCGCGTTGCCCGCGGCGTCCACCACCGAGTAGTGCGTGGTCTGGTCGCTCTCGTAGGGCTGCGGCTGGCCGGGCCGGATCTCGCTGGCGGGGCGCGCGCGGTCGGGCGAGATGGTGGCGGCGAGCCGGTCGGCGTAGCGCTTGGAGATCAGGCCCTTGAGCGGCACCTGGACGAAGTCCGGGTCGCCCAGGTACTCGGCGCGGTCGGCGTAGGCGAGTTTCATCGCCTCCGCCATGTGGTGGATGCTGTTGGCGCTGTCGGCGCCCCAGTCCCGCATCGGCCAGCGCTCCATGATGTTCAGGATCTGCACCAGGTGCGCGCCGCCGGACGAGGGCGGCGGCATGGTCACGATCTCGTGGCCGCGGTAGCTGCCGCGCACCGGCTCGCGCTCCACCACCCGGTAGTTCTTCAGGTCGGCAAGCGTGATCGCGCCCGCGTGCGGCGCCATCTCGGCGGCGATCTTGTGCGCGATGGCGCCCTCGTAGAAGGCCTTGGCGCCCTGCGCGCCGATCAGGCGCAGCGACGCGGCCAGGTCGCGCTGCACCAGCCGCTCGCCCTGGCGCAGCGGCGTGCCGTTCTTCCAGAAGATGGCCTGGCTCGCGGGCCAGGGGGCGAAGGTCTTGCGCTCCTGCGCGAGCACCTTGGCCAGCGTCTCGCTCACCGGGTAGCCTTGCTCGGCCAGTTCGGCCGCGGGCGCCACCACCCTGGAAAGCGGCAGCGTGCCCCACTGCTGCAGCGCGTGCGCCAGGCCCGCGACGGTGCCGGGCACGCCCACGGCGTAGTGGGTGTAGAGCGACTTGCCGTCGATCACCTGGCCGCCCGCGTCCAGGTACATGGCGCGCGAGGCGCCCGAGGGCGCCATCTCGCGGAAATCGAGCGCGATGTCGCGGCCGGTTTTCGCCTCGTGCACCATCATGAAGCCGCCGCCGCCGAGATTGCCCGCGTTGGGCAGCGCCACGGCCAGCGCGAAGCCCACGGCCACGGCCGCGTCCACCGCGTTGCCGCCGCTTTTCAGGATGTCCAGGCCGATGCGCGTGGCCAGCGCCTGGTCGCTCGCCACCATGCCGTGGCGCGCGGCGACCGGGTGGAACACGTCCATGTCGAAGTCGTAGGCCGCGCCCGCCTGCCGTGCGGCGCTGGTCTGCGGCGGGGCGGCCGGCGTGGCCGGCGTGCCGGCGCAGCCTGCCAGCAGGGTCAAGAGCAGGCTCGCGGCCAGCGTGGTGGGGCGCATGATCAAACTCCTGCGGGAAGTGCGGATGGGCCGAGGGTAACCGCCGCCCGGCCTCTTCAAGAGAGTACAAAAAGTGTATACACTTTAATCCGTTGCAATCCACAGGAGACCGCGCCATGGGCCTGAGTACCCACGTTCTGGACACGATGCACGGCTGCCCCGCGGCCGGCATGCAGGTGGCGCTCTATGCCACCGAGGGCGAACAGGCCACGCTGATCAAGCGCCTGACGCTCAACCGCGACGGCCGCACCGACGCGCCGCTGTTCGACAGCGCCAGCCTGCGCGTGGGCACCTACCGCCTGAGCTTCGACGTGGCCGCCTACTTCAAGGCCAAGGGCGTGGCGCTGCCCGAGCCGAATTTCCTCGGCCGCGTCAGCCTGGATTTCGGCATCGCGCATCCCGGCGAGCACTACCACGTGCCGCTGCTGGTCAGCCCCTGGAGCTATTCCACCTACCGTGGCTCCTGAGCGGCCGCCCGCCATGCCGACCCCCCTGGAACAACTGCTCGCGGCGCTGCAAGGCGGCCCCGTGTGCCTGGTCACCGTGCAGGAGACGAAAGGCTCGACCCCGCGGGAAGAGGGCGCCTGGATGGCGATCGCCCTGGCCGCGCCCGAGGTGCCGATCGGCTCGATCGGCGGCGGCCACCTGGAATGGCAGGCCATGCGGGAGGCGCACGAGCGCCTGCGGGCCTGCCTGGCCGGCACGGCCCCGGCCGAGCCCGTGGTGCGCAAGGCGCTGGGGCCGAGCCTGGGGCAGTGCTGCGGCGGGGTGGTGCTGCTGCGCTTCGAATGCCTGGGCCCGCAGGACGCCGCGGCCGTGCGCGCGCGACTGGCGCCGCGGCTGCACCCGCTGGCGCTGTTCGGCGGCGGCCACGTCGGCCGCGCGCTGGTGCGGGTGCTGGCGCCCCTGCCGTTCGCGATCCACTGGATCGACAGCCGCGACGAGATCTTTCCCGAGGCGCCGTCCAGCCAGGTCGAGTGCGAGCACTCCGACCCCGTGCAGGCGGCGGTGGCCGAGCTGGCGCCCGGCTCCATGGTGCTGATCATGAGCTTCAGCCATGCCGAGGACCAGGACATCGTGGCCGAATGCCTCAAGCGCCAGCGCCAGCGCTCGGACCTGCCCTTCATCGGCCTGATCGGCAGCAAGACCAAGTGGGCGACCTTCCGCCACCGGCTGCAGGCGCGCGGCTATGCCGAGGACGATTTCGCGCACGTGACCTGCCCGATCGGCGTGTCCGGCATCGCGGGCAAGGATCCTGAGGTGATCGCCGTGGCCGTGGCCGCGCAGTTGCTGATGCGGGTAAGTCCTCAGGCATAGCAACAAATTTTGCATACAATTTGTGTCTACAAATCAGGTCGCAGCGGTGCCGAAGCTCCTGCAGCTTCGAGCGCGGCCAGTTGTTGTCTGCTCAGAGCGCCCGCAGTGGTGAGCAGCGGGAGACTTGAAGATGGAAGCTTATCTGCTCGACTGGGCCAACCTGCTGCTGCGCTGGCTGCACGTCATCACCGCGATCGCCTGGGTCGGTTCGTCGTTTTATTTCGTTTTTCTGGACAGCAGCCTCACGCCGCCGGTCGATGAAAAACTGCGCCGCGATGGCGCCACCGGCGAGCTGTGGGCGGTGCACGGCGGCGGGTTCTATCACCCGGTCAAGTACAACGTCTCGCCGCCCAAGCTGCCCGATCACCTGCACTGGTTCTTCTGGGAGAGCTACACCACCTGGCTCTCGGGCTTCGCGCTGCTGAGCATTTCCTACCTGTGGAATGCGGGCGTCTACTTGGTCAATCCGGCCGATCCGCTGATGTCGCCGGCAATGGCCGTGGGGGCGGCGCTCGCCTTCCTGGTGGTGTTCTGGGTGCTGTACGACGTGATCTGCCGCGCGTTCGGCCAGGGCAAGAACGGCGATGCGGTGGTGGGCGCGCTGGTGGCGGTGCTGGTGTGCATTGCCGCGTATCTGGCCTGCCACATCTTCCCCGGGCAGGCGGCCTTCCTGCTGATGGGCGCGATGCTCGCCACCTCGATGAGCGCCAACGTGTTCTTCTGGATCATCCCCGGCCAGCGCAAGGTGGTGGCCGCGCTCAAGGCGGGCCAGCCGGTCGACCCCCTCCACGGCAAGCGCGGCAAGCAGCGCAGCGTGCACAACACCTACTTCACGCTGCCGGTGGTCTTCGCCATGCTCTCCACGCACTACGGCTGGATGAACACGCATGCGCAGAACTGGCTGGTGCTGATCCTCATGATGTTCGCCGGCGCGGCGATCCGCCAGTTCTTCGTGCTGCGCCACGGCTTCAAGCTCGGGCGCAACGGCCACCCCTGGCCGTATGCGGTCGTGGGCATCGTGGTGCTGATCGGGCTCGTCGCCTGGCTCAGGCCCGCGCCGCAGGCGGCGTCGAGCGCATCGAACGAGCCGGTGAAGTTCGCCGACCTGCACGCCGTGATGAAGGAGCAGTGCTTCATGTGCCACAGCGAAGCGACCATCCAGCAAAAGGGCGTGAAGTTCGACACCGCCGAGGACGTCAAGAGCCACGCCCAGCAGATCTACCAGCAGGTGGTGCAGCTGCGCAAGATGCCGTTCGGCAACCCCGATGCGCTCACCCCGGCGCAGGTGGACATGTTCAAGCGCTGGTACGAGGGCGGCGCCCACGTGGATCGGTAAATTTAAGCCAAATCGGGCTCTAGCGCTTGCCAGTCAAGCGCGAGCAGCTATGGTTTATGGGGTAGGGCTAAAATTCGGCAACAGGAGCACAACCCCATGAGCATCAAGAGCGACAAGTGGATCCGCCGCATGGCGCAGGAGCACGGCATGATCGAGCCCTTCGAGCCCGGCCAGGTGCGCGAGGTCGATGGCCGCAAGGTCATCAGCTACGGCACCAGCAGCTATGGCTACGACATCCGCTGCGCTGGCGAATTCAAGGTCTTCACCAACATCCACAGCACGGTGGTGGACCCGAAGAACTTCGACGAGAACAGCTTCGTCGACTTCTCGGGCGACTCCTGCATCATCCCGCCCAACAGCTTCGCGCTGGCGCGCACCGTCGAGTACTTCCGCATCCCGCGCGACGTGCTCACCGTCTGCCTGGGCAAGAGCACCTACGCGCGCTGCGGCATCATCGTCAACGTCACGCCCTTCGAGCCCGAGTGGGAGGGCTACGTGACGCTGGAGTTTTCCAACACCACGCCGCTGCCCGCCAGGATCTACGCGGGCGAGGGCTGCGCCCAGGTGCTGTTCTTCCAGAGCGACGAGGTGTGCGAGACGAGCTACCGCGATCGCAAGGGCAAGTATCAGGGGCAACAGGGCGTGACGCTGCCGCGCGCCTGAATTTCAGCGGGCGGGGGGCGGCGTGTGCAGCGCCGCGCGGATGCCGGTGCGCACGCCGTGCACCATCTGCGCCAGCGGCATGCTGGGCTTGCCCTGCCCGGAGAGCAGCGGCAGGTGGATGAAGCCGCCGCGCGCGCTGCACAGCTCGGGCAGCGTGGCCAGCCGGTGCATGAGCCCGAAGAAGACGGGGCTGCACGCGAAGGCGTCCGTGCATGGCGCCGCGTCGGTGGGCACGCCCGCCGCGGTCATCGCGCGCTGCATGGCTTCGATGGGCAGCGTGCTCAGGTAGGCGGCGGGCGCGGCGCCGCCGTCCGGGCCGCCCGCGTCGTCGCGGTTGACCGCCACGCGCTCCAGCAGCAGCGTGGCGCGCCCCGGTGCCAGGCCCAGGCAGATCACGAGCGCCGGGCGGTGGCGCGCCAGGAGCTGGTCGAGCCGTTCGAGTGCGGCGGCGGAGGTTGCGGGCAGCCCGGCCCCCACGATGCGGCAGCCCGCCACCTGGCGCCGATGCAGCGCCTGGGCCACGAGCAGGGCGGGATGGGCCGCGCCGCCGCCCAGGGGGTGGAGCCCGGTGACGAGCACAGCGCCGTTCGGGCCGGTTTTTTCCGGCCTTCGCGGCAGCGGGGTGGGCGTTACCATCGCCGCAATTTACTTCACTTGGAGTACAGCATGCGTTGGGAAGGTGAACGCCAGTCGGACAACGTCGAAGACCGCCGTGGCGACGGCGGGGGTGGGGGCGGAGGCTTCGGCCTGGGCGGACGCAGCATCGGCATCGGCACCATCGTCATCGCGCTGATCGGCTGGGGGGTGTTCGGCATCAATCCGCTGACCACGCTGCAGGTGCTCTCGGGCGGCGGTGGCGGCGCGCCGCAGGTCACGCAGGCGCCGGCGCACCAGCCGGCGCAGGGCGACAAGCAGGCGGCCTTCGTCTCCACCGTGCTCGCGTCCACCGAGGACGTCTGGAGCGACATCTTCCGCAAGAGCGGCGCGCAATACCCCGCGCCCCGGCTGGTGCTGTTTCGCGGCGTCACGCCCACCGCCTGCGGCACGGGCCAGTCCGCGATGGGGCCGTTCTACTGCCCGGGCGACCACAAGGTCTACCTGGACATGGACTTCTTCGACACCATGAGCCGCCAGCTCGGCGCGCCCGGCGTGTTCGCGCGCGCCTACGTCATCGCGCACGAGGTGGGCCACCACGTGCAGTCGGTGCTGGGCACCACGGCCAAGGTGGACGGCATGCGCGGGCGCGTCAGCGAGCGCGACCAGAACGCGCTCTCGGTGCGCCTGGAGCTGCAGGCCGACTGCTACGCGGGCGTCTGGGCGCAGCACTCGCAGCAGGCGAAGAACTGGCTCGACCAGGGCGACATCGAATCGGCCGTGAACGCCGCCCAGCAGATCGGCGACGACACCCTGCAGCGCAAGAGCACGGGCACCGTGCGGCCCGACGCCTTCACCCACGGCACCAGCGCGCAGCGTGTGCACTGGTTCACGCAGGGCTACCAGAGCGGGAGCGTCCAGTCCTGCGACACTTTCAACGCGCGAAACCTGTGATTTCGCGTTTTTTTGCTGCGGTGCGACAATAACGGGTTCATGACAGTTCCATATACATCGGTAGCGCTGGCCGAACCCCTGCAGCGCGCGGTAGCCGACATGGGCTACGAAACCATGACGCCGATCCAGGCGCAGGCCATCCCGGTCGTGCTCACCGGCAAGGACGTGATGGGCGCGGCCCAGACCGGCACCGGCAAGACGGCGGCCTTCGCCCTGCCGCTGCTGCAGCGCATGCTGGCGCACGAGAACACCTCGGCCTCGCCCGCGCGCCATCCGGTGCGCGCGCTGGTGCTGCTGCCCACGCGCGAGCTGGCCGACCAGGTGGCCGAGCAGGTCAAGCTCTACGCCAAGTACACGCAGCTGCGCTCCGCCGTGGTGTTCGGCGGCATGGACATGAAGCCGCAGACGCTCGAACTCAAGAAGGGCGTGGAGGTGCTGGTGGCCACGCCCGGGCGGCTGCTGGACCACATCGAGGCGAAGAACGTCGTGCTCCAGCACGTCGAATACGTCGTGCTCGACGAGGCCGACCGCATGCTCGACATCGGCTTCCTGCCCGACCTGCAGCGCATCCTGAGCTATCTGCCCAAGGAGCGCACCACGCTGCTGTTCTCGGCCACCTTCTCGCCCGAGATCAAGCGCCTGGCGTCGAGCTACCTGCGCGATCCGGTCACCATCGAGGTGGCGCGGCCCAACGCCACGGCCTCCACCGTCGAGCAGCATTTCTATTCCGTGAGCGACGACGACAAGCGCCGCGCCATCCGCCAGGTGCTCAAGGACCGCTCGCTCACGCAGGCTTTCGTCTTCGTCAACAGCAAGCTCGGCTGCGCGCGCCTGGCGCGCTCGCTGGCGCACGACGGCCTCAAGACCGCCGCGCTGCACGGCGACAAGAGCCAGGACGAGCGCCTGAAGGCGCTCGAAGCCTTCAAGAGCGGCGAGGTCGATCTGCTGGTGTGCACCGACGTGGCCGCCCGCGGCCTCGACATCAAGGACGTGCCCGCGGTGTTCAACCACGACGTGCCCTTCAACGCCGAGGACTACGTGCACCGCATCGGCCGCACCGGCCGCGCCGGCGCCTCGGGCCTGGCGGTGACGCTGGTGACGGGCCACGACGCGCGTTTGATGGCCGAGCTGGAGAAACTGCTCAAGAAGAAGGTCGAGATCGAGGCCCTCGAACTCGACGGCGAGCGCCCGCGCGGCGGCCGCCACGGCGAAGCGCGCCGGCCGCTGCGCGGCGACCCGGATGCGCCGCGCACGCGCGCCCCGCACCACGCGACGCATGGCTTCGTGCCCACGCGCGATCCCTTCTTCGACAAGCCCTACGAGCCGCAATCGTCCGACGACGGTCCCGCCGCCTGGGAGCAGGCGCCCAAGGCCGCGGCGGTGCGTGCCAAGGTCTCGGCCAACATCAAGCAGCGCCGCGTCGTGGCGGCGCTCTTCAAGGCGCCGGCGCAGACGGAAGACGCCGCGGCCTGATCTAGCCGGGCTGCTGCGCCTGCGCGCACCGCACCTGCAGGTGCTCGCGCTCGGCCAGCGTGCCGCCGAAGCGCACCGCGCTCAGGCTGCCGCCCCAGACGCAGCCGGTATCGAGCCCCAGCACGTCGGGCCGGTCCATCCAGCCCAGCGTGGACCAGTGGCCGAAGGCGATCAGCTGCCCGCGCGTGCGGCGCGACGGCACGTCGAACCAGGGCATGAGCCCGGCCGGCGGGGTGGCCGCGCTCTCGCTGCTGGAAAAATCCATCTGTCCCTGCGCCGAACAAAAGCGCAGCCGCGTCAGCGCGTTGACGATCACGCGCAGGCGATCGGCGCCCTGCAGCGCCTCGCTCCACGCCTCGGGCTGGTTGCCGTACATCTGCCGCAGGAAATCGAGCCAGCGGGGGGCGCGCAGGACCGCGTGCACCTCGTCCGCCAGGCGCAGCGTCCGGGCCGCCGTCCAGGCCGGCAGGACGCCGGCGTGCACCAGCAGCAGCGCCTCGCCGCCGTGGCGCACCTCGCGCGCCAGGGGCTGGCGGCGCAGCCAGTCCAGCATGGCCGCGCAGCCGGGGTCGGCCAGCAGATCGTGCAGGGTGTCGCGCCGGGAGGGCGGGCGCACGCCGTGGGCCACCGCCAGCAGATGCAGGTCGTGGTTGCCCAGGATCACCTGCACGCTGCCTTCCAGGGCCATGCAGCGGCGCAGCACCGCCGTGGAATCGGGGCCGCGGTTGACCAGGTCGCCCAGCAGGTGCAGGGTGTCCCGGCTGGGAGAAAACCCGATATGCGCGAGCAGCCGCTCGAACGCCTGTGCGCAGCCCTGAATATCCCCTGCGCAATAGAGAGCCATCGTGCCGTGTCAAATCATTGGGAAAGGTCCCGATTGTGCATCGCATTCATGCCGGCATGAGAAACACGCGGCGGTACGAATAAGAACTTGCTGCGCGCGGTAAAAACTCCATATAATCCGTCCGTTTCCGATTCCAAACCACGATCGATCTTTTGACATAGCCATGACCAATAGTTACCAGGAATTACTGAAGCAGCGCGCCGCGCTCGATCTGCAGATTCAGCAGGCCCGTGAATTGGAAGTCGCCGATGCGGTGGCCAAAGTGCGCCAAACGGTGGCGGAGTATGGTTTGACGGAGGCGGATGTATTTCCGTCCGGCGGCCGCCGCGCGCGCAGCGGCGCGCCGGTTGCCAAGGTGGCGCCCAAGTACCGCAATCCGGCCACCGGACAGACCTGGACGGGCCGCGGCAAGCCGCCGAGATGGATCCAGGGCCAGGACCGCGCGCAATTCGCGATCTGAAAAGCCCGGGTGCCGTACCTGGTACGGCCCCTCTGAAAAAAGCCACAAAGCCCGCCCTCGCGCGGGCTTTTTGCCGTCTGGCGCCGGCGCATGGTTGCGAGTCTGCCAAGGGGATGCGGTAAAGGCCTGCGCACTGTGGCGCATGTAACCTGGGCGTACACTCGTGCCCCGTATCGGCTGCTGGACAGCGCCGGGCATCGCAGGGTGTCGCCCAGCCGCGTTTTCGCATTTTCAAGGAGATCCCGAAATGGTTGCCGCCACTGCAAAAGGGCATGCGTTCGCTGCCACGATCAAGACGTTCCAGACCGCGTCCGGCAAGGAGCACAAATTTTTCTCCCTGCCCGCATTGGCGCGCAAATATCCGAACGTCAAGCGCCTGCCGCGCTCGATTCGCATCGTGCTCGAATCGGTGCTGCGCCATTGCGACGGCACCAAGGTGACACCGGAACACGTGGAGCAATTGGCCAATTGGAAGCCCAATGCGCCGCGCACCGATGAAATTCCCTTCACCGTGGCGCGCGTGCTGCTGCAGGACTTTACCGGCGTGCCGCTGCTCGTCGATCTGGCGGCGATGCGCGCGGCCGCCGAGCGCGTGGGCGCCGATCCGCGGCGCGTGGAGCCGCTGGTGCCCGTGGATCTGGTGGTGGACCACTCCATCATGGTGGACAACTACGGCACCAAGACGGCGCTCACGGAAAACATGAAGATGGAATTCCAGCGCAACCACGAGCGCTACCAGTTCATGAAATGGGGCATGCAGGCGTTCGATACCTTCCGCGTGGTGCCGCCGGGCTTCGGCATCTGCCACCAGGTGAACCTGGAATTCCTCACCAAGGGCGTGCACAAGAGGAAGGACGGGGTGATCTACCCCGATTCGCTCGTGGGCACCGACAGCCACACCCCGATGATCAACGGCGCCGGTGTCGTCGCCTGGGGCGTGGGCGGCATCGAGGCCGAGGCCGCCATGCTGGGCCAGCCGGTGTACTTCCTCACGCCCGACGTGGTCGGGTTCGAGCTCAAGGGGCAGCTGCGCGAAGGCGTCACGGCCACCGACCTCGTGCTCACCGTGACCGAGCTGCTGCGCAAGCACAAGGTCGTGGGCACCTTCGTCGAGTACTTCGGCGAGGGCACGGCCAGCCTGAGCGTGCCCGACCGCGCGACGCTGGGCAACATGTCGCCCGAAAACGGTTCCACCCTGGGCCTGTTCCCGGTGGACCAGCGCACGCTGGAATACTTCGAAGGCACGGGCCGCACCAAGGCGGAGATCCAGCTCGTCGAGGCCTACTACAAGGCGCAGGGCCTGTTCGGCGCCCCGCGCGCGGGCGAGGTGGACTATTCCCGCGTGATCACGCTGGACCTGGGCGACGTCACCCCCAGCATCGCCGGCCCGCGCCGCCCGCAGGACCGCATCGACCTGGGCCATGCCAAGGCGCGCTTCGCCGAGCTGTTCACCACGCCGATGGAGCAGGGCGGCTTCGCGCGCCCGGCCGGCGCCTTCGGCGAGCGCGTGCACATCACGCCCAGCGCGCCGATCGACGCCAAGGCCGAGCCCGCCGGGTTCGAGGTGACCAACGGCGACGTGCTGATCGCCGCCATCACGAGCTGCACCAACACCAGCAATCCGGGCGTGATGCTCGCGGCCGGGCTGCTTGCCAAGAAGGCGGTGGAGGCGGGCCTGAAGGTCAAGCGCCATGTGAAGACGTCGCTGGCCCCCGGCTCGCGCATCGTCACCGAATACCTCGTGGAAACCGGCCTGCTGCCTTACCTGGAGAAGGTCGGATTCAACCTTGCGGGCTACGGCTGCACCACCTGCATCGGCAATTCGGGCGACCTCTCGCAAGAGCTCAACGAGGCCATCGGCGCGCATGAGCTGGTCTGCGCCTCGGTGCTCTCGGGCAACCGCAATTTCGAGGCGCGCATCCACCCCAACCTCAAGGCCAATTTCCTCATGAGCCCGCCGCTCGTGGTGGCCTACGCCATCGCGGGCAGCGTGAACGTGGACCTCATGACCGAGCCCGTGGGCAAAGGCAAGGGCGGCAAGGACGTGTACCTGGGTGACATCTGGCCGACGAGCGACGAGGTGCAGCGGCTCCTGAAGTTCGCGATGAAAGGCAAGGCCTTCCGCGCCAACTACGCCAAGATCGAGACCGATCCGGGCAAGCTCTGGGAGAAGATCAAGGGCGTGACCGGCCACATCTACAACTGGCCGGCGAGCACCTACATCGCCGAGCCGCCGTTCTTCGACGGCTTCGCCAGGAAGACGGCCGAATCGGCGGCGCAGGCGGCGGGTCGGGACCATTCGGTGCGCGGCGCGCGCATCATGGCGCTATTCGGCGATTCGGTCACGACGGACCACATCTCGCCCGCTGGCCGCATCAAGGAAAGCTCGCCCGCGGGCCTCTGGCTCAAGGCGCATGGCGTGCAGAAGCAGGACTTCAACAGCTACGGCTCGCGCCGCGGCCAGCACGAGGTGATGGTGCGCGGCACCTTCGCCAACGTGCGCATCAAGAACCTGATGATCCCGCCGCATGCCGATGGCTCGCGCGAGGAGGGCGGCCTCACGCTCTACCAGGGCGCAGGGCCGCAGCATGGGTGCAAGATGGCCATCTTCGATGCCGCCGAGCTGTACATGGCTGGCAAGACGCCGACGGTGATTTTTGCCGGCGAGGAATACGGCACGGGGTCGAGTCGCGACTGGGCGGCCAAGGGCACGCAGCTGCTCGGGATCCAGGCCGTGGTGGCGCGCAGCTTCGAGCGCATCCACCGCTCCAACCTGATCGGCATGGGCGTGCTGCCGCTGCAGTTCCAGGGCAAGGACAGCTGGGAGAGCCTGGGCCTGCGCGGCGACGAGCAGGTGGACGTGGTGGTGGACCAGCAGCTCAAGCCGCAGGGCAAGGCCACGCTGGTGATCCGCCGCGCCGACGCCAGCGTGCAGGAAGTGGCCCTGACCCTGCGCCTGGACACGCCGATCGAGGTGGATTACTACCGCGCCGGCGGCATCCTGCCCTACGTTCTCGATCAGCTGATCGCTGGCTGAGCGGCCCTGCCGGGTGCGCGGCCCGTCCATCGGGGAGGCCGGTGGCGGCGCCGTCCCGGGTTCGTATGCGGCAGATTCTGATTGCGGGTGGCGGTATTGGCGGCCTGGCCGCGGCACTCGCCTGCCATCGCGCGGGCTGGCATGTGCGCCTGCATGAACGCGCGGGCGCGTTCGGCGAGGTCGGCGCCGGCGTCCAGCTCGGGCCCAACGCGGTGCGCTGCCTGCAGGCCTGGGGCCTGCAGGCGCCGCTGCGAGCCGTGGCGTGTTTCCCCGACGTGCTGCAGGTCCGCAGCGCGCTCGATGGCGCGCAGCTCGCCTGCATGCGCCTGGGCCGCACCATCGCCGAGCGCTATGGCGCGGCGTATGCCACGGTGCACCGGGCCGATCTGCACGGGCTCTTGCTGCAGGCTGTGCGCGAGCTGCCGGACGTGCAGCTGCATTTGCGCCATACGCTGACGCAGTTCAGCCAGGCGCCCGATGCGGTCTGCGTGCAGGTGCAGACGGCCGATGCGGCAGAGTTGCAGCTGGAGGCCGACGCCCTGCTGGGCGCGGACGGCCTGCACAGCCGCGTGCGCGGCCTCATGCTGGGCGATGCCCCCGGGGGCATCGCCGGGCACGTGGCCTACCGCGCGGTGGTCTCGCAGGACGCGCTGCCGCCGCTGCTGCGCAGCCAGGTCGTCACCGTCTGGCTGGGGCCGCGCCTGCATGTGGTGCACTACCCCGTGCGCGGCGGCGAGCTGCTCAACGTGATGGTGGTCCGCGAGGGCGAACCCCCCGCCGATCTGCAGCGCTGGGACCACGCCGCCAGCGTGAGCCAGCTGCAATCGGCGCTGGCCGGTGCCTGCACCACCTTGCAGGACCTGCTGCGCGCCGTGCCGGCCGCCGGGGGCGTGTGGCGGCTCTGGCCCCTGGCCCTGCGCACGCCGGTGGCCGGCGCGCACGAGATGGCGCAGGGGGCCGTGGCGCTGCTGGGCGATGCCGCGCACCCCATGCGCCCCTATCTCGCGCAGGGCGCCGGGATGGCCATCGAGGATGCGATGGCCCTGGAGCAGGCCCTGGCGATGCAGCCGCTGGACGTGCCCGAGCGCCTGCGCCGCTACGCCCTGAGCCGATGGGAGCGCGCGGCGCGGGTGCAGCGGCGCTCGCGGTGCAACGGCAGCCTGTTCCATGCCATCGGGCCGGCCCGCATGGTGCGCGATGCGTCGCTGCGCCTGCTGGGGGAGCGGCTGCTGGACATGCCCTGGCTCTACGGCGGCGGCCCGCTGCCGGCGCCGGCCGTGGCGCACGATCGAGAATATTGAAGAAATATCGCTAAAACTGCCGTGTGACAAGCGCGTGCAGCTATCATTTTCAATTTAAAAGGCATCTACCATGGATCATCCACATCGCCAGGCCCCCGTGCGCATCGCCATCGTCGGCTACGGCAACCTGGGGCGCGGCGTCGAGAAGGCGGTCGGCAAGAACCCCGACACCACGCTGGTTGGCGTCTACACGCGCCGCGACCCCGCGGGCGTCAAGCCGGCCAGCGGCGCCCCGGTGCACGCGGTCGATGCGCTGCTGGCGCACCGCAAAGACATCGACGTGCTGATCCTCTGCGGAGGCTCCAAGGACGACCTGCCGGTGCAGACGCCCGAGTACGCGCGCCATTTCAACGTGGTGGACAGCTTTGACACGCATGCCCGCATCCCCGAGCACTTCGCCCATGTCGATGCCGCGGCGCGCGCCGGCCAGACCACGGCCCTGATCTCCGCGGGCTGGGACCCGGGGCTGTTCTCGGTCAACCGCGTGATGAGCGATGCCTTCCTGCCCGACGGCGCCACCTACACCTTCTGGGGCAAGGGGCTGAGCCAGGGGCATTCGGATGCGATCCGCCACGTGCCCGGCGTCGCGGGCGGCGTGCAGTACACCATCCCGGTGCCCGCGGCGATGGAGAAGGCGCGCAGCGGCCTGCGCCCGGCGATGAGCACGCGCGAGAAGCACCAGCGCGAATGCTTCGTGGTGCTCCAACCCGGCGCCGATGCCGACGCCGTGCGCCAGACCATCGTCTCCATGCCCGACTATTTCAGCGATTACGACACCACGGTGCATTTCATCAGCGCCGAGACGCTGGCGCGCGAGCATGCCGGCATGGCCCACGGCGGCTTCGTCATCCGCAGCGGCGACACCTCGGACCAGGTCAAGCATGTGATCGAGTACCGCCTGCAGCTCGACAGCAATCCCGAGTTCACCTCCAGCGTGCTGGTGGCCGGCGCGCGCGCCGTGCATCGCCTGCACCAGGCCGGGCAGCATGGCTGCAAGACCATGCTCGATCTCTCGCCCGCGCTGCTGTCGCCGCGCAGTGCCGAGGCGCTGCGCGCCGAATACCTGTAATACGGATTCGCATTCAATCGTCTCACTTTGTTGGTTCGCCTCGCCGTGCTACAGCACTGCCTTCGGCTCCCGCCGCGTTATCCGATCGAATGCGAACCCGTATAAATCAGGCCCGGTGGGCGCCCGCCGCGTGGCGCTGGCGGTATTTCCATGGCGCCAGCGGGCGCCGCTGCGCCCACAGCCCCACCCTGGCCTGGCGTGCGCGCACCGCGGCGCGCGCGAGCGCCGGGTGGGCCTTGACCTGGCTGGGGTGCACCCAGGCCAGGCCGGCCACCACCTGCGCCTGCCCCGCATCGCGTCCGCGGCAGCTCACCTGCGCGAGCAGCCGGCCGTATTTGTCGTGGCCCTGCGGCGCCAGGCGCGCCTGCTGGCGCAGGCACAGCTGCGCGAGGTGCTGGCGAGCCCGCGCGCCGTAGGCCTGCCGCAGCTCGGGCGCGTCGATGGCCGCGATGCGCACGTGCTGCACGGGCTGGGCGCCGCAGCGGGCGGAGAGCGAATCCCCATCGCCCACCGAGACGATCAGGCAGAGCGCGACGGCGGCGGTGACGAGCGACATGGAATCTTTGAGCGAAAACAGGCGCCAGCGCCCATGCGGCGGGCGCCATGCGCTCTCAAAATGATTATTCTTCGGCGCGGCCCGCGGCGTCCGGGGCGTCCGGGGCGTCCGGGGCGTCCGGGGTGTTGGCGGCCTGCACCGCCATCTTGTCGGCCACGCTGGCGAACTTGCTGTATTTGCCGATGAGGCTCACGAGCTGCCCGTAGATGCGGGCCGGCGCCGCCAGGCATTCGCGCTGCTCCAGGTAGTCCGCCTCGCCGGTGAAATTGCCGACCAGGCCGCCGGCCTCCGTCACCAGCAGGCCGCCCGCGGCCACGTCCCAGATCGACAGGCCCGTTTCGAAGAAACCATCGGTGAACCCGGCGGCCACGTAGGCCAGGTCCAGCGCCGCCGCGCCCGGACGGCGCAGGCCGTGGGTGTGCTGCATCACTTCGGCCATCATCTTCATGTAGCCCGTGAAATCGTCGCCGGGGCGGTAGGGGAAGCCCGTGCCGATCAGGCATTCCGAAATGCGCGTGCGCTTGGAGACGCGCATGCGCCGGTCGTTCATGAAGGCGCCGCGCCCGCGCGTGGCGGTGAAGAGGTCGTTGCGCGTGGGGTCGTACACCACGCCATGCTCCATCTTGCCGCGCACCGAGAGCGCGATGCTCACGCAATACACCGGAAAGCCGTGGATGAAGTTGGTCGTGCCGTCCAGCGGATCGATGATCCAGACGTAGTCCGAATCCTTGGCCCCGTGCTGCCGGCCCGATTCCTCCGCGAGGATGCCGTGGCCGGGGTAGGCGGTGAGCAGGGTGTCGATGATGGCCTTCTCGCTGGCCTGGTCGACCTCGGTCACGAAGTCGTTGATCTGCTTTTGCGAAACGCGCACCGCCTCCACATCGAGCGCGGCGCGGTTGATGATGGCGCCGGCGGCGCGCGCGGCCTTGATGGCCGTGTTGAGCATGGGGTGCAGATGGGACGACGACATGAATGACAAGGAGCAGCAAGTGAACGCGTCGATGCGCGTGGGCCGCCGATTTTAGTGCGCCCCCGCCCGCGGGGCCGCAAGGCGACAATCGCGCCCATGCGAACACGCTTTGTTTTGATTGGAACCAGTCACCCCGGCAACGTGGGCGCGGCCGCGCGCGCGATCAAGACCATGGGGTTCGACGACCTGGTGCTGGTGGCCCCGCGCTGGCCCAACGTGCTGCGCCGCGAGATCGCCATCCAGCGCGCCAGCGGCGCGACCGACGTGCTGGAGCGCGCGCGCATCGTGGCGACGCTCGACGAGGCCCTGGACGGCATGCACCACCTGTGCGCCACGGCGATGACGCCGCGCGATTTCGGGCCGCCGGCGCGCTCGCCCCGGGAGCACTTCGAGATGCTCCTGAAAAAAGAGCTGCTAGCGCAGGATGGCAGGGAACAAGAGCCTGATTTTCCTCATGAACTTTCGGGCGAGTTCGGCGTTGCCTTCCTTTTCGGCAGCGAACGCTTCGGCATGGCCAACGACGACGTCTACCGCTGCCATGTGGCGCTCTCCATCCCCACCGCCGAGCACTTCGGCTCGCTGAACCTGGCGGCCGCGGTGCAGGTGATCGCGTACGAATGGCGCCTCGCGCTCGGGGGCTTCGAGGTGCGCGATGCCGCCGCGCACGGCCGCTGGGCCGATGCCGCGCAGGTGGCGGGCATGCTGGCGCACTGGGAGCGGGCGCTGGTCGAGGTCGGCTTCCTCGACCCCGCGGCGCCCAAGAAGCTCATGCCGCGCCTGAACCAGCTCTTCAACCGCGCGCGGCTCACCGAGCAAGAGATCCACATCCTGCGCGGCGTTGCCAAGGCGATGATCGAATCGGCGCGGGCGCCGCGTTCTACTGCGGCCGGGGGCGGCGCGAATCGGTAGTTTCCTTGATGGTTTTAATGCATTTTGTTACCTAGACTCCCTTCGGCAGGCCCGCCTGGCACGCCCCGATGGGGCGCTCCCGCCGCGCGGCCCCGTTGCTCTGGAAGGGAAATCCATGTCGGTTCGTGGTGAAACAGTGGCCAACCGCTCGGTGGTGCGCCGCATCACGCTGTTGTCCCTGGGCCTGGTGGCCATCGTCCTGGTGCTGGTGGGCATCACGCTCGCGGTCGTGACGGAGCGCAATACCCGGACGCAGCTGGTCGAGAGCGTAGGCGACACGGTGGCGGCGGTGGTGCAGTCGCTCAACGCCGCCGACAGCATCACGCGCGAGATGGCGGCCGGGTCGATGAAAGGCTTTGCGCGCTTTTTCGAAGCCACCATGGAGCTCGACGAAAGCTCGGGCGAGCTGCGCAGCTTCGGCGGCCTGGTCAACGGCGACACCGGCGCGGTCGATCGCTTCGCCGCGCAGACCGAGGGCGTGGCGCGCGTCTTCGCGCGCAAGGGCGACGGGTTCGTCACCGTCACCTCGTCCGTCAAGGATGCGCAGGGCGCGCGCGAGGACGGGCTGACGCTTTCTTCGACCGACCCGGCGTACGCCACCGTCATCAAGGGCGAACCCTACACGGGCCTGGTGATCGTCAACGGCAAGTCCTACATGGGCGACTACCAGCCCATCAAGGATGCGCAGGGCAAGGTGGTGGCGCTGCTGTTCGTGGGCAACGACATCGGCATCTTCCAGAACGTGCTGCGGAAACAGGCGCAGCAGACGCGCTTTTTCGAGCATGGCGGCGTCTACCTGATCGATCCGGGGGCGGCGCTGCAGCAGGCCCGTTTCCTCTATCACCCGTCGCAGCACGGGCAGGAGGTGCTCAAGGCCTACCCCGAGGCCCTGCCCTTCCTGCAGGCGCTGGCCGAGGCGCCCGACGGTTTCGTGCGCCACGCCCAGGCCCTGCTGTACCCGCAGGCGCAGGATCCCTGGGCGCTGATGCGCAAGACGCAGACCGGCTGGTGGGTCGTGGCCGAAGTGCCCGATGGCGAGGCCATGGCCGCGCAGCAGCGCGTCACCTGGGTGGTCTGGGGCCTGATGGTGCTGGCGCTGGTGGCGCTGGGCATCGGCGTGTGGCAGATGTTGCGCCGCGGCGTGAGCCGTCCGCTGATGGGCCTGACCCAGGCGATTACGCTGGTGGCGCAGGGCGACCTGACGCAGAAATTCACCACCACCCGGCGCGACGAGATCGGCGCCCTGATCCATGAGGTGGAGGGCATGCGCCAGCGCTACGTGCAGATGCTGCAGCAGGTGCGCTCGGCGGCCGACAGCATCGACACCGCCAGCGCCGAGATCGCCAGCGGCAACCAGGATCTGTCGGCGCGCACCGAGGCCACGGCCTCCAGCCTCGCGCAGACGGCGCAGAGCATGGAAGAGCTGACCACGACGGTCAGCCATTCGGCGGACGCGGCGCGCCAGGCCAACCAGCTGGCCGCGTCGGCCGCCGAGGTAGCCGGGCGCGGAGGCAAGGCCGTGGCCGAGGTCGTGAGCACGATGGGGGGCATAGAGCAGAGCTCGCGCAAGATCGCCGACATCATCGGCGTGATTGACGGCATCGCCTTCCAGACCAACATCCTGGCGCTCAACGCGGCCGTGGAGGCCGCGCGTGCCGGCGAGCAGGGGCGGGGCTTCGCCGTGGTCGCGGGCGAGGTGCGCTCGCTCGCCGGCCGCTCCGCCGAGGCCGCGCGCGAGATCAAGCAGCTGATCCAGGATTCCGTGGACAAGGTGGCCGCGGGCACGCGCCTCGTCAAGGACGCGGGCAGCACCATGAACGAGATCGTGGACAGCGTGCGGCGCGTGGGCGACATCATCGGCGAGATCACCACGGCGGCTTCGGAGCAGGCCGACGGCATAGGCCAGGTCAACCAGGCGGTGGCGCAGCTGGACCAGATGACGCAGCAGAACGCCGCCCTGGTGGAGCAATCGGCGGCGGCCGCGCACAGCCAGCGCGAGCAGGCGGCGCGGCTGGCCGGTGCAGTGCAGGTCTTCAAGCTGGGCGTGGATGCGCCGCCGGAGGCACCGGCGCGGGGCGCCGTCCTGCAATTGGAAGCCTCCTGAAGCCGCCACCCGTGCGAGAGGTATGGGGGAGACGCTAGACTGCGCGCTGCCCTCGCACGCGCTTTCCATGTTCTCCCAACTCCGCTCCGACATCCAGTGCATTCTCGACCGCGACCCGGCCGCGCGCAGCGTCTGGGAGGTCGTCACCTGCTATCCCGGGCTGCACGCCATCTGGCTGCACCGGCCCGCGCACTGGTGCTGGACGCACGGCCTGCGCTGGCTGGGGCGCTTCACCTCGCACCTGGCGCGCTGGCTCACCGGCATCGAAATCCACCCCGGCGCCGTCATCGGGGCGCGCGTGTTCATCGACCACGGCATGGGCGTGGTCATCGGCGAAACCGCCGAGGTGGGCGACGGCTGCACCATCTACCACGGGGTGACGCTCGGCGGCACCACGCTCTACAAGGGCGCCAAGCGCCACCCGACGCTGGGGCGCGACGTGGTGGTGAGCGCGGGGGCCAAGGTGCTCGGCGGCTTCACCGTGGGCGACGGCGCCAAGATCGGCAGCAATGCGGTGGTGATCAAGCCGGTGCCCGCCGGGGCGACCGCCGTCGGGATCCCCGCGCGCATCATCGCCTCGCACAAGGACCACGGCGCCGACGTGACCGAGACGCAGCACGAGCCGGCCCCCGCCTTCAGCGCCTACGGCGTCACGCCGCAGCAGGACGACCCGCTGGCGCAGGCGCTGCGCAGCCTGGCCGCTTCGGCCTCGGGGCAGGAGCAGCAGATCGCGCTGCTGTGGCAGGCGATCGAAAAACTCTCGGGCGGCCCGCAGGCCCAGGGGTGCGTGCCGCCGCAGGCGCATGTCACGGGACATTGCGAGGCCGACCGGGTCGGCGACATCCTCGGCAAATAGGCCCCCGGGCGCCACGGGGTGTTTCGCTACAATAGGAGGTTTTCCCGAACGAGGCCGGGCACGCACAGTGCCCCCTGGCCACGGAAAACCCAGAAAACACCCCGGAGCGCGAGCGTGCGGCCATCAGGAGACGGCCGCTGGCGCGTTCCCACACTGTCAGACGATGAGGAACCACAATGGCCGTCACTGTTGAAACCCTGGAAAAACTGGAACGAAAAATCACGCTCAGCCTGCCGGTGGCCAGCATCAAGAACGAGGTGGATGGACGCCTCAAGCGCCTGGCGCGCACCGTCAAGATGGATGGCTTTCGTCCCGGCAAGGTGCCGCTCGGCGTCGTGGCGCAGCGCTACGGCTACTCGGTGCAGTACGAGGTGATCAACGACAAGGTCGGCGAGGCGTTCTCGCACGCGGCCAACGAGGCCAAGCTGCGCGTCGCGGGCCAGCCGCGCATCTCCGAGAAAGAGGGCGGCGCCTCCGAGGGCGAGATCGCCTTCGACGCGGTGTTCGAGGTCTTCCCCGAGGTCAAGATCGGCGACCTGGCCGCGGCGCAGGTGGAAAAGCTGGCCGCCGAGGTGGATGACGCCGCGATCGACCGCACCCTGGACATCCTGCGCAAGCAGCGGCGCACCTTCGCCCAGCGCGCGCAGGGCTCGCCCGCCGAAGACGGCGACCGCGTGACCGTGGACTTCGAAGGCAAGATCGACGGCGAGCCCTTCGCCGGCGGCAAGGCCGAAGCCTTCCAGTTCCTCGTCGGCGAAGGCCAGATGCTCAAGGAATTCGAAGACGCCGTGCGCGGCATGAAGGTGGGCGAGAGCAAGACCTTCCCGCTCTCCTTCCCCGAGGACTACCACGGCAAGGACGTGGCGGGCAAGACGGCCGACTTCCTCGTGACGCTGAACAACCTCGAAGCGGCCCATCTGCCCGAGGTCAACGAGCCGTTCGTCAAGTCGCTCGGCATCGAAGGCGGCACCGTCGAGAGCCTGCGCGCCGACGTGCGCAAGAACCTCGAACGCGAAGTCAAGTTCCGCCTGCAGGCGCGCAACAAGCAGGCCGTGATGGACGTGCTGCTCGCCCATGCCGAGCTGGACCTGCCCCAGGCCATCGTCAAGGCCGAGATCGACCGCCTGCTCGAAGGCGCGCGCGCCGACCTGAAGGCCCGCGGCATCAAGGACGCCGACAAGGCCGACATCCCCGAGGACGTGGTGCGTCCGCAGGCCGAGCGCCGGGTGCGCCTGGGCCTGGTGGTGGCTGAACTCGTGCGCGCCAACGAGCTGCAGGCCAAGCCCGAGCAGCTCAAGGCCCACGTCGAGGAACTGGCTTCCAGCTATGAAAAGCCGCAGGACGTCGTCAAGTGGTACTACGGCGACCACGACCGCCTGGCGGAAGTCGAGGCCGTGGTGGTGGAAAACAACGTGACCGACTTCGTGCTGGGCAAGGTCCAGGTCAACGAGAAGACCGTCTCGTTCGACGAGCTGATGGCGCAGAACTGATTTCTACGGCTTTCGGAGCGTCGGAACTGGGGCTTGTGCCGGCAGGTGCAGGCCCCATCTGTTTGCGGGTAGAGTAGGTCCAACCCATTGGAGAACTGCATGAGTGCACAAGACACCAGAGCCCTGGGGCTGATCCCCATGGTGGTCGAGCAATCGGGGCGCGGCGAGCGCTCCTACGATATCTATTCGCGCCTGCTCAAGGAGCGCGTGGTGTTCCTGGTGGGCGAGGTCAACGACCAGACCGCCAACCTCGTGGTGGCCCAGCTGCTGTTCCTGGAGAGCGAGAACCCGGACAAGGACATCTCCTTCTACATCAACTCGCCCGGCGGCAGCGTCACGGCCGGGATGGCGATCTACGACACCATGCAGTTCATCAAGCCCGACGTCTCCACGATGTGCGTGGGCTTCGCGGCCAGCATGGGCGCCTTCCTGCTGGCGGCCGGCGCCAAGGGCAAGCGCTACTCCCTGCCCAATTCCAAGATCATGATCCACCAGGTGCTCGGCGGCACCCAGGGGCAGGCCACCGACATCGAGATCCATGCCCGCGACATCCTGCGCACCAAGGAGCAGATGAACCGCATCCTCGCCGAGCGGACCGGCCAACCCTATGAAAAAGTGGTGCACGACACCGAGCGCGACTACTTCATGACGGCCGACGAGGCCAAGGACTACGGCCTGGTGGACCAGGTCATCGCCAAGCGCGCCTGAACGGGCGGCGCGGCGCGCGGGCGGCGTTTCCCCCTGCGGGAAGCGCCGTTTTTATTTGAGTATCATCACTTCACGTTATCTGTTTCAAGGCGTAGCTCCATGGCCGAGAAAAAAGGCTCTTCCAGCGAAAAAACCCTGTATTGCTCGTTTTGCGGCAAGAGTCAGCACGAGGTCAAGAAACTCATTGCCGGCCCGTCGGTGTTCATCTGCGACGAATGCATCGACCTGTGCAACGAAATCATCCGGGACGAGCAGCCCGGCGGCGACGCCAGCCTGGGCGGCCACGGCGACCTGCCCGCGCCCGCGGACATCAAGGCCAACCTGGACAGCTACGTGATCGGCCAGGAGCAGGCCAAGCGCACGCTGGCGGTGGCCGTCTACAACCACTACAAGCGCCTGCGCCACAAGGAGAAGGCCGGCAAGGACGACGTGGAGCTTTCCAAGAGCAACATCCTGCTGGTGGGCCCCACCGGCTCGGGCAAGACGCTGCTGGCGCAGACGCTGGCGCGCCAGCTCGACGTGCCCTTCGTGATGGCGGACGCGACGACGCTGACCGAGGCGGGCTATGTCGGCGAGGACGTGGAAAACATCATCCAGAAGCTGCTGCAAAGCTGCAACTACGAGATCGAGCGCGCGCAGCGCGGCATCGTCTACATCGACGAGATCGACAAGATCACGCGCAAGAGCGACAACCCCAGCATCACGCGCGACGTCTCGGGCGAAGGCGTGCAGCAGGCGCTGCTCAAGCTGATCGAGGGCACGATGGCGAGCGTGCCGCCGCAGGGCGGCAGGAAGCACCCCAACCAGGACTTCCTGCAGGTCGACACCACCAACATCCTGTTCATCTGCGGCGGCGCCTTCGCCGGGCTGGAGAAGGTGATCGAGAACCGCACCGAGGCGTCGGGCATCGGCTTCGGGGCCAAGGTGCGCAGCAAGAAGCAGCGCTCGATCTCCGAGGTGTTCCAGGACATCGAGCCCGAAGATCTCATCAAGTACGGCCTGATCCCGGAGCTGGTGGGCCGCATGCCGGTGGTCGCGGCCCTGGCCGAGCTGAGCGAGGACGCGCTGGTGCAGATCCTCACCGAACCCAAGAACGCGCTGGTCAAGCAGTACGGCGCCCTGTTCGCGATGGAAGGCGTGGAGCTGGAAATCCGCCCGGCCGCGCTCAAGGCGATCGCGCGCAAGGCCATCGCCCGCAAGACCGGGGCGCGCGGCCTGCGCTCCATCCTTGAACAGTCGCTGATCGGCACCATGTTCGACCTGCCCAACACCGCGAACGTCGAGAAGGTCGTGGTGGAAGAGGCCACGATAGATGAAGGCAAGGCGCCGCTGCTGGTGTACCGCGAGGCCGCCAAGAAGGCCTAAGATCGTAAACACGTTCTAAGCGCCAGGCGGTGCCGACCGCCGCTGGCGGCTGCGCTGCAGCCGAGGTTCGTTTCAGGTGGTGCATGGCCCCGGCCGTGCGCGACCGTTTTTGAGGATAGCCCATGCCTGGACAGACACCCCTGCCCGACACTCCCCTGGTTCTGCCCCTGCTGCCGCTGCGCGATGTCGTGGTGTTCCCGCACATGGTGATCCCGCTCTTCGTGGGGCGGGCCAAGAGCATCAAGGCGCTGGAAGTGGCCATGGGCACCGACCGCCAGATCATGCTGGTGGCGCAGAAGGCCGCCTCCAAGGACGAGCCGCAGGCCGAGGACATGTTCGCCGTGGGATGCATCTCCACCATCCTGCAGATGCTCAAGCTGCCCGACGGCACCGTGAAGGTGCTGGTCGAAGGGCAGCAGCGCGCGCACCTGGATGACGTGACCGAGGGCGAGACCCACTTCACGGCCACCGCCCGGCCCCTGCTCGTGCCCGTGCCCGAGCGCAAGGCCGCCGAGATCGAGGCGCTGCGCCGGGCCGTGATGCAGCAGTTCGACCAGTACGTCAAGCTCAACAAGAAGATTCCCGCGGAGATTTCCACCTCGATCGCGGGCATCGAGGACGCCGGGCGCCTGGCCGACACCATCGCGGCGCACATGCCGCTCAAGCTCGACGACAAGCAGCACGTGCTCGATCTCGCCGACGTGAAGACGCGGCTCGAAAGCCTGTTCGGCCAGCTCGAACGCGAGGTGGACATCCTCAACGTGGACAAGCGCATCCGCGGGCGCGTCAAGCGCCAGATGGAGAAGAACCAGCGCGACTTCTACCTGAACGAGCAGGTCAAGGCCATCCAGAAGGAACTGGGCGAGGGCGAGAGCGGCGCCGACATCGAGGAGATCGAAAAGCGCATCAAGGCGGCGAAGATGCCCAAGGAAGCGCTCAAGAAGGCCGAGGCCGAGCTCAAGAAGCTCAAGCTGATGTCCCCGATGTCCGCCGAAGCCACCGTGGTGCGCAACTACATCGACGTGCTCACCGCGCTGCCGTGGAGCGCCAAGGCCCGGGTCAAGCAGGATCTGGTGCACGCCGAGACCGTGCTCAACGAGGACCATTACGGCCTTGAGAAGGTCAAGGACCGCATCCTCGAATACCTCGCGGTGCAGCAGCGCGTGTACAAGGTCAAGGCGCCCATCCTGTGCCTGGTCGGGCCTCCCGGCGTGGGCAAGACCTCGCTCGGCCAGTCGATCGCCAAGGCCACGGGGCGCAAGTACGTGCGCATGGCGCTGGGCGGCATGCGCGACGAGGCCGAGATCCGCGGCCACCGCCGCACCTACATCGGCGCCATGCCGGGCAAGGTGCTGCAGAGCCTGTCCAAGGCCGGCACCAGGAACCCGCTCTTCCTGCTCGACGAGATCGACAAGATCGGCATGGATTTCCGCGGCGATCCATCGAGCGCGCTGCTGGAGGTGCTCGACCCGGAGCAGAACAGCAGGTTCGCGGACCATTACGTGGAACTCGACTTCGACCTGTCGGACGTGATGTTCGTCGCCACCTCGAACTCGATGAACATTCCCCCGGCCCTGCTCGACCGCATGGAGGTCATCCGCCTCGCGGGCTACACCGAGGACGAGAAGCTCAACATCGCCGTGAAGTACCTGCTGCCCAAGCAGATGCAGGCCAATGGCCTCAAGGATGGGGAGCTGCGGGTGAGCGAGGACGCGATCACCGACATCGTGCGCTACTACACGCGCGAGGCGGGCGTGCGTTCGCTGGAGCGCGAGCTCTCCAAGATCTGCCGCAAGGTGGTCAAGGGCCTGCTGCTCAAGAAACTCGTGCCGGCGGTCGAGGTCAGCGCCAAGAATCTGGCGGAATACCTGGGCGTGCGCAAGTTCAGCTACGGACGCGCCGAGCAGAAGAACCAGGTGGGCCAGGTGGTGGGCCTGGCCTGGACCGAGGTGGGGGGCGACCTGCTCACCATCGAGGTCGCCACCATGCCCGGCAAGGGCGTGATCCAGCGCACGGGCTCGCTCGGCGACGTGATGAAGGAATCGGTGGAGGCGGCGCGCACCGTGGTGCGTTCGCGCGCGCATGCGCTGGGCCTGCGCGACGAGCTGTTCGAGAAGCGCGATCTGCACATCCACGTGCCCGACGGCGCCACGCCCAAGGACGGGCCGAGCGCGGGCATCGCGATGGCCACGGCGATGGTCTCCGCGCTCACCGGCATCGCGGTGCGCGCCGACGTGGCGATGACGGGCGAGATCACGCTGCGGGGCGAGGTGACGGCCATCGGGGGCCTGAAGGAAAAGCTGCTCGCGGCGCTGCGTGGCGGCATCAAGACGGTGATGATCCCCGAGGAGAACGTGAAGGACCTGCAGGAGATCCCGGACAACGTGAAGACGGGCCTGGAGATCGTGCCGGTGCGCTGGATCGACAAGGTGCTCGAAGTCGCGCTCGAACGCCAGCCCGTGCCGCTGACCGAAGAGGAGCTGGCCGCCGAGGCGGCCGCGGCCGCCGTCAAGCCGCCCGCGCGCAGGGCCTCGGCCAGCCGCTCCGTAAAACATTGAGGGCGAGGGCAAAAACGGGCAAAAAATCGCCTACAATCACGCCTTCTTTGCGAAGCACCTGTTTCGCATGACGCGGGAATAGCTCAGTTGGTAGAGCGCAACCTTGCCAAGGTTGAGGTCGCGAGTTCGAGACTCGTTTCCCGCTCCATGATTTCCTTGAAGAGTCGGCACTCCGTTTCAGCGGGCACCGTGCATGGCCAGGCATGCCGCGCGCCCGCGCGGGTTTGCAGTCGCAGGCGTTGTGCGTTAGCCTAGAGCGCAGACCTTCGGCGTCGCGCCTAGCGCCCCGGTGGTGAAATTGGTAGACACTGCGGACTTAAAATCCGCTGCTTTCCTGAAAAGGGGCGTGCCGGTTCGACCCCGGCCCGGGGCACCAAAGAAGGTTCTATGTCAGATTACAACGCTCCTTTCGAAATCCACGTGCATGGCCAGGTGCAACTGCGCCTGGGCGTGGATTTCGCGCAGCTGCAGGAGGCGCTCAAGCCCCTGTGGCAGTACGCCGGCGCCCGCTCGCTGGCCGATGGCGCGGTGAGCGCCTACGAAGAGGAGCCGGGCATCCAGTTCGACCCCAAGGACCGGCTGCTGCAGATGTGCTGGACGGTGCACGGCGACGAGGATTTCCGCCAGTCGCTCGACGAGATGTGCATGGGCATCAACGAGATCGCCGACCAGGGCGCCGCCATCGAGGTGACGTTCTACGACACCGAGTTCGACGAGGACGAGGCCGAGGAGGGCGACGAGGAAGCCGAATCGCGCGATGATTTCCTGATGCTCTTCGTCGGCCCGACGCCCGCGGCCATCATGCAGGTGCAGCGCGACATGCTGGTGCAGGACGTGGTGAACGTCATGGAGCGCCACTTCGACGCCTCCGAGCTCGGCGGCATCGTGGCGGAGATCGATAAACTCTTTTCCGACCGCTTCGACGCGCTCGTGAGTTCACTCGATCTGAGCAAGCGCCCGCGCGGCGCGGGCGGACGCGGCGGCAATCGGCGCCCGCGCCATTTGCACTGACACCTTCAGGGCAGCGACACCGCGGCGCAGTCGCTGGCGGCGAAGGCCAGCCAGCGTTCGGCGGCCGCTTGCAGCGCCGCCAGTTCGGCGGTGGTGTACAGCCTGAGGCGGGGGCTGGGCCCGGCCGATGGGGGCGCGAGCAGCCCACGCTCTTCGAGGCAGCGCCGCGCCTGGCGCGCCACGGCCGCGCCGGTTTCGATGATGCGCACCTCGGGGCCGACGAGTTCCCTGAGCAGAGGCTCTGCGAACACGTAGTGCGTGCAGCCCAGCACCAGCGTGTCCATCGCGCCTTCTTCATGGCCAAATGGGCCGAGAGCGCCCAAGTAGCGGGCGCAGAGCGCTCCTATTTTTTCTATCGATGACGCCGCGGGCAGGGGCTCCAGCGTGCTTTGCTCGATGGCGTGCGCCAGCCCGTCGCAGGCCTGCACCGAAAAGCGCGTGTGCTCGCTGTTGTGCGCCAGCAGCTCGGCGAACCGGGCGCTGGCGACCGTTCCGCGGGTGGCCAGCACGCCGACGTGGTGGGTGGCGCTGGTGTGCGCCGCGGGCTTGAGGGCGGGCTCCACGCCCACCATCGCCAGGTCGGCGAACGTGCCGCGCAAGGCGCGCACCGCCGCCGCGGTGGCCGTGTTGCAAGCCACCACCAGCAGCTTGACCCCATGCTCCTGCGCCAGGTGGCGCGCGATGGCGAGGCTGCGCTCCTGCACGAAGGCGTCACCCTTTTCGCCGTAGGGGGTGTGGGCGCTGTCGGCCAGGTACACGAAGCGCTCGTGCGGCAGCTCCTCGCGCAGCGCCCGCAGCACGCTCAGGCCCCCGATGCCGCTGTCGAAAACGCCTATCGGTGCGCTGCTGGAAGGGGAGGACATGGCCGGTGCGACAACAAGACCCGCCAAGCATACTGCGTCCGCGTTCACGCAGGCGACAGGCGCGTGCGCCGCCGCGCGCCACAATGGGCCGAAGGGCATGGTGGCATGCCCACGACACCAGAGGAGACCTCGCATGACGGCGCGTACCGTGCAACAGCTTTTTGATCTTACGGGCAGGACAGCGCTCGTCACCGGCGGCTCGCGGGGCCTGGGGCTGCAGATGGCGCAGGCGCTGGGCGAGGCGGGCGCGCGCGTCATGCTCGCGAGCCGCAAGGCCGAGGAGCTGGAGCAGGCCGCGGGCGAGCTGCAGGCGGCGGGCATCGACGCCCGCTGGATCGCCGCCGATTGCGCCCAGGAGGCGGACATCCGGCGCCTGGCGGACGAGACGCTGCAGCGCATGGGGGCGGTGGACATCCTCGTGAACAACGCCGGCGCCAGCTGGGGCGCGCCGGCCGAGGACCATCCCGTGGCCGCATGGGACAAGGTGATGAACCTGAACGTTCGCGGCTACTTCCTGCTGTCGCAGGCCGTGGCCAAGGCCAGCATGATCCCGTGCGGCAAGGGCGCCATCATCAACATCGCGTCGATCGCGGGGCTGGGCGGCAATCCGCTGGCGATGAAGACCATCGCCTACAACACCTCCAAGGGCGCGGTGCTCAATTTCACGCGGGCGCTGGCGGGCGAGTGGGGGCATTACGGCATCCGCGTGAACGCGGTGTGCCCGGGGTTCTTCCGCACCAAGATGGCGAGCGTGCTGATCGACACCATCGGCGAGGACAAGATGACGGCCAACGCGCCGCTGCACCGGCTGGGCGACGACGAAGACCTCAAGGGCCTGGTGCTGCTGTACGCGAGCGACGCGGGCAAGCACATCACCGGGCAGTGGATGGCCGTCGATGGCGGCGTGAGCGCGATCGTCGCGGGCTGAAGCGATGTCCGCCCGCCTGGGTTTCGACATCGACATTCCCTTCGTCCAGGCGCTGGGCATCACGCTGGCGCGGATGGGCGGGGGCGAGTCCGAGCTGCACTACGAGGCGCAGCCCGAGCACCTCAATTCCTGGGGCATCACGCACGGGGGCGCACTCATGACGCTGCTGGACGTGACGCTGGCCATGGCCGCGCGCAGCGAGGCGCTGGCGCAGGGCATGGGCATGGTGACGGTGGAGATGAAGACCAGCTTCTGGCGCCCGGCCACGGGCCGGCTGGTGGCGCGCGGCCGGCTGCTGCACCGCACGCGCAGCCTGGCCTTCGTCGAAGGCACGGTGTTCGATGCCGAGGGCCGCGCCTGCTGCCACGCCACGGGCACCTTCAAGTACGTGTCCCGCGTGGATCACACCGGCGGCGGCCCCTCCGCCAGGATTTAAGCAAAACAGGGCTGTAGCGCAGGACTGACAAGCGCGAGCAGCTCTTTAAAGGATAGCAAAACATGCCACGCAATTCACAGATCCTGCTCGACCGCCGCCCGCAGGGCGCCGCAACGGTGGACGACTTCCGCCTGGTGGCCGGCGATACGCCGCCCCTGGCCGAGGGCCAGGTGCTGGTGCGCCACCACTACCTGAGCCTGGACCCCTACATGCGCGGCCGCATGAACGAGGGCAAGAGCTACGCCGCGTGCCAGCCGCTGGGCGAGGTGATGATCGGCGGCACGGTGGGGGAGGTGGTGCAAAGCCGTCATGCGCGCTACGCCGTGGGCGACAAGGTGGTGGGCATGGGGGGCTGGCAGGAATACGGCATCGCCGATGGCAACGCGCCGGGCGCGCTGCAGAGGGTGGACGACAGCGTGGCGCCCCTCTCGTACTACCTGGGCGCGCTCGGCATGCCGGGGGTGACGGCGTGGTACGGCCTCACGCAGATCATCGATCCCCAAGCCGGCCAGACCCTCACGGTGAGCGCGGCCACGGGGGCGGTGGGCAGCGCCTTCGCGGCGCTGGCGAAGGCGCGCGGCTGCCGCGTGGTCGGCATCGCGGGCGGGCCGCTCAAGTGCGCCTACGCGGTCGATGAGCTCGGTTTCGATGCCTGCATCGACTACCGCGCGCACGGGGATCTCAAGTCCCTGTCGCAGGCGCTCAAGGCCGCGTGCCCCCAGGGCATCGACGGCCATTTCGAGAACGTCGGCGGCATGGTGCTCGACGCGGTGCTGCTGCGCGCCAACGCGTTCTCGCGCGTGGCGCTGTGCGGAATGATCGCCGGCTACGACGGGCAGCCGCTGCCGCTGCTCAACCCGGCGCTGCTGCTCATCAACCGCATGCGCGTGGAGGGCTTCATCGTGAGCGAGCACCTGCCGCTGTGGCCGCAGGCGCTGGCGGAGCTGACCCGCCTGGTGCGCGCCGGCCAGCTGCATCCGCGCGAGACGGTGGCCCAGGGCCTGGCGAGCGCGCCCGAGGCCTTCATCGGGCTGCTGCAGGGCAAGAACGTCGGCAAGCAGCTGGTCAAGCTCGTTTGAACTGAAGGGAGCGTTCGATGATCGAGGATTTCGCGGGCAAAACGGCGGTGCTGACGGGGGCGGGCTCGGGCTTCGGCCTGGAGTGCGCGCGGCTGGCGGCGCGGCGCGGCATGCGGCTCGTGCTGGTGGACGTGCAGCAGGATGCGCTGGACCGGGCCGTGGCCGAGCTGGCGGCGCCGGGCGTGGAGGTGCTGGCGCGCCGGGTCGATGTCTCCAGCGCCGAGCAGATGCAGGCCCTCGCGGACGAGGTGCAGCGGCGCTTGGGCGCGCCGCACTTCGTGTTCAACAACGCGGGCGTCGGCTCGGCCGGCCTCGTCTGGGAGCACGCGCTGGCCGACTGGCAGTGGGTGCTGGGCGTGAACCTCTGGGGCGTGATCCATGGCGTGCGCCTGTTCACGCCGATGATGCTCGCGGCCGCGCGCGGCGACCCCGCCTGGCGCGGCCATATCGTCAACACCGCCAGCATGGCCGGGCTGGTCACGCCGCCCAACATGGGCGTGTACAACACCAGCAAGCACGCGGTGGTGGCGCTCACCGAGACGCTGCACCAGGACCTGCGGCTCGTCACCGGCCAGATCGGCGCGAGCGTGCTGTGCCCCTACTTCGTCGCCACCGGCATCTCGCACAGCGAGCGCAACCGCCCCGCGGCGCTGCCGGGCGCCCCGGCCACGGACAGCCAGCGCATCGGGCAGGCGATGATGGACAAGGCGGTGGCGGGCGGCAAGGTCTCGGCCGCCGAAGTGGCGGCCAGGGTCTTCGAGGCGGTGGCGCAGGACCGCTTCTACATCTACAGCCACCCTCAGGCCCTCGCCGGCGTGGCGCAGCGCATGCAGGCCATCGTCGATGGCCGCAACCCGCCCGACCCGTTCGCCGAACGGCCCGAAGTGGGCGAGCAGCTCAGGAGCGCGCTGCGGCGTTAGCCCCGCCAGGCGCTATGCTTGGCAGCATCATGGGAGCCTTGATCGATTCCTTCTGGCGCGCGGTGGGCTATTGCCTGATGCCGCGCATCATCGCGCTGTCGCTCCTGCCGCTGGTGCTGATCGGCGCCATCGCGGCCCTCGGGGGCTATTTTTTCTGGGAACCGGCGCTGGCGTGGATGCAGGCCCTGCTGGACGGCACGAGCTGGCTGGGCACGGTCTGGGGCTGGCTGGCGCGCCTGGGCATCGGCGACGTGCCCACCCTGCTGGCGCCGCTGCTCATCGTGCTGCTGACGATGCCGGTGGTGGTGTTCATCTGCGTGCTGGCGGTCTCGGTGCTGATGGTGCCCGCGATCGTCGATCTCGTGGCCAAGCGGCGCTTTCCCGAGATGCAGCGGCGCCGCGGCGCGGGCTTCGCCGCCAGCCTCTGGTGGTCGCTGTCCTCCACGCTGCTGGCGCTCGTCGCGCTGGTGCTCTCGATGCCGCTGTGGCTCGTGCCGCCGCTGGTGCTGATCCTGCCGCCGCTGATCTGGGGCTGGCTCACCTACCGCGTGATGGCGTTCGACGCGCTGTCCGAGCACGCGGGCAAGGATGAGCGCAAGACGATCTTCGCGCGCCACAAGAGCATCCTGCTCGTGATCGGCGTGCTCTGCGGCTTCCTGGGGGCGGCGCCCGGCATCGTCTGGGCCTCGGGCGTGGTGTTCGCGGCGGCCTTCTTCGTGCTCATCCCGGTGGCGATCTGGATCTACACGCTGGTGTTCGCGTTCTCCTCGCTGTGGTTCACCCACTTCTGCCTGGCCAGCCTGCAGCAGCTGCGCGCCGAGCAGGCCGCCAGCGCCGCTCCCGCGCCGCCCCCGGGGGCGGTGATCGACGTCGCGGCCCGGCCCGTGCTGCCCAGGGCGGATGCCTCATGATCCCGGCGTTCGGCCTCCTCATCATCGGCGACGAGATCCTCTCGGGCAAGCGCGTGGACAAGCACCTGCCCAGTGTGATCCGCCTGCTGGCCGAACGCGGGCTGCAGCTCGCCTGGATGGAGCTGGTGGGCGACGAGCGCAGCCGCATCACGCAGGCGCTGACGCGCGCGTTCGCCTCCGGCGACGTGGTGTTCAGCTGCGGCGGGATCGGCGCCACCCCCGACGACCACACGCGCCAGTGCGCGGCCCAGGCGCTGGGCGTGCCCCTGGTGGCGCACCCCCAGGCGCAGGCCCTGATCATCGAGCGCATGCGGGATGTGGCGCGCGAGAAGGGCGAGGCGTTCGACGCCGCGCGCGCCGACCACGCGCAGCGCCTGCAGATGGGCGTGCTGCCGCAGGGCGCACGCCTCATCCCCAACCCCTACAACAAGATCGCCGGCTTCTCGTGCCAGGGGCAGGGCGGCGGCTGGGTGCATTTCGTGCCGGGCTTTCCGGTCATGGCCTGGCCGATGATCGAGTGGGTGCTCGAAAACACCTGCGCCCCGTGGTTCCACCGCGCGCCGCAGCTGGAGCACTCCATCGTGGTGCACGACGCGATGGAATCGGCGCTGACGCCGCTCATGGAGCGCATCGAAGCCGAACACCCCGGCGTCAAGGTGTTCAGCCTGCCCAGCGTGGACCATCCGGTGCACGGGGCGCACATCGAGCTGGGCGTCAAGGGCGCGGCCGAGCGGGTGCCCCCCGCGTGGCGGCAGCTGCTGGCGGCCCTGCGCGCCTTGCCCGTGCGGCTGGGGCCCGAAGTGGAGCGCGGGTACTGAGCGGGCGCGCCGTAGAATCCCCTCCTTTCGCCCATGCCATTGGCGGCATGCGGCCGTGAATTCTCAGGAGTTGCCAGATGGCCAAGACCGTCGCCGACGTGATGCGGATGGTGCAGGAGCACGATGTGCGTTTTGTCGACCTGCGCTTTACCGACACGCGCGGCAAGGAGCACCACACCACGGTGCCCGTGTCGCACTTCGATGAAGACAAATTCACCAACGGCCACGCCTTCGATGGCTCGTCCATGCCCGGCTGGAAGGGCATCGAGGCGTCGGACATGCAGCTCATGCCCGACCCGGCCACGGCCAACATCGACCCGTTCTACGAGCAGACCACCCTGTTCCTGCAGTGCGACGTGGTCGAGCCCGGCGACGGCAAGGCCTACGACCGCGACCCGCGCTCCATCGCCAAGCGCGCGGAAGCCTACCTCAAGGCCTCGGGGCTGGGCGACACCGCCTATTTCGGGCCCGAGCCGGAATTCTTCATCTTCGACGGCGTGCGCTGGGGCACCCAGCCCGGGGACGTGTTCTTCGAGATCGACGAGTACGAGGCACCCTGGAACAGCGGCAGGCAGTTCGAGGGCGGCAACCGCGGCCACCGCCCCGCCACCAAGGGCGGCTACATGCCGGTGCCGCCCGTCGACAGCAGCCAGGACATGCGCGCCGAGATGGCCGGGGTGCTCGAATCGCTCGGCATTCCGGTCGAGGTCTTCCACCATGAGGTGGGCGGCGCCGGCCAGAACGAGATCGGCACGAAGTTCTCCACGCTGGTGCAGCGCGCCGACTGGACGCAGCTCATGAAGTACGTGATCTGGAACGTCGCCGATTCGTATGGCAAGACCGTCACCTTCATGCCCAAGCCCTACGCGGGCGATAACGGCAGCGGCATGCACGTGCACCAGTCGATCTGGAAGGACGGCAAGAACCTGTTCGCCGGGGACGGCTACGCGGGCCTGTCGGACTTCGCGCTGTACTACATCGGCGGGCTGATCCGGCACGCCAAGGCCCTCAACGCCATCACCAACCCGGGCACCAACAGCTACAAGCGCCTGGTGCCGGGCTTCGAGGCGCCCGTCAAGCTGGCCTACAGCGCACGGAACCGCTCGGCCTCGATCCGCATCCCCTACGTCGCCAACCCCAAGGGGCGGCGCGTGGAGGCACGCTTCCCCGATCCGCTGGCCAATCCCTACCTGTGCTTCGCGGCGCTGATGATGGCCGGGCTCGACGGCGTGGAAAACAAGATCCATCCGGGGGAAGCGGCCACCAAGGACCTGTACCACCTGCCGCCCGAGGAAGACCGCCAGGTCCCCACGGTCTGCGCCAGCCTGGAGGAAGCGCTCGCCGCGCTGGAAGCCGACCGCGCCTTCCTCACGCGCGGCGGCGTGTTCTCCGACGGCATGCTCGACGCCTACGTCGAACTCAAGCAGGCCGAGGTGCAGCGCGTGCGCATGACGCCGCACCCGGTGGAATACGACCTGTATTACGCTTTGTGACGTCAGCGCGGCACGCCGCGGCGCGTTTGATCCATACTCGGGCGCTCCACAGGCCGAGTGCGGCTGATTCTTCAAGGTTGTGCATGAAAAACATCCTGTTTGCCCTGACTGCCCTGCTGGGCGTACTGGCCTTGCAGCCGGCGCATGCGCAAGACCGCATCTACCGCTGCGGCAACGAGTACACCAACAACGCCAGCCAGGCCAAGGAGCGCGGCTGCAAGCTGGTGGAGGGCGGCAACGTCACGGTGCTGCAAAGCAGCAAGCCGGCGGCGGCCGCCGCCGCGACCTCTCCCGCCAATGCGCCCAAGGTGAGCGATGCCGACCAGAAGGCGCGTGACTCCGACCGCCGCGCCATCCTGCAGGACGAGCTGCGCAAGGCCGAGGCCAAGCTGGCCGACCTGACCAAGGAATACAACAACGGCTTCCCGCAGAAAAGCGCGCTGGAAATGCGCAACGCGCAGGCCTACCAGGAGCGCACGGCCGAGCTCAAGGCCAACGTCGACCGGGCGCAGGCCGACGTGGACGGCATCCGCCGCGAGCTCGAACGCACCAAGTAATCCCCGCCGACCGGGCTGGATCGCGCGCCGCCGGGGCGCGCGCTCCGCTCACGCGTCGAGGGTCAGCACCACGGGCGCATGGTCGCTCGGCTGCTTGTTCTTGCGCGGCGCACGGTCCACCATGCAGGCGCGCGCCAGGCCCTTGAGCGCATCGCTCACGAGGATGTGGTCGATGCGCAGCCCGCGGTTCTTCTGGAAGGCCAGCATGCGGTAGTCCCACCAGGAATAGACCTTTTCCGGCTGGTCGAAGAGCCGGAAACTGTCGTTCAGGCCCAGCGCCAGCAGGCTCTGGAAGTGCGCGCGCTCCTCGTCGGTGTGCAATATGGTGCCCTTCAGGCCGACGGGGTCGCACGAATCGCGGTCTTCGGGGACGATGTTGAAGTCCCCCAGCAGCACGAGGCGCGGATGCGCCCGGAGTTCTTCCCGCAGCCAGTCGCGCAGCGCCGCGAGCCAGCGCATCTTGTAGGCGAACTTGTCGGTGCCGGGCGCCTGGCCGTTGACGAAATAGCCGTTGATGAGCCGCAGCGCGCCGCCCGGCGCGGGCAGCGTGGCGCCGATCACGCGCGCCTGATCGTCCTCGAACCCCGCGATGTTGCGCGCCACCTCCTGCACCGGCTGGCGCGTGATCAGCGCCACGCCGTTGTAGGTCTTCTGCCCGAAGCACACGCTCTGGTAGCCCGAGAGCTCGAACGCGTCGTGCGGAAAGCTCTCGTCGGTAAGCTTGAGTTCCTGCAGCGCCAGGGCATCGACCGGGTTGGCTTCGAGCCAGGCGAGCACCTGCGGCAGGCGGATGGAGAGCGAGTTGATGTTCCAGGTGGCAATCTTCATGAGGCCGATTGTGACCGCGCCTTTGCGGCGCGGCTCACGTGGGGACGACGCACCACGGCGCCTGGTCGTGCGCCAGTCCCATCCACAGCGCCCAGGCCGCGCTCAGGAGCAGCGCCAGGCCCGCGATGCGCATGCCCCAGGTGCCGCGCCCCTGCCGGCCCAGCCGCAGCATCAGCCAGGGCCCGGCCCAGAGGGCGGCGCCCGAGCCCAGCGCAAACAGCGCCATGACGACCGCGCCGTCAGCCGCGCTGTCGGCCAGCGCCGCCACCATCACCGCCGAATACAGCAGGCCGCAGGGCAGCAGGGCCCACGCTGTGCCGATGCCCAGCGGGGCGGCGAGCCCCATGGTGCGGGTGGCCTCGCGCACGCGCAGCCAGAGGCGGCGCGCGCCCAGCTCCAGCCACAGCGGCTGGCGGCCCAGGACGAGCAGGGCCAGCCCCAGGACGGCGGCGGCCACGTGCACCAGGCTCCACAGCGGCCGGAGCGCCGCCGAATGCACCGTGAGCCAGCCCAGGCCCTGCATCGAGGCGGCCGCCAGCGCCCCGAGCGACGCATAGCCCAGCAGGCGCCCGAGCTGGAACAGCGCCATGGCGCGCGCCGTGCGCGGCGCCGCCGCCTGGCCGATGCCGGCGCAGGCCGCGCCGCACATGGCGATGCAGTGCGGGCTGCCCGCCAGGCCCATCAGCAAGCCGGTGACCGCAAGCGAGGTTTGCATCGGGCGATTCTAGGAGCCGGCCGGTGGCAGCCGCCCGCCGCCCATCGGGCACGGCGTTTGATTTGCCGCAAGAGGCGCGACATGCCCACGTTTCAAAAAAGGATATTCGGCCGAAAACCGTTAGACTGCGCGCCGTTTCCAAAGCCAGCCCTCGGGTGCCCGCCAGGCCTCCCGGGCGATACCAGGACGACCGTGATGCAGGGAGCAGACGCTCCATCCCCCACGCCGTGGCCCGTGTCCGGAGCGTCCGGCGCACCCGGGGCACCGGCGGCTCCCCCCGATCTGACCTTGCTCGACGAGCGCGACGAGTGGCAGGCGTTCAGCCGCCCCGAGCCCACGGGCGAGGGGCTGTGGGAATCCTTCGTCGCCTTCGAGGGCATGCACTGCGCCGCCTGCGCCATCACCCTGGAGCAGCTGCTGGGCCGCGTGCCCGGGGTGGTGCAGGTGCAGGTCAACGCCGCCAGCCAGCGCGGGCGCGTGGTCTGGGACGAGCGGGTGGCGCGCCCCTCGCGCTGGATGCGGGCCCTGGCCGGCAGCGGCTACCGGGCGCTGCCGGTGCACGACATCGGGGCCGGCGCGCGCCGGCAGGCCGAGAGCCGGCGCATGCTGTGGCGCCTGGGGGTCGCGGGCGTGTGCATGATGCAGGTGATGATGTATGCGGTGCCCGCCTACATCGCCGAGCCCGGCGCGATGGCGCCCGACCTGGAGCACCTGCTGCGCTGGGCGCAGTGGGTGCTGTCGCTGCCCGTGGTGCTGTTTTCCTGCCAGCCGTTCTTCAGCGCCGCGTGGCGCGACCTGCGCGGCGGGCGCGTCGGCATGGATCTGCCGGTGGCGATCGGCATGCTGCTCACCTTCGTGGTCAGCAGCCTGGGGACGTTCGAGCCTGGCGGAGCCTTCGGGCACCAGGTCTATTTCGATTCGCTCACGATGTTCGTGTTCTTCCTGCTGGCCGGGCGCTGGCTCGAATCGCGCCTGCGCGACCGCTCGGCCGGCGCGCTGGAGGCGCTGATGCATCGCCTGCCCGACAGCGTCGAACGCCGCGAGGTGGACGGCACCTGGCGGCGCGTGGCGGCGCGGCGCGTGCGCGTGGGCGACGTGCTGCGCGTGCTGCCGGGCGCCGCCTTTCCGGCCGACGGCGAGGTGGTCGCGGGGCGCACCACCGTGGACGAGGCGCTGCTCACCGGCGAATCGCGGCCGGTGGAGCGCGGCGCGGGCGAGGCGGTCATCGCCGGCAGCCACAACCTGAGCGCGCCGGTCGAGGTGCGCGTGCGCGCGGTGGGGCCGCAGACGCGCTATGCGCACATCGTGGCGCTGATGGAGCAGGCGGCGATCGGCAAGCCCGACCTGGCGCGCCTGGCCGACCGCGTGGCCAAGCCCTTCCTGGCCGCCGTGCTGCTGATCGCGGCGCTGGCCGGCGCGTGGTGGTGGCCCGTCGATCCGGCGCGCGCGCTGATGGTGGCCGTGGCCGTGCTGGTGGTGACCTGCCCCTGCGCGCTGTCGCTGGCCACGCCCGCCGCCATGCTGGCCAGCGCCGCCGCGCTGGCGCGGCGCGGCATCCTGGTGCGGCGCCTGCAGGCGATCGAGACGCTGGCCGGGGTCGATACGGTGGTGTTCGACAAGACCGGCACGCTCACGTCCGATGCCTTCGTGCTGGTGGGCGTGCGCACGCGGCCCGGCGTCACGCGCGAGCAGGCGCTGGCGCGGGCCGCCGGACTGGCGTGCCACAGCCTGCATCCGGTCTCGCGCGCCCTCGTGGCGGCGGCGCCTCCGGGCGCGGTGTCCCGCGATGCCGCGGCCGTGCAGGTGCAGGAAGCGGCGGGGCAGGGGGTGGCGGGCGATCTGGCCGTGGCGGGCGCGCCGGTCCGCCACCGCCTCGGCTCCGCCGCGTTCTGCGGCGTGCCCGCCGCGCCGGAGGATGAGGCGCACCAAGGGCCCGTCAGCCACCTGGCCGATGGGCAGGGCTGGCTGGCCAGTTTCCATTTCGAGGAAGACCTGCGCGCCGACGCGGCGGCGGCCGTCGCCGCGCTGCGGGCGCAGGGGCTCGACTGCCACCTCCTGTCGGGCGACCGGGGCGCTACGGTGCAGCGCATCGGCCGGGCCGCGGGGATCGCCGCCGCCGCGGGGGACTGCACGCCGGACGACAAGCTGCGCCACCTGCAGGCGCTGCACCGGCAGGGGCATCGCACGGCGATGGTGGGCGACGGGCTCAACGACGGCCCGGTGCTGGCGGCGGCGCACGTGTCCTTCGCCTTCGGGCGCGCGGTGCCGCTGGCGCAGGCGCGCTCGGACTTCGTCGTCCTGGGCGAGCGGCTGCTGCCGCTGGCGTGGGCGCACAGGCAGTCCCGGCGGACGCTGCGCGTCGTCAAGGAGAACCTGGGCTGGGCGCTGGTCTACAACCTGGCGGCCCTGCCGCTCGCGGTGCTGGGCTTCATGCCGGCCTGGGCCGCGGGCCTGGGCATGGCGGCCAGTTCGCTGCTGGTGGTGGCCAATGCGCTGCGCTTGAATCGCAACCACGATGGATCGGAGAACGCCTGATGGACATCCTTTACCTGCTCATTCCCCTGTCGGTGGTGCTGGCCCTCCTGATCGTGGGCGCGCTCGCCTGGGCCATCTTCGGCGGGCAATTCGAGGACCTGGAACGCGAGGGAGGACGGATTCTCGAGAATGATTGAGCTATGTCAAATTGACCACGTCAGTCCCATGGATAATCGGCAGGAGCATTAGAGGAAACCCTTAGATGAATACAGCGAACAACTCCGTGCCGACGTACAACGACAAGGTGGTCCGCCAGTTTGCGGTCATGACCGTGGTCTGGGGTGTGATCGGCATGCTGGTCGGCGTGATCGCCGCGGCGCAACTGGCCTGGCCCGAGCTCAACATGGGCATCCCCTGGTTCAGCTACGGGCGCCTGCGGCCCCTGCATACCAACGGGGTGATCTTCGCCTTCGCCGGCTCGGCGCTGATCGGCACCTCGCTGTACGTGGTGCAGCGCACCTCCCAGGCGCGGCTCTTCGGCGGCGACGGCCTGCCGGCCTTCGTGTTCTGGGGCTGGCAGATGGTGCTGGTCGGCGCCGTCATCACCTTGCCGATGGGGCTGACCTCGTCCAAGGAGTACGCCGAGCTGGAGTGGCCTATCGATATTTTGATCACCATCGTCTGGGTCGCCTACGCCATCGTGTTCTTCGGCACCATCGCCAGGCGCAAGATGAGCCACATCTACGTGGCCAACTGGTTCTACGGCTCCTTCATCATCGCGATCGCGCTCTTGCACGTCGGCAACAACATCGAGCTGCCGGTGGGCTGGTTCAAGTCCTACTCGGCCTACGCCGGCGTGCAGGATGCGATGGTGCAGTGGTGGTACGGCCACAACGCCGTGGGCTTCCTGCTGACGGCGGGCTTCCTCGGGATGATGTACTACTTCATCCCGAAGGCGGCCGAGCGGCCGATCTACAGCTACCGCCTGTCCATCGTGCACTTCTGGGCGCTGATCTTCACCTACATGTGGGCCGGCCCGCACCACCTGCACTACACCGCGCTGCCGGACTGGACGCAGTCGGTCGGCATGGTGTTCTCCATCATCCTGCTGGCGCCGAGCTGGGGCGGGATGATCAACGGCATCATGACGCTCTCGGGCGCCTGGCACAAGCTGCGCACCGATCCGATCATCCGCTTCATGGTGGTGTCGCTGTCGTTCTACGGCATGGCCACCTTCGAGGGTTCGCTGCTCTCGATCAAGACCATGAACGCGCTCAGCCACTACACCGACTGGACCATCGGGCACGTGCACTCGGGCGCGCTGGGCTGGGTCGGCTTCATCACCATGGGCTCGCTGTACTGGCTGATCCCGCGCCTGTACGGCCGCACCAGCATGTATTCGACGCGCGCCATCGAGCTGCACTTCTGGATTTCCACGCTGGGCATCGTGCTCTACATCGCCTCGATGTGGATCGCGGGCGTGATGCAGGGCCTGATGTGGCGCGCGGTCAATGACGACGGCACGCTCACCTACGCCTTCGTCGAAGGCGTGAAGGCCACCTACCCGTTCTACGTGGTGCGCCTGGTGGGCGGGCTGATGTACCTGAGCGGCATGCTCATCATGCTGTGGAACGTGATCAAGACCATGAACGCGGGGCGCGCCCCCGTGGTCAGCGTGCCGCCCATGGTGGCGCACGCCTGAAGTCCGTTCGACGAAAGAGAACCAACGACATGGCTCAAGAAGAAATCCGCGGCCACGCCCGCATCGAAACCAACAATTTCCTGATGATCGTGCTGGTGCTGCTGGTGGTGGCGATCGGCGGTCTGGTGGAGATCGTCCCGCTGTTTTTCCAGAAATCGACCACCCAGCCGATCGAGGGCCTCAAGCCCTATACGGCGCTGCAGGTGGTGGGGCGCGACATCTACATCCGCGAGGGCTGCAACAACTGCCACTCGCAGATGATCCGCTCGCTGCAGCACGAGTCGCTGCGCTACGGGCCGGTGTCGGTGGCGGGCGAATACGTCTACGACCACCCGCACCTGTGGGGCAGCAAGCGCACCGGCCCCGACCTGGCGCGCGTGGGCGGGCGCTACAGCGACGACTGGCATACCGCGCACCTGAACAACCCGCGCGCGGTTGTGCCCGAATCCAACATGCCGGCCTATCCGTGGCTGGCCAAGACGCCCGCCGACAGCCAGACGGTCCAGGCGCACATGCGCGGCCTGCGCACGCTGGGCGCGCCCTACACGGACGAGGAGATCGCCCAGGCGCCGGCCGAAGTCGAGGGCAAGACCGAGCTGCAGGCGCTGATCGCCTACCTGCAGGGCCTGGGCATACACCGTAAATAAGCAGCGAGGTACACACCATGGATGTTGAATGGCTGCACAGCCTGTACACCGTGCTGGCGTTCGTCACCTTTGTCGTGATCGGTTTCTGGGCCTGGTCGGCACGCAACCGCGCCAATTTTGAAGAGGCCGCGCGCCTGCCGTTTCTGGACGATGACCTGGCCGCGGCGCGGTCCCAAGCCACACAGGAAAACAAAGCATGAGCGATTTCACGAGCAATTTCTGGTCCCTCTACGTGGCCGGCATCACGCTGGTGGGCGTGCTGGCCTGCGTCGCGCTGCTGTGGTGGACCCACCGGATGAACACCGAGGTCGATCCGAATGCCTCCACCGGCCATGTCTGGGACGACAACCTCACCGAACGCAACAACCCGCTGCCGCGCTGGTGGGTGATGATGTTCGCCATCAGCTGCGTGTTCGGGCTGCTCTACCTGCTGCTCTACCCTGGGCTCGGCACCTTCCGCGGCACGCTGGGCTGGACCGAGCAGGGCCAGCATGCGAAGGAAGTGCAGGAATACGAAGCCCGGATCGCACCGATCTACGCCGCCTTCGCCAACCAGAGCGTGGAGCAGCTCGCCAAGGACCCCAAGGCGCGGGCCATCGGGGACCGCCTGTTCATCAACAACTGCGCGCAGTGCCACGGGAGCGACGCGCGCGGCAGCAAGGGCTTTCCCAACCTGACGGATGCCCACTGGAACTGGGGCGGCGCGCCCGACACCGTGCTGGAGACGATCACCGAAGGCCGCATCGGCATGATGCCGCCGATGGCGGAGGCGGTGGGCACCCCCGAAGAGGTGCGCGCCGTGGCCAACTATGCGCTGAGCCTCTCGGGCGGCAAGCACGATGCCGCGCTGGCCGCCGCCGGGCGCGAGAAGTTCGAGGCGGTCTGCGCGGCCTGCCATGGGCCGGACGGCAAGGGCACCCCGGCGATGGGGGCGCCGAACCTGACCGATGGCGTCTTCACGCACGGCCCGGACAACGAGGCGCACGTGGTCGACATGATCAACAACGGCAAGACGGCGCAGATGCCCGCGTGGAAGGAGAAGTTCTCGCCCGAGCAGCTGCGCGTGCTGGCGGCCTACGTCTGGGGGCTGGGCGGCGGCCAGCCCGCGGGGGCGCAGTGATCGCCTGGCCGCGCGGCGGGTTTGAACGCGGGTGTGGGGCGCCGGGGCGCCGCACGCCGGCCGGCCGTTGAGCCATGGCGGCGACCGGCAGCGCCACGGCAGCGCAGGGGCGCGGGAAGATCTACCCGCGCACCGCCAAGGGCCTCTACACCCGCTGGCGCTGGTTCTTCGTTTTCGCCACGCAGCTCTTCTTCTATGGCATGCCGTGGCTGCAGTGGGGCGGGCGCCAGGCGATGCTGTTCGACATCGACGCGCGGCGCTTCTACATCTTCGGGCTGGTGCTGTACCCGCAGGATGTGTTCTACCTGGCGGCGCTGCTCATCATCTCGGCGCTGCTGCTGTTCCTGTTCACGGCGGTGGCGGGGCGCCAGTGGTGCGGCTATGCCTGTCCGCAGACGGTCTACACCGAGATCTTCCTCTGGGTGGAAGAAAAGTTCGAGGGCAGCCGCGCGCAGCGCCTGCGCCTGGATGCCGCGCCGCTGTCGTGGAACAAGCTCTGGCGCAAGGCCGGCAAGCACCTGGTGTGGATCGCCATCGGGCTGTGGACGGGCTTCACCTTCGTCGGCTATTTCACGCCGATCCGCGGCCTCGCGGCGAGCATCGCGGCCTTCTCGGTGGGGCCGTGGGCGCTGTTCTGGGTGCTGTTCTACGGCTTTGCCACCTGGGGCAATGCCGGCTTCATGCGCGAGCAGGTCTGCAAGTACATGTGCCCCTATGCGCGCTTCCAGGGCGCGATGTTCGACCGCGACACGCTCATCGTCACCTACGTGAAGAAGCGCGGCGATCCGCGCGGCAAGCGCTCCAAGAAGGTGGACCCCAAGGCCGAGGGCCTGGGCGACTGCATCGACTGCACGCTGTGCGTGCAGGTCTGCCCGACCGGCATCGACATCCGCGATGGCCTGCAATACGAGTGCATCAGCTGCGCCGCCTGCATCGATGCCTGCGACGACGTGATGGACACGATGGGCTATCCGCGCGGGCTGATCCGCTATTCGACGGAAGCGGCGATCGACAACGACTGGAGCACGCGCGACATCGTGCGGCGCGTGCTGCGCCCGCGCGTGCTGGTCTATGCCACGGTCCTCACCGTCGCGGTGGTGGTCTTCGTCACCAGCCTGTGGGTGCGCACGCCGTTCAAGGTGGACGTGATGCGCGACCGGGCGACGCTCGCGCGGCTGGTCAAGGGCGGGGAGATCGAGAACGTCTATCGCATCCACATCATGAACGCGACCGAGCAGGAGCAGCGGTTCACCCTGGACGTGGACGGATTGCCGGGGCTGAGGCTGGCGGAAGGGACCGAGGCGGCCGTGACGGTGGCGCCCGAGCAGTCCACCTCGATCCCGGTGCAGCTGCGCCTGCCGTATGGCGCGCAGGCGGCCGGCTCCCACGGGTTCGATTTCGTCGTGAGCGCATCCGGAGTGGGGCATGTCCGGGAAAAGTCGGTCTTCTTCGTGCCGCAGTGAGCCCATGCGCGCGGAGGTTCCCGATTCCCTGGCTCAGCCGTGGTGGCGTTCCGGCTACCTGTGGCTCATCATCGGCCTGACGCTGGCCGCCGTGGTGGCCAGCGGGGTGACGCTGTACCTGGCGATGCAGGTGCCGGCGCTGCCCGCCGCGCCCGCGCAGGAGGGCGCCGCGGCGGCGCACGGGCAGGACGATGCGCTCGAACCCGCGCTGCAGGCCCGCAACCGCACCAGCAGCCGCAATGCCCGGGCCATGGGCGAGCAGCGCGGGCCGTCGCGGCCCGAGGCCGGCCCGGGGCGATAGTTCATACCAACAGGAGACGAGGATGTTCGGCAGACGGCTCACGTGGATTGCATGGCCCGCCTTTCTGGTGGCGGGCGTGCTGGAGGCGATGGTGTTCGCCGTGCTCGATCCCGAGACGCTGACCCTGCTGGGCCGGCAGGTGGACTGGTCGCGCTACACGGTGTATTCGGTCACCTTCCTGATCTTCTGGTGCATGTTCATGCTGTGCAGCGCCATGACGCTGCAGCTGGCGGATTCGTCGGCGCAGGTCAACGCCCATCTGCGCCGTCCGAAGCCGCAAGAATGACGCGCGCGGCGATGGCGCTGCTGCCAGTGTGGCCTGGGGCGCACCGATAGAATCCCCGGACCGCACACCGCCGTGCGCGCCTCACCAGGGTTTACGCATGCAAGAGTCCGCTCGCCCGGCACCGGGCACGAAATTCACCAGCCGTCAGGGCACGCGCGCCATCAAGGATGGCGTCAAGCCGAGCGAGCTGACCACCGTTCCGAATGCCGAACGCAAGCCGTCGTGGCTGCGCGTGCACGTGCCCAACGGCGCCAAGTACCAGCAGATCAAGGAGATCGTCGAGTCGCACAAGCTCTCCACGGTCTGCGCCGAGTCCAAATGCCCCAACATCGCCGAATGCTGGGGGCGCGGGACGGCCACGCTCATGCTCATGGGGTCGGTGTGCACGCGCGCCTGCAAGTTCTGCTCGGTCAGCACCGGCAACCCCAATGGCTGGCTCGATCCGCTGGAGCCCGTGAACGTGGCCGATGCGGTGGCGCTGATGCAGCTCAAGTACGTGGTGCTCACCTCGGTGGACCGCGACGACCTCAAGGACCTGGGCGCGGGGCACTACGCGGCTTGCATCCGCGAGATCCACAAGCGCATGCCCGACACCGCGGTGGAGGCGCTGACGCCCGATTTCCAGGGCAGGCACGAGTTGGTGGCCCAGGTGGTGGACGCGGGGCTGGCCACCTACGCGCAGAACCTGGAGACCGTGCGGCGCCTGACGCACCCGGTGCGCGATCCACGCGCGGGCTACGAGCAGACGCTCGACGTGCTCCGGTTCGCCAAGGGCTACTCGCCGCAGACGGTCACCAAGACCAGCCTCATGCTGGGCCTGGGCGAGACCGATGAGGAGATCGAGGAGACGCTGGAGGACATCCGCGCCGCCAACGTCGACATCGTGACCATGGGCCAGTACATGCGCCCGACGCAGAACCACCTGCCGGTGGCGCGCTACGTCTCGCCCGATCAGTTCGCGCGCTACCGCGAGATCGGCCTGTCCAAGGGCTTCCTCGAAGTGGTGGCCGGCCCCTTCGTGCGCTCCAGCTACCGCGCCGAGCGGGTGCTGGAGCACAACAACGTGGGGCTGGACGAAGACCTGCTGGAGAGCATCCGCAACTCCGCCACCAATGCGATGCGCTGCTGAGTTTCAGAATTTCTTGGCGGCGAAGTCCCAGGGCTGGGCGTCCTGGAGCCATGCGCGCAGCGCGTCGTCGTCCAGCGCCGCGAGTTCGTCTTCCGCCTGCGGCAGGGTATCGGCGGCCATCTGCTTATGCAGGATCTCGCCGCCATCGAGCCGGCTGAAGACGAGCAGCATCTGCCCGTAGGACGCGTAAAGCGGCGCCGCCTGCCAGTGCCGTCCGTCGGTGTCGTGAAACTCGCGCATGGGGTATTTTGGGGCTGAAAGCGTGCGACCTTACCCCTGTCGCTCGTAACGTGCAAAGCGCAGGCGCAAGCCTTGGCTGCTCACGTGGTCGGTGTGCGCCGTCCGTACCCATGCGGGGCCGAGCGTGGGCGCGAAGGTGTCGCCCTCGAAATCCTGCGCGATCTCGGTCACTTCCGCGCGCGTGGCCAGGGGCAGCGCCTCCTCGAAGATCTGGGCGCCGCCGATGACCCAGGCGGTGGCGGCGCCGGTTTGCTCTGCTTTCGATATCGCCTCGCGCAGGCTGGATGCGCGCTGCACGGCGTTTTGGCCCCAATCTTCCTGGCGGGTGACGACGATGTTGAGCCGCCCGGGCAGGGGCCGAAAGCGCGGCGGCAGGGAATCCCAGGTCTTGCGCCCCATGATGACCGGCGCGCCTTGCGTGAGCGCCTTGAAGTGCGCGAGGTCTTCGGGCAGGTGCCAGGGCATGGCGCCGGCCTGGCCGATGACGCCGTTGGCGGCGCGTGCGTAGATCAGGGCAATTTCCATGGTGTCTCGTGCGGTGCTCGGGTGCGGAAATATACCGGCGCTCTACGATAGCGGCTGATCTGGCTTGCAAGCCGCCTCATGTACAAAATTCCGCAGTCCGTCCTCGTCGTGATCCATACCCCTGATCTGCGGGTGCTGCTGATTCGCCGCGCCGATGCAAGGGAAGACTTCTGGCAATCGGTGACGGGCAGCAAGCAGACCATGGCGGAATCCTGGCGCGAAACCGCCATGCGCGAGGTGGCGGAGGAAACCGGCATCGATGCGGCGGTGGCGGGGTGCCGGCTCTCGGACTGGGGGCTGGAGAATGTCTACAGCATCTATCCTCAGTGGCGCCATCGCTACGCGCCCGGGGTGATGATGAACACCGAGCATGTGCTTGGACTGCGTGTGCCCCTTGCCACGCCCGTGACCTTGAATCCGCGCGAGCACACGGCATATGCTTGGTGGCCTTGGCGCGAAGCCGCGGATCGGTGTTTCTCGCCATCGAATGCCGAGGCGATCCTCTGGTTGCCGCGCTTTGAATCCGAATCATGACCGCTGCCTCGTCGCAACCCGCGTTTGCCCTGTCCGAACTGCCCCAGCTGGCGGGCGGCATCCTGCGCGTGGCCACCTACAACATCCACAAGGGCGTGCAGGGGCTGGGGCCGGCGCGGCGGCTGGAGATCCACAACCTGGGGCTGGCGGTCGAGCAGCTCGACGCCGACATCATCTGCCTGCAGGAGGTGCGTCGCTCCAACCGGCGCGAGGCCGCCTATTTCGAGCGCTGGCCGCTGGTGCCGCAGGCGCAGTACCTGGCACCGGAAGGCTACGAGGCCATCTACCACACCAACGCCTACACCCGCCACGGTGAGCACGGCAATGCGCTGCTCACGCGCTGGCCGGTGCTCTCCAGCCAGCACGAGGACATCTCGGACCACCGCTTCGAGCAGCGCGGCCTGCTGCATGCGCGGGTGCTGGTGCAGGGCAGGGAGGTGCACACCATCGTGGTGCACCTGGGGCTCGTGCCCGGCAGCCGCATCCGGCAGGTGGCGCAGCTGCAGCGCTACATCCGCCGCGAGGTGCCCGACGATGCGCCGCTGGTGGTGGCGGGCGACTTCAACGACTGGGGCAACCAGCTCTCGCAGATGCTGGCGGGCTTCGGCCTGATCGAATTCAGCGACGCGCTCGGGCTGCAGACCTACCCCTCGCGCCTGCCGATGGCGCGGCTCGACCACGTGTATGCGCGCGGGCTGCGCCCCCTCTCGCTCACGGTACCCCGCGGGCGCATCTGGTGGCGCATGTCCGATCACCTGCCGCTGATCGCGGAGTTCCAGATCTGATGCCGCTGCCCGCCTATGCCGGATCGGACCACGATGTCCGCCTGCTGCAGGGCGCGCTGGAATTCTTCCCGGCCCTGATCGCCGAGCTGGACCGGGCGCGCGCGGACGTGCAGCTGGAAACCTATATCTTCAACGCCGCGGGCGCGGGCGCCGACGTGGCCCAGGCGCTGGAGCGCGCGGCCCGGCGCGGCGTGCGGGTGCAGCTCATCGTGGACGGCGTGGGCACCGGGCGCATCGCCGAGCCCTGGGCCACGCGGCTGCGGGAGGCCGGCGTGCAGGTGCAGGTGTATGCGCCGCTCGGGCCCCTGGGCCTGCTCTTTCCCCGGCACTGGCGGCGCCTGCACCGCAAGCTGTGCGTGGTCGATGGCATGGTGCTGTTTTGCGGCGGCATCAACGTGCTCGACGATTTCGAAGACCCGAACTGGGGCCGGCTGGCCGCGCCGCGCCTGGACTTCGCGGTGCGCGTGGAGGGCACCCTGGTGGACTTCGCCGGCACCGTCATGAAGCAGCTGTGGCTGCGCACGCTGGCCGTGCAGGACGTGCAGCGCCGCCAGCTCGCCCGGGCGCTGGCCGACTGGCGCGCGGCGCGCGCCCTGCGCCACGGGCTCAGGCGCGGCGCCCGGCGCGGGCGCGGCATGCGCGCGGCCCTGCTGCTGCGCGACAACGTGCGGTTTCGCACGCGCATCGAGCGCTCCTACCGCCGTGCGATCGCGCAGGCGCGCGAGGAGATCATCATCGCCAACGCCTACTTCGTTCCCGGCGGCAAGCTGCGCCGGGCGCTCGTCCTGGCGGCCCGGCGCGGCGTGCGCGTGCGCCTGCTGCTGCAGGGGCGCTACGAGTACTTCATGCAGTACCACGCCGCGCGCCCGGTCTATGGGGCGCTGCTCGCGGCGGGCGTGGAAATCCATGAATACGCGCCCAGCTTCCTGCACGCCAAGGTGGCGGTGGTCGACGCCGATGGCGCGCAGCCCTGGGCCACGGTGGGCTCCAGCAACCTCGACCCCCTGAGCCTGCTGCTGGCGCGCGAGGCCAACGTGATGGTGCGCGACGCGGGCTTCGCGCGCCAGCTGCGCGCGCGCCTCATGGCGGCGATCGCCAGCGGGGGCGGCCCGCTCGATCCGCAAACCTATGCCCACCGCCCCTGGCACCAGCGCGTGCTCGACCGCGTGGCGGCCGCGCTGATGCGCGCGGCGCTCTGGATCACGGGCAAACACTATTGAATCAGTAGCTGCAGCCGCTTGCCAGATGCGCGCCAGGGGCATGAAAGGCTTGAATTCTGGCGGCGCGGATTCACTGGTACCATGTGCGCATGAGTGATTCATCCCGACCCGGGTCCGACGAGGGCGTGCCGGTTTCCGTCAAGATCCGCGAGCGCCTGGCCCAGGCCGGCCGGCGGTTCAACGCCAACGACAACATCGCCGAGTTCATCCAGCCGGGCGAGCTGGCGGCCTTGCTCGATGAAGTCGAAGCCAAGATGCAGGGCGTGCTCGACAGCCTCGTCATCGACACCTCCAACGACCACAACACGCAAGATACCGCGCGGCGCATCGCCAAGATGTACGTGAGCGAGGTGTTTCGCGGCCGCTACAACGCGACGCCCGAGGTCACCGAGTTCCCCAACGCCGCGCGCCTGAACGAGCTGATGATCGTCGGCCCGATCACGGTGCGCAGCGCCTGCAGCCACCATTTCTGCCCGGTGATCGGCAAGCTCTGGGTGGGCGTGATGCCCAACGAGCACACCAACGTGATCGGCCTGTCCAAGTACGCGCGCCTGGCCGATTGGGTCATGGGCCGCCCCCAGATCCAGGAAGAGGCCATCGTGCAGCTCGCCGACCTGATCATGGAGAAGACCCGGCCCGACGGCCTCGCGGTGGTGATGGAGGCGAGCCACTTCTGCATGTCCTGGCGCGGCGTGCGCGAGATGGACAGCAAGATGGTCAACTCGGTGATGCGCGGCGCCTTCCTCACGGACGCCACGCTGCGGCGCGAATTCCTCTCCCTCATTCCCGGACGGGCATAGGCCCGCATGAGCGGCTGCCGGCGTGCTCATCGGCGTTGACTTCACCAGCCGCCCGACGCGCCGCAAACCCATCGTGCTGGCGCGCGGCGAGCGCGAGGGCCCGCGGGTCGTGCTGCACGGCCTGGAGCGCTTTGAATCCCTCGACGCCTTCGGCGCCTGGCTGGCCGGGCCGCGGCCCTGGCTGGGGGCCTTCGACCTGCCCTTCGGCCTGCCGCGCGAGCTGGTCGCCGCCCTCCGCTGGCCCGCCGACTGGCTCGCGTGCATGCGCCACTACGGCGCCCTGCCGCGCGCGGAGATCCGCCAGCGGTTCGCGGCGTTCTGCGCGCCGCGCCCGCCCGGAGGCAAGTTCGCGCACCGCGCCACCGATGGGCCGGCGGGCTCCAGCCCGTCGATGAAATGGGTGAACCCGCCCGTTGCCTGGATGATGCACGCGGGCGTGCCGCTGCTGCTCGCCGCGGGGGCGCATCTGCCCGGGCTGCATCGGGGGGACGAGGCGCGCGTGGCGCTGGAGGGCTATCCCGGCCTGCTCGCGCGGGAGCTGATCGGCCGCGTGAGCTACAAGAGCGACGAGCGCGCGCGCCAGACGCCGGAACGCGCGGCGGCGCGGGCGCGCATGGTGCAGGCCCTGGTGCACGGGCGCACCCGGCTGCGGCTTGCGCTGCAGCTGGACGAACCGCAGCGCGAGCACCTGATCGGCGACGCCAGCGGCGACGCGCTGGACGCCGTGCTCTGCCTCGTGCAGGCGGCCTGGGGAGAGCGCGCACGCGCCGCGGGCGATCCGATGTGCGGCCTGCCCCCCGGCCTCGATCCGCTGGAGGGCTGGATCGTCACGGCCCCTTGGCCGCCTGGCCGGTGATCAGCGCCAGGTAGGCCGCGCGTGTGGGCGGCGTCACGGCCGCGATGGCCTGCGCCCAGGAGGTGTGGTGGCGGGCCGCCAGCCGCGCCGAGGCGACGTGGCGCGATTTGCAGAACCAGTGGCAGGTGTGCTGCAGCAGCAGCAATTCAGCGGTGAGGGTGTAGGCGCGGTCCCGCTCGGAACGCGCGTCGGCGTTGTCCATGGCGCGCGCCACGCCGGCGGCATGCAGGGCCAGGGCGCGGCGCAGGTCGAAGCTCAGGCCGGGCAGCAGCTGCGTGGCCCAGGGCAGCCCGAAGGCGATGCGGCTCACCCGCGTGCGGGCGGCGGGCGTGCGCTCGAAGTCGCCGGCCAGGCGCTGCAGTTGGGTGCGCAGGCGGTTTTCGCTGTCCTGCAGCGTGGCCAGCACCTGGCTGCGCCGCTCGGCGCCGGGCTCGCCCATGGCGCGCAGATAGCCTTCGATCAGGCCCTGCATGAGCCGTTCGATCTGGTAGGGGTGCAGCGCCCGGGCCAGCAGCACGATGCGGGCGCGCTGCTGCTGGGCATTGATGACGTAGAGCACGCCGATCACGAGGAGCAGCGGGAGGGTGAGATTCGGTGGCATGCGAGGGTGCGATTGTGCCTTGCAGTGCGCTCAGTGGCTGTCTTCCTGCCAGCCCATCGCACTGGAGAACCGCGCGCAGGCCTCGCGCAGCGCCTGCGCCGCCGCGCCGTGGGGGTCGGCCTGCAGCGCGGCGGCCGGCCCCACCAGGGTCAGCGCCAGCAGCAGGTGGCCGTGCGCATCGAACACCGGCGCGCCCAGGGCGTTGATGCCGGGGGCGTGCTCGCCGTCCACCACCGCCATGCCTCTGGCGCGGATCTGCTCCCGCAGGGCGGCGGGCAGGGCGTCGGACGGCGGATCGGACCACGTGGCGAAGACCCGCCCCGTGGCCGAGGAGCGCAGGTCGAAGAGCGCCCCCTGCGCCACGCCCACCGAGACGCCTTGCCCCGGCTGGCACACGCGGATGGCCGTCACCCCCGCCTCGGTCTGCATGGCGACCAGGCAGGTGTTGCCCAGGCGCTGCGCCAGGCCGCGCGCCTCGGCCGTCGCGAGCTCCACCCAGTTCTGTCGCGCCAGCCACGCCAGCGCCAGGCTGCGCACGGCCGGGCCCGGCTCGTACAGGCCGCTTTCCGCGTCCTGGCGCACCCAGCCGGCCCGCGCCAGGCTCACCAGATAGCGGTAGGCCTTGGCGCGGTGCATCTGCGCCAGCCTGGCCAGCTCGGACAGGCCGCAGGGCTTGTCCTGGGCCGCGAGCAGATCGAACAGCGCCAGCCCCAGCTCCAGCGACTGCACGCCCGCGGGGGCGGTGGTCTGCGGCCTGCCGGCGGACTCAAGCGGTGTGGACATGGCGGTTCCCTTCCCGGATCAATGCGAATACGCCTGCGCGCGGTGGTGCCTTGTCCCGCGCTTGACAGGGGTGGGCATCTGGCCTAAATTCTCGATATTCCATTTTTCATAACGATGTTACTCTAATCGTAACACACTCTGAAGGAGACCCCGGATGAAGAACTACATCGCCTTCCCGCTGCGCGAGGGCCTGCACAGCCGCCAGGCGCACTGCGATATTCCCGATGGCTTTTTCGAGCGCGAGCACGGGCGCAACGGCTTCTTCGGCCCGGCCAGCCACATCATCCACAAGCACAAGCCCACGGGCTGGTCCAAGTGGGAAGGGCCGCTGGAGCTGACGCTGCTGGACCTGAACAAGCTCGAAGACAGCGCGCCCTGTCCCTGGAAGGCCCGCCGCTTCATGCACAACGGCCAGACGCAGGTGCACTTCTGGAAGTTCGGCGCCTCCATGCCCGATCTCGCGCGCAATGGCGACGGCGACATGATCCTGTTCTTCCACAGGGGCGAGGGCGACTTTTATTGCGATTACGGCCACATGAGCTACCGCGAGGGGGACTACATCAACATCCCGCGCGGCACCTCCTGGCGGCTGGAAACCAAGGTGCGCAACGAGGTGCTGACCATCGAGGCGACCGAAGACCTCTTCGTGCTGCCCGAGCGCGGCGTGCTCGGCCACCATGCGCAGTTCGACCTCGCGGTGCTCGATACGCCCAAGATCGATGACGCCTTCAAGGCCCAGTACAGCGAGCGGGAAACCCGCGTGCGCGCCAAGCGCCGCGGCCAGGTGACCACCGTCACCTTCCCCTACAACTTCCTGGACGCGGTGGGCTGGCACGGCGACTGCGTGCCGGTCAAGCTCAACTGGCGCGACATCCGCGAGCTGCTCTCGGACCGCTACCACCTGCCGCCGACGGTGCACGCCACCTTCCTCTCGAACACCATCATCGTCTGCACCTTCGCGCCGCGCCCCATCGAGAGCGACCCGGGCGCCCTGAAGGTGCCGTTCTTCCACAACAACGACGAGTTCGACGAGTCCATCTTCTACCACCAGGGCAGCTTCTTCTCGCGCGACAACATCAAGCCCGGCATGTTCACGCTGCACCCCTCGGGCTTCCACCACGGCCCGCACCCCAAGGCCTTCGCCGCCGCGGCCGCCAACAACAAGGGCGAGCGCAAGTACACCGACGAGGTGGCCGTGATGATCGACTCGCGCTACCCGCTGGAACTCGACGACGTGGACGCCGTGAAGGTGCCGGACTACATCCATTCCTGGAAAGAGTAGGGCGGTCCCACCCGGCAAAAAGCGCAGCAAGGTTCTGGCCTTGCTGCGCTTTTTTATTGAGAGCGCATCCCGCACGGTGGGCGCGGGATGCGGCCTGATTTATTCCATTTCCAATTCAATAGATTAATAATTGCCATGTCAATTCCCCTTGAAGGAGATCGACATGGCGAGAACTG
>OFJB01000094.1_pt1 | contig 54142 bp, 45 predicted proteins | sample 1775081 | NCBI WGS metagenome assembly OFJB01 (sample SAMN08195771, study PRJEB24354) | sludge metagenome | isolation source: initial sludge from phenol fed wastewater aerobic bioreactor | place: India: Nagpur | collected 2016-06-05
TAGCCGCCGTGGCCGAAGGGGCTGGTGCCGCCGGTGCCGATCCACTTGCTGCCGCCCTCGTGGCGCTCCTTCTGCTCTTCCAGGCGCTTCTTGAGCGTCTCCATCAGCTCGTCCCAGCCCATCTTCTCGATGGCGGCCTTCTGCTCGGGCGTGAGCTCGCGCTCCAGCATCTGGCGCAGCCAGTCGGCCGGGATTTCCTTGGTGAAATCCGTCAGCAGCTCCACGCCGTGGAAATACGCGGCGAAGGCGCGGTCGAACTTGTCGTAGTGCTTCTCGTCCTTCACCAGCACCGTGCGCGCGAGGTGGTAGAACGCCTCCATGCTCCACGCGCCATCGCCCAGCGGCCCGACCACGCCGGCCTTGAGCGCCTCCAGCAGCGCCAGGAACTCCTTGACCGAGACCGGCAGTTTGGCGGCGCGCAGGGTGTAGAAGAAGTCGATCAGCATCGGACCCCCGGCTCAGCCCGCCTGCTCATGCCGGCGCAGCAGATCGAGCAGCTGCGCCCGCGCCTCGGGCCATTCGCCCGCGCGCAGGCTGTACATCACGGTGTCGCGAATGGTGCCGTCGCGGCGCAGCGCGTGGCCGCGGATCACGCCGTCCTTCCTGGCGCCCAGGCGCTCGATGGCGCGCTGGCTCGCGAAGTTGAAATTGTCCGTGCGCCAGCCGACCACGTGGCAGCCCAGCGTATCGAAGGCATGGCCCATCATCATCAGCTTGCAGGTGGTGTTCACGTGCGTGCGCTGCACGCTTTGGGCGTAGAAGGTGTAGCCGATCTCCACGCGCTGCACGGCGGGCAGGATGTCGTGATAGCTCGTGGTGCCGAGCACGCGCTCCGCGGCCTCGTCGATCACCGCGAAAGCAAAGCGCGTGCCCGCCTCGCGCGCCGCCAGGGCGGTTTCGATGTAGGCGCGGGTGTGCTCCGGCTCGGGCACCGAGGTCACGCGGATCTGCCAGAGCGCGCCGTCGGCGGCGGCCGCCGCCAGGCCGGCCTCGTGCGTGAGGGCCAGGGGCTCCAGGCGCAGGCCGCGGCTGCGCAGGATGACGGGTTCGACAAAAGCCATGGATCAGTCCTTGGAGGGAGGGGTGAGGCCGCGCTGCCCGCGCCAGCGGCGCGCCGCCTGTCAGCGGTTGCGCTGGTTCATGAAGACGAGCTTCTCGAACAGGCTCACGTCCTGCTCGTTCTTGAGCAGCGCGCCCACCAGCGGCGGGATGCTGACCTTCGCGTCCTGGCTCTGCAGCGCCTCGGGCGGGATCTCCTCGGCCAGCAGCAGCTTGATCCAGTCGAGGAATTCGCTGGTCGAAGGCTTCTTCTTCAGGCCCGGCAGGCCGCGCACGTCGTAGAAGGACTTCATCGCCGCGTCCAGCAGCGCCCCCTTGAGGCCGGGGAAGTGCACGTCGACGATCTTCCTCATCGTCTCGGCCTCGGGGAACTTGATGTAGTGGAAGAAGCAGCGGCGCAGGAAGGCGTCGGGCAGCTCTTTTTCGTTGTTGGACGTGATGAACACCAGCGGGCGGTGCTTGGCCCGGATCATCTCGTGCGTCTCGTAGCAGTAGAACTCCATGCGGTCGAGCTCGCGCAGCAGGTCGTTCGGAAACTCGATGTCCGCCTTGTCGATCTCGTCGATCAGCAGCGCCACCGGCTCGTCGGCCGTGAAGGCCTGCCAGAGCACGCCCTTGACGATGTAGTTGTGGATGTCCTTGACGCGCGCGTCGCCCAGCTGCGAATCGCGCAGGCGGCTCACCGCGTCGTACTCGTACAGGCCCTGCTGCGCCTTGGTGGTCGATTTGACGTGCCACTGCAGCAGCGGCATGGAAAGCGCCTGGGCGACCTCCTCGGCCAGCATCGTTTTGCCGGTGCCGGGCTCGCCTTTGACGAGCAGGGGGCGCTGCAGCGTCATCGCGGCGTTCACCGCGAGCATCAGGTCAGGGGTGGCGACGTAGTGGGTGGAACCTTGGAATTTCATGCGGGGAACTGCCTGGAAGTGGGCCGTGGGTGGCCCGTGCAGCATTTTGCAAGTGCTGCCTATAATCATTTCTGCAAGTCAACAAAAGAGACAACCCACGGATTGTGTGCGCAAAATGAAAAAAGTATTGACGATTGGTTTGGCAACGATGGTCGCCTTTGCGACGTCTTCGGTCCTGGCGCAGGAGATCAAGGGAGACGCGGCGGCCGGTGCCCAGAAGAACGCCATGTGCATAGGTTGCCACAACATCGTCGGCTACCAGTCGAGCTTCCCCGAGGTGTACAAGGTGCCGATGATCTCGGGCCAGAGCGCCGGCTACATCGACGCCGCGCTGCATGAGTACAAGAGCGGCGAGCGCAAGTTCCCGACGATGCGCGGCATCGCCGCCTCGCTGACCGACCAGGACATGGCCAACCTCGCGGCCTACTACGCCGCCGACGGCCAGAAGATCGAAGTGCCCGAGAAGCCGGCCAAGGCCCCGGGCAGCGACGTCGAGGCCCTGCTGCAAAAGGGCGCCTGCGTCTCCTGCCACGGCGAGAATTTCTCCAAGCCCATCAACGACGCCTATCCGAAGATCGCGGGCCAGCACCCCGATTACCTGTACGTGACGCTCAAGGCCTACAAGAACCCCAACGAAGGCCCCTACACCGGCCGCGCCAACGGCATCATGGGCGGCGTGGCCTCGCAGTTCAGCAACAGCGAACTGAAGGCGCTGGCCAACTACATCGGCTCGCTCGACTCCCAATTGCAGATCGTGCCCGAGCCGCGGTTTCGCTGATTCCCAGCGTACTCCCCGAAGCAAGCCCGCCGATGCGCGGGCTTTTTTGTGCGCGCTCGGCATGGGCACGCTCCCGCGGGAGCCTGTCCCGGACCCCCGGCAAGCCGGATTCGAGACGGCTCGGCGTTACAGATCCCATCGACATTTACTCTGCAAAAGACTTGAAAAACATGTTGCGATGGAAAGCAACCATTCGTGAGGGTTTTGCGGCGGCCTACGCCTTATAAACCGCCGGCGATTGGTTATTCCACCGGATATCTCGCTGTTCCGGTCCTTTGATGTGAACTGCCTGCCTTGGGCCTGCCGGAGGGGGAACCCGGCTCTGCACGGGCAAGGGTGCGGACTTCATTGGGCTGGGCCAAAGGGCTGTCCAGAACATGAAAAACAAGAATGCAGATCACAGAGAGAGCGGGCGCGCACGCAGAAGGCGGCGCCATAACGGTAGAGGGGCGGGAGGGAGATTCGGGTGTGTTGAGCCTGCTCATGATGGCTCAGTACCACGGGCTCGCCGCCGATTTGGCCAAGCTGCGGCACGAATACGGCCATCAGCCTTTCGACGTCACCACGCTGCTGTACGCGGCCAAGGGCCTCGGCTTCAGCGCCAAGCGTGTGCGCCAGCCTCCCGAGCGCCTGCTCAAGGCGCCGCTGCCGTGCATCGCGGTCGATGCCGATGGGCGCTTTTTCATCCTGGCGAAGGTCGATGCGGCGGCTGACGAGGCCGGGCGCGTTCTGGTGCAGCGCCCCGGCGAGTCGCCCAGCGTGCTGCCCCTGGCCGCTTTCCTGGCGCTGTGGAGCGGCGAGCTGATCTTCCTGACCAGCAAGGCCAGCTTCGCCGGGGAGGTCGCGCGCTTCGACTTCACCTGGTTCATCCCCGCCATCATCAAGTACCGCAAGCTCCTGGGCGAGGTGCTGCTGGTGTCCTTCGTGCTGCAATTGGTGGGGCTGGTCACGCCGCTGTTCTTCCAGGTGGTGATGGACAAGGTACTGGTCAACCACGCCTTGCAGACGCTCAACGTCATCGCCATCGGCCTGTTGTGCGCCACCGTCTTCGAGACGCTGCTCACCGGCATTCGGACCTACGTCTTCGCCCACACCAGCTGCAAGCTCGACGCGGAGCTGGGCGCGCGCCTGTTCAGGCACCTGCTGGCATTGCCCGTGGCCTATTTCCAGTCGCGCCGCGTCGGCGACTCGGTGGCGCGCATCCGCGAGCTGGAGAACATCCGCGCCTTCCTGACCGGCAACGCCATGACGCTGGTGCTCGACCTGCTGTTCTCGGGTGTCTTCATCGCCGTGATGCTCTGGTACAGCCGGGCGCTGATGCTGATCGTCGTGGCCTCCATACCGGTGTACGTCCTCCTGTCGCTGGTGTTCACGCCCCTGCTGCGGGCACGGCTCAACGACAAGTTCAACCGCGGCGCCGAAAACCAGTCCTTCCTGGTGGAAACCATCAGCGGCATCGACACCGTCAAGGCCATGGCGGTGGAGCCGCGCTGGCAGCAGCGCTGGGACAGGCAACTGGCCGCCTACGTGGCGGCGGGCCTGTCCAGCACCAACGTCGCCACCGTGGCCAGCAATGCCGTCATGCTGGTGAGCAAGCTGGTGACGCTGGGCATCATGTGGCTGGGCGCCACGCTCGTCATCGATGGGCAGCTCACCGTGGGCGAGCTGATCGCCTTCAACATGCTGGCCGGCCAGGTATCGAACCCCATCCTGCGCATGGCGCAGTTGTGGAACGATTTCCAGCAGGTCGGCATCTCCATGAGCCGCCTGGGCGACATCCTGAACGTGCGCACCGAGATCGAGGGCAACAAGACCCGCATCCCCCGCCTGGCCGGCGCCATCGAGTTCGATCAGGTGTCCTTCCGCTACCGGCCCGATGCCCCCGACGTCATCCGCGGCATGCAGCTCAAGATCGCTCCTGGCGAGGTGATCGGCGTCGTGGGCCGCTCCGGTTCCGGCAAAAGCACCTTGGCGAAGCTGGTGCAGCGCCTGTACATCCCCGACCGTGGCCGCGTCCTGGTGGACGGGCAGGACATCGCCATCGTGGACACCGCATCGCTGCGCCACCAGATCGGCGTGGTGCTGCAGGAAAACGTGCTGTTCAACCGCTCCGTGCGGGACAACATCGCCCTGTCCGATCCGGGCGCTCCCATCGAGCGGATCGTCGAAGCCGCCCGGCTCGCCGGTGCGCATGATTTCATTTGCGAGCTGCCCGAGGGCTACGACACCGTGGTGGGCGAGCACGGCGCGGGCCTGTCCGGCGGACAGCGCCAGCGCATCGCCATCGCCCGCGCGCTCATGTCCGACCCGCGCATCCTCATCTTCGACGAAGCCACCAGCGCGTTGGACTACGAATCCGAGCGCGTCATCCAGGACAACATGCGCCTGATCTGCCAGGGGCGCACCGTCATCATCATCGCTCACCGCCTGTCCGCCGTGCGCGACGCGCACCGCATCGTCGTGCTGGAGCGTGGCCAGATCGCCGAAATCGGCCCGCACGCCCGGCTGCTGGCGGACCCGCACGGCATCTACAGCCGCCTGCACAGGCTGCAGCAAGGCAATGCAGGGAGCGCCGCCGCATCATGAACCTTCGACACCGACTGCAAGCGCATGCCGAGCTGTGGGGCCGCTACGGCCGCACCTTTGCGCATTTCTGGCGCCACCGCGCCGCCCTGGGCGAGGCCATGCTGCGCGAAGACGAGGCCGCCTTTCTGCCCGCCGCCCTGGCCGTGCAAGAGGCGCCGCCCTCGCGCACCGCGCGCGCGGTGGCCTGGCTGCTCATGCTGATGGTGGCGACGGCCTTCGCGTGGGCGCTGCTGGGGCGCATGGACATCATCGTCAATGCCAGCGGCAAGGTCGTCCCCAGCGAGCGCAGCAAAACCATCGCCGCCGTGGAAACCGGCAGCGTGGTCAGCCTGGACGTCGCCGAAGGCCAGGCCGTCAAGGCGGGCGATGTCTTGCTCCAGCTGGACACCGGCGCCCTGGACGCCGAGCGCGACCGCGCCCTGGGCGAGAAAAACGAAGCCGTGCTGACCCTGGCGCGCAACCAGGCCCTGTTCGACGCCGTGCGGCAAGGCCGCCCCCCGGCCCTGGCCCCGCTGGAGCAGCTCGACCGCCAGTACGCCACCCACCTGGATGCCGACCGTTGGCAGGCCGCCCGCCTGCACGCGCACGGGCTGTGGCAGGACTACGCCGCCAAGCGCAAGAAACTCAGCGACGACATCGCCAGCTACGCCCAGGCGCTGCCCCTGGCCGCCAGCCAGGCCGACAGCTACCGGCAGCTTGCCGCCAGCAACGACGTATCGCACGACGCATGGCAGGACAAGGAGCAAACCCGGCTGCGCCTGCAGGCGCAGTTGGACGAGGCGCGCAACCAGCGCGACGCCCTGGCCGCCGAGGTCTCTCGCCAGGCGCTCGATCAAATCGCGGAGGCCCGCCGCATCGTCACCGCCTCCACCCAGGAAGCGCGGCGCGCCACCAGCACCAGCCGCCTGCTGACCCTGCATGCGCCCGTGGACGGCACCGTGCAGCAGCTTGCCGTGCACGCCCTGGGAGCCGTCGTGCAGGCGGCCCAGCCCATCATGCACATCGTGCCCAGCCAGGGGCCTCTGGAGGTGGAGGCCTTCATGGACAACAAGGACAAGGGGTTCGTGCATCCCGGTCAAGGCGCCGCCGTGAAGGTCGAGACCTTTGAGTACACCAAGTACGGCACTCTGCCGGGCAGGGTCACCAACGTATCGCAAGACGCCATCCCCGACGAGAAGCGCGGCCTGATCTACGCCGTCAAGGTGCTGCTGGACAAGACCACGCTCGACGTGCAGGGCCAGCCTACCCCCGTGGCGCCGGGCATGGCTGTCAGCGTCGAGATCAAGACGGGCGAGCGCCGCATCATCGAATACGTGCTCGGCCCCTTGATCCGCAACACCCGGGAGGCGCTGCGTGAACGCTGAACACGGCGCCATCGCCCGCGCTCTCCGGTGGTGGCCTGCCCGTACGGCGTTGGCGCTGCTGCCGCTGCTGGCCTGCGGGCAAACGCTTGCCGCTCCCGAAACGCCGCAGGCGGACAGCCCCGGCGGCTGGCGCGAACATGTCGCGCCGCTGTCCGATCCGCTGGACACCGAGCCGGCGCAGCTGTGGCAGGACCTGAGCCTGCCCCTGCCGCCCGACTTGCAGCCACACACCTCCGATGCGCCCCAGCCATCCGACCCGGCGGCGTTCATGCCGGCGCAACCACCCTGCGCCAACCGCGCCACCGCCAGCAGCACCCATCACCCGCGGCAAGCCTTGGCCATGCTGCAGGCAGGGCAGGTGGGCCCCGCGCAGCCGGACCAGGCCCCCTTGCTCGACTTGCCCACCGCCATCGATCTGGCGCTGTGCCACAACCCCCAGGTGCGCGCCAGCTGGAGCGCCGTGGCCCAGCAGGCGGCCCTGCTCGGGCAGGCGCGCAGCGCCTACTGGCCGCAACTGGCCGCCGGCGCAGGGCGCCAGGGCAGCCGCACCGGCTATGCCGGCAGCGCGGGAGGCGAAAGCCTTTGGACAACACGCCAGCACGTCATGCTCAGCTGGCGGTTGTGGGACTTCGGCGCCCGCGGCGCCCGTACCGATGCCGCGCAGGCGCAGTTGCAAGCCGCCCTGTACATGCAGGGCGCCACCGCCCGCCAAGCCCTGGCCGACGTGTTGCAAGCCTACGGCCAGGCCCAGGCGGCCCAGACTGGCCTGGCCACGCAGCGCAGCCTGCGTCCTCTGGCTGAACGCAGCATGCTGACCGCCCGGCGCCGTCGGGCTGGCGGTGCGGGGAGCCGCAACGACGTGCTCCAGGCCACCGCCGCCCTGGCGCGCATCGACCTGGAGCTCAGCCGCGCTCAGGGCGAACTCGACAAGGCCCAGGCCCAACTTGCCTACCTGGTCGGCCTGCCGCCCGGCACCGCTTATCGCATCCAGACGGTGGAGCCCGCCAACGCCACCGCGGCAGCGGCCCCGACCGTCACCACGGACGGCGCTCCCTATCGGCTGCTGAACCGCACGCTCGACGACTGGCTGGCTCAAGCCCAGGAAAACCACCCCGCCATCCAGGCCGCACGCGCCCAATGGCAAGCCGCCCAGGCCAACCTCGAGGCCGTGCAATCCGAAGGGCTGCCCACCATCGACCTGAACCTGGGGCATTACCGCAACGGCCGCCCCGACACCGCCGCCACAGCCGGCCCCGCGCGCGAAAACGTCATCGGCGTGAGCCTGAACATTCCCCTGTTCGACGGTTTTTCCCACACCTACAAGGTGCGCGCGGCCCAGGCCCAGGTCGAGCAAAAAGCCGTGGAACTGCAAGCCACCGAACAGCAAACCCTGCAAGACATCGTGCAACTGCACGCCCAGGCGCGTGCGGCGCTCGGCAACCTGCAAGCCGCCAACAACCTGTACGCCATCTCCACCGAAGCAGCCCAGTCTGCACAACGGCAGTACGAGCTGGGCGCGGCCGACATCGTGCAGTTGAACCAAAGCCTGGCCAATCTGCAACAAGCCCAGGCAGATCTCACCCGCAGCCACACCGACTGGAACAAGGCCCGCCTCAGCCTCTGGCTGCAGGAAACCGCACTCGAATCACTACCCCACCCCTGAGGACCGCAAGCCTATGAAGCGCCATCGACGACGCTGGAATCGACCCGCAGCCAGGAACAGCAAAGCGGGCATTCGCGCTGGCGCCCATGGCGCCGCCGTCATCAATGGCGTGCAGGCGGGCAGGGGGACCGACATCGTTTATGGCGGTGCCAGCGATGAGCACTACGGCCTGCTTCCGGTGATGGTTGCGGTAAGTACTCGGCGTGAATTCGGATTCACGAATCCTGCTGCAAACGATGCGAGGCAGGTATGCGCTACCTAGTTATTTTGTTGCTGCCTCTTCTGCTGCTGGTGGGGTGCGAGAAAGATGCGCTCAATCGGCAGATGCAGGAATTGTGCAAGAAAGATGGAGGAATAAGGGTTTATGAAACAGTTACATTGCCGGCATCGCGTTTTGGAGAATATGGTGAGTTGCTTCCGGTGATGCCGATAAAAGATGCGAAGAACCTCGGTGAATTATTATTTGGCGACAAATATGCGATAAAAAATGAAATTGAAACTATAAAAAATGGGGAAACTCATGGTCAACTTTATGGTCAGGGAAGGCTTGATAAAAATACGGAGAAAATTATTCGGAATTCTGATGGAAAAATTCTTGGGGAAAGTATTTGGTATTCAAGAATTGGAGGTGAGTTAACGTTATTCGGAATGCCAAGTGGCTCCAATTGCCCCTATCCAAGGGAAAATATCTTCAATCATGTTTTTTTGGAGGGATCAAACTAAAATGCCTTCGATCAATCAATGCACTTCTTATACTGAAACTGCGCTTGCTGCTTATGGTGTTGATCTTGTTGCTGGTGGAGATAATTCTTCGGAGTATGTTCGACAAGATATGGGATCCAAAGAGGCGACAGAATTTTCGAAAACCTGGCTTGTCCTCTCCCAATCTCCCGCCAATACCGAGGGTTTTTCTGCTGTTCTACTTCAAAACCGCCAAAGTGGCGAGAAAGTCCTTGCCATCCGTGGCACCGAACCCGGCTATGGGGGCGCGGATTATGTAGAGGATCTCATCAACGTCTTGGCGCTGGGTGCCGTGGCCGGGATGTCCCAATGCCGATCATTGGAAGCGTATTACGCTCAGATTGTTTCATCCGGCAAGCTGGGCACTTCCGGGCAAGTGGTTGTCACCGGCCACAGCTTGGGCGGGTTTCTGGCGCAAGCCTTCGTCGCCCATCACGACGAAACAATTAATACCGCCTATACCTTCAATGCGCCGGGCATGCATGGCGTCATAGGGCAATTGCTGGAGTTCATGGGCATCACCGATGCATCCAAGCCCAACGCCAAGATTGCCAATGTGCGCACCGCTGATGACGTGTCCGCAATTACCGGCCTGCACCCGGTGATGGTTGCCGTAAGTACCCGGCGTGAATTGGCCTTCACAGATACTGCCGCAAACGACGCGAGGCAGGCATGCGCCGCTTAGTTATTTTATTACTGCCTCTTCTGTTGCTGGCGGGTTGCGAGAAAGATGCACTCGATCGGCAGATGCAGGAATTGTGCAAGAAAGATGGTGGGGTTAAGGTATTTGAAAAAATAAAACTGCCACCTGAGCGCTTTGATGATTCTGGGAAAATTAAGAGATTGCTTCAGCCGGATGGAAGTGCTGTTAGCTATGATAAAAATTTTGAACCAGATTACAAAATAGAATCCTCAACTCATATTATCAAGGATGGGGATCCCATTAAAGGACAGGGAAAATTGGTTAGATATGAATATAAATTAATTCGCACATATGACAATAAAATTATGGCTATTTCGGTTAGTTATAGTCGAATTGGTGGTGATTTTATTATAATTGATCATTGGAGTTCAAGTGAGTGCCCGAATAAGGGTGAATCATTGAATTTGGCGTTCATTAAATAGGATTTTATATAATGCTAATTAAGCAATACTTGGATTATGCTGGAACCGCATTGGTGGCATACGGTGATGGAATTGAAAATGCAACTGACGGTGCACTTTTGAGGAAATATCGTGCGGCTGGATTGCTGGGATGGAAGCCGATAAATTTGATAAGACTTGGCTTGTCCTTTCCCAATCCCCCGCCAATGCCGACGGTTTTTCTGCTGTTCTACTTCAAAACCACCAAAGTGGCGAGAAAGTCCTTGCCATCCGTGGCGCCGAACCCGGCTATGGGGGCGCGGATTATATAGAGGATCTCATCAACGTCTTGGCGCTGGGTGCCGTGGCCGGGATGTCCCAATACCGATCATTGGAAGCGTATTACGCTCAGATTGTTTCATCCGGCAAGCTGGGCACCTCCGGGCAAGTGGTTGTCACCGGCCACAGCTTGGGCGGGTTTCTGGCGCAAGCCTTCGTCGCCCATCACGACGAAACAATTAATACCGCCTATACCTTCAATGCGCCAGGCATGCATGGCGTCATAGGGCAATTGCTGGAGTTCATGGGCATCACCGATGCATCCAAGCCCAATGCCAAGATTGCCAACGTGCGCACCGCTGATGGCGTGTCCGCAATTGCCCGCCTGCGCCCGGTGATGGTTGCCGTAAGTACTCGGCGTGAATTGGCCTTCACAGATCCTGCTGCAAACGACGCGAGGCAGGCATGCGCCGCTAGTTATTTTTCTGCTGCCGCTATTTCTGCTGGCTGGTTGCGAGAAAGATGCACTCAATAAGAAAATGGATGAACTATGCAAGATAGATGGGGCGTTCTTGTATATGAAAATGTTGTTTTTCCTCAGTCTAGGTTTGATCGGAATGGAGAATTGATTCCAATTACACCTTGGGCAGAGGGGTATTCCTTTTCCGAGCAAATGCTGGGAGGCGATTATAAAATAGTAAGTTCTAGAGTGTTGATCAAGGATGGAAAACCGTTTGATAAATTTTTTCTGAAGGTAGATTGGTTCGTAATACTCAAAAGGTCATGAGAAATTCTGATGGAAAAATATTGGGGCAGAGTATTTGGTATTCAAGAACTGGAGGGGATTTTACGCTATTCGGAATGCCAAGTACGACGGAGTGTCCATCGCCGCAGAAAAATCTTTTAAGTGCGATATTCCTAAAATCCAGCAGCCCAAAGATCAGTAGCGAGGGGCGCCGCGCCAGCGGCAGGTATCGAAGTGCTCTTGATTCAAGAGCGTCCGGCGCTTGCCTGTCAAGTGCTGGAAGACAATTTCATCAACAAATCATGGTGAATTCGGCATGCCTGGCTTGATTGCGCTTGCTTCTTTTATTGTTTTACTGATTTTGCTTTTCATAGGCGCCGCCAAGCTTGCGGATTTGCTTCCAATACCTGTAGGGGCGAGGATTGCACTCATGTTCCTGATGGTGATTGGGTTCTTTCCGCTCATGATGATTGATGAAATCATCGGTAAATATCAGTTTGAAGCCTTGTGTAAGGCTAATGGAATTGAAGGCGCTGATATTTCCAGGGCAAAAGGGAAAAAAGTTAGGCTTGAGATATCTGAAAATGTTCCATTGCAGGGATTGATGGTTCCCGTGGTCATGAACAATAGGTTTTATAGAGATGTCAATACTGGTGAGGTACTTATCCGGCATAAATCATATTTTTCATACGGAGGATGGATTATGAGGATGACTCCATTAAATATGGGTTCAAAACACCCTATGTTGTTCTTTGGTGGCTGTGGTGCCGAGAGTATGGTGGTTCATGATATTTTTCGTAAGAACAATATTTCTATCGTTAATTAAAGAAGATTTTCATGGTCAAAATTTCTAATTTATTATTTAATGCTTTGCTGGCCGATGCGGCAGTTATACATGTCGGCGCGGGGTTCAACAGCACCCCAGTCATTTTTCATGCATAAGACCTGCAAGGCAACCAATAAATATTGCTGCGCTGTGCTTTCCGACGCGACTCATATCTACCTGATAAACACTCGTTGCAGATCTGGCGAAAAAGCGCGCAGCACTGGGATATCCAGATGATCGCACTGATGTTTCTGATTGCCATTGCTGTTTGGCTGGTGGTGGTGACTATTCTGACCATTTTTATTCCGCGCATCGTGAAGCAGGGCTGGCTTCGCATTGTAGTGCGGTTGATTCTTTTTCTGGTATTGCTGGTCGCGCCTATTGCTGATGAATGGATCGGGAAGATGCAATTCAATGATCTTTGTAAAAAAGAGGCTGTAATCAAATTATCATCTGATTGGAGGAGTGTTAAACGTGCTAAAGATGTAAGTACCGGACCTAATTATCTTGGTGGGTATTTCATTAGAATCAAGGAATATCATGATATATACTTAGATATTGATACTGGTCAGAAATTTTTGGAATTTAAGACATTTATTACAAAAGGAGGGATGTTATCTGATCGATTTGGATTTGGCCTTGGGGGATCTATATCTTGTTCCCCGCCTGACAGAAGTCAGGTTTTTCACATGATAAATATTGATGAACTTCTGAAGCGAGGAGAAATTAAATGAGTGATAATATTTCAGGTGCTTACCTCAATGCACTGCTGGCTGATGCGGCATATGTCAGTTTGACTCCAGGAGGGTCTGTGGTAGATCTTGAAAAAGATCGTGCATTAAATGATCATATGACCCCCGCTCTCGCAAAATACATCGCCGACAACTTCGAGGTAGCCAGCGCCATTGACACGCCGGATGCCGTTGGAGCGGGTTCGGGCTTCGATGCGACGGTTTGGCGAGGCCGGGCAGGAACACTCTTTGCGGGGCAGGTTTTCGTATCCATGCGGGGCACGGAACCCGATGCAGGCGGTGCAGACGTCAGCGCCGATGCCGACCTGACCCTGGGCGTGGCGGCAAGAGATCAAATCATCGACATGGCCAACTGGTGGCTGCGGGAGAGCACCGCGCAAGGTGCAACCGCCAAGCAATTGAAACTCACCAAGAAGGATGTCATCGTGCCTGGACCCACGGGGCCCACCGTGGTGACGGAGTACAAGGTAGAAGCGGCGGACTCGGCTCTTGGCACGGGCCACCTGAAGGACGTGACCAATGTCCAGGTCAATGGCCACAGCCTGGGCGGGCACCTGGCATCGTCCTTTGCGCTCATCTTTGGTGGGGCGACGCAGGAAAAGGGCAGTGTCGCCGTCGGTGGCGTCAGTACTTTCAATAGCGCAGGCTTCATCAGAAGCTCGGAGGTCGAATCGTTCTTCGCCGAGATCCAGGGATTTCTGCATACCGGCTTGCCCAGCCTCGACCAGGTTCAGCCCATACAAACCAACTTCTACGCAGAAAACGGCATCACCGTCGCCACCAATGAAACGTGGTTCAGGCAAATAGGCCATCGCAAATTTGGTAGGAAAACACGCAACACCGGAATATCTACATGATCGCACTGATGTTCCTGATCGCCATTGCCGTCTGGCTGGTGGTGGTGACTGTCCTGACCATTTTTATTCCGCGCATCGTGAAACAGGGCTGGCTTCGTATTGTGGTGCGATTGATTCTGTTTCCAGCATTGCTGGTGGCGCCTATTGCAGATGAGTGGATAGCGGGGGAGCAGTTCAAGGCGCTTTGTGAGAAAGATGCAGTACTTTATCTGTCGCCGGATTGGAGAAATGTAAAAAATGCCAAGGAGATACTTACTCGTATAAGCCCTAAAAGATATGTTGTCGATGTCCATGAGTTTAGATATGATTACATAGATACTCGTACTGAGAAGATATTTTTTAGTTTTACATTAATTAATAGGGAAGGAGGGTTTCTTGTGAAAAAGATATCTTGGAGTACGCCGCCAAGGTATTTTTGTGGCCCAGGAAATTTGCATGAAGTTTATCAAATGGTTGACCATGATGGTCTTTTGAAGAAGGAGAAATAAATGAGTGATATTAATTCTACATATGTTAATGCATTTTTGGCTGATGCAGCCTATGTGAGTCTGCCACGGGGAGTGATTCCAGATGATCTTTTAAAGGAAGGTCAAGAGTTACCAAAACGCATGCCCCCTACTTTGGCACAATACATTGCCGACAACTTCGAGGTAGCCAGCGCCATTGACACGCCGGATGCCGTTGGAGCGGGTTCGGGCTTCGATGCGACGGTTTGGCGAGGCCGGGCAGGAACACTCTTTGCGGGGCAGGTTTTCGTATCCATGCGGGGCACGGAACCCGATGCAGGCGGTGCAGACGTCAGCGCCGATGCCGACCTGACCCTGGGCGTGGCGGCAAGAGATCAAATCATCGACATGGCCAACTGGTGGCTGCGGGAGAGCACCGCGCAAGGTGCAACCGCCAAGCAATTGAAACTCACCAAGAAGGATGTCATCGTGCCTGGACCCACGGGGCCCACCGTGGTGACGGAGTACAAGGTAGAAGCGGCGGACTCGGCTCTTGGCACGGGCCACCTGAAGGACGTGACCAATGTCCAGGTCAATGGCCACAGCCTGGGCGGGCACCTGGCATCGTCCTTTGCGCTCATCTTTGGTGGGGCGACGCAGGAAAAGGGCAGTGTCGCCGTCGGTGGCGTCAGTACTTTCAATAGCGCAGGCTTCATCAGAAGCTCGGAGGTCGAATCGTTCTTCGCCGAGATCCAGGGATTTCTGCATACCGGCTTGCCCAGCCTCGACCAGGTTCAGCCCATACAAACCAACTTCTACGCAGAAAACGGCATCACCGTCGCCACCAATGAAACGTGGTTCAGGCAAATGGGCCATCGCGTCGGTCTGAACCAGGAACAGAGCCCCGCGAGTTCGACCTGGGACAACCACAGGATATACAAGCTCACCGACCTGCTGGCGCTGGGCGCGGCCATGGAGAAGCTCGACTCGGGGATGAGCATCGACAAGCTGAACGCGCTGATGCCCTTGGGCAGCAACCAGCCCGCCGCCTCGATTGAAGGTCTGTTTGACGCCTTGCGCCGGGCCGTCGAAGGGCCGGGCATCATTGCCTCCCACATCAGCGATGCGGGGGACAGCGATCCGGCGCGGGTGGATTACCACGCCGCCCTTGCCAAGTTCAACGATGATCACTCCAGCCTCGCAGGCAAACTCAGCATCAGTGCCGCCGGCCCGGACCTGGGCGCACAGGCACGCAGCGACTTTGCCGCCTTCGTCGCCCTCAAAGACCTCTCGCCCATCGTCGTGCACGGCGCACCGGAAAGCTTGTGGCAAGGTACCCGCGGGGCAGACTACGCCGCCTGGCAGGCCGACCAGGCCAAGCCCGATGCGCAGCGCACCTTCACGGACCAATACCTCGCCGACCGCACCGCCATGCTGGCCGTGCTGCTCAGGCGCAACCAGGAAGACGACCAGAATCCCATACTCAGCGGCCCCCAGGACCTGCGCTACTTCGACCAGGCCAGCAACACCAGCTTGCGCACGGGCTCCTCGCTCGCGGATGACGCCAACCGCAGGCAATACATCTTCGACGACAGTCAAGGCAGGCCCCTCTTTGGCGGGAACAAGGACGACCACCTCTACGGCGGCGCCGGCGACGATACCCTCGAAGGCAAGGGAGGAGACGACTACCTGGAAGGCGGCGCGGGCAACGACACCTACGTGCTGAGCCTGGGCGACAGCGGCGTGGACACCATCGTGGACAGCGACGGGCAGGGCCAGATCAAGATCAATGGCAGCGCCATCGCCGCCAGCTTCAGCCCGCTGGCCAGCGCCATCCAGGCAGGGGTCTACTACAGCAGCGACTACGGCTACAAGCTCAGCCGCATCGGCGGGGGCAGCACCCGGGGCGACTGGAGCCTGTACGCCAGGACCGCTGGGGGCGGCTACCACGAGGTGGCGCGGCTCAAGAACTGGCAAAGCGGCGAGCTGGGGCTGGACACCAATGGCGCGCCGCTGGGCGAGAGCGCGCCCACCACCGGCCCGGGGTCCTACTCCAACAGCGTCGCGTACATGAACTTCAACGCCTCCAACGCCGGTGTCGGCGTGTTCATGCAAAGCGGCAGCAAGAGCAGCTCCTTCACCGGCAGCGCCCATAACGACCGGATCATCACCGGGGACGGCCTGGGCAACTACGTCATGGCCCAGGGGGGCAACGACATCGTCATCGGCGGCAGCGGGCGCGAGTACATCCGCGCAGGCTCCAATCTCGCCGGCGTGACCAACGACAACGACAGCGTGCAGGCGGGCGGGGGCACCGACATGGTCTATGGTGGTTCGGGCGATGACTCCCTGTGGGGCAATACGGAGGACACCGAATACCTGCAGGAGCAGGCCGACAGCGGCGACAGGGGCGACTGGCTCAGCGGCGAAGGCGGCGACGACCATATCTACGGCAGCCACTCGCGCGACGTGATTTTTGGCGGCGCGGGCAATGACGAGGTGGCGGGCGGCGCGGGCGACGACCTGATCCTGGGCGATGCCATGTATTCCGTCAGCAGCCGGGCCATGGGGCTGCCGTATGCCCCGGCGGGCACGCAGTCCTTCGTGTGGAATGCCGATGGCAGCATCCGGGGGCCGCTGGGCGAGTACGACTACGGGCTCGATCCCGTGATGGTTCCCAATGGCAGCATCTACAACTGGGAGTGGAGCGGCACCGAGACCGACTACAGCTTGACGCTGGCCTCGGGCGTCACCTTCCTGAGCCAGACGCGCGTGGCGCCGGATGGGGGCAATGACATCCTCGATGGCGGCGCGGGCAATGACTGGATCGCCGGGCAGACGGGCGACGACACCCTTTACGGCGGCAGTGGCGACGACGTCCTCTACGGCGACGATGCCGTGCCCCTGCCCGCGGGCAGCTGGGAGGGCGACGACACCCTTTACGCCGGCGCGGGGCGGGACGTGCTGTACGGCGGCGGCGGCGATGACGTGCTGAACGCGCAGGACGATGACAACGACCTGGATCGGCTGTATGGCGGCGATGGCGACGACGTCCTCAGCGGCGGCACCGGCCACGATGAGCTGCATGGCGACGCGGGCAACGACACGCTTTTTGCCGGCAGCGACGGCAGCGTGATGGAAGGCGGCCAGGGCAACGACCTGTACGTTGGCGGCGCGGGCGACGACACCATGCGTGACGTCAGTGGCGACGACACCTACCACACCAGCGGCGGCAGCGACACCATCATGGACCAGGGTGGGGACGACAGCTACTACATCAATCTGGCGAGCCTGCAGGCAGGGGGCACGACCACTCTCACCGATGCCGATGGCGTGGGGCGGCTGTTCTTCGATGGCGCCATCCTGGCTGCCAGCCGGGTACGGGCGGTGTCCGATGGCCAATGGCAAAGCACCGATGGCTCGGGCCTGCTCACCCGCCAGGGCGGGGATCTGGTGATCGCCAGCACGGATGCCGCGATCACGGGCAAGGTGGTCGTCAAGAATTTCTTCAGCCAGGACACCTTTCTGGGCTTGCAGCTGCCCGCCTACCAGCCTCCCGCGCCGGTGAACCGGGCGCCCGTGGCGGGCAGCGCCATCGGCGCGCAAAGCGTGGACGAAGACAGCGCCTGGAGCCTGACGATGGCCGCCGACGCCTTCAGCGACCCCGATGGCGACGCCTTGACCTACAGCGCCCAGCTGGCGGATGGCAACCCGCTGCCCGGCTGGCTCGCCTTCGATCCGGCGACGCGCACCTTCAGCGGCACGCCGGACAACGGCGCCGTGGGCACGCTGCAACTGGCGGTGACCGCCAGCGATGGCCATGGCGGCAGCGCCAGCCAGTCTTTTGCCCTGACGGTGGTCAACACCAACGACGCGCCGCAAGCGGGGGTGGCGTTGGCGGAGCAGACGGGCCAGGAGAAGCAGGCCTTCAGCTACACGCTGCCGGGCGATGCGTTCACCGACGTGGACGTGGGCGACGTCTTGGCCTTCAGCGCCAGCGGCCTGCCCGCCTGGCTGAAATTCGATGCGGGCAGCGCCACCTTCAGCGGCACGCCGCCGGCGGGAACGGCTGGCACGGTGGACGTCACCGTGACGGCGACGGACCTGGCCGGGGCCACGGCGCAGCAGACGCTGTCGATTCGGGTCGAGCCGCAGCCGGGCAACCATGCGCCCGTGGTGGGCGTGCCCATCGGCGGGCAGAGCACGCGCGAGTGGGATGCCTGGACCTACGGTCTGCCGCCGGGCGCCTTCACCGACGCGGACGTGGGCGACCGGTTGAGCTACAGCGCCACGCTCGACGATGGCGCGCCGCTGCCGTACTGGCTGAAGCTGGACGCCGCCACGGGCACGTTCAGCAGCGCCCAGGTGCCGCAGGGCTATGCGGGCACGCTGAACCTGCGCGTCACCGCCACCGACCTGGCGGGCGCCTCGGCATCGCAGACCTTTGCCCTGGCAGTGGCGGCCAACAAGCAGCTGAACATGGTCAGCGGAACGCCCGGGGCGGACTTCAAGTTCGGCTCGAAGGGCAACGACCTGCTGATCGGCGGCAAAGGCAATGACGTGCTGACCGGCGGCCTGGGCAACGACACCTACCGCTGGAGCAAGGGCGATGGCAATGACCGGCTGATCGAGCTTGGCGGCAATGACACGATCGAGTTCACCGACGTGAATCCGGACGAGGTGTCCATCGGCAAGACGTGGTGGGGCGACATGCAGATCACGGTCAAGTCCACGGGCGAGACGATCACCGTCACGCTGGGGCTCAGCTCGCTGACCAGCGCGGGCTGGATCGAGCAGATCCGTTTTGCCGACGGCACCGTTTGGGATCATGCGCAGATGGCCCGGCGATCGACTCTGGTCAAGAGTGCCGACGTGGCGCCGTTGGCGGCGCAGCCGCTGCTGGACCAACCACCGCTGTGGCAGGCGGTGTCCACGTCGGGCGATGTCAACCAGCTGGTGCAGGCGATGGCGGCGTTTTCGCCCGAGACGGCGGCCTCCGGCATGGCGGGGGCGTCGCCTCTGCTGGACCGTCCGGCGCAGCGCAATGCCTTGCTGACCAGCGAATTTGCCTGAGGGGCCGGGGTCTTCCATCAGGCCGGGCCGAAATGATCGGGCCGGCCCTGGAAGACCCGGCGCAAGGGCCTTGCTGCCGCTTGCCTGTCATACGGATTCGCCTTCAATCGTCTAACTTTGTTGGTTCGCCTCGCCGTGCTACAGCACTGCCTTCGGCTCCCGCCGCGTTATCCGATCGAAGGCGAACCCGTATCAATCGCGCGTGGCGCGCCGCTGCACGCAGGCCACGTAGGCGTCGCCATCGGGCGCCCGTCCGCCCTGCTGCGCCTCCCACAGCATGGTGCCCAGGCACTCCATGGCCGCGTGGTGCGCGTCGTGCAGCGAGCCCAGGCGCGCGCTCAGCCGCTCGACCGCCTCGCGGATGCCGCGCGGCTGGTCGATGCTGCACTGCTCGCTGATGGAGAGGTGCATCGACAGGTGCAGGAAGGGGTTGGTCTGGCCCGGCGTGGCGTCGTAGTTCCGTGCCAGCGCCGCCGCCTCGTCGGCCAGGTCGCCACGGTACTCGGGGTGCTCGGCGATCCACAGGCCCGCCAGCGTTTCGATCGCCTCCATCGGGGCGCCCTGCTGCTGCTTGCGCTGCACCGAGCAGAAGAAGCGGCGGACGTCGGCTTGGGTGGGGTTGAACATGGGTATCGTGGGGCTCTCGCGTGTCTTCCCTATTATTGGCCGGGTTCTTTTTCAGGGATGGCTTCAATGAAACTGGCAACCGTGCTCGTGGATGGCCGGCCGCATGCGGCGGCGGTGCAGGCGCAGTCCCTGGCGTTGATCGACCGCGGCGGCGAAGACCTGGGGGCGCTCCTGCGCGCCGGAACGCCGGGCGCGGCATGGGCGGCGCTCGCCGCTGGCGCGCAGCGCCACGTGCCGCTCGATCAGGCGCGCTTTCTTGCGCCCGTCCTGCGGCCCGGCAAGGCCGTGTGCGTGGGCCTGAACTACGCCGATCACACTCGGGAAAGCCAGATGGAGCAGCCGGCGCATCCGACGCTGTTCCTGCGCTGCGCCACGAGCCTGGCCGCGCATGGCGACGCGGTGCAGCGCCCGGCGGGCGACGACAGCCTGGATTTCGAGGGCGAGATGGTCGTCGTCATCGGCTCGGCCGGGCGCCACATCTCCAGGCAGGCCGCGCTCGGCCACGTCTTCGGCTACGCCGTGGGCAACGATGTCTCGGTGCGCGAATTCCAGTTCCGCTCGCCCCAGTGGACGCTGGGCAAGAACGTGGACGGCACCGGCCCCTGGGGCCCCTGGATCGTCACCGCGGACGAACTGCCGCCCGGGGGCGCGGGGCTGCAGCTGCAGACGCGGCTGAACGGCCAGAGCATGCAGTCGGCCAACACGCGCGACATGCTGTTCGACGTGGCCACCATCGTCGCCGCCGTGAGCGAGGCCATGACGCTCGAACCCGGAGACATCCTGTTTTCCGGCACGCCCGCCGGCGTGGGGCTGGGGCGCACGCCCAGGCTCTACATGCAGCCGGGCGACGTGGTCGAGGTGGAGATCGAGGGCATCGGCCTGCTGCGCAACACGGTCGCGGGCACCATGAACCGGCTCTGACTTTGTTGGTTCGCCTCGCCGTGCTACGGCACTGCCTTCGGCTCCCGCCGCGTTATCCGATCGAAGGCGAACCCGTATGAAGCCATGATCAGGCGGCTTGCGCGTCGTCCTTGCCGGAGGGCTCGGCGGCTGTGCGCAGGCGCTCCTCGCGTTCGCGCGCCATCTGTTCCACCAGCTGCTCGCGCCCCTGCTTGGCGGCGGCGATGAAGCGTTCGCGGTCCTTGTGGTGCGGGTACAGGCGCTCGGCCAGTTCAAGGTTGTGGGTGCGAAAGCGCTCGATGCTCACGTGCGTCTCCACCTCTCCCACGCCCATGCACTGCAGCACCGTCTTGGCGCTTTGCAGGCTCGATTCGAACAGCTCGCGCTCGACGAACGTGACGCCCAGGTCGCGCAGGGCGTGCCAGTGCGAGACGTCCCGGGCGCGGGCGACGATGCGCAGGTTCGGAAAGTGCTTGCGCGCCACCTGCACGATCTTGAGCGACTGCTGCGGCGTGTCCACCGCCACCATCAGCACCCTGGCGTGCTCGGCCCCCGCCTTGCGCAGCAGCCGCACGCGCGTGGCGTCGCCGAAGAACACGCGGTAGCCGAAGGTGTGCGCCACCTCCAGCATCTCCACGCTGTGGTCCAGCACCGTCGTGGGGATGCCCTGCGCGAGCATCACGCGCGCGACGATCTGGCCGTAGCGCCCGAAGCCGGCGATGATCACGGGCGCCGTCTGCGGCTCGGTCATGTCGTCCTCCGGCGCGTCTTCCGGCCGCCCCATGCGCGCGTAGTGCCTTTGCAGCGCGCGGTCGAGCGGCACCAGCAGCAGCGGCCCGAGCAGCATGGAGATCGTCACCGCCGCGATCAGCATCGAGCCGACGTCCGATGGCAGGGCCTGGAAATTCATGCCGGTCTGGAACACCACGAAGGCGAATTCCCCCCCCTGCGTGAGCAGCAGCGTGAAGACCGGGCGCTCCTGGGCGGGCATGCCGGTCGCGCGGGCCAGCAGGTAGATGGCCACGCCCTTGAGCGCCAGGAACCCGGCCACCAGCGCCAGCATTTTGAGGGGCGAGGCCAGCAGCACGCCGAAGTCGATGCTCATGCCCACGGCGATGAAGAACAGCCCGAGCAGCAGGCCCTTGAAGGGTTCGATGTCGGTTTCCAGCTCGCTGCGGTATTCGCTGTCGGCCAGCAGCACGCCGGCGAGGAAGGCGCCCAGCGCCATGGACAGGTTCACCACCACCATCAGCATCGCGATGCTGACCACGAGAAAGAGCGAGGTCGCGGTGAAGATCTCCGGCGTCTTGCTCTGCGCCACCCAGCGCAGCACCGGGCGCAGGGCCAGGCGCCCGCCGAGGATGATGACGCCGACCACGCTCAGCGTCTTCAGGATCTCGGTGAGCAGCGCCTGCCCCGTGGCGGGGAGCGCGTTGCCCGTGGCGCCCAGCAGCGGCAGCAGCGCCAGGATGGGGATGGCGGCGATGTCCTGGAACAGCAGGATGGAGAACGCGTATTGCCCGCCTTCGCTGTGCATGAGGTTGCGCTCGGCCAGGATCTGCAGCGCGATGGCCGTCGACGACAGGGCCAGCCCCAGCGCGGCCACCAGCCCGATGCGCCAGGGCATGCCCCAGAGCCAGGCCGCCGCGCCCAGCAGCAGCGTGCACGAGAGCACCTGCGCGCCGCCCAGGCCGAAGATGGGGCGGCGCATGCTCCACAGGCGGCTGGGCTGCAGCTCCAGGCCGATGAGGAACAGCATCAGCACCACCCCGAACTCGGCGAAGTGCAGGATGTCCTGCACGTTGCTCACCAGCGCCAGCCCCCAGGGGCCGATGGCGATGCCCGCGGCCAGGTAGCCCACGATCGCCCCCAGCCCCAGCGCGCGCGTGATGGGCACGGCCACCACGGCGGCGGCGAGGTAGGTGAAACCGTAGGTGAGCCAGACGGGGGCTTGGGCCATGGTGGAGCGGGGCGACGTGGCGAGGAGCAGAGGCGGGTCGAAATTGTGACATCCGCGGCCCATGGGCGCCGGCCCCGGCCGCACGTGCCGGCCATGTGCGCCGACCACGTGCGCCGGTGGCACGGCCGATAAAATGCCCGCGATTCCCCTTTTCCCCTGTTTTTCTTGGTGCGGCGCGACATGGACTGGCATACCTGGATGGCTTTTTTCGCGGCTTCGTGGGTCATCGCCATCTCGCCGGGCTCGGGCGCGGTGCTGTCGATGAGCCACGGCCTGTCCTACGGCGTGCGCAAGGCCGGCGCCACCATCCTGGGGCTGGAGCTGGGCCTGCTGTTCATCCTCGTCGTGGCCGGGGCGGGCGTGGGGTCGCTGCTCATCGCGTCCGAGCTGGCCTTCGGCGTCGTCAAGGTGCTGGGCGCGTGCTACCTCATCTACCTGGGCTGGAACCAGTGGCGCGCGGGCTCGGCCGGCACGCTGGGCGGCGATCTGGCGGCCGCGCCCGCCAGCTGGCGCCGGCGCGTGCTCACCGGGGCGCTGACCAATGCCACCAACCCCAAGGGCATCCTGTTCATGGTGGCGGTACTGCCGCAGTTCATGAGCGAGTCGCGCCCGCTGTGGAGCCAGCTGCTGGTGATGGCCGCGACCCTGGTGTCGGTGGACCTGATCGTGATGAACGGCTATGCCGCCAGCGCCAGCGCGCTGCGCCGCGTGATGCAGAACGCCAGCGCCATGCGCGCGCAAAACCGCGTCTTCGGCGGCCTGCTGATGCTGGTGGGCACGGGGCTGTTCTTCGTCAAGCGCGGCGGGCAGCATGCATGATGCTTTTGAATTGATAGCTGCTGGCGCTTGCTATATAAGCGTTAGAGCCGTTTTTTATTGATAACCAGAGAGGGCCGCATGCCGATCGTTGCCGTTGCCAGTCCCAAGGGAGGCGTGGGCAAATCCACGCTCGCCACCCACATCGCCGGCTATTTCGCCAGCCGCGGCCACACGGTGGTGCTGGGCGATGCGGACCGCCAGCAGTCGTCCCGCCTGTGGCTGCAGCAGCGCCCGGCCACGGCGCGGCCGATCGGGCTGTGGGAGGTGGACCCCGACTGGATCAGCGCCCCGCCCAGGCAGGCCACGCACGCCGTGCTGGACACCCCCGCGGGCTTGGGCGGCTGGCGCCTGAAGGATGCGCTCAAGCTCGCCGACCGCATCGTCGTGCCGCTGCAGGCGAGCGTGTTCGACATCTTCGCCACGCGCCAGTTTCTCGATGAACTGCAGGAGCTGCGCGTGGGCCACCCCAAGCGCATCGGCGTCGTCGGCATGCGGGTGGACGAGCGCACCCTGGCCGCCGACAAGCTGCGTGAGTTCGTGGCCACGCTGGGCCTGCCCGAGCTCGGCTTCCTGCGCAACACGCAGAATTACGTGCACCTGGCGGCGCACGGGCTCACGCTGTTCGACCTGTCGCCCACGCGCGTGCCGCGCGACCTGGAGCAGTGGCGGCCGCTGTGCCGGTGGCTCGATCACATTTGAGGGTTGAGGGCGCTGCCGGCAAAGCCGTTTTGCCGCCAGGCCTCGAATACCACCACGGCCACGGCGTTGGAGAGGTTCAGGCTGCGCTGCTGCGGGCGCATCGGCAGGCGCAGGCGCTGCGGCGGCGCAAAACTCTCGCGCAGCGGCGGCGCCAGCCCCCGCGTCTCGCAGCCGAAGACCAGCCAGTCCCCCGGTGCGAACGCGGCCTCGTGGACCGGGCGCGCGCCCTGCGTCGTGAGCGCGAACATCCGGCGGGCGTCGGGCTGTTCCTCGTCCAGCAGGGCCTGCCAGCCGGCGTGGCGCCGCACGTCGGCCCATTCGTGATAGTCCAGCCCGGCGCGGCGCAGGAGCCGGTCCTCCATGGAAAACCCCAGCGGCTCCACCAGATGAAGCCGGCAGCCCGTGTTGGCCGCCAGGCGGATGATGTTGCCGGTGTTGGGCGGGATCTCGGGTTCGACCAGAACGATGTGAAACATGGCCCCGATTGTCCGGGCTCCTAGGGCGTGCGAGCAAAGACCAGGGCGCTGACCCGTCCCGCCCCGGCGTCGCGCAGGGCGCGCGCGGCCGCGTGCAGCGTGGCGCCGGTCGTCATCACGTCGTCCACCAGCAGGATGTGTTTCCCTTCCAATTGGAGGCGCGCGGCGGCGGGCACCGTGAACGCGCCGAGCAGGTTGCGCAGGCGTTCGCGCCGGTCCAGGCGGCTTTGCGCCGCCGTTTCGTGCGTGCGCTGCAGCCAGGGGTGGCGCAGGGCCGCGGGGTGGAGCTGGCGCGCCAGCAGCAGGGCCTGGTTGTAGCCGCGCTGGCGCAGGCGCTGCGGGGCCAGCGCGATGGGTACCACGGCATCGCTGGCGCGCAGCGCGTCGCGGGCGCCATCGGCGTGCAGCATGATCCGTGCCAGCGTGGCGGCCAGGCCGGGTTCGCCATGGAATTTGAAACGGGTCACGAGGTCGGCCCACGGCCATGCGTAGTCCACGGCGGCGATGCAGCGGTCGAGCCCGGTCGGCTCTTGCAGGCACGGCCCGCAGTAGGGCACGCCCTCCGGCACGCGCGCGGCGCAGCCGGTGCAGCGCGTCGCCAGGGGCGCGAACCGCGCCTGGCAGGCCGCGCACACCCGCTGCGACGGCCAGGCGCGGCAGATCGCGCACTGGCTGGGCAGCCCGTGGCCGAAGGCGCGGCATGTCCCCATCCACCGTGTGAAGAGCATGGGGTCAATATACTCGCGCCGGTTTGCAGGATGCCATGCCGGAAAAAAGCCCCCCCACCATAGACGCCGTTGCCGCCGCCCGCTGGCACGCCCTCGCCCAGGAACCTTCGCCGTGGCTGCACGAGGAGGTCGCGCGGCGCATGCAGGAACGCCTGAGCTGGATCGTCGTGCCGCCCGGCAACTGGTGCGACTGGGACCCGGTGCGCGGCGGCCTGCAGGCGCACGCGCTGGTGGCGGCGGGCCTGCCCAAGGCCGAGCAGTGGGTGCACGAGACCACCGGCGCCCCGGCGCGGGCCGCGGCCCGCGCGCGGCTGCAGCGCCCGTGGTGGCGTGCGGCCCGCTGGCTGGGGCCGTCCGTGCATTTCGCGGCGCCGGCGCCGGCCAGCATGCAGATGGTCTGGGCCAACATGGGGCTGCACATGACGGCGCAGCCCCAGGCGCTGATGGCCCAGTGGCACCAGGCGCTGGGCCCCGACGGGTTCGTGATGTTCTCGTGCCTGGGCCCCGACACCCTGCGCGAACTGCGCGCCGTGTACGCCAGGCTGGGCTGGCCCGAGCCCAGCCACACCTTCACCGACATGCACGACTGGGGCGACATGCTGGCCGCCGCCGGTTTCGCCGAGCCGGTGATGGACATGGAGCGCATCATCCTCACGTTCACCACGCCCGCGCGCCTGCTGGAAGAGCTGCGCGGCCTCGGGCGCAACCTGCACCCGCAGCGCTTTCCCGCCTTGCGCGGTCGCCACTGGAAACAGCGGCTGGAAAGCGCCATCGCCGAGCAGCTCGCCGACGAAAACAACGGCGGGCAGCTGGCGCTGACCTTCGAGATCATCTACGGCCACGCCTTCAAACCCACCCCGCGCGCACCGCGCGAGCAGCGCACCTGGACCAAGACCAGGACGGAGTACCTGGCCCAGGTCGGCGCAAACCAGAGCGTCGGACATCGCCCTGACGCATAAATGGTTAGAATTTCCCACTGACAAGGAACGGCCGCCCTGCAGACTGCGGGAAGGGCTCGAAACGCAGGCTCCAAGCCGCGTCAGAGCACCCTGACCGCAGTGCCGGGAGCGGCCGCGTATGGAGACAACGTGCCGCACCAGCGGCCCGCATGGACATCGACAGTGTCAAGAACAGTGAACACACGTCGCAGCGTTGCGGCGTACCCGGATCGTCGTACACGGCATCCGGTGGCGCGTGAACCCGCAGGGGCTCGCGCGGCATCGGAGGCCCCTGGTGCGCGGGCGTCAGCCTGCGCAGATCGTGCTTTGCAGAGAAGTGGGAGAACTATGAAGAGCATTTCCAACCGCCTGGCCGCCCCGCTGCTTCTGTGCGGCACCTGGCTGGCCACCGCGGCCCACGCGGTCCAGGACCTGCCCGGGGGGCCGGCGGTCAACCAGCTGAACCTGCATCCGCCGGTCACCAAGATCGCCGAGGCGCAGATCGACCTGCACTGGATGCTGCTGATCATCTGCTCGCTGATCTTCATCGGCGTCTTCGGCGTGATGTTCTATTCCGTCCTGAACCACCGCAAGTCGCGCGGCGCCAAGTCGGCCAATTTCCATGAATCCACGGTGGTCGAGATCACCTGGACCATCGTCCCCTTCCTGATCGTGATCGGCATGGCCGCGCCGGCCACCAAGGTGATCATTGCGCAGAAGGACACGAGCAACCCCGACCTGACCATCAAGGCCACGGGCTACCAGTGGAAGTGGGGCTACGACTACCTGGCGGGCGAGGGCGAGGGCATCGGCTTCCTCTCCACCCTGGACCCCGCGCAGCGCGCGCTCTCCAGCGCCGGCACCCCCCAGGGCGATGATTACCTGCTCAAGGTGGACAACCCCCTGGTCGTGCCGGTCAACAAGAAGGTGCGCGTGATCACCACCGCCAACGACGTGATCCACTCGTGGTTCGTCCCCTCGTTCGGCGTCAAGCAGGACGCCATCCCCGGCTTCGTGCGCGATACCTGGTTCAAGGCCGAGAAGATCGGCGACTACTACGGCCAGTGCGCCGAGCTGTGCGGCAAGGAGCATGCCTACATGCCCATCCACGTGAAGGTCGTCTCCGGCGAGGACTACACCAAGTGGGTGCAGGAGCAGCTGAAGAAAAAGACCGCCGCGGGCACGCAGGGCGCGGCGCAGGTCGGCCAGGCGGCAACAGCTTCCGTCATCGTGGCCCAGCAAGCCCAATGAGTGCTGATGCACAACGCATAACGAGGAGTCGAGCATGAGTGCAGTTTTGGACAACCACGGTCAGGCGGGCGGTTTCGCGCAGGCGCACGACGACCATCACCACGTGCCGACAGGCTGGCGCCGGTGGCTCTTTGCCACCAACCACAAGGACATCGGCACGATGTACCTGCTGTTCTCCTTCACCATGCTGATGGTGGGGGGCACGCTGGCGATGCTGATCCGCGCCGAGCTGTTCGAGCCCGGCCTGCAGATCGTCAACCCGGAGATGTTCAACTCCTTCACCACGATGCACGGCCTCATCATGGTGTTCGGCGCCATCATGCCGGCCTTCGTGGGCTTCGCCAACTGGATGGTGCCGCTGCAGATCGGCGCCTCCGACATGGCGTTCGCGCGCATGAACAACTTCAGCTTCTGGCTGCTCGTCCCCGCCGGGATCATGCTCTCGGCCACGTTCTTCATGCCGGGCGGCGCGCCCGCCGGCGGCTGGACGCTGTACGCGCCGCTCTCGCTGCAGATGCCGATGTCGCTCGACTACGCGATCTTCTCGCTGCACCTCATGGGCGCGTCGTCCATCATGGGGGCGATCAACATCATCGTCACCATCCTGAACATGCGCGCGCCCGGCATGAAGCTCATGCAGATGCCGATGTTCTGCTGGAGCTGGCTGATCACCGCCTACCTGCTGCTGGCGGTGATGCCGGTGTTCGCCGGCGTGCTCACCATGACCCTGACGGACCGCCATTTCGGCACGAACTTCTTCGTCTCGGCCGGCGGCGGCGACCCCGTCATGATGCAGCACATCTTCTGGTTCTTCGGCCACCCCGAGGTCTACATCATGATCCTGCCCGCGTTCGGCATGATCAGCGAGATCATCCCGGCGTTCGCCCGCAAGCGCCTGTTCGGCTACACCTCCATGGTGTATGCGATCGCCGCCATCGCCACGCTCTCGATGATCGTGTGGGCGCACCACATGTTCACCGTCGGCATGCCGGTGACCGGCCAGCTCTTCTTCATGTACGGCACCATGCTCATCGCCATCCCGACCGGCGTGAAGGTGTTCAACTGGACGGCGACGATGTGGCGCGGCTCGATGAGCTTCGAGACGCCCATGCTCTGGGCCGTGGGCTTCATCTTCGTGTTCACGATCGGCGGCTTCACCGGCGTGATCCCCGCCGTGGTGCCGATCGACACGCAGATCCAGGACACCTACTACATCATCGCGCACTTCCACTACGTGCTGGTGGCCGGCTCGCTGTTCGCCATCTACGGCGCGTTCTACTACTGGTCGCCCAAGTGGACGGGCCACATGTACAGCGAAACGCGCGGCAAGATCCACTTCTGGTGGTCGATGATCTCGTTCAACGTGGCCTTCTTCCCCATGCACTTCCTGGGGCTGGCCGGCATGCCGCGGCGCTATGCGGACTACCCGATGCAGTTCGCCAACTTCAACATGATCGCGTCCATCGGCGCCTTCTTCTTCGGCGCGGCGCAGCTGTACTTCTTCCTGGCGGTGGCGCTGCCGCTCCTGCGCGGCAAGGGTGCCAAGGCGCCGCAGCGCCCGTGGGAAGGCGCGGTCTACGGCCTGGAGTGGGAGCTGCCTTCGCCCGCGCCCTTCCATTCCTTCGTCACCCCGCCCAAGCTGGACGCGACGGCGGCGCGCATCGTCGGCTGATGCCCGCGCACCTCGGGAGATCCGGCATGTCCAGCCAGGAACAACGCAAGCGCAACCTGCGGTTGGGGCTGATCCTGGCCTCGATCGTGCTGGCGCTGTTCTTCGGCATCATGGTGCGCTGGGCCATGATGGGCGGTTGAGCCATGAACCTGCGCGTCGAAAACGTCAAGATGGTCGCCAAGCTCGTGGTGGTGGCCTGCGGCATGTTCGCGTTCGGCTACACCCTGGTGCCGCTGTACCGCGCGATCTGCGAGGCGACGGGGATCAACGTCCTGTCGCGGCAGGAGGGCGAGATCCCGGGCAACGGCTTCACCGGGAGCTCGGCGAAGACCCTGGCCAGCAACACCCAGGTCGATCGCTCGCGCACCATCACCGTGCAGTTCGACGCCAACGCCCGCGGCCCCTGGCACTTCAAGCCCGCGAAAAGCACGCTGCAGGTCCATCCGGGCGAGCTGGCCACCGTCATGTACGAGTTCCAGAACGTGCAGGACAGGCGCATGTCCGCGCAGGCCATTCCAAGCTACGCGCCGCGCCAGGCGGGGCCGCATTTCCACAAGCTGGAGTGCTTCTGCTTCAACCAGTACACGCTGGACCCGGGGGAGAAGAAGCAGTGGCCGGTGACGTTCGTGATCGACCCCAAGCTGTCCAAGGACGTGCAGACGATCACGCTCTCCTACACCTTCTTCGAGGTGGGCGGGCGCACGCCGGCGGCTCCGCAATCGACGGCGCTGGCGCCGGTGCAGGCGTCGCCCGTGGTGAAGGCGGGGTCGTGATGGCGTCGTCCGGCCAGGGTTCGTGGCTGCAGACGCTGCGCATGGTGGCGTGGTCGCTGATCGGCATCCGCAATGGCGCGCGCCACAGGGAAGATCAGCGCTCGGTCGGCATCGTCCCGCTGATGTTCACGGCGCTGGGGGCTGTGTTTTTGTTCGTGCTGGCGCTGATGGCGCTGGTGCACTGGATTGCCTGAGAGCCTGACGGGCAAGTGGTATCGAGACCGGAAAACCAAAGAACGAGGAGTAGAAATGAGCGCATCGACACAAGGTACCGCACCGTACTATTTCGTACCCGAACCCTCGCGCCACCCGGTCATGGCCGCGTTCGGGCTGTTCTGGGTCATCCTGGGGGGCGCCACCTGGATGAATGGCTACAGCTGGGGCCAGTGGCCGCTGCTGTTCGGCCTCGTCTGGTGGCTGTGGGTGCTGTACCACTGGTTCCGCGACACCACCCATGAGAGCGAAGCCGGGCTCTTCAGCCGCAAGATCGATGTCTCCTACCGCTGGGGCATGAGCTGGTTCATCTTCTCCGAGGTCATGTTCTTCGGCGCCTTCTTCACCGCGCTGTGGTGGGGGCGGGCGCACTCGGTGCCCGAGCTCGGGGATTTGCAGAACACCATCTTGTGGCCGGACTTCAAGGCCATCTGGCCCAGCATGGCGGCGGGCGCCACGGCATCGCCCGGCGGCATCGTCGAGCCCTTCTCCACGGTGGGGCCGTTCTGGCTGCCGACGATCAACACCGCCCTGCTGCTGTCCTCGGGCGTGACGCTCACGATCGCACACCATGCGCTGCTGGCCGACCGCCGCGGCAAGGCGGTCGGGTTCATGTGGGCGACCGTGCTGCTGGGGCTGACCTTCCTGTGCATCCAGGGCTACGAGTACCACCACCTCTATACCGAGCTCAACCTGCGGCTCGATTCCGGGATTTACGGCTCCACCTTCTTCATGCTCACGGGCTTTCACGGCTTTCACGTCTTCGTGGGCATGGTGACGCTGTTCTTCATCACCCTGCGCCTGCAGGCGGGGCATTTCACGCCCAAGCACCATTTCGGCCTGGAAGGCGCGGCCTGGTACTGGCACTTCGTCGACGTGGTCTGGCTCGGCCTGTACATCCTGGTGTACTGGCTGTGAGCGCTTGCCATCCCGCGCGGCCCATGTGAAAGAGCGCCGTCAGGCGCTTTTTTATTGGGCGATGCGGCCAGGCGCTCAGAGATCGCCGGCGCGCAGCCCCGTGGGATGGATGTAGCCCAGCTTGTATGCCACCAGCAGACAGATGAACAAAACGATGGACAGCCCCACGCGCACGGCCAGGGCATTGACCATGCGCGAGCCCGAGGCGCGGTTGTCGTCGGGGTCTCCGCGCATCATGAAGAGGAGCGCCGCTCCCAGGCTGGCGATGATGGCGATGAAGGCCAGGGCGATGGCGATTTTCATGGTGCTTGTCTCTGATGATTGACGCGGGCAAACCCTTTTGGACCTTGCGCTTCGTGCTGATGACCGTGGTCTCGCTGGCGCTGATCGCCGCCACGGCGTCGCTGGGCTCGTGGCAATTGTCGCGCGCGCAGCAGAAGCTTGCGCGGCACGCCGAGATGCTGGATCGGCAGACGCTGGCACCCTGGTCCGAGCAGGAACTGCTGCACGCGCTGGCGACGGACCCCGGGATCGCGCAGACGCAGGCCTTTCATCCGCTGCGGCTGCGCGGCCATTGGGTGAAGGGGGCCACCCTGTACCTGGACAACCGACAGATGAAGGGGCGCCCGGGGTTCGACGTCTACACCCCCCTGCGCCTGGCCGACAGCGGCGCGGTGGTGGCCGTCGAACGCGGCTGGGCGCCGCGCGATTTCGACGACCGCACGCGCCTGCCGCAGGTGGCGCAGCCCGAGGGCGAGGTGGCGGTCGAAGGGCGCATCAGCGGCGAACCCAGCCGGCTTTTCGAGTTCTCGCCGCCCGCGACGGGGCGAGGGGCGTCTCCCATACGGCAAAATCTGACCGTGGCGGCCTACGCGAGCGAGTTTTCCCTGAGCCTGCTGCCGCTGACCGTGGTGCAGACCGGCCCGGCCAGCGACGGCTTGCAGCGCGACTGGTCGGCGCCGGACAGCGGCGTGGACACCAACTATGGCTACGCATTTCAATGGTTTGGGCTTTGCGCCCTGGTGACGGTACTTTATGTCTGGTTCCAAATCGTCCGACGTCTCCCTGGCCGCGGCAGCGGCGCCGCAGGCCGGGACTGAACCGGTGGACCCCATGCAGATGACGGTGCACAGCCTGCCGGACATGAGCGGCGTGCGCGAGCTTCCGCGTTCGCGCCGCGGGCGCTGGCAGCTGTGGTTCATGCTGCTGGTGTGCGTGGCGCCAGTGGTGGCGTCGTACCTGACGTATTACGTGCTGCGCCCCCACGTCGGCGCGCTCAATTACGGGGAGCTGATCGAGCCGCAGCGCCCCTTGCCTGCGCAGCAGCCGCTCACCGCGCTCGACGGCTCTTCCGGCGTGCTGGGGGATCTGCGCGGTCAATGGCTGCTCGTGAGCGTGGCGGGCGGCGCGTGCGACGAGACCTGCCGCAACAACCTGTATTTCCAGCGCCAGCTGCGCGAGAGCCTGGGCGAGAACCGGGAGCGCGTGGACTGGGTTTGGCTGATCACCGACGATGCGCCGCCGCCGGCGGAAATCCGCGAGGGGCTGGCGCATGCCATGGTGCGGCGCATCGATCGCGCGGCGCTGCAGGCGTGGCTCGCGCCCGAACCCGGCCATCGGCTGGAAGATCAGCTGTATCTGGTGGACCCGCACGGCAACTGGATGATGCGTTTTCCGCCGAACCTGACCGTCGCCAGCGCCGAGAAGGTGAGGAAGGACCTGTCGCGGCTGCTGTATGCCTCGGCCGGCTGGGATCGCCCGGGGCGCGGGGGCCAGCCATGAGCGCAGGCGCCACCACGCTGTACGACCTGGCTCCGGCCTGGGAGCTGCTGATCTTTGGGGCCTTGATCGCCGTGGTGCCCCTGGGCTGGACCGCGTGGCGCCACCGCGCGGGCAGCGGTTCGCGCCGACTGCAGGCGCTGACCGTGCTCACCCTGTTCCTGACGTTCGACCTGGTGCTGTTCGGCGCTTTCACGCGCCTGACGGATTCCGGGCTTGGCTGTCCCGACTGGCCCGGGTGCTACGGGCAGTCCAACCCCGTGCTGGCCAACGCCGAGATCAGCGCCGCCCAGCAGGCGCTGCCCAGCGGGCCGGTCACGCACACCAAGGCCTGGATCGAGATGATCCACCGCTACCTGGCGACGAGCGTGGGCGCGCTGATCGTGGTGCTCACGCTCACCGCATGGTGGCAGTGGCGGCGCTGGCGGCGCGGCGGCGGTGGCGCGGCGCCCGCGCTGCATCGGTGGTGGACCACGGCCACCCTGTTCTGGGTGTGCCTGCAGGGCGCCTTCGGCGCGCTCACGGTGACGATGCGGCTCTTTCCCGCCATCGTCACGCTGCATCTGCTCGGCGGCGCGGTGCTGCTCATGCTGCTGTGCGTGCAGGCCGTGCGCCTGACGCTGGACGTCGATGGGCAGGCCGCGGCGCCGGTCTCCAGCCAGGTGCGCGGCGCCTTGGTGGCGTGCGTCGCGCTGGTGCTGGTGCAGCTGCTGCTGGGGGGCTGGGTCAGCACCAATTACGCGGTGCTGGCATGCACCACCTTTCCCACCTGCCAGGGGAGCTGGTGGCCGCCCATGGCGTTCGGCGAAGGGTTCCAGATCTGGCATGAGCTGGGCCTGCTGGCCGACGGCAGCCATGTGAGCTTCGCCGGGCTGACCGCGATCCACTACGTGCACCGGCTGGCGGCCTATGTGGTGCTGCTGGCCCTGATCTGGCTCGCCTGGCGCATGCGCCGCGAGACGGCCTTGCGGCGGCAGGCGCGGTGGCTGGCGGCCCTGCTGGTGCTGCAGTTCCTGACGGGCCTGTCCAACGTGGTGCTGGGCTGGCCGCTGGTGGCCGCCGTCCTGCACACCGGCGGCGCGGCGGCCCTGCTGGTCGTCATGGTGTGGGCGCTGGCGGTCAGCCGCGGGCAGGCCGCGGCGGCGCCGGCATCTATCCCTGGGTATTCATCTTCTGGAGCTCCTGCATGACAGCAGTCCATACCTCCGAACCCGTGGCGGGCACGGCCAGCGCCGCGCCCGCACCCGCGCGCCCCCTGCCTCCGCGGGCCCGCCAGTTCTATGCGCTGACCAAGCCGGGCGTGGTGCAGCTCATCGTGTTCTGCGCCTTCATCGGCATGGTGATGGCCGTGCCGGGCCTGCCCACGGTCTCCGAGTGGCTGCGCATGGCGGTGGCCAGCCTGGGCATCTGGTGCGTCGCGGGCGCGGCGGCGGCCGTGAACTGCATCATCGAGCAGACCATGGATGCGCGCATGAAGCGCACCGCGTGGCGCCCCACCGCCAAGGGCGAGCTCACCAACCGCCAGACGCTGGGCTTTGCCGCCGGCCTGGGCCTGGGGGGCTGCGTCATCCTCTACGTGCTGGTCAATCCGCTCACGATGTGGCTGACCTTCGCCACCTTCATCGGCTACGCGATCATCTACACCGTCGTCCTCAAGCCGATGACGCCGCAGAACATCGTCATCGGCGGTGCCTCGGGCGCCATGCCGCCGGTGCTGGGCTGGGCCGCGATGACGGGGCAGCTCAGCCCCGAGGCGTGGATCATGTGCCTCATCATCTTCCTGTGGACGCCGCCGCATTTCTGGGCGCTGGCGCTCTACCGCGTCGAGGACTACCGCAAATCGGGGCTGCCCATGCTGCCCGTCACGCACGGGAACCAATTCACCCGGTCGCACGTCTTCCTCTACACGTGGGTCTTGTTCGCGGGGTGTCTGATGCCGTTCGTCTACGGCATGAGTTCCTGGATTTACCTGGTCGCCGCGGTGGTGCTGAGCCTGATGTTCTGCTGGTACGGCTACAGGCTCTGGCGTGATTATTCGGATGCGTTGGCGCGCAAGACCTTCCGCTTCTCCATCCTCCATCTGAGCCTGCTGTTTTCTGCCCTGCTGGTGGATCACTACGTGTTCTGAGCACACCGATGCACAAGAGAAATTTCATCAAAATCATAGCTGCTGGCGCTTTATCAGTAAGCGCTGGAGCCGTTTTTACTGCATGTTCCGAAGCGCCCAAGCCGGCGTTCAAGGGCGTGGACATCACCGGAGTGGACTACGCCAGGGACCTGCCGCTGACCGACCAGTTCGGCCAGCCGCGGCACCTCAAGGACTTTGCCGGCAAGGTGGTGGTGGTGTTCTTCGGCTACACGAACTGCCCCGACGTGTGCCCGACGACGATGACCGAGCTGGCCCAGGTCAAGCACGATCTGGGCGCCGACGGCGACAAGCTGCAGGTGGTGTTCGTCACCGTCGATCCCGACCGCGACACGCCCGAGGTGCTCAAGGCCTACATGGCCAATTTCGACCCGAGCTTTCTCGCGCTGCGCGGCTCGCAGGACGAACTCGCCGCGGTGGCCAAGGATTTCAAGATCTTCTACAAGCAGGTGCCGGGCGACACGCCCACGAGCTACACCATGGACCATTCGGCGGGCATGTACATGTTCGACCCGAGCGGCCACCTGCGGCTGTTCCACCGCTACGGCAGCGGTGCGCAGGCGGTGGTCGACGATACGCGCCTGCTGCTGGACGAAAAAAAGGCGCGCGGCTGAAGCGGCGCGCCTGGGCCTGGAGGGCGCGCGGGTCAGGCGTATTCGACCAGCGCCTTCTTCATCTTCTTCATGGCCGCCACCTCGATCTGGCGGATGCGCTCGGCACTCACGCCGTATTCGGCGGCCAGCTCGTGCAGCGTCATGCCGCCCGAGCCGTCGTCATTGACCTTGAGCCAGCGCTCCTCGACGATGCGGCGGCTGCGCGCGTCCAGCCCCTGCAGCGCGGTCGTGATGCCCTGGGTCGCCAGGGCGTCGCGCTGCTGCGACTCGATCACCGCCGTGGGCTCGTGGGCGGCATCGGAGAGGTAGGCGATCGGGCCAAAGCTCTGCTCGCCATCGTCCGTCGGGGCCGGGTCCAGCAGCACGTCCCCGCCGGACATGCGCGTTTCCATCTCGATGACTTCCTCGCGCTTGACCTTGAGCTGCTCGGCCACGGCGTTGATCTCGTGCTCGGAGAGCGTCTCGCGGTAGGTCTCGGCGCCGTGCGCGTCGGCCTTGAATTCCTGCTTCATCGAGCGCAGATTGAAGAACAGCTTGCGCTGAGCCTTGGTGGTCGCCACCTTGACCATGCGCCAGTTCTTCAGGATGTATTCGTGGATCTCGGCCTTGATCCAGTGCATGGCGTAGCTCACGAGGCGCACGCCCTGGTCGGGGTCGAAGCGCTTGACGGCCTTCATCAGGCCGATGTTGCCTTCCTGGATCAGATCGCCGTGCGGCAGGCCATAGCCCAGGTACTGGCGCGAGATCGAGACGACCAGGCGCAGGTGCGAAAGCACCAGCCTCCCCGCGGATTCCAGGTTGTTGTCCTTGCGCAGCTCGCGCGCATAGCGCTGCTCTTCTTCCAGCGTGAGCATGGGCAAGCGGTTGACCGCCGTGATGTACGCATCCAGGTTGCCCAGCGGGGGCACCATGGCCCACGGATTGGCGGGCGCCAGGGCGGTCGCTGTGGAGGCGTTCGGCAAGGTCATGGGGGAAGTCCTTTCTTGCATGGTCGAGATATTAGCACTCGGTTAGGTAGAGTGCTAAACCCGAAGTTCCCGAGGGGTGGACGTAGAGAGGAAAAACTATGGAGTGGGCAACTGTGTTGATCGCCACTGAGTTTTGAATTTATGCGGCCTTGTCCCTGCTGAGGTAATCCTTTCGCACTTCACCCACAGATTCTGGCTTGGGTAGGCTCACGAGTACATCCTTGGCCGCAACTTCTCCATGTTGGGCTCGCGCCAACCTAGCCTCGAAATCGTTCAGCGGTGCAAATTCATCAGTCACTTCATGCTCCCAAAAGCATCTGGATAGAGGACTCGCGCCTGCTGCTCGTCAAGGGACTTGCACATACAGCAGTTCGAAATCCAGCAGAAAATTAGCGAGCAAATACGAGCTTATCAACAGCAGAACCCCAAAGCGCCACTTGGCCATGCTGTCGTGCCGACACTGGCGCGCTCGGCATGGGTAAAGAGTGCGGGTAAAAGGCAAAAGCGGCCCGAAAGCCGCTTGTTTGCTGATGATCTGGCGGAAGCGGTGAGATTCGAACTCACGGACGGTTGCCCGTCGCCGGTTTTCAAGACCGGTGCAATCGACCACTCTGCCACGCTTCCTGCGATCCCTGCCGGGGGCTGGCCTTGCGCGCGCGGGCGGCAAGGGGCGGCCATTGTAGCCGCCGCTACATGCCCAGGGACTTGAGCAGGTCGTCCATGTCCGAGCCGCCGCCCGCCTGGGGCGCGGGGGCCGCGGGCTGGTTGGCGACCTGGGTCATCAGGCTGTCCGGGTCGGGGGCTTCCTGGGGCTCGAAGTCGTAAAGCTTGATGAACTGGGTGCTGTCGATCGCCAGTTCCAGGTAGAAGATGTTGTTCTTGGCGGTGTAGAAGGTCACGCGCCGGGCCTCGGGCTGGTCGAGGTTGGCGTCCACGCTGAGCACGACCTGCTGGTTGAGCACGAGCATCTTGGGCTGGTTCTGCGTGATGCGGGTCTGCAGCTCGCGCTGGATGGCGCTGGTGAAGTCGCCCACCACCTGGTTCATCAGCTCGCCCATCACGTTGGCCACTTCGTCCGAGGTGTAGGCGGGGGCGAGGTCGCTTTGCGACATGCCCATGCTGAGCAGGTAGCTCTGGTAGATCTCCATCGCGGCGGCGGCCGAGAAGTTGATCACCACCAGCCCCGAGAAGCCGCCGTTGAAGAGCACGAAGCAGCCGATGTCGGGCTTGAGGCAGGTCTTGCCGATGCGCTGCACCATGCCGGAGTAGCGCACCGTGCCCTGCGTGGCCACCGAGAGCACGCGGGTGACGGAGTTGCACAGGCAGATGAGCACGTCCTTGGTGCCGTAGACGACGCTGGAATCGATGGGGCTGGTCATGGCGGGGCCTTGTGGGGGTGTGGGCGGGTTCAGCGGCGGGAGCGGGCGACGGCGTTGGCGGCGGCGAGCGCCGTCATGTTGACCACGCGGCGCACGGTGGAGGAGGGCGTGAGCACGTGCGCCGGCGCGGCGCAGCCCAGCAGGATGGGGCCGATGGTGGTGCCGTGGCCGTCGGTGGTCTTGAGCACGTTGAACAGGATGTTGGCCGCGTCCAGGTTGGGGCAGATCAGCACGTTGGCGCTGCCCGAGAGCGTGGAGTCGAGCAGGGTGCGCTGGCGGATGGTTTCCGACAGCGCCGAGTCGCCGTGCATTTCGCCGTCGCATTCGATGTGCGGCGCGATCTGGCTGAAGATCTCGCGCGCGCGGCGCATCTTGAGGGCGCTGGGGCGCGTGGACGAGCCGAAGTTGGAGTGCGACAGGAAGGCCACCTTGGGCGGCAGGCCGAAGCGCTGCACTTCCTCGGCGGTGCGCAGGGCGATGGTGGCGAGCTGCTCGGCGCTGGGGTCGTCGGTGATGTAGGTGTCGGCGATGAACAGGGTGCCTTGGCCCATCACCACGGCGTTGACGGTGGCGAAGTCGTGCTCCTCGTCCTGCAGGCCGAGCACGCCGCGCAGGTGCGCGAGGTGGTTGTCGAACTTGCCGACCAGGCCGCAGAGCATGGCGTCGGCGTCGCCCAGGTGCACCATGAGCGCGGCGATCAGCGTGTTGGAGCGGCGCACCGAGGCCTTGGCGGTTTCGGGCGTGATGCCGTGGCGGCCCATGAGCTTGTGGTAGGTCTCCCAGTACTGGCGAAAGCGCGGGTCGTCCTCGGGGTTGCAGATTTCGACGTTCACGCCGGGCTGCAGGCGCAGGTCGTTCTTGACGATGCGCGCCTGGATGACGGCGGGGCGGCCGATCAGGATGGGCTTGGCCAGGCCGTCGTCCAGGGCGAACTGGGCCGCGTGCAGCACGCGCTCGTCCTCGCCCTCGGCGTAGGCCACGCGCTGCGGGTGCGCCTTGGCGGTGGAGAACACCGGGCGCATGAACATGCTGGTCTGGTAGACGAAGCGGGTGAGGCTGTCGCGGTAGGCGGCGTAGTCCGCGATGGGGCGGGTGGCCACGCCCGAGAGCTCGGCGGCGCGCGCCACGGCGGGCGCGATGCGCAGGATCAGGCGCACGTCGAAGGGCGTGGGGATGAGGTAGTCGGGGCCGAAGTGCATCTCCTTGCCCTGGTAGGCGGCGGCCACCTCGGCGCTGAGCTCGGCCTTGGCGAGCGCGGCGATCTCGCGCACGCAGGCGAGCTTCATTTCCTCGGTGATGCGCGTGGCGCCGCAGTCGAGCGCGCCGCGGAAGATGTAGGGGAAGCACAGGACGTTGTTGACCTGGTTGGGGTAGTCCGAGCGGCCGGTGGCGATGATGCAGTCGGGGCGCACGGCCTTGGCGAGTTCGGGGCGGATCTCGGGCTCGGGGTTGGCCAGCGCCAGGATGATGGGCTTGTCCGCCATGGTCTTGACCATCTCGGCGGTGAGCACGCCCGGCGCCGAGCAGCCGAGGAAGACGTCGGCGCCGTGCACCGCGTCGGCGAGCGTGCCGCCGTTGCCGGGCTGCGCGAACTGCGCCTTGGACGGGTCGAGGTTGGCGCGGCCGGTGTGGATCAGGCCCTTGGAGTCGCACATGAAGACGTGTTCGCGCTTGAGCCCCAGGCCGATCATCACGTTCACGCAGGCGGTGGCCGCGGCGCCGGCGCCCGAGACGGCGAGCTTGATCTTGCCGATGTCCTTGCCGACGAGCTCCAGCGCGTTGATCAGCGCGGCGCTGGAGATGATGGCGGTGCCGTGCTGGTCATCGTGGAACACCGGGATGTTCATGCGCTTGGAGAGTTCCTGCTCGATGTAGAAGCACTCGGGCGCCTTGATGTCTTCCAGGTTGATGCCGCCGACGGTGGGTTCGAGCGCGGCGATGATCTCCACCAGCTTGTCCGGGTCGCGCTCGGCCAGTTCGATGTCGAACACGTCCACGCCGGCGAATTTCTTGAACAGGCAGCCCTTGCCTTCCATGACGGGCTTGCCCGCCAGCGGCCCGATGTCGCCCAGGCCGAGCACGGCCGTGCCGTTGGTGACGACCGCCACGAGGTTGCCGCGCGAGGTGTAGTCGTAGGCCTTGCTGGGGTCGGCCTGGATGTCCAGGCACGGGTAGGCGACGCCGGGCGAGTAGGCGAGCGAGAGGTCGCGCTGGTTGACCAGCGGCTTGGTCGGCGTGATGGAGATCTTGCCGCGGGCGGGGTGGTGGTGGTAGTCGAGGGCGGCTTCGCGCAGGGCGGCTTCGGCGGGGGAGAGAGGCTGGCTCATGATGGGTGCCCGATGGGGATGGAACTTTCGCGGCTAGCTTACTGCAAATGCGAAGGCCGGCAGAGCGGGCGGTGCGCGCCCTGCCGGCCCGGGGTGGGGCGCCTGCGCGTCAGTGGGCGCTCGATTGCAGGCTGGCGCGGGCGGCGGCCTGCGGGTCGTCCTTGGCGCCGTTGAAGAACAGGTTCAGCAGCACGGCGGCGATCGAGGCCAGCAGGATGCCCGATTCGATCAGCGGGTGGATGGCGTGCGGCATCCACTGGCGGAAGTTGGGGGCCACCAGCGGGATCATGCCCACGCCGATGGAGATGGCGACGATCATGGCGTTGTTGCGGTTGCGCTGGAAATCCACGCCCGCCAGGATGCGGATGCCGGTGGCCGCCACCATGCCGAACATCACCAGGCCCGCGCCGCCGAGCACCACGGTGGGCAGCGACTCGACCAGCGCCCCCATCTTGGGCACGATGCCGAACAGGATCATGATGGCGCCGCCGGCCACGCAGACCCAGCGGCTCTTGATACCGGTGACCGCCACCAGGCCGACGTTCTGCGAGAAGCTGGTGTAGGGGAAGGTGCTGAACAGGCCGCCGATCACCGTGCCCAGGCCGTCGGTGCGCAGGCCGCGCTTCAGGTCATCGGGCGAGATGTGCTTGCCCGTCATCTCGCCGAGCGCGAGGAACATGCCGGTCGATTCGATCAGCACGACGATCATCACCAGCGACATGGTGAGGATCAGGATGGGGTCGAACACCGGGTAGGCGATCTGGAAGGGCAGCACCAGGTCGAACCACGAGGCCTTGGCGACCTTGCTGAACTCCATCAGCCCCATGGCCGCGGTGATGACGCCGCCCACGACGATGCCGATCAGCACCGAGATGTTGGCGACGAAGCCCTTGCCGAAGCGCGCGACGAACAGGATGGTGAGCAGCACGATGCCCGAGATGCCCATGCCCGTGAGGTCGGCGTACTTGGGGTTGGGCACCGTGGGCAGGATGGCCAGGCCCTTGGGCACGGCGGGCAGCGACGAGCCCGGCGCGCTGACGGCGGCCTGCAGCTCCTTGAGCCACTTGATGTGGTCGGGGTTGGCGATCGCGGGCGCCGTGGGGCCGACGGGGTTGCCGAAGATCCAGTTGATGCCGATGCGCATCAGGCTGATGCCGATGACCGCGATGATGGTGCCGGTGACCACGGGCGGGAAGAAGCGCAGCATGCGGCTCATCAGCGGCGCGATGAGGATGGCGACCACGCCCGCGCCGATGACCGAGCCGAAGATGAGGCCGGCCCCGTAAGGCCCGCCGTTGGTCTGCGCCATCGAGACCATGGGCGCCACGGCCGCGAAGGTCACGCCCATCATCACGGGGAGCTTGATGCCGAACCACTGCGTGAGGCCGCCGGCCTGGATCATCGTGACCAGGCCGCAGACGAACAGGTCGGCCGAGATCAGGTGCGCCACCTGTTCGGGCGTGAGGTTGAGCGCGCGCCCGACGATGAGCGGCACGGCCACTGCGCCGGCGTACATCACGAGCACGTGCTGCATGCCCAGGGTGATCAGGTGGCCCCAGGAGAGTTTTTCATCAACCGGGTGGACGGGGTTTTGCATGCAAGGCTCCTGAAGCGGGAAGGTTACATACAAAAAGTGTATACAAAGCAGATCGTATAAACACTATGGGATACACGGGGTTGACAGCAACCCCGTGTTGGGGTAGCGCCTGATCAGGCCATCAAGTCCGAGAGGCTGCGCGCGAGGACCTTGGTGGCGCGGCGCAGGTCTTGCAGGTCGATGCGCTCGTCGTTGCGCTTGGCGTGGCTCTCCAGCACCGTGCGGGGCCCCGCGCCGTAGATGACGCCGGGGATGCCGCGCTCCACGTACAGGCGCACGTCGGTGTAGAGCGGGGTGCCCACGGCGGGCGGGCGTTCGCCGAACACCGCCTCGCCGTGTTTTTGCAGGGCGTGCACCAGCGGCGCGTTGCCCTTGAGCGGCGTCATCGCGCGGGCCAGCAGGATGCGGCGCACGTCGGTGCGCACGGCGTCGTCGCCCTTCACGCCGCGCCAGCGGTTGAAGTGCCGGGTGGCGTCGGCGATGACCTTGCGCAGGCGGGCTTCGACCTTGGCGGGGTTTTCCTCGGGGATCATGCGGCGGTCGAGCTTGAGCACCACCTTGCCGGGGATCACGTTGGTGTTGGTGCCGCCTTCGATGCGGCCGATGTTGAGGTAGGGGTGGTGGATGCCCTTCACCTTGGACGAGACCTTCTGGTAGGCGGTGTTCTCCGCGTACAGCGCGTTCATGATGAAGACGGCCGCCTGCAGCGCGTCCACGCCGGTGTGGGGCACGGCGGCGTGCGCCATCCGGCCCTGGATGGTGACTTCCAGCTGCAGGCAGCCGTTGTGCGCGGTGACCACTTCGTAGGAGAAGCCGGCGGCGATCATCAGGTCGGGCCGGGTGAGTCCCTGCGAGAGCAGCCAGCCGGGGCCGAGCAGGCCGCCGAATTCCTCGTCGTAGGTGAAGTGCAGCTCGATGGCGCCCTGGGTGGGCCGGGCCACGGCTTCGAGCGCGCGCACCGCGAAGCTGAAGGTGGAGAAGTCGCACTTGCTCACCGCGGCGGCGCGGCCGTAGAGCTTGCCGTCCTCGATCTCGGCGCCGTAGGGGTCGTGCTGCCAGCCTTCGCCGGGGGGCACGACGTCGCCGTGCGCGTTGAGCGCGAGCGTGAGGCCGCCTTTGCCGTAGGGTCGGCGCACGATGAGGTTGGTGATGGACTGCATGCCGTAGGCCTTGACCTCGGCGTCGGGCACGGGGTGTTTTTCCGCCTCGAAGCCGAAGGCCCGGATGAGTTCGGCCGTGCGCTCGGCGTGCGGCGCGTTGTTGCCGGGCGGCGTGTCGGTGGGCACGCGCACCAGCTCTTGCAGGAAGCGCACCTGCTCGTCGAAGTGCTGGTCGATCCAGGCGTCGAGTTGTTCGTAGGTCGTGGTCATGGTGGATTCAGGCTTTACTGGGCGAGTTGGTTCAGGACGTGGCGGTAGGCCTCGACGGCCAGCTGCATGTCGTCCGCGGTGGAGGATTCGAGCGGGTTGTGGCTGATGCCGCTGTTCTCGCCGCGCACGAAGAGCATGGCCTGCGGCAGCATCTGGTGGATCTTCATCGCGTCGTGCCCGGCGCCGCTGGGCATGCGGTGCACCGGCAGGCCGAGCGAGCGCACGGCGGCCTCCCAGCGCTGCTGCAGCGCCGGGTCGCTGGGCGCGGCACTCGCTTGCATGCTGCGCTCGGCCACGTACTGCAGACCGCGGCGCTGGCAGATGTCGTCGAGTTTTTGCAGGATGTCGGCCACCAGCGCGTCGCGCTGCGCGTTGCCGGGCGCGCGCAGGTCCAGGCTGAATTCGCAGCGCCCGGGCACCACGTTGACCGAGCCGCTGGGCACCTGCAGCATGCCCATGGTGGCCACGCTGTCGCCGTCCTGGGCCGCGCGCTCTTCCATGTACAGCAGCAGCTCGGCGGCGGCGGCGGCGGCGTCGCGGCGGCGGTTCATCGGCGTGGTGCCGGCGTGGCTCGCCATGCCGACGATCGCGCACTGGTAGCGGCTGCTGGCGTTGATGCAGGTGACGACGCCCAGCGGCAGGCACATTTCATTGAGCACCGGCCCCTGCTCGATGTGCACCTCGATGTAGCCGAGGTAGCGGGCCGGGTCGCGCTTGAGCTTGGGGATGTCGGCGATGCACAGGCCCGCGTGCTCCATGGCGGCGCGCAGGGTGATGCCGTCGGCGTCCTGCTGCGTGAGCCAGGCCGGGTCGAAGTCGCCCACCAGCGCGCCCGAGCCGAGGAAGGTGGCCTTGTAGCGCTGGCCTTCCTCCTCGGCGAAGGCCACGAGTTCGATGCCGAAGGGCAGGCGCACGTTCTGGCGGTGCAGCTCGCGCACGCAGGCCATGGGCACGAAGATGCCGGTGCGCCCGTCGTACTTGCCGCCGTTGCGCACCGTGTCGTAGTGGCTGCCGGTGAGCAGGTATTTGCCGCCCTCCGTGGCGGGCTTGTAGCGGCCGACGACGTTGCCCACGGCGTCGATCTCCACCTCGTCGAAGCCGCTGTCGCGCATCCAGTGGCTGATGCGTTGGGCGCAGGCGCGGTGCGCGTCGGTCAGGTAGGTGACGGTGAGCTGGCCGCGTTCGGCGTAGCCCGCGTCGCTGTGCTGCGCCAGGCGCTCGTGCCAGTCCCAGACCTCGTTGCCCAGGGTGGGCTCGTGGCCGAATTTCTCGTTCAGGCGGATCTCGGCGATGCGGTGGATGTTGCGCAGCGCCTCGGCGCGCTCGAAGTCGCGGTGGTTGGCCAGGCGCCGCGCGAAGGTGTCGATGATCTGCTGCTTGGTCAGGCCCGTGCCGCGCGGGCCGCGCACCGCCAGGATGAAGGGGAAGCCGAAGCGCGCGTTGTAGTCGTGGTTGAGCTGCTGGATGCGCGCGAACTCCTCGGGCGTGCATTGCGTCAGGCCGGCCCGGCTCTGCTCGTTGGTCGATTCGGCCGTGAGCGTCTGCGCCACCATGGCCTTGCCGGCGAGTTCCGGGTGGGCGCGGATGAGCCGCAGCTGCGCGTCGGTGCCGGCGGCTTCCAGCGCCTGCACCATGGCGGCCTTGAGCTGGGCCAGCGTGGCGAAGGGGCGCTGGGCCAGCGCCGCCTCGGCGATCCAGGGCGAGTGCTCGTAGATGCCCTCCAGCAGCCGCGTGGCTTCGGGCAGGGGCGCGGCGTTGAGTTGTTCCAGCGTCAGGGGCATGGGGTTCCTATCAAATGAATAGCTGCTCGCGCTTGTCCAGAAAGCGATAGAGCCTGATTTTGTTCAAATTGGCGCGGGGAACTGCCGCATCCAGTGGCGCGCCAGGTCGATGCGGCGGCAGACCCACACGCCCTCGTGGCGGGCGATGTGGTCGAGGAATTTCTGCAGCGCGATGAAGCGGCCCGGGCGGCCCACCATGCGGCAGTGCAGGCCGATGGTCATCATCTTGGGCGCGTTCAGGCCCTGCGGGTCGCCCTCGGCGTAGAGCACGTCGAAGGCATCGCGCATGTAGGCGAAGAACGGGTCGGCGTGCGAGTAGCCCTGGGGCAGGCCGAAGCGCATGTCGTTCACGTCCAGCGTGTAGGGCACGACGAGCTGCTGCGCGGTGGAGCCGTCGGTCCTGGCGACCTTCATCCAGAACGGCAGGTCGTCGCCGTAGTAGTCGGCGTCGTAGGTGAAGCGCCCTGCATCGGCCACCAGGCGGTGGGTGTTCGGGCTGTCGCGGCCGGTGTACCAGCCGAGCGCGTGGTCGCCCTGGCCGCCGTAGAGCTGCTCGAAGATCTCCAGGCACTGCTGCATGTGCGCGCGCTCCAGGTCTTCGGGCATGTCCTGGTAGTGGATCCAGCGCAGGCCGTGGCAGGCGACCTCGTGGCCCAGCTCGTGAAAGGCCTGCGCCACCTCGCGGTTCTTCTGCAGCGCGGTGGCGACGCCGTAGACGGTGAGCGGCAGCCGGCGCCGCTCGAACTCGCGCAGGATGCGCCAGACGCCGGCGCGCGAGCCGTATTCGTAGATGCTCTCCATGCTCATGTGCCGCGCCGGGTAGGCCGCCGGGTTGAACAGCTCGGAGAGGAATTGCTCGCTGCCCGCGTCGCCGTGCAGCACGCAGTTCTCGCCGCCTTCCTCGTAGTTGAGTACGAACTGCACCGCGATGCGGGCCTGGCCCGGCCAGTGCGGATGGGGCGTGGTGCGGCCGTAGCCGGCGAGGTCGCGCGGGTAGGGCGCCGTGGAGTCGTAGAGGGCGGTGTGGTTCATGGATTGGCGGCCGTCAGGGCCATGGACAGATCGTTGGTGGGAACGTCGCGGTCGAACATCAGCCCGGCCTCCACGTTGTCGAGGTGCTCTTGCATCAGGCGCACCGCCGTGGCCTCGTCGCCGGCGACGAGGGCGTCGAAGATGCCTTCGTGCTCCTCGTGGGAATGCCCGGCGGCGCTGCTGCTCTGGTACATCAGCATGATGAGCGCGCAGCGCGAGATGAGGTCGCCGAGCATCTGCGCCAGCACCTCGTTGCCCATGAGCGCGGCGATCCGCACGTGGAAGTCGCCCAGCAGCTCGGTGCGCAGGCCGACGTTCTGGCCCTGCATGGCCTTGCGCTCGGCCTCCATGTGCTTCCTGAGCGCGCGGAGCTTGGCCGGGGTGCTGGCCGCGATGAAGGCGCGCACGGTGGCCAGCTCCAGCATGCGGCGCACCGCGAAGACCTGGCGCGCCTCTTCGACCGAAGGCGTCGCCACGAAGGCGCCGCGCGCGGGCTCCAGCCGGATCAGGCGGTTTTGCGAGAGCTGGAACAGCGCCTGGCGCACCAGCGTGCGCGAGACGCCGAAATGGTCGGCGAGCTTTTGCTCGGCCAGCTTGGTGCCGGGCAGCAGCCGGTGTTCGACGATGGCCCGGGTCAGGCCCTCGACGATGACCTCGGTGGTGGATGTGGGTGTGTCCATGCGGTCATGATACAACGCGGACACAGAAATTGCATACACTTTTTGTCGACGATTGCATGCGCGTGCCCGCCGGGCGGCGCCATCACGCCTGGCGGGCGTAGGCGGCGAATTGCCCGGCCGCCAGCGCGGGCGACCAGTGAAAGCCCTGGCCGTATTCGCAGCCGCCGGCGCGCAGCCGGGCCAGCGTGCCCGCGTCCTCCACGCCTTCGGCGACCACCTGCAGGTGCAGGCAGTGGGCCATTTGGATGATGGCCTGCACGATGCCTTCGATCTGGCCGCTGGCGCAGAGCCTGCGGGTGAAGGACTGGTCGATCTTCAGGCGGTGCACCGCGTAGCGCTGCAGGTAGCCGAGGTTGGAGTAGCCGGTGCCGAAGTCGTCGATCGCGATGCGCACGCCCATCCGGTGCAGGCTCGCCAGCGTCTGGTGCAGGCGCTCGTTGTCGTCCACGAGGAGGGATTCGGTGATCTCCAGCTCGATCGCGTGGGCGGGCAGCCCGGCCTGCGCCAGCGCCGCGGCGACCTCCTGGTCCAGGTGGCCGCGGCGAAACTGCAGGGGCGAGACGTTGACCGCGATGGTCAGGTCGGCGAGGCCCTGTGCGCGAAAGGCCTGGGCGTCCCGGCAGGCCTGGTGCAGCACCCAGAGGCCCAGTTCGTGGATCAGGCCGCTGCTTTCGGCCACGGGAATGAACTTGTCGGGCGGTATCGGGCCCAGCTCCGGGTGCGGCCAGCGCAGGAGCGCCTCGGCGCCGATCACGCGGCCCGTGCGCAGATCGACCTGCGGCTGGTAGTGCAGCCGCAGTTCGCCCTGGGCCAGCGCCTCCCGCAGCCCCGCGGCCAGGTGCAGGTGTTCGAGCATGTGGGCGTTCATGCTGTCGTCGAAGAAGCGGAAGGTGTTGCGCCCGGCGGCCTTGGATTGGTACATCGCCAGGTCCGCGTTCTTGAGCAGGGTCTGCGCGGTCTCGCCGTCGCGCGGGTAGACGCTCACGCCCACCGAGCACGTCGCGTGCACCGGCATGCCCTGCAGCGTGAAGGGCGGGACGAACTGCTGCAGCACCCGCGCGGTGGCGGCGGTGACGGCCTGCAGGTCCTGGGCGCCGCCCAGCAGGAGCAGGAATTCGTCGCCCGAGAGGCGCGCGGCCATGTCCGAGTTGCGCAGGCTCTTTTGCAGGCGCGCGGCGACCTGGCGCAGCAGCTCGTCGCCCACGCTGTGGCCCAGCGAATCGTTGATGGTCTTGAAGTGGTCCAGGTCGAGGAACAGGACGGCGACGATGCGCCGCTCGCGCTGGGCCTGGGCCAGCAGGAAGCGCAGGTGCTCCTGGGCCTGCGCGCGGTTGGGCAGGCCGGTGAGCGGGTCGTGAAACGCCAGCTCCGCGATGCGCTCGTTCGATTGCTGGAGCGCGATCTTCTTCGCCTGCAGCCGTGCCACCAGGCGGTTGAGGTCGGCGCTGGTGAACGAGACGAACACCGCGGTGACCAGCAGGATCAGCACCAGCGCGATGAGCTGCTGCAGGGTGTCGGCCCGGGGCCCTTCGAGGAAGGCGCCGTTCAGGTGCATCAGGTAGACCAGCACCAGCGACGCGATCATCAAGGCCGCCAGCCCGATCAGCATGCGCCGCGACGAGAACATGCTGGCGAAGATCAGCACGCCCGGCAGCGCCATCGGCGCCTCGTCGTAGAGCCCGTGGTTGCTGGCCGTCAGGCCGATCAGGGTCAGGGTGAGGATGATGAGCGTCAGCCACGCGGCGCTGAAGGTGTGCCCGCGGCGGTTGCTCTGGTAGGCCAGGCCCAGCAGGGCGGCGGGCAGGGCTTCCTGCGCGGCGGTGTGCCACGCCCCCGTGGCCAGGTTGACCAGCGCCAGCAGCATCAGGGCGGCCATCAGCATCCACAGCAGCTGGCGCAGGCGCCGGGCGCGCAGGTCGATTTCCGTGCGGGCGGTCGGCGCGTGGGCGGGAGGGCTGGTCATGGCAAGGCGTCCGGTGGCTCTGCCATCCTAATGCACGCGGGGCGGTGCAACGCCTCGGGATTTCCCCCGGAAGATTCATACGGGTTCGCATTCAATCGTCTCACTTTGTTGGTTCGCCTCGCCGTGCTACAGCACTGCCTTCGGCTCCCGCCGCGTTATCCGATCGAATGCGAACCCGTATCAGTCGGGTGTGAACCGCCGCTCGAATCGCACCCGGTCGACTTCCAGCTCGAAGGTCACGAGCTGTCCCATCTTGCCGTCCGCGGTGCGGTGCGCGGCGAACAGGCTGGTGCGTCCGCTCAGGTCCATGCTGGGCAGGTCGATGATGGCGTAGGGGTGAGGCACGAAGCAGTGGAATTCAAAGACGGCGTGGTGCGCGCTCTGGGGCGAGAGGTAGAGCGTGTAGCCGTGGGCGGCGAAGGCGGTGGTGGCCATGGGGCAAGGGCGTAAAGTAGACGGTTCTCTTTATGCATCATTTCCCCATGTCCGGCAGCGTTTCCATCCAGACCGAGGATTTCGACGTCGGCGCCGAGCTGGCCCGGCTGCGCGCCGGGGACGCGCGCGTGGGCGCCGTGTGCTGCTTCGTCGGCACGGTGCGCGACCGCGGCAGCCAGGGCGCGGTGCGCGCGATGGAGCTGGAGCACTACCCCGGCATGACGGAAAAATCGATTGCCGCCATGATCGAGGAGGCGCACCGGCGCTTCGAGCTCTACGGCGTGCGCGTCGTCCATCGCGTTGGCCCCCTGCAGCCGCAGGACCAGATCGTGCTGGTGGCCGTGACGTCGGCGCACCGCGGCGAGAGCTTTCAGGCCTGCGAATTCCTGATGGACTACCTCAAGACTCAGGCGCCGTTCTGGAAGAAGGAAGAGACGCCCGAGGGGACGCGCTGGGTGGACGCGCGCGAGAGCGACGAGGCCGCGCTCAGGCGCTGGGGCATCGCCGCCCGCAATACAGAAGATTGATTCCCCGCGCTACCGGCGCACCGAGACCTTGTCGCCGAGCACGGTGACGATCCGGCCATCGATCTCCACGCGCAGCGCGCCGCGCTCGTCGATGCCGCGGCCTCTGCCCTGCTGCTCGCCCTGCGGGCCGTGGACGGTGAGCGGCTGGCCGGCGAGGCTGTCCAGGCGCGCGAAACCCTCGGCAAAGGCCGCCAGGCCCTCGTGCTCGAAGCGCCGCAGCCCGGCGCGCAGGTGATCGATCAGGCGGGCCGCGAGCAGGTTGCGGCCGGGCAGGGCGCCACCGCACGCGGTGGCCAGGTCGGTGGCCGGCTGCTGCAGCTGCTGCTGCAACTGCGGCGTCAGGCGCAGGTTCAGGCCCAGCCCGACGCGGGCGACGCATGGCCCGTCGTATTCGCCATCGACCTCGATCAGGATGCCCGCCAGCTTGCGGCCCGAGACCACCAGGTCGTTGGGCCATTTGAGCTGCAGCCCCGGCAGGGCGCACACGCTGGCGAGCGCCTGCGCGGCGCACACGCCCATCGCCACGGACAGGCCCGAGAGCGCCGCCGGGCCGCTGGAAAAGCGCTTCAGGCACGAGAGCATCAGGCCCATCCCGGGCGGCGCATGCCAGTCGCGCCCGCGCCGCCCGCGCCCCGCGCTCTGGCTTTCGGCCAGCACGGCGGTGAGGTCGGGGGCGCTCGCAGCGATGCGCGCCAGCTCGTCCTGCGTGGAGTCGAGCTGCCAGTGCACGTGCACCGGCGCGGCGGGTGGCGCGAGCGCGGCGGCGATCGCCTGCGCGTCCAGCGGCTCAACGGCCCAAGGCAGGCGGTAGCCCGCGCCCGTGCGCGCCTGCACCGGCAGGCCCATGGCGCGCAGCGCGGCGATCTGCTTCCAGATGGCCGCCCGCGTGATGCCCAGCCGCCCGGCCAGCGCCTCGCCGGAGACGGCTTCGCCGTCTGCGAGCTGCCGCAGAAGATCCTGCGCGGAAAAACCTTGTTTCATGGCCGGAGTGTGCCTCAACCCGGTGCGGCGGCGGCCTGTGGGACCGCCTCTGATAATTATGTAAACAAATAATCAGATTTATAAGTTGACAATACGCCTTGTGGCCGGGATACTTCGCGCCGTCCGTCCCGGAGGCTGCGGGTGCGCCGCTTCCGGGCTTTGCTTTTCATTGGAGGTAACCATGACCCAACCCGCTGCTGCACCGCTGGCCCTGAGCCCCGCCGCCGCCCCGAGCTGGCAGCGCCAGACGCTGCTCGTCCTCGGGGGCACGGCGGCGCTGGCCGCTTCGTCCTACGTCAGCATTCCGCTGCAACCCGTGCCGGTCTCGATGCAGACCTTCGCCGTGCTGATGGTGGGCGCCCTCTACGGCTGGCGCCTGGGCGGGCTGACCGTGCTGGCCTGGTTGCTGGAAGCGCTGGCCGGCATGCCGGTGCTCGCTGGCGGCACGGGCGGCCTGGCGCCGTTCGTGGGCAAGACGGCAGGCTACCTGACGGCCTTTCCGCTCGCCGCCATGCTGATGGGCTGGCTCGCCGCGCGCGGCTGGGACGGCGCGCGGCCCCTGCGCGCGTTCTGGGCGATGCTGCTGTGCACCACGCTGATCCTGTTGGTGGGGGGCGCCTGGCTGGGGGTGCTGATCGGCGCCGAAAAGGGCTGGAAGTTCGGCGTGCTGCCCTTCCTCCTGGGCGATGTCGTCAAGTCCGCGCTGGGCGCGGCCACGCTGGCGCTGTGGCACGAGGTGCGCCGGCGCCGCGCATGACGCTGGCGCTGCGCGCCCACCACCTGCTGTGCCTGCTGACCTACGCGGGCACGGGCTACAGCGCGGCCTTCGTGCGCAACTTCGATGCCGTGGCCGCGCGCATCGCCGCGGGCGAGGCGGTGGCGTTCGCGGTGGGGCCGGACGCGATCTGCGCACCCGTGTGCGCGGCCGAGGGCGACTGCGCGCACTGCCACGGCGCCAGCGTGCGCATGCGCGACACCTGGGCGGCGCAGGCGCTCGCGCCGCTGCTGGGGCCGCCCGGTCCCACCGGTGCCTGGCGGCTGGATGGGCCCGTGCTGGCGCGCCTGCGGGCCGCCTTTGCCGAGGGCCGCCTGCGCGGCGCGTGCGCGGGCTGCCAGTGGGCCGAGCTGTGCACCCGCGTGGCGCACAATGGCTATGCGGGGGTGCGCCTGTAAGCGTTGCCTTGAATCATCGCCCGGGGCCCGCATATCGCAGTCATATCAGTTCCACCGGATTGAAGACTCCACCATGCGTCTGGACAAACTCACCACCAAATTCCAGGAAGCCCTGGCCGATGCCCAATCGCTCGCCCTGGGGCACGACAACGCCTACATCCAGCCCGAGCACCTGCTCGCGGCCATGCTGCAGCAGGAGGACGGCCCCAAGGCGCTGCTGGCGCGCGCCGGGGTCAACGTCGCGCGCCTGGCGCAGGAGGCCGCCGCCGCCATCAAGCGCCTGCCCAGCGTGCAGGGGCAGGAGCAGGTGCAGCCCGGCCCCGACCTGGTCAAGCTCCTGCAGGCGACCGAGAAGGAGGCGATCAAGCGCGGCGACCAGTTCATCGCCAGCGAGATGTTCCTGCTCGCGCTCGCCGATACGAGCGGCGAGGCCGGCCGCATCGCCAAGGAGGCGGGGCTCACGCGCAAGGCGCTGGAGGCGGCCGTGCAGGCCGTGCGCGGCGGCCAGACCATGGATTCGGCCGAGGGCGAGGGCCAGCGCGAGGCGCTGAAGAAGTACACGCTGGACCTGACCGAGCGCGCCCGCCTGGGCAAGCTCGACCCGGTGATCGGCCGCGACGACGAGATCCGCCGCACCATCCAGGTGCTGCAGCGGCGCAGCAAGAACAACCCGGTGCTGATCGGCGAGCCCGGCGTGGGCAAGACCGCCATCGTCGAGGGGCTGGCGCAGCGCATCATCGCCGGCGAGGTGCCCGAAAGCCTCAAGGGCAAGCGCGTGCTGGTGCTGGACATGGCGGGGCTCCTGGCCGGCGCCAAGTACCGCGGCGAGTTCGAGGAGCGCCTGAAGTCCGTGCTCAAGGAAGTGGCGCAGGACGAGGGCCGCATCATCCTGTTCATCGACGAGCTGCACACCATGGTCGGCGCCGGCAAGGCCGAGGGCGCGATCGACGCGGGCAACATGCTCAAGCCTGCCCTGGCGCGCGGCGAGCTGCACTGCATCGGCGCGACCACGCTGGACGAATACCGCAAGTACATCGAGAAGGACGCGGCGCTGGAGCGGCGCTTCCAGAAGGTGCTGGTGGACGAGCCGAGCGTGGAGGACACCATCGCCATCCTGCGCGGCCTGCAGGTGCGCTACGAGGCGCACCACGGCGTGGACATCACCGATCCGGCCATCGTCGCCGCGGCCGAGCTTTCGCACCGCTACATCACCGACCGCTTCCTGCCCGACAAGGCGATCGACCTGATCGACGAGGCGGCGGCGCGCATCAAGATCGAGATCGACTCCAAGCCCGAGCTGCTGGACAAGCTCGAACGCCGCATGATCCAGCTCAAGATCGAGCGCGAGGCGATGAAGAAGGAGACCGACGAGGCCTCGCAAAAGCGCCTGCAGCTGATCGAGGAAGAGCTGGCCGCGGCCGAGCGCGAATACGCCGACCTGGAAGAGGTCTGGAAGATGGAAAAGGCCAGTGCGCAGGGCAGCGAGCAGATCCGCAAGGACATCGATGCGATCCGCATCCAGATCGAGGACCTCAAGCGCAAGGGCGACTTCAACAAGGTGGCCGAGCTGCAGTACGGCAAGCTGCCGGCGCTGGAGAAAAGCCTGAAGGAGGCGCAGGACAGCGAGGCCGAGGGCGGCGGCGAAGCCAAACACAAGCTGCTGCGCACGCACGTCGGCGCCGAGGAGATCGCCGAGGTGGTCTCGCGCGCCACCGGCATCCCGGTCTCCAAGATGATGCAGGGCGAGAAGGACAAGCTGCTGCGCATGGAAGACAAGCTGCACGAGCGCGTGGTCGGCCAGGACGAGGCGATCTCCGCCGTGGCCAATGCCATCCGGCGCTCGCGCTCGGGCCTGTCGGACCCCAACCGGCCGCTGGGCAGCTTTTTGTTCCTCGGCCCCACCGGCGTGGGCAAGACCGAGCTGTGCAAGGCGCTGGCCGGCTTCCTGTTCGACAGCGAAGACCACCTGGTGCGCATCGACATGAGCGAGTTCATGGAAAAGCATAGCGTCGCGCGCTTGATCGGCGCGCCTCCGGGCTATGTCGGCTATGAAGAAGGCGGCTATCTGACGGAGGCCGTGCGGCGCAAGCCCTACAGCGTGCTGCTGCTCGACGAGGTGGAAAAAGCCCACCCCGACGTGTTCAACGTGCTGCTGCAGGTACTCGACGACGGGCGCCTGACCGATGGCCAGGGCCGCACCGTGGACTTCAAGAACACGGTGATCGTGATGACCAGCAACATCGGCTCGCACCGCATCCA
>OFJB01000095.1_pt1 | contig 53290 bp, 47 predicted proteins | sample 1775081 | NCBI WGS metagenome assembly OFJB01 (sample SAMN08195771, study PRJEB24354) | sludge metagenome | isolation source: initial sludge from phenol fed wastewater aerobic bioreactor | place: India: Nagpur | collected 2016-06-05
TGAACACCCTCGGCCTCTTTGCCGCCATGCAGGCGGTGCTGCCCGGCATGAAGCGCCTGGGGGGCGGACAGATCATCGTCATCGGCGCCACGGCTTCGCGCCGGGGCGGCGCGGGCGCGGCGGCGTTCGCGCAGGCCAAGGCGGCGCAGCGCACGCTGGCCGAATCGATGGCGCGCCAGCTCTGGCCGCAGGGCATCCATGTGGCGCTGATCGTCATCGACGGCATCGTGGACACGCCGCGAGCGCGCGAGCGCATGCCCGACCGGCCCGAGAGCTTCTTCGTGCAGCCCGCGGCCGTGGCCGAATCCGCCTGGTGGCTCACGCGGCAGCCGCGCTCGGCCTGGTCGTTCGAGATCGAGGCGCGGCCGTTTGGCGAGAAGTGGTGAGTGGCGTCAGACCGGGACGCTCGGCCGCGTAGACCAGCACCATCACCGGCACCATGATGCCGGCCACGGTGAGGAACATGCGCGTGGCGTGGCGGCGGATGCCGTCGAGGTAGCGCAGCATGAGGGTGGGCATGATCAAGACTGGGCACCGGGCGTGGCCGAGGCGCCGTATCGCAAGCCTTCCCTAGGGTTTTCAACGATATACATTTTGTGTTGATGATGTAATTTCACATTGTTCAACAATATCCGCTCGTGACATGCCGGTTCCCTGCCGCTTACCGCCCGCCGTCCGCGTACACCGCCAGCACCATGCGCTCGGACTGCACGAGATAGGTTTCGAGCTCGCGCGCGGCCGCGGCGGTCTGGCCGTCGATGAACAGCTGCAGCAGCCGCGCGTTGTGGTCGACGAAGGGGGCGTGCAGGTATTCGGGGTCGTCCAGCAGGCCGAAGGCCAGGCGCAGTTCCGCCGCGATGTGCGAGAACATGGTGCTCAGGCGCATGCTGTCGCTCAGCGCGACGATCGCGGCGTGGAAGGCCATGTTGGCCGAGCCCACCTGGCGCCAGTCGCCCGCCTCGCGCGCGGCCATGCCGGCGTCCACGGCCTGTTGCATGCGCTTGTGCGCCGGGTGCAGCGGCCAGGACTTTTCCAGCGCCTGGCATTCGATCAGCCGGCGCACGCGGTAGATGTCGATGATGTCGGCGATGGAGGGCACCACGACGGAGACGCCCCGGTTGGGCGCGTGGCGCAGCAGCCCTTCCTTGATCAGGCTGCGGAACACTTCGCGCAGCGTGTTGCGCGAGATGTGCAGCTGCTCGCTGAGCGCGGCCTCGGACAGGCGCTGGCCGGCCCTGAGCTGCCCGTCGATGAGCTGCGCGCGGATCGTGTCGGCGACCGAGTCGGCCAGGTTCAGGGCCGTGGCGCGGTCGCGCGCAGGCGTGGAGGGCAGGGGGCGTGCGTGTGGGGGCATGGTGCAAATTGTTCAACAATTCAAGCCTGATTTATAGCGGTTGTGGAGCGGCTCATGGATATCAACAGCGATTTGGGCGAAGGCTACGGCGCCTGGCGCATGGGGGACGACGCGGCGATGCTGGCCGTCGTCACGAGCGCGAACGTGGCCTGCGGCTTTCATGCGGGCGATCCGGCCGGCATCCTGCAGACGCTGCGCGCGGCGGCCGAGCGCGGCGTGGCGGTGGGCGCGCACGTGGCCTACCCCGACCTGGTCGGCTTCGGCCGCCGCAATATGGACCCGGCGAGCCGCGAGCTGGTGGCCGACGTGATCTACCAGATCGGCGCGCTGCAGGGGCTGGCGCGGGCCGCCGGCACGCGCGTGAGCTACGTTAAGCCGCACGGCGCGCTGTACAACACCATCGCGCATGACGAGCGCCAGGGGGACGACGTGGTGAGCGCCCTGCTGGCCGTCGATCCGGCGCTTAAGCTTCTGGCGCTGGCGGGCTCGCCGCTCGTCGAGCGCGCGCGCGCCCGGGGCCTGGCCGTCGTCGCCGAGGCCTTCGCCGACCGCGCCTACAACGACGACGGCACGCTGGTCTCGCGCCGCCTGCCCGGGGCCGTGCTGCACGACGCGGACGCGGTGGCCGAGCGCATGCTGCGCTGGGCGCAAACGGGGGAGCTGGTCTCGGCCACGGGCCGGCCGATCCGCGTGCGGGCCGATTCGATCTGCGTGCATGGCGACAGCCCCGGCGCGGTGGCGATGGCGCAGCGCATCCGCGCGCGCCTGGAGGCAGCGGGCGTGCCGCTGGCGCCCTTTGCACGCTGACATGCGCGTGCTGCCGGCAGGCGATGCGGCCGTGCTCGTGGAGCTGGACGGCCTGGCGCAGGCGCTCGCGCTGTACCGCGCGCTGCAGGCCCACCCGATTGCCGGCGTGCGCGAGCTGGTGCCCGCGGCGCGCACCCTGCTCGTGCAGTTCGACCCGGCCCGGGTGACGGTGCCCGCGCTGGCCGCCGAGCTGCGCCTGCGCGCCCTGGCGCAGGCCGCGGCAGGTCCGGCCGCCGATGCGCCCGTGACCACCGTGGAGATCCCGGTGCGCTATGGCGGCGAAGACCTGCCCTTCGTCGCGGAGCATCTGGGCCTGAGCGAGCGGGAGGTGATCGCGCGCCACACCGGCCAGCCCTGGCAGGCGGCGTTCGCCGGCTTCGCGCCGGGCTTCGTCTACCTCGCGGGGGGCCATCCCTGCTTTGCGCAGATGCCCCGGCGCACGACGCCGCGCACCCGGGTGCCCGCGGGCTCGGTGGCGCTGGCGGGCGATTTCAGCGCGGTGTACCCGACGGCCAGCCCCGGCGGCTGGCAGCTCATCGGCGTGACCGAGGTGGCGATGTGGGACCTGGCGCGCGCCGAGCCCGCCTATGTGCGGCCGGGGTGGCGCGTGCGCTTCGTCGATGCCGATGCGCCGGGCCGGCGCGTTCACCTGCCGGCCTCGCGGCCCGCGGCGCAGCGCACCGAGGAATATGAACCAGAAACGGCTCGAACGCTTTCTGGTCAAGCGCAAGCAGCTATCGAAATAGTAAGTTCTGGGCTGCAGACGCTGGTGCAGGACCCGGGCCGCCACGGCCTGTCGGAGCTTGGCGTGTCGCCCTCGGGCGCGCTGGACGCGCCGGCCTCGCGGCTGGCCAACCGGCTGGTGGGCAACCCTGCGGAGCTGCCCGTGCTGGAGACGGTGCTGGGCGGGCTGGCCCTGCGCTCGCACGGGCGCACGACGCTGGCGGTGGCGGGCGCGGATGTGCCGCTCACGCTGCAGCCGGCGCGCGGCGCGGCCTGGCCGGTGGCGAGCCACGCGGCGCTGGCTCTCGACGACGGCGACGTGCTGCTGCTGGGCGCGCCGCGGGCGGGCCTGCGCAGCTATGTGGCGGTGCGCGGCGGCTGGCAGGTGGCGCCGGTGCTGGGCAGCTGCAGCACCGACACGCTGGCGCAGCTCGGCCCCGCGCCGCTCAAGGCGGGCGACCGGCTGGCCGTGGGCGCCGCCGTCAGCCCGCGCCAGCTGGGCGCCTGCGCCGCGCCCGCGTCGCCCTGCCCCGGCCTGCCGCGCGCGGGCGAGACCATCGTCCTGGACGTCCTGGCCGGCCCGCGCACCGACTGGTTCGCGCCCGACGCCCTGGCCCTGCTGCAGCGCCAGAGCTGGCGCGTGACGCCGCAGTCCAACCGCGTCGGAATGCGCCTCCTGGGCGACGTGCCGCTCGCCCGCCGCCGCCACGAGGAGCTGCCGAGCGAAGGCACGGTCACCGGCGCGATCCAGGTGCCCGCCAGCGGCCAGCCGGTGCTGTTCCTGGCCGACCATCCGCTCACCGGCGGCTACCCCGTGATCGCCGTGCTGGCCCGCCGCCACCTGGGCCTGGCGGCGCAGATCCCCGTGGGCTGCAGCGTGCGTTTGCGTGTCATCGCGCCATTCGAGGAAGCCTGAGCATGATCACCAAAGTTCTGATTGCCAACCGCGGCGAGATCGCGATCCGCATCGCCCGCGCCTGCCGCGACCATGGCGTGCGCTCCGTCGCCGTCTACGCCGACCCGGACGCCGACGCGCTGCACGTGCGCGCCGCGGACGAAGCCTGGGCGCTGGAAGGCACGCGCCCGGCCGAAACCTATCTGGCGATCGACAAGCTGCTGGCCATCGCGCGGCGCAGCGGCGCCGATGCGGTGCACCCCGGCTACGGCTTTCTCTCCGAGCGCGCCGAGTTCGCGCAGGCCGTGGTGGCCGCGGGGCTGGTCTGGATCGGCCCGCCGCCCGCCGCCATGGCCCGGCTGGGCGACAAGGTGGCGGCGCGCCAGGTGGCGCTGCAGGTGGGCGCGCCGCTCGTCGCCGGCACCGCGGAGCCCGTGCGCTCGGCCGACGAGGTGCTGGCCTTCGCCCGCGCGCACGGCCTGCCGATCGCGATCAAGGCGGCCTTCGGTGGCGGCGGCCGGGGCCTGAAGGTGGCGTGGCGCATGGAGGAAGTCGCCGAGCTGTACGCCTCGGCCGTGCGCGAGGCCACGGCCGCCTTCGGCCGCGGCGAGTGCTTCGTCGAGCAGTTCCTCGACCGGCCGCGCCACATCGAGGCGCAGATCATGGCCGACCGCCACGGCCACGTGGTCGTGGTCGGCACGCGCGACTGCTCGCTGCAGCGGCGCAACCAGAAGCTCGTCGAGGAAGCGCCCGCGCCCTTCCTGAGCGAGGCGCAGCGCGCCCAGGTGCACGAGGCCGCCCGCGCCATCTGCGCCGCCGTCGGCTACGAGAGCGCGGGCACCGTGGAATTCCTGCTGGGCGGGCAGGGCCAGATCTCGTTCCTCGAAGTCAACACCCGGCTGCAGGTCGAGCATCCGGTGACCGAGGAAACCACGGGCATCGACCTCGTGCTCGAACAGCTGCGCGTGGCCGACGGCCTGCCGCTCGGCTTCACCGACACCCCGCCCGCGCGCGGCCACGCCATCGAATTTCGCATCAACGCCGAAGACCCCGGGCGCGGCTACCTGCCGGCGCCGGGGCGCATCACGCGCTTCGATGCGCCGGGCGGGCCGGGGGTGCGCCTGGACAGCGGCGTCGCGGCCGGCTCGCTCGTGCCCGGCAGCTTCGATTCGCTCATCGCCAAGCTCATCGTGACCGGCGCCACGCGCCAGCAGGCCATCGCCCGCGCGCGCCGGGCGCTGGCGGAATTCCGGATCGAAGGCGTCGCCACCGTGCTGGCGTTTCACCGCGCGCTGCTGCAGGACGCCGCCTTCACCGCCGAGCAGGGCCTGGCCGTGCACACGCGCTGGATCGAGACCGACATGCAGGCGGCGTTCGAGCCCGCCGCCCGCCCCGGGCCCGAGCCCGAGGCGCCCCTCGTGCGCAGCTTCATCGAGCTCGACGGCCGCCGCCTGCGCCTGGGCCTGCCCGCGGGGCTGGCGCTGGCCGGCGCCGGCGCCCCGCCGCCCGCCGCCCGGCCCGAAGCCACGGCGCAGCCGGGCGACGTCGCCGTCCCCTTCGCCGGCACCCTGGTGCGCTGGCACCGGGCGCAGGGCGAGCCGGTTCAGGCCGGCGAAGTCATCGCCACGCTGGAGGCGATGAAGATGGAATCGGCGGTGAGCGCCCCCCAGGCCGGCACGCTCGAATGCCTCGCGCAGCCCGGGGCGCTGCTGCAGGCCGGCGAGCTGATCGCCCGCATCGCCTGATACAGCGCGACAATCGCCGCCCAGAACCACCTCCGGGAGCAGCGATGGGCAAAGGACGGCTCGAAGCCTTCAGTGACGGCGTGCTCGCCATCATCCTCACGGTGATGCTGCTGGGCCTGCAGATACCGCAGGGCGGCGACTGGGCGGCGCTCGGCGCCCTGGTGCCGGGGCTGCTGTCCTACGTGCTCAGCTTCATCTACGTCGGCATCTACTGGAACAACCACCACCACATGCTGCAGGTCACGCAGCGCGTCTCGGGCGGCGTGCTCTGGGCCAACCTGGGCCTGCTGTTCTGGCTCTCGCTGCTGCCGCTGGCCACCGGCTGGATGGGGCAGAACCACTACCAAGCGCTGCCCGCGGCCGCCTACGGCTTCGTGCTCCTGATGTCGGCGCTGGCCTGGGCGCTGCTGCAGCGCGCCATCATCGCCGCGGAGGGCGACGCCTCGGTGCTGCGCCGCGCCGTGGGCCGCGACTGGAAGGGCAAGGCCTCGCCGCTGCTCTACCTCGTCGCCATCGCCGCCTCATTCGCCGCGCCCTGGCTGGCGCAGACGGTGTACGTGGGGGTGGCGTTGATGTGGCTGGTGCCCGACCGGCGCATCGAGCGCCTGAGCCGGGGCTGAAAGTGCATGCTGTTTTTCGGATCAGGCGCTTGTCCAGCAAGCGCCAGGAGCTATTACAAAGCTAGCATCTGTCCGCCACCGGCCGGCGCAGCGCCAGCCACGCGAGCGCCGCCGCCATCAGCACCAGCGCCGGCAGGGAGCCGTAGTTCAGCCAGTTCCAGCCCTGCGTGGTGACCAGTGCGCCGGAGGAGAACGAGGTCACGGCCATGGTGGCGAAGACCCAGAAGTTGATCGCCGCCTGCGCGCGGTCTTTTTCCTCGGGGCGGTAGGCCTGCAGCGCCAGCGTGGTGGCGCCGGTGAAGAGGAAGTTCCAGCCCACGCCCAGCAGGATCAGCGCCGCGAGGAAGTGGTGCAGGTCCACGCCCGAGAGCGCGATCGCGACGCACAGGCCGTTGAGCAGCACGCCCGCGCCCATCACGTTGAGCACGCCGAGGCGGCGGATCAGGTGGCCGGTGAAGAAGCCCGGCGCGTACATGCCGATCACGTGCCATTGCAGCACCGTGGCGGTGGCGCCGAACTCGAAGCCGCAGACCTGCATTGCCAAGGGCGTCGCGGCCATCAGGAGGTTCATCACGCCGTAGCCGATGGCGGCGCCCATCGTGGCGACGATGAACACCGGCTGGCGCATGATCTCCGGGAGACTGCGGCCCTGCGGCGCGTGGGTCTGGCGCACCGGCGCGGGCGGGAAGTCGATCAGCGCCATCACGCCCATCGCCAGCAGCGCCACCACGGCCAGCGTGAGGTAGGCGGCGACGAAGGGCGTGGGCAGCAGGGTGCGCGTCCAGGCCGCCATGTTGGGGCCGACGACGGCGCCCAGCAGCCCGCCCGCGAGCACCAGCGAGACCGCCTTCTCGTGCCAGTCGGGGCGCGTCAGCTCGACGGCGGCGAAGCGGTAGAGCTGGCCGTTGGCGTTGTAGTAGCCGGCGATCACCGTGGCCAGCACCAGCAGCCAGAAGTGCTGCGTCTGCGCCGCCCAGGCTGCGAGCAGCGCCGAGCCCAGCGCCACCAGCAGGCCGATCTGGAACGACCCGCGCCGCCCGAAGCGCGTCTGCGTGCGCGCCACCAGCGGCGCGGCGATGGCGCCGCCCACCACGTAGCCCATCACCGGCAGCGTCGCCATCCAGCCGAAGGGCGCGAGCTGCAGGCCCACGAGCCCGTTGATCGCGATGAAGGTGACGTTGTTGATCAGGAACAGGCCCTGGCACAGCGTGAGCAGCAGCAGGCGGCGGTTCATGCGCGGGCCCCCTGGGCGGCGGCCATGGGCGCGCCCTGCCGGTTGACGAGCACGATGCCGCCGGCCACCAGCGTCAGCGCCGCCAGCAGCGTGGCCGTGACCGGCTCGTGCAGCCAGAGCGCGCTCACCAGGAGCGTGCACACCGGCGTGAGAAAGACGAAGACCGACATGCGTGTGGCCGGGTAGCGCGTGAGCATCCACATCCACACGAGGTAGCTCACGAACGCGCCGATCAGGCCCTGCACCAGCAGCGAAGACCAGGCAAAGGCGCTGAACTGGATCTGCCAGCGCTCGCCCAGCAGCCATGAGATGGGCGGCAGCACCAGCGTGGTCAGGCTCATCTGCCACAGCAGCTGCTTCTCGGGGCGGACGTGCTGCAGGGCGGAAGCGCGCAGCACGCAGGTGGTCAGCCCCCACAAGAGCCCCGCGGCCAGCGCCAGCAGATCGCCGATCCAGGCGCGCGCGTGCGCCGCATCGTCCGTGCGCCAGCCATCGCCCAGGGCCAGCAGCACGCCGACGAAGGCGCACAGCAGGCCCAGCCACTGCGCCCGGTTCAGCCGCTCGCCGCGCACGAACCGCGGCAGCACCAGCGCCACCCAGAAGGGCGAGCAGTACAGGAAGATCGTGGCGCGCGACGCCGTGGTGTATTTGAAGGCCAGGAACAGGCCGATGAACTCCCCGGCGAAGAGCAGCCCCGCCAGCCCCCCGGCGCGCAGCGCGCCCGGGGCTTCCCGCGCCCCGGCAAGCGGGATGCCGCGCACGCGGCACCACAGCAGCAGCGCCGCCGTGCCCAGCGCGAAGCGCCAGAAGGCCTGGTAGATCGGCGCCACCTCCGCCACCGTCGCCTTGGACAGCGCCTGCTGAAAGCCCCAGTAGAGGCAGCAGCCCAGCAGCAGCGTGACGGCCAGCGTATCGAGGTGGTTCTTGCGGATGACGGGCATCGCGCGATTATCCGGACGCCATGAAAACGCGTGCGTCGCGCCGGTTACCCGTCGGTTACCCAAGATCGCGTCACAGTACACTTCACCGATTTGCTCGGAAATCGCCCCGCAGCCGCGTTCCATGGCCGTTGAAGCATCGGGCTCCGCCCGTACCAGTTTTGATCTCAAAAGCGCCCAGTTGCCCGTGGTGGCCGTGGTGCTCAAGAGCACCGACGGCGCGCGCATCGAGGCCGAGTTCCGGCGCCAGCTCGAAGACGACCAGTCGTTCTTCGACGATGACCTCGTCGTGATCGACCTCGCGGCGGTCAGGGACGAAGAGCAGCCCATCGACTTCCCCGCGCTCGTGGCGCTCCTCTCGGAGCACCGCACCCGCCCCGTGGCCGTGCGCGGCGGCAGCGCGGCGCAGATGCAGGCCGCGCTCGCCGCGGGCCTGGCCGCCGCGCCCGAGGCGCCACAGCGCCCGGCGCCCGCCCAGGCCGAGGTGGTGCGCGAGGTGGAAGTGGTGCGCGAAGTCCCCGCGGCCGCGGCGCCCACCCTGGTGATCGACAAGCCCGTGCGCTCGGGCCAGCGGATCTATGCGCGCGGCGACCTGGTGGTGCTGGCCGTGGTCAGCTTCGGCGCCGAGGTGATCGCCGATGGCAGCATCCACGTCTATGCGCCGCTGCGCGGGCGTGCCATGGCCGGCGCGCGCGGGGACGCCGGCGCGCGCATCTACACCACCTGCCTGCAGCCGCAGCTGGTCTCGATCGCCGGGATGTACCGCACCACCGACAATGAACTGCCCGAGAACGTGCGCGGCAAGGCCGCGCAGGTGCGCCTCGAAGGCGAGAAACTGATTTTTGAACCGCTGTAGGCACCCGCAGCGAGCCCACAACCCAAGGAAACCGCACACATGGCCAAGATCGTCGTCGTCACCTCCGGCAAGGGAGGCGTGGGCAAGACCACCACCAGCGCCGCCTTCGCCGCGGGCCTGGCCCTGGCCGGGCACAAGACCGCCGTCATCGACTTCGACGTCGGCCTGCGCAACCTCGACCTCATCATGGGCTGCGAGCGCCGCGTGGTGTATGACTTCATCAACGTCATCCAGGGCGAGGCCAACCTCAACCAGGCGCTGATCAAGGACAAGCAGTGCGACAACCTCTTCATCCTCGCCGCCAGCCAGACGCGCGACAAGGAGGCGCTCACGATCGAGGGCGTGGAGAAGGTGCTCAAGGACCTCGCCGAGATGGGCTTCGACTACATCGTCTGCGATTCGCCCGCCGGCATCGAAAGCGGCGCGCTGGCCGCGATGCACTTCGCCGACGAGGCGCTGCTCGTGACCAACCCCGAGGTCTCCAGCGTGCGCGACTCCGACCGCATCCTCGGCATGCTCTCGTCCAAGACCAAGCGCGCCATCGAGGGCGGCGAGCCGGTCAAGGAACACCTGCTGATCACGCGCTACAACCCCAACCGCGTGGAAGACGGCCAGATGCTGAGCCTGCAGGACATCCAGGACATCCTGCGCATCCAGCTCATCGGCGTGATCCCGGAATCGGAAACCGTGCTGCAGGCCTCCAACCAGGGCCTGCCCGCGATCCACATGGCGGGTTCGGACGTCTCCGAAGCCTACAAGGACGTGGTCGCGCGCTTCCTGGGCGAAGACAAGCCGCTGCGCTTCATCGACGCGGCCAAACCGGGCTTTTTCAAGCGTATCTTCGGCGGGAGGTGAGCTGCCATGTCCCTGCTTTCATTCTTCCTGGGCGAGAAGAAAAAATCCGCCACCGTGGCCAAGGAGCGGCTGCAGATCATCCTGGCGCACGAGAGAAGCGGACGCAACCCCGGCCAGCCCGACTACCTGCCCGCCTTGCAGAACGAGCTGGTGGCGGTGATCTCCAAGTACGTGCACATCAACCCCGAGGACCTCAAGGTGCACTTCGAGCGCCAGGACGAGCTGGAAGTGCTGCAGGTCAAGATCGAACTGCCCGAGGCGGCGCGGGGCTGAGGCCCCCTTTTCTCTCGCGCCCCGCCGCGCGCCCCAACGAAAAAAGGCACACGGCGTACCGTGTGCCCTTTGCGTCTGGCGGCCGGCGGCCGGCTGTAGCCAGCCGACCTGGCGCCCTGATCAGGACAATTCACCGCTGGCCGGGCGATAGCCGTGAGCCATCGCCTCACGCGTGACCTCGCGCACCTGCGCGCGGCTCAGATCGCTCGCCACACCTGCTTGCGCCGCCGGCACATTGCCCGCGAGCGGTGCCTGCGCCACTGCCTGCGCCTTCACGTCGGCGCGCTGCAGCTGGCTGGCCGTGCTCATGACGGCATGCGGCTCAAAGAAGGGCGCTTCGCCCGCGGCGGGCTGCAGATCGGCGGCGAAGGCCGTGCCCGAAACGAGCAGCGCGGCGGCGACGGAAGCGAGGGCGAAATTCTTGCGGATCATGATTTTTTCCTTCAAACGTGACTAACCAAACAAACCCATTCGGTTCATGGGTGGCCTTCACCGGAGGAACACGGTGGCGTCCTTCGATGGCCCGAAGTTTGAGGCTTACGACGAGTTAAAAAAAGACCATTTTGAGAATTTGATTGTTTCGATTTTAGAAAAAATACGCATCATGCAACCCCCGCAGCCGACCCACGGAACGGGGGATGTGGCAGGGCCGACATCCCCCGTTGCTCTGCAGCCATGCGCCGCCGTGGCCGATAGGCGGCCGATGGCCTCGCGGCGCCTTGACCGGCCATCGCGCCACGGCTTCGGGCGCGGCGCTGGCAGGCCCTCCTGCCTTGGCGCACAATCGCGCCCCTGCCCAGGAAAACCCGACGGTGACGACGCTCATGATCCGAATCAACTCCAACTACCAGAAACTGCAGGCCAACTACCTGTTCGCCGACATCGCCCGCCGCGTGCGGGCCTTCCAGACCGAACATCCCGAGCGCGAGATCATCCGCCTGGGCATAGGCGACGTGACGCGGGCCCTGCCGCCCGCGTGCATCGCGGCGCTGCACAAGGCCTCGGACGAGCTGGCCCACGAGGCTTCGTTTCGCGGCTACGGCCCGGAGCAGGGCTATGACTTCCTGCGCGAGGCGATTGCCGAGCACGACTTCCGCGCGCGCGGCGCCGATATCTCGGCGGATGAAATCTTCGTCAGCGACGGGGCCAAGTGCGACACCGGCAACATCCAGGAGCTGTTCGCGCAGGACGTGCGCGTGGCGATTCCCGATCCGGTCTATCCGGTGTATGTGGACACCAACGTCATGGCCGGGCGCACCGGCGCGCCGCAGGATGGGCGCTATCCGGGCCTGACCTACCTGGAGTGCACGGCGGCCAACGGCTACGTGCCCGCGCTGCCGGCGCAGGACGTGGACCTGATCTACCTGTGCTTCCCGAACAACCCGACGGGCGCGACGATCACGCGCGAGCAGCTCGAAGGCTGGGTGCGGTACGCGCGCGAGCACAAGGCGCTGATCCTCTTCGACGCCGCCTACGAGGCCTTCATCCGCGACGAGCGCCTGCCGCATTCGATCTACGAGATCCCCGGCGCCAAGGAAGTGGCGATCGAGTTCCGCAGCTTCTCCAAGACCGCGGGCTTCACCGGCGTGCGCTGCGCCTACACCGTCGTGCCCGAGCAGTGCATGGCCTACGACGAGGCGGGCCGGGCGGTGTCGGTGCGCGACCTCTGGAGCCGCCGGCACACCACCAAGTTCAATGGCGTCTCCTACCCCGTGCAGCGCGCGGCCGAGGCGGTCTTCAACGCCGAGGGCAAGCCGCAGGTGCGCGAGCTGATCGATTTCTACCTGAACAACGCCGCCTACATCCGCCAGGCGCTGCAGGGCATGGGCCTGGCCTGCACCGGCGGCGACAATTCGCCCTACATCTGGGTCGATACCGGGCGCGATTCCTGGGAATTCTTCGACCTGCTGCTGCATGAGGCCGGCGTGGTCTGCACGCCGGGCGTGGGCTTCGGGCGCTGCGGCCAGAACCACATCCGCATCAGCGCGTTCAACAGCTTCGAGAATGTGCGCACCGCGATGCAGCGCGTGGCCGATGCGCTCAAGTAAACATCCCTTCCTGTTCTTGCAAGGTACCCACCATGCCCATGTCCGCTGAATTCCGCCAGCGGCTGCTCCCGGCGCTGCCGGAGATCGCCGCGTGTTTCGGAACGCCCTTTCACGTGTACGACGAAGCCGGCATCCGCGACACCGGCGCCCGGCTCAAGAGCGCCTTCGCCGGCGTGCCGCGCTTTCGCGAGTACTACGCCGTCAAGGCCCTGCCCAATCCGCGCATCCTCATTCTGATGCGCGAGATGGGCTTCGGCTTCGACTGCAGCTCGGTGGCGGAGCTGGAGCTGGCCCGCGCCGCCGGCGCGCACGGCGAGGACATCATGTTCACGTCCAACAACACCTCGGCCGAGGAGTTCGCGTCGGCCGCGGCCGACGGCGGCTGCATCCTGAACCTGGACGACATCAGCCTCGTGCCCAAGGTGCCGCGGATGCCCGAGCTGGTGTGCTTTCGCTACAACCCGGGCCCGGCGCGCAGCGGCAACGAGATCATCGGCAACCCGGTGGAGGCCAAGTACGGCGTGGCGCACCACCAGCTGCTCGATGCCTTCCGCGGCGCGCGCGCACGCGGGGCGCGGCGCTTCGGCCTGCACACCATGCTCGCCTCCAACGAGCGCGACTGCCGCTACGTGGTCGAGACCGTGCGCATGCTGCTGGAGGTGATCGCCTGGGCGGGCAAGGAGCTGTCGATCCGCTTCGAGTTCATCAACATGGGCGGCGGGCTGGGCATTCCCTACCGGCCCGAGGACGCGCCTTTCGACGTCGCCACGCTGGGCCGGGAGACCGCCGCGCTGCTGGAGGCGTTCCGCCAGGCCGAGGGCTACGCGCCGGCGGTGTTCATGGAAAGCGGGCGCTACATCACCGGGCCGCACGGCGTGCTCGTCACCCGTGCCATCAACCACAAGGACACCTATCGCCGCTTCATCGGCGTGGATGCGTCGATGTCGGCGCTGATGCGCCCCGGCATGTACGGCGCCTACCACCACATCGAGGTGCTGGGCAAGCCCGCCTCCGCCGGCGACCAGAGCGTGGACGTCGTCGGCTCGCTGTGCGAGAACAACGACAAGTTCGCCATCCAGCGCCCGCTTCCTCCGGTGGAGGACGGCGACCTGCTCCTGATCCAGGACACCGGCGCGCACGGCCATGCGATGGGCTTCAACTACAACGGCCGCCTGCGCCCGCAGGAGCTGCTGCTGTGCGCCAGCGGGCAGGTCGAGCGCATCCGCCGCGCCGAGACGCTGCAGGACCACTTCGCCACGCTGCAGTTCGAGCCCAAGGTCTGGCGCGGCGGCGCGCGCGCCTAGGAGGGCCGGTCATGATGGATCGCCAGCGCGAGATCGCCGCCGCCCTGAAGGTCGTGCCGCCGTTCGCCGACGAGGCGGCGCTGGCGGCCGAGTGCGGGCGGCGCATCGCCTTCATCCGCGAGACGCTGCGCGCGAGCGGCCTGCATACGCTGGTGCTGGGCATCAGCGGCGGCATCGATTCCACGCTCGCCGGGCGGCTGGCGCAGCTGGCCGTGCAGGAGCTGCGCGCCGGCACCGGCGATGGCGCCTACCGCTTCATCGCCGTGCGCCTGCCCTATGCCGCGCAGTTCGACGAGGCGGATGCGCGCGCGGCGCTCGCATTCATCCGCGCCGACGAAGAGGCGACGGTGCCCATCGAGCCCGGCGTGACCGCGCTCGCCGAGCCGATCGCGGCCCTGCGCGCCCTGCCCGCCGCGCGCCATGACTTCGTGCTGGGCAACATCAAGGCGCGCTGCCGCATGGTGGTGCAGTACGCGATCGCCAACGCGCACCAGGGCCTGGTGATCGGCACCGACCACGCCGCCGAGGCCGTCATGGGCTTCTTCACCAAGTTCGGCGACGGCGCCTGCGACCTGGCGCCGCTCACGGGGCTGGTCAAGGGGCAGGTCCGCGCCATCGCCCGCCACCTGGGCGCCCCGGCGCACCTGGTGGACAAGACGCCGACGGCCGACCTCGAAAACCTTTCGCCGGGCAAGCCCGACGAGGTGGCGTACGGCGTGAGCTACGCGCAGATCGACGACTTCCTGCAGGGCCGGCCCGTGAGCCCGGAAGCGGCGGCGCGCATCGTCGCGGTGTACGACGCGAGCCGCCACAAACGCAGCCTGCCGCTGGTGCCCTGACCACCCTGCCCAGGCCGGGGCACCGCGCATCTCCTCCATGCAACGACCGGGCTGGCTCCCCGACCCCTTCGTCCTGACGCTGGCCGCGCTCATCGTGCTCGCCAGCGTGCTGCCGGTGCGGGGCGAGGCGGCGCGCTGGGCCGCGGGGCTGACCAACGCGGCGATCGCGCTGCTGTTCTTCCTGCATGGCGCCAAGCTGTCGTTCGCCGCGGTGGCGCGGGGGCTGGCGCACTGGCGGCTGCAGGGCTTCGTGCTGGCGGTCACCTTCATCGGGTTCCCGCTGCTGGGCTGGGCGGCGCAGCCGCTGCTCAGGGCGCTGCTGGGGGAGGAGCTGGCGCGCGGCGTGCTCTATTTCTGCGTGCTGCCGTCCACCGTGCAGTCGGCCATCGCGCTCACCTCGATGGCGCGCGGCAACGTCTCGGCGGCGGTCTGCGCCGCGGCTGTCTCCAGCCTGTTGGGGGTTTTCGTCACGCCGGCGCTGGTCCTGGTGCTGCTCGGCTCGGCCGTCCAGGGCATCGATTTCGGGCAGGCGCTGGCGCGGGTGACGGTGCAGCTGCTGCTGCCCTTCATGGCCGGGCAGGTGGCGCGCCGCTGGATCCTGGCCTGGGTGGAGCGCCATCGGGGCGTGCTCAGGCATGTCGACCAGTCGTCCATCTACCTCGTGATCTACACCGCGTTCAGCAAGGCGGTGGTCGATGGCCTGTGGCATCAGCTGCCGGCGCACCGCCTGGCGCTGCTGGTGGTGTGCTGCGCCGCGGTGCTGGCGCTGGCCCTGCTGGGCTGCCATTGGGCCACGGGGCGGCTGGGTTTCGCCACGCCGGACCGCATCACCGCGCTCTTCGGCGGTTCGCAGAAAAGCCTGGCGACGGGTGTGCCTATTGCGCAGGTGCTGTTCGCCGGTGGCACCATGGGGGCCCTGCTGCTTCCGCTGATGGTCTACCACCAGGTGCAGCTGATGACCTGCGCGGCGCTCGCCCGGCGTTTCCAGGCGCGTCCGGCAGAACCCGCGGCCTGAGAAGGAGATGCGCGATGAGCTGGCACACCCACGACGTTTTCAACCAGGTCTCGGAGCTGCGCGACTACGACCTGCTCGCCACCGACCCGGCGCTCGGCGAGGCGATCCGGCGCGACGGCGCCGAATGGGCCGTGCCGCAGCTCTCCGGCTATGCCAGGCTGCTCGGCCAGTCCGACACCTACGAGCTGGCGGCCATGGCCAACCGCCACACGCCCGAGCTGCACGCCTTCGACACGCGCGGGCGGCGCATCGACCAGGTGGAGTTTCACCCGAGCTGGCACCAGCTCATGGCGATGTACCGGGGCGAGGGCCTGATCTCGCTCACTTTCAAGGAGCGCCGCGCCGGCCGCTGGACGGCGTGGGTGGCCGGTTTCTATCTGCATGGCCAGGTGGAGCAGGGCACGCTCTGCCCGGCGACGATGACGCAGGCCTGCATCCCGCTGCTGCGCCGCGAGGACGCGCTCTGGGCGCTGCTCGGCGGCAAGCTCTACAGCGACGCCTACGACCCGCGCGACCTGCCCGCGGCGCGCAAGGACAGCGTCTGGGTCGGCATGGGCATGACGGAAAAGCAGGGTGGCTCGGACGTGCGCGCCAACACCACCGTGGCCACGCCCGTGGGCGCGGGCGGGCGCGGGCAGGAATACCTGCTGCGCGGGCACAAGTGGTTCTTCTCGGCGCCGATGTGCGATGCGCACCTGGTGGTGGCGCGCGTGGGCGAGGGCGGGCCGTTCGCCTGCTTCTACGTGCCGCGCTGGCGCCCGGACGGCACGAAGAACGCGGTGCACATCCAGCGCCTGAAGGACAAGGTGGGCAACCGCAGCAATTCCAGCAGCGAGGTGGAGTTCCAGGACGCCTGGGGCGTCTTGATGGGCGAGGAGGGCAAGGGCATACGCACCATCATCGAGATGGCCACGTTCACGCGCCTGAACTGCGTCGTCGGCAGCGCCGCCATCTTCCGCCAGGCCCTGGTGCAGGCGATCGCCTATGCGCGCGAGCGCCACGCCTTCGGCAAGGCGCTGGCCGAGCAGCCCCTGATGCGCGCGGTGCTGGCCGACATGGCGCTGGAGAGCGAGGCGGCGCTGGTGCTCCTGATGCGCCTGGCACGCGCCTACGAGCGCGACGACACGCCCGCCGAGCGCGCCTGGAAACGCATGATGACGCCGGCCGCCAAGTTCTGGGTCTGCAAGCGCGGCGTGGAGCTGACCGGCGAGACCATGGAGGTGCTGGGCGGCAACGGCTACGTCATGGACGGCATCGTCGGGCGGCTGTTCCTGGAGGCGCCGGTCAATTCGATCTGGGAGGGCTCGGGCAACGTCATGTGCCTGGACGTGCTGCGCGCGCTCGCGCGCGAGCCGGAGGGCGCGCAGTCGCTGCTGGCGGAGCTGGCGCCCATCGCGCAGGGCGAGCCGCACCTGAAGGCGCTGATGCACTCGCTCACCGCGATGGTGGCCACCCCGCCCGCCGAGCTGGAGGCGCTGGGCCGCGTCTTCGTGCAGCAGCTCGTGCTGTTCGCGCAGGGCTGCCTGCTGCGCCAGCACGCGCCGGGCTTCGTGGCCGATGCCTTCATCGCCACGCGGCTGGGGCCTGCGGGCCTGGGCGCCCGCGTGGCCGGGGCGGTGGACGTGCGCGGGCTGGACGTGCGGGCGATCCTCGACCGGGCGCTGCCGCAGTAGCTCATACGGATTCGCATTCAATCGTCTCACTTTGTTGGTTCGCCTCGCCGTGCTACAGCACTGCCTTCGGCTCCCGCCGCGTTATCCGATCGAATGCGAACCCGTATCAGCCCGGGCTCACGAAGTGGCCCGACTTGCCGCCGTGCTTCTCCAGCAGGCGCACGTCCTCGATCACCATGGCGCGGTCGGCCGCCTTGCACATGTCGTAGACCGTGAGCAGCGCCACCTGCACCGCGGTCAGCGCCTCCATCTCCACGCCGGTCGGGCCCACGGTTTCGGCACGCGCGGTGCAGCGCACGGCGCTCTCGCCTTCCAGCAGCTCGAAGTCCAGCGCCACGCGCGTGAGCGCGATCGGGTGGCACAGCGGGATGAGCTCGCTCGTCTTCTTGCTGGCCATGATGCCGGCGATGCGCGCCACGCCCAGCACGTCGCCCTTCTTCGCGCTGCCCGAGGCGATCAGCTCGAAGGTGGCGGCCTGCATGCGGATGCGGCCGGTGGCCAGCGCCACCCGGTGCGTGGCGGCCTTGGCGCCGACGTCCACCATGTGGGCCTGGCCCTGGGCGTCGAAGTGGGTGAGCGGGGAATCGGGCATGGCGGGCGGGGCGGGGAAACCTTCACACGGAGCGGGCATCATACGGCCCTGCGTCGTCGCAGGCCCCAAGGCGTGATGTGAGAAATTTTGGAGAAAAAACGGCTTTTGCCCAATACTGGCAAGCGCTAACAGCTATCTTTATTGTGGCATTCATGGCCTGCTCGCCCCTGGCGCTGCGGGCGCAGGGCCTGCCGTCGCTGGGCGATGGGGACGAACTCTCGCTCGCGAGCGAGCGCCAGCTGGGCGAGCGCATCGTCGCCGAGCTCTACCGCGACCCGAGCTACGTCCAGGACCCGGTGCTGCAGGAGTACGCCCAGGGCGTGCTCGACCGGCTGGTGCAGGCCTCGCTCGCGCGCGGCGAGATGACGCCGGAGATGCACGAGCGCTTCGCCTGGAAGATCCTGTTGATCCGCGACCGCAGCGTCAACGCGTTCGCCCTGCCGGGGGGCTTCTTCGGCCTGCACCTGGGCCTGCTGGCGGTGGTGGACACGCCCGCCCAGCTCGCGTCCGTGCTGGCGCACGAACTCTCGCACGTCACGCAGCGGCACATCTCGCGCCTGATCGCGCAGGACAAGCGCGCCACGCCGCTGATGATCGGCGCGATGATCCTGGGCGCCATCGTCGCCGGGCGCAGCCCCGATGCCGGGCAGGCGCTGATGGTCGGCGGACAGGCGCTGGCCGTGCAGAACCAGCTCAACTTCTCGCGCGACATGGAGCGCGAGGCCGACCGCGTGGGCTTTTCCCTGATGCAGCCCGCGGGCTTCGCGCCCCAGGGCTTCGTGCAGATGTTCGACAAGCTGCAGGCCGCCAACCGCCTGAACGACAACGGCAGCTGGCCCTGGCTGCGCAGCCACCCGCTCACGAGTCAGCGCATCGCCGACATGCACAGCCGCCTGCCCAAGGACCTGCCGCCCGCCCCGCCCGCGCCGCTGACGCACGCCATCATGGTGGCGCGCGCCCGGGTGCTGGAGCGCCCCGGCATCGAGCTGTGGCGCCAGTGGATCGCCGATGCGCAGGACGCGGGCGGCCGCGCCCTGCCCGAGCGCGTCCTGGCGCGCGCGCAAGGCGCGCTGGCCGCGCTGCAGCTCAAGGACTTCCAGGTGGCGCGCACCCTCCTCGCCGCGCTGCAGGCCGACGTGCGCGGCCACGCCTCGGCCGAGCGGCAGGCGCGCCTGATGGACGCCGAACTCGCGCTGGCCGAGGGCCATGCCCCCGCCGCGCTCAAGGCGCTGGGGCCGGCCGCCGAGAAAGAGCCGCGCCCCGAGCTGCTGCTGCGCACGCAGGCGCTGCTGGCCACGGGCGCCGCCGCGTCCATCGCGGGGGCCTTGCAGACCTGGGTGACGCTGCATCCGCACGACGGCGAGGCCTGGCAGGCGCTGGCGCAGGTCTGGCGCGAGGACGGGCAGATGCTGCGCTCGATCCGCGCCGAGGCCGAGGTGCAGGTGGCGCACTACGACTACGCCGGCGCGGTGGACCGCTTGCGCGCCGGGCAGGATCTGGCGCGCAAGAGCGCCGGCGCGCAGGACTACATCGAGGCCTCGATCATCGACACGCGCCTGCGCGCCGTGAAATCGCTGCTAGATGAGCAGACGCGCGAGCGCCGCCTCGATCAGTAGCCCCAGCAGCGAATACAGGAGCGAGCCGATCAGCGCGGCGCCGAAGCCGTGCACCTGAAAGCCGCTGCCCAGCAGCCCCGACGCGGCCCAGAACATCAGCGCGTTGATCACGAACAGGAACAGCCCGATCGTGACGATGGTGACCGGCAGGGTCAGGATGACCAGCACCGGGCGCAGGAGGGTGTTGAGCAGCCCGATCACGAAGGCCGCGCCGAGTGCCGCGCCGAAGCTGTGCACTTCGACGCCGCTGTAGAGGTAGGCCACGCACAGCAGCGCCACCGCGTGCAGGGCCCATTTGAAGAGGATGCGCATCACGCCAGCATACCAGCGCTCACGAAGGCTGCGCCCCGGCCTGCCTGGCGCGGGCTGCCAGCCATTGGCCGATCGCCAGCACCAGCAGCGCGCCCGCCGCGTGGGCGCCGTAGTACAGCGCCCCCGGCATGTCGGCAAGGCCGTCGGCGCCCAGCGTGCCGAGCTTGGGCGCCCAGAGCCACCGGCCGGGGTCGGTGAACACCGGATCGGACACCAGCATGCCGCCGGCGATCCAGCCCAGCAGCATGCCGCCGAGCACGATCACGACCGGGAAGCGCTCCATGATCTTCATCACCAGCTGCGATCCGCCCACGATGATGGGCACGGAAATCAGGAGGCCCAGCACCACCAGCACCAGCTCGTGCGCGTTGCCGGCGTTCTTGGCCGCGGCGGCGATGGCGATCACGTTGTCCAGGCTCATCACCACGTCGGCCACGACGATGGTCTTGATCGCGGCCAGCAGCCTGTCGCTGCTCTGGACGTTCTCGTGCCCGTCCTGCGGCGGCGCGATCAGCTTCACGCCGATCCAGATCAGCAGCACGCCCCCCACGAGCTTGAGGAAGGGCAGCGTGAGCAGCGACATCGCGAAGATGATCAGCACCACGCGCAGCCCGATGGCCGCCGCCGTGCCCCAGACGATGCCCTTGACGCGCTGCGCCGGCGGCAGCTTGTGGCAGGCGAGCGCGATCACGACCGCGTTGTCGCCGCCGAGCAGGATGTCGATGACGATGAGCTGGCCCAGCGCGATCCAGAAGGGCGCGTGCAGGAAGAATTCCAAATCCATGGTGGCAGTCCTGAAAAACCGGCGGCCGCCCACGGGAAGCGGCGCCGGTGGTCATGGGCAAGCGGCTCGGCTGGCGATGTGTCTGCGATGGGGGCAGGCAGGAGCACCTTGAGCCGCGCACGGAAAACCCGGGGCTCAAAGGTCTTGCTCGGCGCCGGCCCACGCCGTGCCTGACAGGCCGGAAGCGCGCGAGCGCTTCGTGATGACGACCGTGTCAACCGCCGATGCCTGCGCGGTGCGCGGCATCGGCGGGGAGCTACTCCCCCTTGAAGAAACCGGATTAGACCACAACCCGCCTATGATGGAACGGCTCCACCCACGCCCGCCATGCAGCGACTCACGCAAGCCCCCAACATCGCGATCGCCACCGTCTGGCGCGATCTGCTGTGCGAGGCGGGTTTCGCGGCGACGGTGCAGCGCCAGTACCTCAGCTCGGCCGCGGGCCAGCTGCCACCCAGCGAGTGCCTGCCCGAGATCTGGCTGGAACACGACGAGCACCTGGCGCAGGCGCGCGCGCTGCTCGATGCATTGCAGCGCCTGCCGCAGCGGCGCTGGCGCTGCCCGGCGTGCGGCGAGACGATCGAAGGGGGGTTCGAGCAGTGCTGGAACTGCGGCGCGCTGATGCCGCGCTGAAGGATCACTGCCAGCGCAGCGGCTCCAGCGTCACGCTGGCGCGCTCGCTGATGAGCGTGAGCACGCCCTCCTGCACCGTGGCCTGCAGCTGCATGCTGCGCTCGGCCAGGCCCGCCAGCGCGCGGCTGGCCTCGGCCGGCAGGCGCCAGACCTGGAGCCTGTCCAGGCGCGCGAGCCTGGCCTCCATGGCGCGCCACCACACCTCGGCCGCGGACTGGAAGGCGTAGACGAGGACGGCGTCGGCGCGGCTGCAGGCCTTGGCCAGCGGCTTGTCCTCGGGCTGCCCGACCTCGATCCACAGGCGCTTGCGGCCGGTGTAGTCGGTCAGCGAGACGTCCGGGTCGTCCGGGTCGGACAGGCCCGCGCCGAAGGCGAGCACGCCGTCGCCCTGGCAGACGGACTGCAGCGCGTGGGCCTGCAGCGCCAGCGCGGCCAGGCGCACCATCATGCGCTCGTCGGTCTCGCTCGGGTGGCGCGCCAGGGTCAGCGCGTGGTCGGCGTAGTAGCCGTGGTCGATGTCGGCGATGGCGAGGTTCGCCTTGAAGATGGTGGATTTGAGGGCCACGAGAAAGTGGCCTCAGACGCGCCGCGCCAGCTCGGCGGCCTTGCCGATGTAGCCCGCGGGGGTCAGGGCCAGCAGCCGGTCCTTGTCGGCCTGCGGGATGTCCAGCCCCTGGATCAGCGCGTGCAGCGCCTGCGCCGTCACCGTCTTGCCGCGCGTCACTTCCTTGAGCTTTTCGTAGGCGCCGGCCACGCCATGGCGGCGCATCACGGTCTGGATGGGCTCGGCGAGCACTTCCCAGCTCGCCTCCAGGTCCTGTGCCAGGGCCTGCTCGTTCAGCTCCAGCTTGGCCAGGCCGGCCGAGAGCGAGCCGTAGGCCAGCACCGCGTAGCCCAGCGCCACGCCGATGTTGCGCAGCACCGTGGAGTCGGTCAGGTCGCGCTGCCAGCGGCTGACCGGCAGCTTCTCGGCCAGGTGGCGCAAGAGCGCGTTGGCCAGGCCCAGGTTGCCCTCGGCGTTCTCGAAGTCGATCGGGTTGACCTTGTGCGGCATGGTGGACGAGCCGATCTCGCCCGCCTTGAGCCTCTGCTTGAAATAGCCCAGGCTCACATAGCCCCAGACGTCGCGCGCGAAGTCGATCAGGATGGTGTTGGCGCGCGCGACCGCGTCGAACAGCTCGGCCATGTAGTCGTGCGGCTCGATCTGGATCGAATACGGCTGGAAGGCCAGGCCCAGGCCCTGCGGCGCGGGCGTCTCGACCACCCGGCGCGCGAACGCCTCCCAGTCGAAATCCGGCCAGGCGGCCAGGTGGGCGTTGTAGTTGCCCACCGCGCCGTTCATCTTGCCGAGGATCTGTACCGCCGCGATGCGCTCGGCGGCCGCCGAAAGGCGCACCAGCACGTTGGCGATTTCCTTGCCCACCGTGGTGGGGCTGGCGGTCTGGCCGTGTGTGCGGCTGAGCATGGGCACCTCGGCGTAGCGGTGCGCCATGGCGCGCAGCGTCTCGGTGAGGGCGGCGAGCTGCGGCAGCAGCACCGCCTCGCGCGCGGCCTGGATCTGCAGCGCGTGGCTGGTGTTGTTGATGTCCTCGCTGGTGCAGGCGAAGTGCACGAACTCGGCCGCCTGCTCCAGCGCCGGCCGGCCCTTGAACCGGGCCTTGATCCAGTATTCGACGGCCTTGACGTCGTGGTTGGTGGTTTTCTCGAACTGCTTGATCGCCGCGCAGTCTTCTTCGCTGAAATTGGCCACCAGGCCCTGCAGATAAGCGCGATCAGCTTCTGAAACAGGAGCAAATTCGGCCAGCCCCGCATCCGACAGGGCGATGAACCAGGCCACCTCCACCTGCACGCGCCGGTGCATGTAGCCCATTTCGCTCATCAGCGGGCGCAGGGGGCCCAGCTTGGCGGCGTAGCGCCCGTCGAGGGGGGAAAGTGCGGTCAGGGGCGAGAGTTCCATGGGCGGCGATTGTAGAAGGGGCGACCTTCCCTAAAATGCCCCCTTCTCCCCAACAGCCGCGGCCGCACCCGTGCAGCGGCCACCGCCTTTCATGAAGCTCATCGGAACCCTGACCAGTCCTTATGTGCGCAAGGTGCGCGTGGTGCTGGCCGAGAAGAAGCTGGATTATCAGTTCGAGCTGGACAACGTCTGGTCCGAGCAGACGGCGATCGGCCACTCCAATCCGCTGAGCAAGGTGCCCTGCCTGGTGCTCGACGGGGGCGATGCGGTCTTCGATTCGCGCGTCATCGTGGAGTACCTGGACACGCTCTCGCCGGTCGGGCGCCTGATCCCGCCCTCGGGGCGCGAGCGCGCGGAAGTCAAGACCTGGGAGGCGCTGGCCGACGGCCTGCTGGACGCCGGCGTGCTGGCCTGGCTGGAGGCGAACTGGCCGGGGCGCCAGGACGGCGAGCGCAGCCGGGCCTGGATCGACCGGCAACTGGGCAAGGTGCGCGCCGGCCTGCGCGCCATCGACCAGGGCCTGGGCGACAAGCCGTTTTGCACCGGCGTGTACCTGAGCCTGGCCGACGTGGCGGTCGGTTGCGCGCTCGGCTGGCTGGCGTTTCGCTTTCCCGAGCTCGATTGGCGCGGCGAGCACGCGAACCTGGCCCGCCTGTTCGACAAGCTGGCGCAGCGCCAGAGCTTCATCGACACCCAGCCGCGGCTGCAGTAGCGCGGATCGCTGCTCAAAGCACAAGGCCCGCCTCCCAGCTTGGGGGGCGGGCCTTGTGCCTTTGTAAAAAAGCCGCGAAGCGTCCTGAAACGAAAGAAGAGAGGGAGGGAGGAGAGGCCGCCTCAGGACGTCAACCGGACAAGCCGGAAGGCTTCACAGCTATAAATCGTTTACCACCTATTACATTATGCTACAGCAAGAATGGCTTGCTGCGGTTTGCACGGTTTAAGAGCGTTCAAAAAAAAGAAAGTTCCACGGGTTTCGTGCAAATTTTTTCGTGTTCAGGGCAGTTTCAGGAGCCGCTGCAGTGACATTTGCAGGCGCACCTCGTGGGGCGCGAGCGAGGCGGTGATCTTGTGCGTGGCCAGCGCCGTGTCGCGCGGGATCGGTTCGCCCGTGGGCATGCCCGAGCGGCCGATGACGACGGCCACCCGGGGCGTTGTTGCGCTGGCGCCACGGCGCAGCACCACGGCCACCTCGTCGCTGGCCAGGCGCACGAAGGCCCCCGGCGGGTAGACGCCCAGGGTGCGCAGCAGGGCCGCGCCGGCCTCGTCCACCTCGCGCTGGTCGTTGTAGTAGCTGGCCTGCACCGCGGCGGTGACGGGCATGGCGCGGCGCGTGGCGCGCGGCGCGATGCGGGCGCCGAAGACGTCGCCGCGCTGGATCAGGCGGGCCATCTGCTGCGCCGGGTCCTGCCCGCCCAGCGGGCCGCTGGCGAGCTGGTGGTGCTGGCGCACCGCCTGCAGCCAGACCGGGTCCTGCACGCCGCATTGGCGCAGCAGCGCTTCCGATTGCTGGGCATGCTCGTGGATGGCCTGCAGCTGCTCGCCGGTCAGCGCCTCGGTCTGCCGCGCCAGCGTGTCCTGCAGCTCGGCCATGGCGATGTTCATCGTCAGCGCGGCGTGGCCGAGCTGGCGCACCTGGGCCTGCGGCCACTGCAGGGTCTGGCGCGCGGTGAGCATGCCGGCGCAGGCCACGAGCATCGCGTGCGTGGCGCTGTACTGGTGCGCCTGCTGGCCCGAGAGGTAGATCAGGGCCAGCAGCGTGGCGTCGGGGTTGTCGTGGCAGAGCTGGTCGAGCTCCTCGGCGAGGCGGGCCAGGGCTTGCAGGAACCCGGCCTGCGCCGGCGTGTAGAGCAGCTGCGTGGCGCGCTGCTGCAGCTCGCGCCAGTCGGGCGGGCCGCCGCCGCGGGCGGCCTGCGCGGCGCGCCCCGAGAGCGAGAGCTTCAGCGCCGCGATCTGCCCCAGCGGCGTGTCCCTGCGCAGCATCTGCTGCAGCTGGTTCATGAAGTTGCGGTGGCTGGCCGAGGCTTCGTCGATGTCCACGCAGATGTCGATCCCCCGCCCCTTGTAGGCGCCCAGCTCCTCGCGCGAGGCGATGGTGTAGCCGCGCGGCGCCAACAGCGTCCCCTTGGCCGAGCGCAGCGCGAAGGGCAGCGGCTGGCCTATGGGCAGCGAATCGATATCGATCGGTACAAGATTCATGTCTGCGCACCCGCCGGGGGATTATCCCCGCCCGGGTGCGCCGGCGCACCGCCGTGGCGCCTGGTGAGGCGCCCGAGGGCCTGCGCGAAATCGTCGACGTAGGTGAACACCGCCGGCACCACCAGCAGGCTCAGGACCGTGGAGGTCAGCAGCCCGCCGATCACCGCCGTGGCCATGGGCGAGCGAAAGCTCATGTCGGCGCTGCCCAGGCCGAGCGCGATCGGCATCATGCCCGCGCCCATGGCCAGCGTGGTCATGATGATGGGGCGGGCGCGCTTGTGGCAGGCGTCCAGCAGCGCCTGGAGCCGCCCCATGCCGAGCTCGCGCCGCGCGGTGATCGCGTACTCCACGAGCAGGATGGAGTTCTTGGTGGCGATGCCCATGAGCATCACCAGGCCGATCAGCGAGGGCATGGAGAAGCTCTGGTGCGCCAGCATCAGCGCCACGAACGCGCCGCCGAGCGAGAGCGGCAGCGCCACCAGGATGGTGAAGGGCTGCAGCAGGTCCTTGAACAGCATCACGAGCACGATGTAGATGCACACCACGCCGGTGAGCATGGCGATGCCGAAGCTGTCGAACAGCTCGGCCATCATTTCCGCGTCGCCCACGTTCACCAGGTGCACGCTGGAGGGCATCTGCCGCACGGCGGGCAGGTCCCGCACGGCCTGCGTCACCTCGCCCAGGCCGCGGCTGCCCAGCTCGATCTCGAAGCGCACGTTGCGCGAGCGGTCGTAGCGCCGGATCACGGCCGGGCCGCCGGCGAGCGAGAGCGTGGCAACCTCGCCCAGGCGCACCGGCCCCTTCTGGCCCGGAACGGCCAGGCGCTCCAGCACGCCGAGGTCCGCGCGCGCCGCGTCGTCGAGCCGCACCAGGATCGGGATCTGGCGCTGCGCGACGTTGAGCTTGGCCAGGTTCTGCTCGTAGTCGCCGACGGTGGCCACGCGCAGCGTCTCGGCGATCGCGGCACTGGTCACGCCGAGGTCGGCGGCGCGCGCGAAGTCGGGGCGCACGTAGATCTCGGGGCGCACGAGGCTGGCGGTGGACGTGACGCCGCCGATGCCGGGGATGGTGCGGATGCCGCGCTCCACGTCGCGCGCCACCCGGTCGAGCGTGGCCGGGTCGTCGCTGCTGAGCGTGAGCATGTACTTGTCGTTGGAGCCGCCCAGGCCCACGCGCACGCGCGCGCCGGGCAGGTCGCGCATGGCCTCGCGCAGGCGCTTTTCCATCTCCTGCTTGGGCGGGCGCTGCTCGCGCGGCGTCATGCGCAGCGTGAGCGTGGCCTTGCGCGGATCGGCCGCGCCGCTGCCGGTGACGGGGTCCGAGCCGGCGCTGCCGCCGCCGATGGTGCTGTAGATGGTCTGGATGTGGCCCACGCTCATGGCGCGTCGGGTGGCTTCCAGCACCAGCGCCTCGGTTTCCGGCAGCAGCGTGCCCGGCGGCAGCTCCAGGTTCACCTGCGTCTGCGCGTTGTTGTCGGCCGGCATGAAGCCCGAGGGCAGCAGCGGGATGAGCGCCAGCGACCCCGCGAAGAACAGCAGCGCCAGCACCAGCGTGGTGAAGCGGTGGTGCAGGCACCAGCCCACGGCGCGCATGTACAGGCGCAGCCAGCCGGGCTCCTTGTGCGCCTCCTTGACGGGCTTGAGCAGGTAGGCGCACATCATCGGCGTGAGCAGGCGCGCGACGACGAGCGAGGCGAACACCGCGAGCGCCGCCGTCCAGCCGAACTGCTTGAAGAAGCGCCCCGGAATGCCGCTCATGAAGGCCGTCGGCAGGAACACCGCGATCAGCGTGAAGGTGGTGGCGACGACGGCCAGGCCGATCTCGTCGGCCGCCTCCATGGCCGCCTGGTAGGGCGACTTGCCCATGCCCTGGTGGCGCACGATGTTCTCCACTTCGACGATGGCGTCGTCCACCAGGATGCCGACGACCAGCGAGAGCGCCAGCAGCGTGAGGATGTTGATCGTGAACCCGAAGTACTGCATCCCGACGAAGGCCGGGATCATCGACAGCGGCAGCGCCACCGCCGAGATCAGCGTGGCGCGAAACGAGCGCAGGAACAGCCAGACGACCACCACCGCCAGCAGCGCGCCCTCGTAGAGCAGGCGCATCGAGCTGTCGTACTCGTCCTGGGCGATGTCCACGAAGTCCACGGTCTTGGTGAGCTGCAGGTGCGGGTAGTCGGCCTGCAGCTTCGCCAGCACCTTCTGCACGCCCGCGCCCACCTCCACCTCGCTCGCGCCCTTGCTGCGCGAGATCTCGAAGCCGATCACCTTCTTGTCGCCCAGCAGCGCCGCGGCGCGCGGCTCGGCGAAGGTGTCGGAGACGCTGGCGAGCTGGTCCAGCCGCACCTTGCGCCCGCCCGAGAGCGCGATCTGCAGGCGCGCCACCTCCTCGGCGGTATGCACCGTGGCCAGCGTGCGCATGGGCTGCTCGCCGGAGCCCAGGTCCGCCCGCCCGCCGGCGCTTTCGAGCTGCACCTGGCGCAGCTGGCGCGAGACCTCGGCCGCCGTGGCGCCCAGCGCCTGCAGCTTGAGCGGGTCGAGCAGCACGCGCACCTCGCGCGTGACGCCGCCCACGCGCGCCACCGCGCCCACGCCGGGCACCGCCAGCAGGCGCCGCTGCAGCGTATCGTCGACGAACCAGGAGAGGGCCTCGTCGTCCCACCGGCTGGAGGCGATGGCGTAGGCCAGGATGGGCTGGCTGTTCAGGTCGAACTTGGAGACGATGGGGTCGCGCACGTCGGCCGGCAGGTCGGCGCGCACGCGCGCCACGGCGGTGCGCACGTCGTCCACCGCCTCCTGGCCGGGCTTTTCCAGCACGTATTCGGCGGCGATCGTGACGAGCCCGTCGGTCAGCGTGCTGGTGATGTGCTTGAGCCCCTGCGTGGTGGCGATCGCGTTTTCCAGCCGCTGCGCCACGTCGCTTTCGAGCTGCTCGGGCGCCGCGCCGGGCAGGATGGCGGTGACGATCACCACCGGCAGGTCCATGTCGGGGAAGTTCTGCACCTTCATGGCGCGGAACGACATCAGCCCCGCCAGCGTGAGCAGCACGAACAGCATCGCCGCCGGGACGGGGTTGCGGATGCTCCAGGCAGAGACGTTCATGTTTATTTGGTTTTCGTAGCTGCTTGCGCAGGCTGGGAGCCGCTTGAAGCCTGTTTTTGCTCAGAATCCTGGACCACCCGCACCAGGTCGCCGTCGTTCAGGAAGGTCCCGCCGCGCTCGACGATGCGCGCGTCCTCGGCCAGCCCCTGCGTGATCTCGATGCGCTCGCCCACGCGCTGGCCGGTGCGCACGCGCCGCAGGATCACGTGGTCGCCCCCCTGCAGCTCGAAGACGCTGGGAAAGCCGTCGCGCACCACCACGGCCGACAGGGGCACCGAGAGCGCCTGCTTGTCGCCCAGCAGGAACTCGCCGCTGGCGTACAGGCCGGCGCGCAGGCCGGGCTGGCTCGGCAGGTCCACGTAGACCAGGGCGTTGCGGGTGTTCACGTCCACCGTGGGAGCGAGCATGCGCACCCGGCCCGGCACCTGCGCGCCGCTGGCGGTGGTGACGAGGGCCCGGGTGCCCACGCGCAGGCGCGCCAGGTCGGCCGCGTTCACCTCGGCGCGCCACTCCAGGCGCCCCTGGCGCACCATGCGAAACAGCTCGGTGCCCACGCTCACCACCGCCCCCGCCGTCGCCATGCGCGCCGAGATCACGCCGGCGTCGGGGGCGCGCACCTCGGTGTGCTTCAGGCGCAGCAGCTGGGTGCCGAGCGCCGCCTGCGCGGCCGCCGCGCTGGCCGCCGCGCTCTGCTCGGCCGTGGCGTACTGCTGGATCTGCTGCTGGCTCATCGCGCCGCTGCCGCTCAGCGCCTGGGCGCGCGCGGCGTTGGCCTGCGCCTCGGCCACGGCGGCCTGCGCCTGCTGCAGCGTGGCGCGCGCCTGCGCCACGTCCCCCTCGACGAGGTCGGTCGCCAGGCGCGCCAGGACCTGCCCCTTGCGCACCACGTCGCCTACGTTCACCAGGACTTCGGCGACGCGCAGGCCGCCGATTTCCGCCCCCACGCTGGCCTCCTGCCAGGCGGCGATGTTGCCGTTGGCCGAGAGGTGCTCGGCCAGCAGGCCGCGCACCGGCGTCGTGGTGCTGACGGTGAGCGCGGGCTGCGCCTTGGCGGGCGCTTCGGCGGCGCGGCCGCCCACGAGCCAGAGCGACCCGGCCAGCGCGATGGAGAGCATGAGAAGACGCTGCATACGCCGTCGATGTGCAAAAAGGCGGAGTGTCGCACGGCGCGGCCGCCCACGCGCTGCCATGGAAGTTACGGTTTGCCCGCCGCGCCGAACACCGCGCGCCACAGCGCCAGCACGGCCTCGCGTTCCCTGCCCATCCGCTCGGGGGGCACGCGCGTGGCCTCTTCGTCCAGCCTGGCACGGTGCTGCGCCTGGCGCAGGCTGCGGTAGGCGTCGGCCGCCGCATGCCCCACGCCGGCGGGCAGCAGGCCGGCGTGCTCGGCGCGTTCGAGCAGGCCGATGTTGCCCTTGTTCTCGCGCAGCTCGCCATGGGCCGCGGAGTGCGCGAGCACGAGGTATTGCACCGCGAACTCCACGTCCACCATGCCGCCCGCGCCGTGCTTGATGTCGAACAGCGCGGGGCTGGCGCGGTGGGCGTCGCGCAGGCGCTCGCGCATCGAGACGATCTCGCGGGCGAGCTGGCCCAGGTCGCGCGGCGCGGTGATGACGGCCTCGCGCACCGCGTCGAAGCGCGCGCGCAGCGCGCCGGAGCCGAGCACGCAGCGCGCGCGCGTCATGGCCTGGTGCTCCCAGGTCCATGCGGTGTTGCTGCCGCGCTGCTGCTGGTAGGCCGCGTAGGCCTCGAACGAGGTGACGAGCAGCCCCGAATTGCCGTTGGGGCGCAGCTGGGTGTCGATTTCGTAGAGGTCGCCCTCGCCGGTCTTCACCGTGAGCCAGGACAGCAGCTTGCGCACGAACGCGGCGTAGATCTCGGGGGCGTTGTCGGCCTCGTCGTCGAAGGCGAAGACGATGTCCAGGTCGCTGCCGTAGCCCAGCTCCTTGCCGCCGAGCTTGCCGTAGCCGATGATGGCCAGCTGCGGCGCGTCGCGGTGGCGGCCCTTGAAGTGCGCCCAGCACCACTGCACGGTGACGGCCAGCAGGGTATCGGCCAGCAGCGACAGGTCGTCGGCCACCTCTTCCACCGTGAGGCGCCCGTCCACGTCGCGCGCGAGCGTGCGGAAGATCTCGGCATGGTGGGCGCGGCGCAGCAGGTTCAGCAGCGTTTCCTCGTCGTCCTCGCCGGTGGAGGCGAGGGAGGCGCGGCGCGCGTGCAGCTCCTGCTGGAAGGCGGCGGCGTCGAAGCGTTCGCCGAACAGGGCCTCGCTCGCCAGCTCGTCGATCACCCCCGGATGCTGCTGCAGGTAGCGCGCAGGCCAGCGCGCGGCGCCCAGCAGCGAGAGGAGCCGGCTCAGCACCAGCGGGCGCTCCACCAGCAGCGCCAGGTAGCTTTCGCGGCGCAGCAGCAGCTCCAGCCAGTCGAGCAGGCGCAGCGCGCCTTCCTCGCTCGCGCTGCCCTCCTGCAGCCACTGGCCGGTCTGGCGCAGGATGCGCAGCAGGCGCGCGTTGGCCTTCTCGCTGAGCTGCTGCACCCGCGGCTGCTGGCGCCATTCCTGCATGCGCCGGGCGACGGCGGCGGGCTGCGCCTGGATGACCGCCTCCCAGTCCGCGGGCGCCTCGTCCGCCTGCTTGCAGCCGGGGCCGGAGCAGGCCTTTTTCGGCGGCCCGCCCAGCAGCTCGTCGAACTCGTGCGCCACGCGCTCGCGGTGGGCGTCGAGCTGGCGCAGGAACTCGCAGCAGCCCAGGCCCATGGTGTGCGCGATCCAGGTGACGTCCTCGTCGCTCACGGGCAGCACGTGGGTCTGCTGGTCGTCCAGGTACTGGATGCGGTGCTCGACGCGGCGCAGGAAGACGTAGGCCTGCGCCAGCGCCTGGCTGCTCTCGGGCGGCATCAGCCCGGCGCGCGCCAGGCGCCCCAGGGCCTCCAGCGTCGGGCGGCAGCGCAGCTCGGGGAACTGCCCGCCGCGCACCACCTGCACCAGCTGGACGGTGAACTCGATCTCGCGGATGCCGCCGCGCGAGAGCTTGACGTCGTTGGCGCGCTCGGGGTGGCCGGCGCAGCGGCGCTGGGCGTCCTGGCGGATCTGCCGGTGCAGCGTGCGCAGCGCATCGAAGACCGCGTAGTCCAGGTAGCGCCGGAACACGAAGGGCAGCACCACCTGGCGCAGCGCCTGCACGTTGGGCATGGCCAGGCACTCGGCGGGCGCCACCACGCGGCTCTTGAGCCAGGCGAAGCGCTCCCACTCGCGCCCGTGCAGGCGCAGGTAGTCTTCGAGGGCGGGCAGGGAAACGGCCAGCGGGCCGGAATTGCCGTGCGGGCGCAGCGCCAGGTCGACGCGAAAGACGAAGCCGTCTTCCGTCGGGTCGCCGATCAGCGCGCCGATGCGCTTGACGGCGCGCACGAAATACTCGTGGTTGGAAATCCTGCCGCGCCCGTCCGCGAGCCCCGCCGTCTCGCCGTCGCTCTCATAGACGAAGATCAGGTCGACGTCGCTGGAGACGTTGAGCTCGCGCGCGCCGAGCTTGCCCATGCCGACGATCCAGAACTCGACCGGAGCGCTCTCGGGCGTGCGCGGCGCGCCGTGCAGCGCGTCCAGCTCGGCGCGCGCCTGCAGGCAGGCGCGGTCGAGCGCGACCTCGGCCAGGGTGGTGAGCGCCGTGCAGACCGCGTCCAGCGGCGCCGCCTGTTCGCAGTCCAGCACCATGAGGCGCTCGACCACGAGCTGGCGCAGGATGCGCAAGGCGCCGGCGAGGTCCCGGCCCTGCCGCAGCAGCTGCTCGCAGGCGGCCGTCATCACCGCGCGCCCGGGCATGCCGGGCGCGAGCAGCGGCCACGCCTCGCCGTAGCGCCGGTGCAGGCGCTGGTACAGGCGCGAATGGGCGGCAAGGCCGCTGGCGCCGGCCGTGGCCTCAGGGGCAGGGGTCATCATCGGTGGGGCCTGCACGGGCGGTGCATGGGGCCTTTCTGTTCAATGGCCGCGGGTCATAATTCCTGACATTGCAACCCAACGTCATGACCGAGGCGTCCACACATTCTCCCCGCTGGCTCACATTCCTGGCGAGCACGACACGATGGGCCTTGGGGGGCTTGCTGACGCTCTGGCTGGCGCTGGTGCTGGCTTGGGCGGGGCTGCATTTCTGGATTGTGCCGCGTATCGACAGCTTGCGCCCGATGCTGCAGGCGCAGGCCCAGCGCTGGCTGGGGGTGGCCGTGCGCGTGCAGCGCCTCTCGGCCCGCAGCGAAGGTGTCTTTCCCACGCTCGAATTCGAGGGCGTGCAGCTGCTCGACGCGCAGGGGCAGGAGGCGCTGCGCCTGCCGCGCGTGGTGGTCACGCTCTCGCCGCGCTCGGTGCTGCACCTGGGGCTGCAGCAGCTCTACATCGAGGCGCCGCTGCTGCAGCTGCGCCGCGACGCGGCGGGGCGCTTCTTCATCGCCGGCCAGCCCGTGTCCGGGGCGTCGGGCGACGGCGCCGCGCTCGACTGGCTGCTCTCGCAGGCCGAGGTGGTGGTGCACGGCGGCGTGGTGCAGTGGCAGGACGAGCAGCGCGCGCTGCCGGCCGTGGCCTTCAGCGACGTCGACCTGGTGCTGCGCGGCGGCCCCTGGCGCCACGCGCTGCGGCTCGACGCGACGCCGCCCGCCGCGTGGGGCGAGCGCTTTTCGGTGCGGGCGCAGCTGCAGGAGCCGCTGTGGGACCCGCTGGGCAGCGCCTGGGCGCATTGGAGCGGGCAGTGGTATGCCGAGTGGCCCCGGGTGGACCTGGTGCAGCTCGCGCCCTACGTGGACCTGCGCGGCGTGCAGATCGACGCGGGCCATGGCGCCGTGCGCGCCTGGGCCGACATGCGCCAGGGGCAGGTGCGGCGCGTGGTCTCCGACGTGGCGCTGCGGCAGGCGCGCCTGCAGTGGGGCCGGGCGCTGCAGCCGCTGGCGCTTGACGAGCTGGCGGCGCGCCTGACGGTCCAGCCGCTGCCGGACGGCCTCGACCTGTCGGCGCAGGGCCTGCGCTTTCGCACGGACGACGGGCTCGCCTGGGACAGCGGCGCGCTCGCCTTCCGCACGCAGGGCAGCGGCGCGGCGCAGCGCAGCGAGCTGCGCGCCGACGTGCTCGACCTGGCCCTGCTGGCGCGCGTGGCCACCCGCGTGCCGCTCGATCGCGAGCTGCGCGATGCGCTGGAGCGCTACGCGCCCGAGGGGCGGGTGGAGCAGCTGCAGGCCCGCTGGCAGGGCGCGTCCGACGCGCCGTCCGGCTACAGCGCCCAGGGGCGGGTGTCCGCGCTGGCGCTGGCGGGCGGCAGCGCCGGCCGGGAATGCGCGCCCCAGGCGTTCGGCCTGCGCGGCGCGCGCGGCCGCTTCGAGCTGACGCAGGCCGGCGGCAGCGCCGCCTTGTCGATCGAGGACGGTGTGCTGCTGCTGCCCGGCGTCTTCGAAGACCCGTGCGTGCCCGTGCAGACGCTCAGCGCCACGGTGCGCTGGCAGATCGACGGCGCGCGCGTCGCGGTGCAGAGCGACGACCTGCGCTTCGCCAACGCCGATGCGCAGGGCCAGGCGCGGCTGCACTGGCATACCGGCGAGGGCGACGAGGCCTACCTGCCCGGGGTGCTCGATCTCTCGGGCAGCCTCACGCGCGCCGACGGCACCCGCGTGCACCGCTACCTGCCGCTGGCCGTGGGCGACGAGGCGCGCCACTACGTGCGCGACGCGATCACCGCCGGCGCCAGCAGCGACGTGAAATTCCGCGTCCAGGGGGATCTGCGCCACCTGCCGTTCGAGGACGACAAGAGCGGCGAATTCCACATCGCCGCGCAGGTGAAGAACGTGACGCTGGCCTACGTGCCCGCGTCGCTGCGGGCGGCGGGCGACAAGCCGTGGCCGGCGCTCGCGGGGCTCTCGGGGACGCTGGTGTTCGACCGCGCCAGCATGCACGTCGAGGGCGCCGCCGGGCACGTCGAGGGCGCCGGGGCGCTCAAGGTGCAGCAGGTCAGCGCCCGGATCGCCGACCTGGCCCGGCCGTTGGTGGAGGTCAAGGGCGACGTGCGCGGGCCGCTGCCCGACATGCTCGCCTTCGTGCGCGGCTCGCAGGTGGCGCAGCTCACCGACGGGGCGCTCGACGCCATGACCGCCACGGGCGATGCGTCGCTGCACCTGCAGCTGCGCCTGCCCATCGTGGCGCTGGCCAGGAGCAAGGTGGAGGGCAGCATCACGCTGGCGGGCAACGAGGTGCGCGTGGCCCCGTCGGCGCCGCTGCTCGCGCAGGCGCGCGGCGTGGTGAAGTTTTCCGAGCGCGGCTTCGAGCTGGAGCAGGTGCGCGCCCAGGCGCTGGGCGGCGAGGTGCAGCTCACCGGCGGCCTGCGCCCCCCGGCCAAGGGCGAGGCGCCGCTGCTGCAGGTGCAGGCCAGCGGCACGGCCACGGGCGAGGGCCTGCGCCAGGCCGTGGCGGACGACCCGGCGCTGGCCGCGCTGGCGGCGCGGGCCCATGGCGGCAGCCGCTACGCGCTCACGCTCGGGGTGCGCCATGGCGTGCCCGAGCTGCTCGTCACCACCGATCTGCAGGGCCTGGCCCTGGATCTGCCGGCCCCGCTGGCCAAGCCGGCCGGCCAGGCCCTGCCCGTGCGCTTCGAAACCCGGCTGCTGCCGCGCCAGGGTGCGGCCGAGCCCTGGCGCGAGAGCGTGCAGCTCAAGGCTGGGGAGGCGCTCTCCTTCAGCTACCTGCAGTCTCGGCCCGCGGACGGTGCGGGCGCGGCGCAGGTCGTGGCCGGCGAGATCGTGCTCGGCCCGGGGGCCGCGCCGGCGCCGTCGGGCCGGGGCGTGAAGGCGCGGGTGACGCTCGATGCGCTGGACTTCGATGCCTGGAGCGCCCTGGGGCTGGCCGCGCCCGCCTCGCGCTCGCCCTGGGAGCCCGAGGCGGTGGACCTGCGGGTCGGCGCGCTCACCTGGAAGCAGCGCACGCTGCACGACGTGGTGGCGCATGCGCGCGCGCAGGGCGGCAGCGGCTGGAGCGCGCAGGTCTCGGCGCGCGAGCTCGACGGCACGATCGCCTACCGCCCGCCCGACGCTGCCGCGCCGCAAGGGCTGGTGCATGCGCGCCTGGCGCGCCTGGCGCTGCCCAAGGCGGACGACACGCAGGTGGACGCGCTGCTGGACGACAGCGGCCCCAGCGAGCTGCCGGCGCTGGACGTGCAGGTGCAGGATTTCGAGCTGCACGACAAGCACCTGGGCCAGCTCACCCTGCAGGCGAGCAACCGGGCCAGCGCGGACGGGCAGCGCGAGTGGCGCCTGTCGCGCCTGAACCTGGAGATGCCGGAGGCCAGCTTCACCTCCAGCGGCAACTGGGCGCTGCTGGGCAGCGCAGGGCCCGACGCCCGGCGGCGCACGGTGCTCAAGTTCGCCCTGAAGGTGCGAGATTCGGGCGAGCTGCTCGCCCGCATGGGCATGCCGGGGGTGGTGAGCAAGGGGGCGGGCGAGCTCGACGGGCAGATCGGCTGGCTGGGCTCGCCCGTCACGCCCGACTACGCGAGCATGACCGGGCAGATGAAGCTGGACATGGCGGCCGGGCAGTTCCTCAAGGCCGATCCGGGCCTGTCCAAGCTGCTCGGGGTGCTCAGCCTGCAGGCGCTGCCCCGGCGCCTGACGCTGGATTTCCGCGACATCTTCAGCGCCGGCTTCTCGTTCGACTTCGTGCGCGCCGACGTGCGGATCGACCGGGGCATCGCCAGCACCAACAACCTGCAGATGAAGGGCGTGAACGCCGCCGTCCTGATGGAGGGCCAGGCCGACCTCGCGCAGGAGACCGAAGACCTGCACGTCGTCGTCGTGCCCCAGCTCAACACGCTCACCGCGTCGCTGGTGGCCACGGCGATCAACCCGGTCATCGGGCTGAGCAGCTTCTTCGCGCAGCTGGTGCTCGGCGATAAACTGGTCAAGGCCGCCACGCGGGAATTCCGCATCGAAGGCACCTGGAGCGATCCGCAGGTCCGGCAGATCGAGCCCGGTAGCGCCGACGCACCGGCGGCGAAAGCGAGCACGCCATAAAAGTTGCAGCCCTGCAGATGGTCTCCGGCCCGGTGCTGGAAGCCAATCTGGCGCAGGCGCGCGCCCTGCTGGAGACGGCGGCGCGGGCGGGCGCGCAGTTGGCCGTGCTGCCCGAGTATTTCTGCCTCATGGGCCGCGAGGACCGCGACAAGCTGGCGCTGGCCGAGCATTTCGGCGACGACGGCCCGGTGCAGCGCTTCCTGGCGCAGGCGGCGCGCGAATGCGGCCTGTGGCTCGTCGGCGGCACCCTGCCCCTGGCCGGGGACGATCCGGCGCGCGTGCGCAACAGCTCGCTCGCCTTCGACCCGCAGGGCCGCTGCGTCGCGCGCTACGACAAGATCCACCTCTTCGGCTTCGACCGCGGGGACGAGCACTTCCACGAGGCGCGCACGATCGAGCCGGGCCGCGCGCCGGTGCATTTCGACCTCGCCGCGCGCGACGGCACGCGCTGGCGCGTGGGCCTGTCGGTCTGCTACGACCTGCGCTTTCCCGAGCTCTACCGCGTCCACGCGCAATCGGGCTGCGACCTGCTGCTCGTGCCCAGCGCCTTCACCTGGACCACCGGGCAGGCGCATTGGGAGGTGCTGCTGCGCGCCCGCGCCATCGAGAACCAGGCCTGGGTGCTGGCGGCCGCCCAGGGCGGGCGGCACGAGAACGGCCGGCGCACCTGGGGCCACAGCATGGTCGTCGATCCCTGGGGCGAGGTGCTGGCGCAGGAGGCCGAGGGCGCGGCCGTGGTGCTGGCCGAGCTGCGGCCGGAGCGCCTGCGCGAAGTGCGCGGGCAGCTGCCCGCGCTCGGGCACAGGGTGCTGTAGGGAGCGGGCGTTATCCCCGCTCGCCGACGTAGATTTCCACCCGGCGATTGCGCGCGCGGCCCTCGGCCGTGGCGTTGCTCGCGATCGGCTCGTGCGCGCCGCGGCCCGCCACCTGGATGCGCGCCGGGTCCACGCCGCGGTCGGCCAGGTAGCTGCGCGTGCTGGCGGCGCGCTGCAGCGACAGCGGGTCGTTGATCGCGTCCGAGCCCGTGGCGTCGGTGTGGCCGACGATGCGCACCTCGGTGCCGGGGTTGGCGCGCAGGCTCTGGGCGAAGCGGTCGAGCACGGGGCGGAAGGCGGGCTCGATGTCGGCGCGGCCGGTGGCGAAGGAGATGTCGCTCGGGATGTCCAGCTTGAGCTGGTTGTCCGCCGTCTGCGTGACGGTCACGCCGGTGCCGCGCGTGGCCGCCTGCATGTCGCGCTTTTGCTGCTCCATGTGCTGCGACCAGATGTAGCCGCCCAGCGCCCCCAGGCCCGCGCCCACCACGGCGCCGGTGCCGGCCGAGCCGCCCGTGAGCGCGCCCACGGCGGCGCCGCCCAGCGCGCCGATGCCCGCGCCCGTGGCCGTGTGGCGCTGCGTGTCGCTCATGTTGGCGCAGCCGGCGAGCACCGCGGCCGCGGCGAGGGTGGAGAGCACGAGGGGATGGCGCATGATGGGCTTCCTTTCTTTCATACGGATTCGCATTCGATCGTCTCACTTTGTTGGTTCGCCTCGCCGTGCTACAGCACTGCCTTCGGCTCCCGCCGCGTTATCCGGTCGAATGCGAACCCGTATCAATGATGGTCTTCCTGTGGCGGTTGAACGTCTTGCGCCTGCTTTTGGCCGACGTCGAGCTCGCCGCGCTTGCGCCCGGAGAACATGGTCCACCAGATCAGCAGGAGAAAGAGCACCAGGGCCAGGAGTGCTTCAAGGAAAATGAGCAGCATGCCGCTTCGTCTTTTGCGTCAGATCGTCGTTGTTTTCATTGTAGGAGCACTGGCCGCGTGCGGCACGCGGCCCCCCGCGCCGGCCGGGGCGCCGGGTGCCGCCCGGACCCCGGAGCTGGGGCCGCTGGGCGGTCCCACCGCCGTTCCCGGCACGCTGGCGTCCTACCGCAGCCGCTGGGTGCCGGCCGAATGGGGCGAGCTGCCGGGCTGGCGCCAGGATGCGATGCACGAAGCCTGGGAGGCGTGGCTGCGCAACTGCGAGCGCCCGGCGCCGGCCTTCGCCCCCCTGTGCCCCGAGGTGCGGCGCCTGTCGATCGCGGACGAGGACGAGCAGCGCGCCTGGATGCAGGAGCGCCTGCGCCCCTACCGCATCGAAGCGCAGGACGGCAATCCCAACGGCTTGCTCACCAGCTATTTCGAGCCCGAATTGGAAGGTTCGCGCGAGCGCGGCAACGGCTTCGAGGTGCCGATCTACGCCCCCCCGCCGGGCCTGCCCGCCCGCCAGCCCTGGTACACGCGCCAGCAGATCGAGACGCAGCCCGAGGCGCAGGCGCAGCTCGCCGGCCGCGTGATCGTCTGGGTGCGCGATCCGGTGCAGGCGATGGTGCTGCACATCCAGGGCACGGGGCGCGTGCGCCTGCACGAGGCCGACGGCAGCACGCGCCTGGTGCGCCTGGCGTTCGCCGGCACGAACAACCAGCCCTACCAGAGCGTGGGCCGCTGGCTGCTCGATCGCGGCCTGGTGCGCGACGCCACCTGGCCGGGCATCAGCGCCTGGGCGCAGGCCCACCCTGAGCGCGTGCAGGAAATGCTCTGGGCCAACCCGCGCTACGTGTTCTTCCGCGAGGAGCCGCTGGACGCGGTGACCGCCGACGCCGGCCCGCGCGGCGCGCAGGGCGTGCCGCTCACGCCCGGGCGCTCGATCGCCGTCGATCGCACGAGCATCCCCTATGGCACGCCGGTCTGGCTGTCGAGCGAGGGGCCGGTGGTGCGCCTCGATCGCCTGGTGATGGCGCAGGACACGGGCAGCGCCATCGTCGGGGCGGTGCGGGCGGATTACTTCGCCGGTTCGGGCGACGCGGCCGGCGAACTGGCGGGGCGCCTGAAGCAGGGACTTCGCCTGTGGGCGCTTTGGCCGCGCCAGTAAAATAGCGGGTTTCGTGCACCTGCGCGCCTCGCGGCGCTATCCCATGGCCAATTCCCAGCAAATGGCGAACGCGATCCGCGCGCTCGCGATGGATGCCGTTCAACTCGCCAACTCGGGCCACCCCGGCGCGCCCATGGGAATGGCCGACATGGCCGTCGCGCTCTGGGGCCGCCACCTGGCGCACAACCCGGCCAACCCGCACTGGGCCAACCGCGACCGCTTCGTGCTCTCCAACGGCCACGGCTCGATGCTGCTGTACGCGCTGCTGCACCTGACGGGCTACGACCTGCCGATCGCCGAACTCAAGAACTTCCGCCAGCTGCACAGCAAGACCGCGGGCCACCCCGAGGTGGGCGCGACGCCCGGCGTGGAAACCACCACCGGGCCGCTGGGCCAGGGCACGGCCAACGCCGTGGGCATGGCGCTGGCCGAGAAGCTGCTGGCGGCCGAGTTCAATCGCGAGGGCCATGCCATCGTCGATCACCACACCTATGTCTTCCTCGGCGACGGCTGCCTGATGGAAGGCATCAGCCACGAGGCCTGCGCGCTGGCCGGCGCGTGGAAGCTCAACAAGCTGATCGCGCTGTACGACGACAACGGCATCAGCATCGACGGGCAGGTGAGCCCCTGGTACGTGGACGACGTGGCGCAGCGCTTCAACGCCTACCAGTGGAACGTGATCGGCCCGATCGACGGGCACGACCCCGACCTCGTCGATGCGGCGCTCGCCCAGGCGCGCGAGGAAACCGAGCGCCCCACGCTGATCATCTGCAAGACCCACATCGGGCAGGGCAGCCCCAACCGCGCCAACACCGCCAAGGCGCACGGCGAGCCCCTGGGCGCCGAGGAGATCGCGCTGACCCGCGCGGCGCTGGGCTGGAACCACGCGCCGTTCGAGATCCCCGCCGAGATCTACGCCGACTGGGACGCCAGGGCGGTGGGCCGCCAGCGCGAGGCCGCGTGGAACCAGCGCTTCGCCGCCTACGCCGGCGCCTACCCCGAGCTGGCCGCCGAGTTCACGCGCCGCATGGCGGGCGAGCTGCCCAAACACTTCGCGCAGACCGCGGTCGATGCCGTGGTCGAGGCGCACACCAAGGCCGAGACCGTGGCCAGCCGCAAGGCCAGCCAGATCACGCTCGAAGCCTTCACCGCCAGGATTCCCGAGCTGCTCGGCGGCAGCGCCGACCTGACGGGCTCGAACCTCACCAACACCAAGAGCACGCCGCAGCTGCGCTTCGACGCGCGCGGCGCGGTGGCGCGCGACGAGGCCGGCCGCACCGGGCGCCACGTCAACTACGGCGTGCGCGAGTTCGGCATGGCGGCGGTGATGAATGGCATCGCGCTGCACGGCGGCTTCATCCCCTACGGCGGCACCTTCCTCACCTTCTCCGACTACAGCCGCAACGCGGTGCGCATGGCCGCGCTGATGCGCCAGCGCGTGGTGCACGTCTTCACGCACGACTCGATCGGCCTGGGCGAGGACGGCCCGACGCACCAGCCGGTGGAGCACGCCGCCAGCCTGCGGCTGATCCCGGGCCTGGACGTCTGGCGCCCGGCCGACACCGCCGAGACGGCCGTGGCCTGGAGCGTGGCGCTCACCAATGCGCAGCGCCCCACAGCGCTGCTGCTGTCGCGCCAGAACCTGCCCTATTTGCCCAAGAAGGCGCTGGGCGACATCTCGCGCGGCGCCTACATCCTGGCCGAGCCGCAGGACGCGGGCCTGAAGAAAAAGGCCCAGGCGGTGCTGATCGCCACCGGCTCCGAGGTGCAGCTGGCGCTGGCCGCGCAGCAGCTGCTTGCATCCAGAAAGATAGCTGTTCGCGTCGTCTCCATGCCGAGTACCACCGCTTTCGACCGTGAAACGGTGAAGTACAAGAAGCAGGTGCTGCCCGAAGGCCTGCCGCGCGTCGCCGTCGAGATGGGCGTGACCGAGGGCTGGTGGAAGTACGGCTGCGCCGCCGTCGTCGGCATCGACCGGTTCGGCGAGTCGGCCCCGGCCAAGGCGCTGCTGCCGCATTTCGGCTTCACGCCCGAGAACGTCGCCGCCACCGTGCAGGCGGTGCTGCGGCGCAAATAGTTTTCAACGACTGCAGGAGTGAATGCAATGACGATCAAGATAGGCATCAACGGTTTTGGCCGCATCGGCCGCAACGTGCTGCGCGCCGCCGTGCAGAACTTTCCCGACATCGAGGTCGTCGGCATCAACGACCTGCTCGAACCCGACTACCTCGCCTACATGCTCAAGCACGACAGCGTGCACGGGCGCTTCGAGGGCGAGGTCTCGGTCGAGGGCAACACCCTGGTGGTCAACGGCAGGAAGATCCGCCTGACGGCCGAGAAGGATCCGGCCAGCCTGCGCTGGGGCGAGGTGGGCGCGCAGGTCGTGATCGAATCGACGGGCCTGTTCCTCACCAAGGAGCTGGCCCACAAGCACATCGAGGCGGGCGCGCAGAAGGTGCTGATGTCGGCGCCTTCCAAGGACGACACGCCGATGTTCGTCTTCGGCGTGAACGAGAAGACCTATGCCGGCCAGGCCATCGCCTCCAACGCCTCGTGCACCACCAACTGCCTGGCGCCCGTGGCCAAGGTGCTGAACGAGAAATGGGGCATCAAGCGCGGCCTGATGACCACGGTGCATGCCGCCACCGCCACGCAGAAGACCGTGGACGGCCCGAGCAACAAGGACTGGCGCGGCGGCCGCGGCATCCTGGAAAACATCATCCCGAGCAGCACCGGCGCGGCCAAGGCGGTGGGCAAGGTGATCCCCGAGCTGGACAGGAAGCTCACCGGCATGAGCTTTCGCGTGCCCACGTCCGACGTCTCCGTCGTCGACCTGACGGTAGAGCTGGAAAAGGGCGCGAGCTACGAGGAGATCAAGGCCGAGATGAAGGCGCAGTCGCAGGGCGCGCTCAAGGGCGTGCTCGGCTACACCGACGACAAGGTGGTCGCCACCGACTTCCGCGGCGATCCGCGCACCTCGATCTTCGATGCCGACGCGGGCATCGCGCTGGACGACAACTTCGTCAAGCTCGTCGTCTGGTACGACAACGAGTGGGGCTACTCCAACAAGTGCCTCGAAATGGTGCGCGTGATGGCGCAGAAATAAGCGCGGCGCAGGCATGAAAAAACGCACCCCCGGGTGCGTTTTTTCGTGGCCGGGCGCAAAGCGCCGCTCACCAGGTCTCGCGCAGCACGTCGTTGTAGGCGTGGTCTCCCAGCTGGCGCTGGGAGGCGGGGGAGACGTAGACCGGGTCGGCGAACTCGTAGGTGTTCGGGTCCGCGCCCGATACCAGCGTGCTGCTCGTGCACAGCGACGAGTTCACCTGGTTGGCGCCGATGCCGATCCCCGGCCCCGGATCGGTCGAGGTGCAGACCGGGTTGGTGCTGTTGACGAAGCCGATGTAGTTCCAGGGGCGGTGGTAGGTGTCGTTGATCGGGTTCACGTAGCCCGCCATCTCCACGTAGCGCACGCGTGCGCCCAGGTCCTGGATCTGCAGCAGCAGGCTGTTGTTGAAGGCGTCGCTGGCGCTCGTGAGCAGGTCTTCCTGCCCCAGCGTCGTGGCCCAGGGGGAGCGCCCGAGGCGGTAGACGCCGGCGACGACCACGTGCAGGTTGGCGTCCGACAGGCGCCGCACCTGCGCCGCGAGGTCGGCGCCGGCCTGGGTGGCCTGGGCCAGGTACTGGGCGGTGGTCTGGGCGCCGGCCTGCACGGCCTGCATGCCGGTGATCAGATCGGCCGTGCCCGCGCTGATCAGCACCATGTCGTTCGCCTGCACCGTCTGGGTGGCGAGGAATTGGTCCACCTGTTCGGCGACCGTGGGGGTGGCGGCGTTGCCGGCCGCGTCGGGCTTGGCGTTCACGCGGGCATTGCCCTGGGCGTAGCTCAGGCCGCCGGCCGCGGTCGAGGCCAGGCTCAGGCCGTAGTGCTGCGCCACCTGAATGGTCCAGTTGTTGACGCTGCCGTCGTTGACGGTGTAGCGGCCGCTGCCCGAGGCATCGCCGAGGTAGGCCATGCTGTCGCCGAACGCGATCACGCGCTGGGGGACGAAGGCTTTTTCGACGCTGGAGCCGCAGGCGGCCAGCCAGGCGGTCGATGCGCAGGCCGCGACGAGGAGGGAGCGGCGCAACCAAAGTGCTGCCATGAGGTATTTCTCCAAAGGATTGGTGGGCGAGTGTAAGGGACTGCGATGGGGTCAGCGTGTGGCCGCCGCGCGCTGCAGGCGGTCGCGCACGCCGTCCCAGGCGGGGTCGTCGGGGGGCGCTTCGACCCAGACCAGGCGCACGCCGGCGTCGTCGAAGGCGCGCAGCCGGGCGAAGAGTTCGTGGGCCGCGTCGGCGGGGGTGTCGGACATGCGCACGAGCAGCGTGCGCGCGGCGGACAGGCGCAGCGCGCTGCGCGCGTACACGCCCACGTGGGCCGCATCCGCGCCCAGCACGTCCAGGCCCGCCTGCAGCTCTTTGGCGCCCATCAGGCGCACGATCGCCTTCGGGGCGTAATGAGACAAAAGCGTGCCAGAGGCCCGTGGCGTGTGCGCAGACAGCTCCTCTTTCGAGAGTATCCGCTGGCCGCACGCCGCCGCCAGCGCGCAGGCGTCGAGCACGCCCGGGCGCAGCAGCACCGGCGCTCCGCGCGTGCAGTCGATGATGGTCGATTCGATGCCCACGCTGCAGGCGCCGCCATCGAGCACGAGCAGCGCGTCGCCGAATTCGTCGGCCACGTGCCGCGCCGTCGTCGGACTCACCCGGCCGAAGCGGTTGGCGCTGGGGGCGGCCAGGCCGTGGATGGGCGGCTGGTGCGCGCCGCAGGCGGCGAGCACGCGCTGCGCCACCAGGTGCGACGGGCAGCGCAGCCCCACGCTGTCCTGCCCGCCGGCGGCCGCGCGGGCCGCGTCGGGGCGGCGCGGCAGGATCAAGGTGAGCGGCCCGGGCCAGAAGGCCTCGATCAGCCGCGCGGCGAACGCCGGCACCTCGCGGGCGTAATGCGCCACGCCCGCCGCGCCGGCCAGGTGCACGATCAGCGGGTGGTCAGCCGGCCGGCCCTTGGCGGCGAAGATGCGCGCGACGGCCGCCTCGTCGTCCGCGTTGGCCGCGAGGCCGTAGACGGTCTCGGTCGGCAGGCCCAGCAGCTCGCCGCGGGCCAGCGCCGCCACGGCGGCCTGCACGGAAGTGTCCAGCGTGCCGTCGACGATCATGGTTCAGAAGGCGTCGATGCCGAGCAGGGCCGCGGCCTGCAGGGCGGCGGCGCGCACGCCGTCCACGCTCGCGCCGGTGAAGGTCAGGTGGCCCATCTTGCGCCCGGGCCGGGCCTCGCGCTTGCCGTACAGGTGCAGGTGGCAGCCGGGCAGCTGCAGCACGCGCTCCCAGGGCGGCGTGCCCGGTTGCGGCCCCGGCTGGTGCCACAGCTCGCCCAGCAGGTTGAGCATGATCGCCGGGCTGTGCTGGCGCGGCGCCACCAGCGGCAGCCCCGTCATGGTGCGCACCTGCAGCTCGAACTGCGAGACGTCGCTGCCGTCGATGCTCCAGTGCCCGCTGTTGTGCGGCCGCGGGGCGATCTCGTTGACGACGAGGCGGCCATCCTGCAGGACGAAGAATTCGACGCAGAGCACGCCGACGTAGTCCAGCCCTTCAGCTATGGATTGCGCAGCTGCCAGCGCTTGTCCAGCAAGGGTTGCGGGGATATTTCCCTCATGAACCTCGGTCACCGCCAGGATGCCGCCGCGGTGCAGGTTGCGCTGTACGGGCAGGTGCACGGTCGAGCCGTCCCGCCCGCGCGCGAGCACCACGGAGCACTCCAGCGCCAGGGGCAGGCGTTTTTCGAGGACGCAGGGCGCGCGCTGCAGCTGCGCCCAGGCGCCGGCCAGCGCCTCCCGCGTGTCCACGCGCACCTGGCCCTTGCCGTCGTAGCCCAGCGTGGCGGTCTTGAGGATGCCCGGCAGCAGGTCGGCGGGGACGCCGGCGAGCTGCGCCTCGGTCTCGATCACCGCATGCGGCGCGACGGGGACGCCGCAGCGCACGAAGTGGGCCTTCTCCAGCGCCCGGTGCTGCGCCACGGCCACCGCGCCGGCGTCCGGCGAGACACGGGTGCGGCGCGCCAGCGTGCGCAGCGCGCCCGCGGGCACGTTCTCGAATTCGGTGGTGACGGCCGCGCACAGGCTGCCCAGTTCCTCCAGCCCCCGCGGGTCCTCGTACCCGGCGAGCAGGTGGTGGTGGCTGACCCGCCCGGCCGGGCTGTTCGCGTCGGGGTCGAGCACGGCCGTGAAATAGCCCAGGGTCTGCGCCGCATGCACGAACATGCGCCCGAGCTGCCCGCCGCCCAGCACCCCCAGCGTCGCCCCGGGCAGGATGGCGCCGGCCTTCATGGCGCGGCCGGCGGCAGCCGCATCGCGCTCGCCGCCGCGGTCTGCTCGCTGCGGAACGCTTCGAGCCTGGCGCGCAGGGCCGGGTCCTCGCCCGCCAGCAGCGCCACGGCGAACAGCGCCGCGTTGGCCGCGCCGGCGGGGCCGATCGCGAAGCTCGCCACGGGGATGCCCTTGGGCATCTGCACGATGGAGTACAGCGAATCGACGCCCTGCAGGTGGCGGCTCGCCACGGGCACGCCGAGCACCGGCACCGTCGTCTTGGCGGCCAGCATGCCCGGCAGGTGGGCCGCGCCCCCGGCGCCCGCGATGATGGCCTTCAGGCCGCGCCCGGCGGCCTGCTCGGCGTAGGCGAACATCGCGTCGGGCATGCGGTGCGCCGAGATGACCCGCGCCTCGTGGGCCACGTCGAACTGCTGGAGGATGGCGACCGCGTGCTGCAGGGTCTCCCAGTCGCTGGAAGAGCCCATGACCACGCCAATCTGGATGGGGTTCATGTTGCTTGGCCGCGCGCGGCGCGCCAGACTGTAAACAGCCTTTGATTTTACGAGTGTGCCGGGCGCACCGGGATGCCGGACAATCGACGGCTGTGCCCGGCAGGTGGTTTGCCGGGGCCGTTTTCAGGAGCGTACCCATGATTGACGTCACCGTGGCGAATTTCGAAGCAGAGGTGATTGCCGCATCCAGCCAGGTGCCCGTGCTGGTGGATTTCTGGGCCCCGTGGTGCGGCCCGTGCAAGACGCTGGGCCCCATCCTCGAAAAGCTGGAGACGGACTATGCCGGGCGTTTCAAGCTCGCCAAGATCGATTCCGACCAGGAGCAGCAGCTCGCCGCCATGTTCGGCGTGCGCAGCATCCCCACGGTCGTGCTGATGATGGACGGCCAGCCGGTCGATGGCTTCATGGGCGCGCTGCCCGAGAGCCAGGTGCGCGCCTTCCTGGACAAGCACCTGCCCCCGGCCGACGAAGCGCAGGACGAGGCGCCGGCCGCGGCGGACGAGGCCGATGCCGGCGACGTCCTGGAAAAACTGCAGAACGCCGTGGCGGCCGACCCGGCCAGCGACGATGCGCGCTTCGACCTCGTCAAGCTGCTGCTGCAGCGCGGCGAGCTCGATGCCGCCAAGGTGGCGTTCGCGCCCGTCGCGGCCAAGGTGGAGATCTCGCGGCGGCTGGCGGCGCTGCAGTTCTGGATCAACGCCATCGACTTCGCCGCCGCCCACCCCTCGGGCGCCAGCGCGATCGTCGAGTTCGACGGGCAGATCGCCGCCAACAAGCGCGACTTCGAGGCGCGCTACGCCCGCGCGCGCTGCCTGCTCGCGCAGCAGCGCTTCACCGAGGCGATGGACGAGCTGCTCGAAATCCTGATGCGGGACAAGGGCTGGAACGACGACGCGGCGCGCAAGGCCTACGTGGCGGTGCTCGACCTGATCGAGCCGCCCCGGGTCAAGGTGGCGGACGGGCAGATCCCGCCGGAAGACCCGGTGGTCGCCAGCTACCGCAGGCGCCTGTCCAGCGTCGTCCTGAGTTGACGGTCATGCGCCGGGCCGGCGCGGCGCTGCTGCTCGCGCTCGCGGGGTGCGCCCAGCTGCCGCCGCCCGATGCGCAGATCACGGGACTGGCCGTCACGCGCCAGCGCGTCGCCCTGCCGCCGCAGGCGGTCTTCGAGGCCGCGCTCGTGCGCTGGGACGGCGACGGCATGCCGCCCACGGTGCTCGCGCGCCAGCGCCTGGACGATGCCGGCGCGCCGCCCTACGCCGTGCGCCTGCCGTACCGGCAGGCGCAGATCGAGCCCGGGGCGCGCTACCGGGTGCGCGCCAGCGTCTCGGTCGATGAACGCCGGCTGCTGGCCACCGAGCGCGACGTGCCGGTGCTGCTCGACCCGGCGCTGCGCCGCGCCGACGTGCTGCTGCAGCCCGTGCCGGCGCTGGCGGCCAGCGCCCAGGCCGCGGTGGCGCTGCGCCAGACCTGGTGGCGCCTGGTCGAGATCGTGGATGCGCCGCAGCCCGTCGGCGCGCCGGCCGCGCAGGCGCCGCCCGCGCACCTGCTCCTGCACGCGGGCGATGCGCGCCTGAGCGGTTCGGGCGGGTGCAACCGCCTGGCGGGGCAGTACCGGCTGGAGGGCGACCGCCTGCGTTTCACGGGGCTGGACGCCACGCTGCGGCTGTGCCTGGACGGCGGGTTCAGCGAGGCGGCGTTCTTCGAGCGCCTGCCCAAGGTGGCCTCGTACCGGCAGCAGGGCCGGATGCTGGAGCTGCGCGGCGCCGACGGCGCGCCGCTCTTGCGCCTGCGCGCCGAGGAGCGCGGCCTGCCGCCGCTGCCGCCTGCAGCGGTCAGCCAGTAAGCCGCTCGAACGCCTCGCGGTACTTGGCGGCGGTTTTCTCGATCACGTCCTGCGGCAGGCGCGGCGCGGGCGCGGTCTTGCCCCAGGGCTGGCCGTCCACCGTGGCCTGCTCCAGCCAGTCGCGCACGAACTGCTTGTCGAAGCTCGGCGGGTTGGCGCCCGCGGCCAGCGCCTGCTCGTAGCCCTCGACGGGCCAGTAGCGCGAGCTGTCGGGCGTGAGCACCTCGTCCATCAGCACCAGGGCGCCGTCGCGGGCGAGGCCGAACTCGAACTTGGTGTCCGCGATGATCAGGCCCTTGGAGAGCGCGTAGGCCGCGGCCGTCTCGTACAGGCGGATGCTGGTGTCGCGGATCCGGCTCGCCAGGTCCGGGCCGACCATCTCGACCGTCTTCTCGAAGGTGATGTTCTCGTCGTGCCCCGAGGCCGCCTTGGCCGCCGGGGTGTAGATCGGGTGGGGCAGGCGCGCGGCGTTGGTCAGGCCCTCGGGCAGCGCCACGCCGCAGACCGTGCGGCCGGCCTGGTATTCCTTCCAGCCGCTGCCCGCGAGGTAGCCGCGCACCACCGCCTCGATGGCGATGGGCTGCAGGCGCTGCACCAGCATGGACCGCCCCCGCACCTGCGGCGCCTCCTCGGCGGTGACCACGCTCTCCGGGGCCTGCCCGGTCAGGTGGTTGGGAATGATGTGGCCCAGCCGGCCGAACCAGAACAGCGCCATCTGCGTGAGCAGCTGCCCCTTGCCCGGGATGGGCTCGCCCATGATCACGTCGAAGGCCGAGAGGCGGTCGCTCGCCACCATCAGGATGCGGTCCTCGCCCACGGCGTAGTTGTCGCGCACCTTGCCGCGCGCGAGCAGCTTCAGGGACGTGATGGAGGAAGTGTGCAGGGCGCCGGGAGCGGAAGCGGTCATGGAAAAAGGCAGGCCGCCCCACCGGGCGGCGCAGAGGCTGTGGCAGGCAATCCCGCCATTGTGCAGCGTTTTGCGGCGCTTGCGGGCCAAGGCCATGCGCGCCGGTCAAATGAAGGCTGGTGCCCCGCAACTTGTCGGTGCATAGTGGTTCCAATCTGCCAGACAGGTTCGTCAGCCGGCCGGGTTTCCCGCCCGGGCGGCATTGTTCAACGGTGCATCACAGGAGAGTTCCATGAATTTGACGATCAGTGGCCATCACCTGGAAGTGACCCCCGCCCTGCGCGGCTACGTCACCTCCAAGCTGGACCGCCTCACGCGGCATTTCGACCAGATGGTGGACATCAAGGTTCTGCTGACGGTGGAAAAGCAGAAGGAGAAGGAAAAGCGCCAGCGCGCCGAGTGCAGCGTGCGCGTCAAGGGCTCGGACCTGTTCGCCGAGGCCAGCCACTTCGATCTCTACGCGGCGATCGACGCGCTCATGGACAAGCTCGACCGCCAGGTGGTGCGCCACAAGACGCGGGTGCAGGATCACCAGGCCGAGGTGCACCGCAGCCTGCTGCAGGGCGCCGTGGCCGCAGTCTGAGCGCCCGCACGCCGCGGGGAAGCCGCCCCCGGAGGGCGGCTTTTTTGTGCCCGGATGTATCCTTTGTCAGGGTTTACGCTGATTGTGCATAATTGCGCCCCATTCGCCATGAATCGACTTGCTTCCATATTGCCTGCCGCGCAGGTGCTCGTGGGTGTTGACGCCACCAGCAAGAAACGTGCGTTCGAAGAGGCCGGCCTGCTCTTCGAGAGCCAGCACGGCCTCTCGCGCGCCCTGATCACGGACAGCCTCTTTGCGCGCGAGCGCCTGGGCTCGACCGGGCTGGGCTATGGGGTGGCGATTCCGCATGGGCGCATCAAGGGGCTGAAGGCGCCGATGGCCGCGGTCTTTCGCCTGGCGCAGCCGATCGGGTTCGACGCGCCCGACGAGCGGCCGGTGAGCCTGCTGATCTTCCTGCTCGTGCCCGAGGCGGCGACGCAGAAACATCTGGAAATCCTCTCCGAGATCGCCGAGCTGCTGGGCGACGCCCCGCTGCGCGAGCGCATCAAGGGCTGCACCGACGCCACCGAGCTGCACGGCCTGATCGCCGGCTGGCAAAGCGCGCAGGCGGTCCAGAGCTGACCCCACGGACGACGGGCACCATGAAAGCCAACGTCGTCAGCGCCGACGCCCTCTTCCAGGAATTCCGCACCCTGCTGCGCTGGCAGTGGCTGGCCGGGCAGGGCGCGGGCGAGCGGCGCTTCGAGGACGGGGCGGTGCGCGCCGCCAGCTCCAGCGCCGACCTGGTGGGGCACCTGAACTACATCCACCCCTACCGCGTGCAGATCATCGGCGAGCGCGAGGTGGCCTATCTGGCCCGGGGCAGCGCGGCCGACTGCCAGCGGCGCCTGGCGCGCATCCTGACGCTGGAGCCGCCGGCGCTGGTGCTGGCCGACGGCCGCGAGCCGCCGGGCGAGCTGCTGCAGATGTGCGACCGCGCGCAGCTGCCGCTGTTCGCCACGGACGAGTCCTCGGCCTTCGTCATCGACGTGCTGCGCGGCTACCTGGCCAAGCACTTCGCCGAGCGCACCTCGCTGCACGGCGTGTTCATGGACATCCTGGGCCTGGGCGTGCTGATCACCGGCGAATCGGGGCTGGGCAAGAGCGAGCTGGGGCTGGAGCTGATCACGCGCGGCAACGGCCTGGTGGCCGACGACGTGGTCGATCTCTCGCGCATCAACCAGAGCACGATCGAGGGGCGCTGCCCCGAGCTGCTGCGCAACCTCATGGAGGTGCGCGGCATCGGCCTGCTCGACATCCGCGCGATCTTCGGCGAGAACGCGGTGCGCCGGCGCATGCGATTGCGCCTGATCGTGCACCTGGTGCGCAAGGAGACGCTGGAGCGCAACTACGAGCGCCTGCCGGGCGAGCCGCTGACGCAGGACGTGCTGGGCGTGCCGATCCGCAAGGTGGTGGTCGAGGTGGTGGCGGGGCGCAACATCGCCGTGCTGGTGGAGGCGGCCGTGCGCAACACCATCCTGCAGTTTCGCGGCATCGACACCTACCAGGAATTCATCGCGCGCCACCGGCAGGCGATGGCCAGCGGCGAGGAGCCGCAGTAGGCTTTCAGTGCTTGGCGGCGCACTCGGCGCACAGGCCGTAAAGCGCCATCGCGTGGTCGTGCACCTGCCAGCCGCGCTCCCGGGCGATGCGCTGCTGGCGCTTTTCGATCTCGGCGTCGAAGAATTCCTCCACCTTGCCGCAGCCGGTGCAGACGAAGTGGTCGTGGTGCTGGCCCTCGTTGAGCTCGTACACCGCCTTGCCGCTGTCGAAGTTGCTGCGCATCAGGATGCCCGCCTGCTCGAACTGCGTGAGCACGCGGTACACGGTGGCCAGGCCGATGTCCGAGCGCTCTTCGAGCAGCACGCGGAACACGTCCTCGGCCGTCATGTGGCGCTGGCGGCCCTGCTGGAAGATCTCCAGGATCTTCAGGCGCGGCAGCGTGGCCTTCAGGCCGGTGCTCTTGAGCTCTTCGATGTTCGTCGTCATGGGGTGGTGCCGGGCGCCAGGGCGGGCGGTGCCTGTCGCTACAATGAAACCGATCATAGTCCGGATAGCCATCACCATGCCAGTCACCCTCCATTGGGCTGTGCGCCCGAGCGCCGCCGCCGTGCTTGCCGTGGGCCTCGTCGCGGGCTGCGCCGGCTCGGGAGAGCGCTTCGCCACCATGGTCACGCCCTACCGCGCCGATGTCGTCCAGGGTAATTTCGTCTCGCGCGAGCAGGTCGAGGCCCTCAAGCCCGGCATGAGCCGCCAGCAGGTGCGCGAGATCCTGGGCACGCCCCTGATGACCAGCCTGTTCCACGCCAACCGCTGGGAATACGTCTTCACGATCCGCCGCCAGGGCGTGCCCGACCAGTCCCGCCATCTGACGGTGTTCTTCGATGGCGACCAGTTCGCCCGCGCCGAGGGCGACGAGATGCCGACCGAGCAGGAGTTCGTTGCCTCGCTCTCGTCCAAGGTCAAGAATGCCAAGGTGCCGCCGCTGGAAGCCACCGAGGCCCAGCTGGCGCGTTTTCCCAAGGCCGGGGAGGCCCAGGCCGGGGATGCGGCCCAGAAGGCGGAGCCGGCGCCGCCTGCGGCCCCGCAGGCGTCCTACCCGCCGCTGGAGCCGGCCGGCCGCTGATGTCCCGCGGGTGCCGGCCGCCCGCGCTTCTTTCTTTTTCTGTGAGAATGGCATGACTTCCACCACTGCACGGCGCATCGCCGTTGCCGGCGCCAGCGGCCGCATGGGCCGCATGCTGATCGAGGCCGTGAGCGAGAGCGGCGACGGCGTGCTCGCCGGCGCGCTGGACGTGGCCGCGAGCCCCGCGATCGGGCAGGACGCGATGGCCTTTCTCGGTCGCGCCAGCGGCGTGGCCGTGACGGCGGACCCGCGCGCGGCGCTGGCCGGCTGCGATGTGCTGATCGACTTCACCCGCCCCGAAGGCACGCTGGCGCACGCCCGGGTCTGCGCCGAGCTGGGCGTGCAGATGGTGATCGGCACCACGGGCTTCGACGACGCGGGCAAGGCGGCGCTGGCGCGGGCGGCCGGGCAGGTGGCCATCGTGCTCTCGCCCAACATGAGCGTGGGCGTGAACGTGACGATGAAGCTGCTGGAGCTGGCGGCCAAGGCGCTCGATGACGGCTACGACATCGAGATCATCGAGGCGCACCACAAGCACAAGGTGGACGCGCCCTCGGGCACCGCGCTCAAGATGGGCGAGGTGATCGCCGCCGCCCAGGGCACGCAGCTGGCGCAGCGCGCGGTCTACGAGCGCTACGGCCACACCGGCGAGCGCAAGGCGGGCAGCATCGGCTTCGCCACGGTGCGCGGCGGCGACATCGTGGGCGACCACACCGTGCTCTTCGCCGGCACCGGCGAGCGCGTGGAGATCACCCACCGCTCGGGCAGCCGCGCCGGCTACGCCCAGGGCAGCCTGCGCGCGGTGCGCTGGCTGGCGGACAAGCCGCGCGGGCTGTTCGACATGTTCGACGTGCTCGGCCTGCGCTGAAGGCGCCTGGAAGGACGATGAACGCCCTGCAGTGGCTGCGCGAGGCGGATGCGGTCATCCAGGCCTGCGCCGCGCTGCTGCTGGCAATGTCGGTCGCCAGCTGGGTGGTGATCCTCTACAAGCTGATGCTGGTGGCGCATGCGCGCCGCGACGTGGCGCGCGCCGGCGAGGCGCTGTGGGCCGCCCCCGGGCTGTCGAGCGCGGCCGAGCGCATCCGGCCCCTGGACCGCCACGCGCTGGTGCTGCCGCTGGTGCAGGCGGCGGCGCAGGTGCAGGCGGCGGGCGGCTCGGCGGCGCTGGCGCAGCAGGCCCCGCTG
>OFJB01000096.1_pt1 | contig 52618 bp, 47 predicted proteins | sample 1775081 | NCBI WGS metagenome assembly OFJB01 (sample SAMN08195771, study PRJEB24354) | sludge metagenome | isolation source: initial sludge from phenol fed wastewater aerobic bioreactor | place: India: Nagpur | collected 2016-06-05
TTCTTCAGCGACATCCACAGCCTGGGCCTGAAGACCACGCAGGGCATGCAGTTCGTCACCTCCTGGTACTGGGACATGAACCCCGAGACGCGGGCCTTCGCCGACAAGTACATGGCCAAGCTCAAGAAGCGCCCGACGGAAATCCAGGCCGCCGACTACTCGGCGACGATGAACTACCTCAAGGCGGTGCAGGCCGCGGGGACGACGGACGCCGACAAGGTCATGGCAACCTGGCGCGGCATGACGATGAAGGACTTCTTCGCCACGGGCCACATCCGCCCCGACGGCCTGTACGAGCATGACCTGTACCTGGTGCAGGTCAAGTCGCCCAAGGAATCCAAGGGCCCCTGGGATTACTACAAGATCGTCAAGCAGCTTCCGGGCTCCGAGGTGTTCACCACCAAGGCGGAAGGCAAGTGCCCGCTCTGGAAGTGATGAGTCGCTGACCTGAACGCACCCCCACCACTACCTCTGTTCTTGACGACATGGAAATCTTCGGCATTTCGATGGCGGCCATGATGAGCCAGCTCCTCGTGGGGCTGGTCAATGGCTCTTTTTACGCCATCCTGAGTCTCGGCCTGGCGGTGATCTTCGGCCTGCTCAACGTGATCAACTTCGCCCATGGCGCGTTGTTCATGCTGGGCGCGATGGTCACCTGGATGGCCATGAACTATTTCGACGTGAACTACTGGGTCATGCTGGTGGTGGCGCCGCTGGTGGTGGGGCTGTTCGGCGCGATCCTGGAGCGCCTCTTCCTGCGCTGGATCTACAAGCTCGACCACATCTACGGGCTGCTGCTCACGCTCGGCATCACGCTGCTGATCGAGGGCGTGTTCCGTTCGATCTACGGCGTGTCGGGCCTGGGCTACGACACACCCGACCTGCTGCAGGGCGCGACCAACCTGGGCTTCATGATGCTGCCGAACTACCGCGCCTGGGTGGTCCTCGCCTCCGTCGTCGTCTGCCTCGCCACCTGGTACATGATCGAGAAGACCAAGCTCGGCGCCTACCTGCGCGCCGGCACCGAGAACCCGCGGCTGGTGGAAGCCTTCGGCATCAACGTGCCGGTGATGGTGACGCTCACCTTCGCCTTCGGCTCGGCGCTGGCGGCGTTCGCCGGCGTGCTGGCCGCGCCGGTCTACCAGGTGACGCCGCTCATGGGCCAGCACCTGATCATCCTCGTGTTCGCGGTGGTGGTGATCGGCGGCATGGGCTCCATCCTGGGCTCGATCATCACGGGCCTGGGGCTGGGGGTGATCGAAGGCTTCACCAAGGTGTTCTACCCCGAGGCTTCGTCGACCGTGGTGTTCATCATCATGGCCATCGTGCTGCTGGTGCGCCCGGCCGGGCTGTTCGGCAAGGAAAAGTGAGACGCAGGGGCTTATTGCAATGGATATCAAGAAATTCACCCCTGTGGGCTACGGGCTGCTGCTGCTGGCCCTGATCGTGGCGCCTTTCGTCGGCGCCTACCCGGTGTTCGTGATGAAGCTGCTGTGCTTCGCGCTCTTCGCGGCCGCCTTCAACCTGCTGCTGGGCTACACCGGCCTGCTGTCCTTCGGCCATGCGGCCTTCCTCGGGGGCTCGGCCTACATCGCGGGCCATGCGGTGAAGGTCTGGGGCCTCACGCCCGAGCTCGGCCTGCTCGCGGGCACGCTGTGCGGCGCGCTGCTGGGCTGGATCATGGGCTCGCTCACCATCCGGCGCCAGGGCATCTATGCCACGATGATCACGCTGGCGCTGGCGCAGATGGTGTATTTTGCGGCGCTGCAAATGAAGTTCACCGGCGGCGAGGACGGCCTGCAGGGCGTGCCGCGCGGCAAGCTCTTCGGCGTGCTGGACCTGAGCAGCGACCTGACGATGTACTTCGTCGTGCTCGCCATCACGGTGGCGGCGTTCTGGCTCATCATGCGCACCATCCATTCGCCCTTCGGCCAGGTGCTCAAGGGCATCAAGGAAAACGAGCCGCGCGCGATCTCGCTGGGCTACGACACCGACCGCTTCAAGCTGCTGGCCTTCGTGATCTCGGCGGCGCTCTCGGGCCTGGCCGGCTCGCTCAAGACGCTGGTGATGGGCTTCGCCTCGCTGTCGGACGTGCACTGGACGATGTCGGGCAGCGTGGTGCTGATGGCGCTGGTGGGCGGCATGGGCACGCTCAGCGGCCCGCTGGTGGGCGCGACGGTGATCGAGCTGCTGGAAAACAAGATCGGCGACTTCGGCACCTGGCTCGCCCACCTGACGAGCGTGGAGTGGTTCAGCACCATCGGCGATTCGGTGACCATGGTGACCGGCCTGATTTTCGTGATCTGCACGCTGACCTTCCGCCGCGGCATCATGGGCGAGCTGATCGCCTGGCTGGAACGTCGCCGCGCGGGCAGCAAGGGTGCGGCGCCGTGAGCGCGGCGCTGGGTTCATTGATGAAAACTGGCTCTAGCGCTTGCGTGGAGCGCGCCGGCAGCTATTGAATTCATAGTTACCCCAGCCGCAGCGGCTGGGCGTAGCCCGTCATCTCCAGGTAGCCGCGCCCCAGCTCGCGGCCGCTGGCGTCGTGCAGGGCGCTCAGGCCCTCCCAGTAGATCGCGCCGGTGGAGGCGCGGCTGTCCAGCTCCTGGTCGTCGAGCAGCGCGCTCACCGTGTGGCGGCCGGCGGGCGTCTCCACCTGCCAGCGCACGGGGTAGCGCGCGCCGCTCATCGAACTGCTCCAGTAGCGCAGCGGCGTGAAGCGCACCTGCCGCGGGCCGAAGACCTGCACCGGGGCGCCGGGCGCCGGGCGCAGCGACCCCCCGGCCCAGAGCGCGCTGCCGTCGGCGCGCCGCAGCACGAAGGCGGTGAGCGCGGCCCCGTCGCGCAGGTTCATGCCGATCCAGTCCCACCCCACGGCGCCGGGGGCGAGCAGGGTCTCGCTCCATTCGTGGTCCATCCAGGCGCGGTTGTCCCAGGGCTCGCCCGCGATGAGCGGCATGCGGCGGCCGGAGACCGTGAGCGCGCCCGTCAGCGCCAGCTGGGGCTGGCTGACGTAGTAGCTGGCTTCATCGGCGTCCGGCCCCTTGCGCGAGAGGCCGCCGTCGCCCTGCAGCAGCGGCGGCTGCGTGCTGGCGGCGTCGATTTCCAGCGCGAAGTCCGGGGCCTGCGCGCGGATGGCGTAGCGGCCGCCGTCCGGGGTGGCGTCCGGCTCGCGCCGCAGCGACCAGTCCTGCAGCCGGATGGCGCAGTCGGCCGTGTCGGCCTGCGCGATGCCCCAGCCGGCGCGGGCCACGCGCTCGTCGTGCAGCAGGCGGCGCCGGTTCAGGTCGGTGACGGCCGCGTGCGCGAACAGCAACTGGCGCGCGGCGAAGGCCGAGCGCAGCGTCTGCGCCGCGTCCACGCGCGAGCGGAAGAAGGTGATCTGAAAGCCCCAGAGGCCTTCGCGGGTGCGCGCCTGCCCGGTGAGGTACCACCATTCGGTGCGCAGCTCGGGGTGGCTGCCGTGGTCGCGCGGGAAGCGCAGCGTGCGCGCCGGCAGGGCCTGCGCGGCGCCCGCCGGACCCGCCATGCCCAGCGCGCCCAGGGTGAGCAGTGCGTGGCGGCGGCGCATCGGGGCCCGTGGGCGGGTGCTAGGCCAGCAGGCCCTGCAGCCGCGCCTCGGCCGGCGCGCAGTCGCCCAGGGTGCTGGCGACCCAGGCCGGGTCGTGGTAGGTGTGCAGGTAGCGTTCGCCCGCGTCGCACAGCAGCGAGAGGATGGAGCCTGGCTCGCCCCGGCGGCGCATCTCGTCGGCGATGCGCATCATCACCGCGAAATTGGTGCCGGTGGAGGGGCCGACCCGCCGCCCCAGCAGTTGCGAGAGCGCGCGCATGGCGGCGATCGAATCCACGTCCGCCACGACCTCCATGCGATCGACCAGCGAGCGCACGAAGCTCGGCTCCACGCGCGGGCGGCCTATGCCCTCGATGCGCGAGCCGGGCGCGGTGAGCGTGGCGTCGCCGCTGCGCCAGTAGTCGGCGAAGACCGAGCCGGCCGGGTCGGCCACGCACAGCCGCGTGGCGTGGCGCTGGTAGCGCGTGTAGCGGCCTATCGTCGCGCTGGTGCCGCCGGTGCCCGCGCCCACCACGATCCATTGGGGCACGGGGTGGCGTTCGCGCCGCATCTGCTGGTACATGCTCTCGGCGATGTTGTTGTTGCCGCGCCAGTCGGTGGCCCGCTCGGCGTAGGTGAACTGGTCCATGTAGTGCCCGCCGGTCTCCTGGGCGATGGCGCGCGCGGCGGCGTAGACCTCGCCCGCGGTGTCCACGAAGTGGCAGCGCCCGCCGTGGAACTCGATCAGCGCGACTTTCTCGGCCGAGGTGGAGCGGGCCATCACCGCGACGAAGGGCAGCCCGAGCAGCCGCGCGAAATAGGCCTCGCTCACGGCGGTGGAGCCACTGGAGGCTTCGACGATGGTGGCGCCCTCGCTCACCCAGCCGTTGCACAGCGCGTAGAGAAAGAGCGAGCGCGCCAGCCGGTGCTTGAGGCTGCCGGTGGGGTGGGTGGATTCGTCCTTCAGGTACAGGTCGATGCCGACGCGCTCATAGCCCGGCAGCGGGATGGGGATGAGGTGCGTGTCCGCGCTGCGCTGGTAGTCGGCCTCGATGCGGGCGATTGCCTGGTGCAGCCAGGTGCAGGTGGTGCAGGTGGTGCAGGTGGTGCAGGTGGTGTTGTTGGCCATGGCGCGATTGTGACGCGGGCTTGGCGTTTCACCAGTCTTCCTTGACGGCCAGCACCGCGTCGCGGCGGGCGGCGGCATGCCCCGCCAGCCAGGCGGTGGCGCTGCCCGCCACGACGACGGCGGCGGCCAGCAGCGCCAGGCGCGGCCAGGGGATGGCCAGGTCCATGCTCCAGTGAAAGCTCTGCGGGTTGACCACGCGCACCAGGATCAGCGCCACCAGCAGGCCCAGCGCCGTGCCCGCCGCGGCGCCCACGGCGGTCCAGGCCGCGCCTTCGCCGGTGACGACGGCGAGGATCTGCCGGCGCGTCAGGCCCAGGTGCGCGAGCAGGCCGAATTCCTTGCGCCGCGCGAGCACCTGCGCCGACAGGCTGGCGGCCACGCCGAAGAGGCCGATGGCGATGGCCACCGCCTGCAGCCAGTAGGTGACGGCGAAGCTGCGGTCGAACAGCGCGAGGGAGCGCGCGCGGATGGCGTCGGTGCGGCTGAATTCGAGCGCCTCGGGGCTGGCGCCCTGCGCGCGCGCCAGCGCCATGAGGGCGCCGCGCAGGCGGTCGCCGTCCGTGCCTGGCGCGGGCCAGAGCGCCAGGTCGCTGGCGCGCGTATCGCCGCTCAGGCGGATGTAGTCCGAGCGCTCCAGCGCCACCGCGCCCGATTGGCGCACGTAGTCGCGCCAGATGCCTGCTATGAAAAAGTGTGCTGGTGGCGCTTGATGGCCAAGGGCTAGAGTGCTAAAAGACTTGGAAAACGCAGGCCAATCCTCGCCCGGGTGCACGCCGTAGAGATCGGCCACGGCCTCGCTCACGTACAGCGCGATGCGCCCGGCGGGGACGGGCAGGGGCGCGCCCACCATGGGCAGCGCGCGCTCGGGATGTTCGCCCAGGGGCCGCGCCAGCAGCGCCAGCGGGGGCAGGTCCGCCGCCAGTTGCACGCTGCTGCTGCGCAGCGCCTGCAGCTTTTCGATCTCGGGCAGCTGCGCGATCGCGCGCACCAGGGGCTCGGAGAACACGGCGGCATCGTCGCCCTTGAGCTGGCCGCTGGCGCGCAGGTACAGGGGCGCGGGCAGCATCGCGTCCAGCCACTGCTGCACCGAGCCCCTGAAGCTCGCCACCATCACGGTCAGCGCTACCGCTAGGCTCAGGGCCGCCACCACGCCGCCCACCGTGGCGGCCGTGGCGCCCCGCGTGCGGCGGGCGCGCTCCAGCGTCAGCAGCACCAGCGCCCGCCGGCGCGTGAGCGGCGCCAGGGTGGCCAGCAGGATCTGCGTGAGCCACGGCAGCAGGGCGATGCCGCCGATCAGCAGCAGCGCCACCGAGACATAGGCCGCCACCGGAATGCCGCCCACCGGCGGGGCCAGCGCCAGGAGGGTGCTGGCCGCCAGCATCGCCGCGCCCAGGCCCGCCAGCCGCGCGTTGCCCCGCGCCAGCGCCATGCCCAGCCCCTTGAGCGTCTGCGCCGGCGGGAGCCGCTGCGCCGCGCGCGCGGGCCACCATGCGCCCACCCAGGCCGCGGCCAGGCCCAGCAGGGCGTAGACGAGCGCCGCCCCCGCGTCCCAGTGCAGGCGGGTGGTGCCCGAGAAAAAGCCGCCGCCCAGGTCGCCGCCGGCCAGGCGCAGCGCGCCCGCGGCCATCAGCGTGCCCAGCAGCACCCCCGGCAGGCTGCCGGCGATGCCCAGCGCGCTCGCTTCGAGCAGCACCAGCCCCAGGCGCTGGCGCGGTGTGGCGCCCAGCACGGCCAGCAGGGCGAACTGCGGCTGGCGCCGCGCCACCGCCAGCGCCAGCACCGAGAACACCAGGTAGGCCCCGGTGAACAGGGCGATGAGCGCCAGCACCGTCAGGTTCACCCGGTAGGCGCGCGAGAGCTGGTCCGCCTGCGCGGCGCTGTCCCGGGGTTCGGTGGCGAAGAGCGCGTCCGCCCCGCCCTGAGCATGGGCCAGCGCCGCGATCAGCGCGCCGCGGTCCGAGCCCGGGCGCAGCTGCACGTCGATGCGGCTGAGCCAGCCGTCCTGGCCCAGCAGGTCTTGCGCCGCGCCGATGTCCATCACCGCCAGCGGCGCGCCGGCCGCGGCGATGCCGCCGGCCACCCGCACCGGCACGCGCCGCAGCCCCACCTGCAGCTGGAGGGTGGCGGGCCCCTCGGCCAGGCCCAGCGCCTGCCGGGCGCTGGCGTTGAGGAACACCGTGGCGGGCGCGAAGAGGGCGGTGCGCGCGCTTCCGGGCCAGGGCCGGGGCATCAGCGCGGGCGCGGTGGCGGGCAGCTGCAGCGCGTCGGCGCCCGTCAGGTGCAGCGTGGCCTCGCGGCCGGTATCGGACGTGGCCTGCAGCGTCGCCTCCAGCACCGGGTTGGCCCGCGCCACCAGCGCCTGGCCCGCCACCTCGCCGAAGAAGCGCTCGGGCAGCAGGCCCTGGCGCGCGCGCAGCTGCAGGTCGCTCTGGCCGTTGAGGGCGCGCGTGGCCTGCGCGAACTCGGCCAGCGCGCTGGCGTTGATCAGGTGCACCGCCAGCCCCAGCGCCACCCCCAGCATCACCGCCACGATGGCGGCCAGGCTGCGCCAGGGGTGCTGGCGCAGGTCTTGCCAGGAGAAGGTGAGAAACAGGCGGCCCATGGCCCGCGATTGTCGGCCGCATGGCCTGGTCGGGCCGGCTCTTGAAACCCCGCGCGCCACACACATGTACGGGGCATGCCGCGGTGCGCGGCGCATCCCTGATCTCTACGAGGAGTGACACCATGAATTCGATGATTTCCCGTGGCAGCCTGTTCGACGATTTCTTGCGCGACGTGGCGCCCGCGTTCTACGTGCGCCCGCTGCATGGCGACGCCCTGCCGCAGCCGTCGCAGATCCGCATCGACGTGAAGGAAGACGACGCCGGCTACAGCGTGCAGGCCGAGCTGCCGGGCGTGCCCAAGGAGGACATCCAGGTGTCGATCGACGGCGCCGTGGTCACCCTGCGCGCCGAGGTGCAGCAGCACGACGAGAAGAAGGACGGCGAGAAGGTCCTGCGCAGCGAGCGCTATTTCGGCTCGGTGGCGCGCAGCTTCCAGCTGCCCATGGAAGTGGACGCCGCCAAGGCCAAGGCCAGGTACGCCGATGGCGTGCTGACGCTGAGCCTGCCCAAGAAGCTCGAAGGCAAGGTGCAGCGCCTGGCGGTCGAATAAGCGCCGGGGGTGTATCTCAGGCGGGCCCCGTCGCAGCGATGCGGCGGGGCCCGCCGCTTTTCAGCCGGCCGCTTCTCCGTGGGCCGGCGCGATGGCCTGCACGCCTTGCGCCGTCAGGCGCAGCCGGCGGTCGGCGCGCGTGGCGGCGGCCTCCGAATGGGTGACCAGCACCAGCGCCGCGCCGTGCTCGCGCGTCTGCCCGATCAGCAGGTCGAGGATGCGGCGGGCGGTGCCCGGGTCGAGGTTGCCCGTGGGCTCGTCGGCCAGCAGCAGGGCGGGGCGGTGCACCAGCGCCCGGGCGATCGCCACGCGCTGCAGCTGGCCGCCGCTGAGCTGCTGCGGCAGCCGCTCGCCCAGGCCCTCCAGGCCCACGGCGGCCAGCATCTGCCGCACGCGGGCATCGCCCGGCCGGCCCAGCAGCATCAGCGGCAGCGCCACGTTCTGCGCCACGCTCAGGTGCGGCAGCACGTGAAACGCCTGGAAGACGAAGCCGACGTGCCCGCGCCGCCAGAGGGCGCGGGCGGTGTCGTCCAGCGGGGTGAGGTCGGTGCCGTCGAATACCACCCGGCCCGCGTCCCAGGTGTCCAGCGCGGCCAGGCCGTTGAGCAGCGTCGATTTGCCCACGCCCGAATCGCCCACGATGGCGACGAACTCGCCCCGGTCCACCTGCAGCTGGACGTTCTCGAACACCGTCTGCGCGCCATAGCGGCGCGCCAGCCCGTGCACGGCGAGCAGGGGAGTGCGCGCGGCGGTCATGCGCCCAGCCGCTCGGTGGCCGCGCGCACCAGCTGGCCCACGGCGTCCGGGGCGTCGGCGGCGATCACCCGCCGCGCGGGCATGGCGCGCAGCCAGGTGAGCTGGCGCCGGGCCAGCTGGCGCGTGGCGGCGATGCCGCGCCCGGCCAGCTCGGCCATCGGGAACTCCGCGTCCAGCGCCTGCCAGCACTGGCGGTAGCCCACGCAACGCATGCTGGGCAGGTCGGCATGCAGGTCGCCGCGCGCGCGCAGGGCGCGCACCTCGTCCAGCAGGCCGTGCTCCAGCATCAGCGTGAAGCGCCGGGCGATGCGCTCGTGCAGCCAGGCCCGGTCCGTGGGTTCAAGGGAAAAAACGGCCTCAGGGCTTATGGGTGAAGCGCCAGCAGCTCTTTTATTGATAGCGATGAACTGGGACAGCGTCTGCCCCGTCAGGTGCCAGACCTCCCAGGCGCGCTGGATGCGCTGGCTGTCGTTGGGCGCCAGGCGCGCGGCCGTCGCCGGGTCGATCCGCGCCAGCGCGGCGTGCATCGCGGGCCAGCCCGCGGCGCGCGCCTGCGCGTCGATCCGCTCGCGCGTGGCCGGGTCGGCGGGCGGCAGCGGGGCGATGCCCTCGCTCAGGGCCTTGAAGTACAGCAGGGTGCCGCCCACGAGCAGGGGCAGGGCGCCGCGCGCGCGGATCTCGCCGATCAGCCGCCCGGCATCGCGGGCGAATTCCGCGGCCGAATAGGGCTCGCGCGGGTCGCGGATGTCGATCAGGTGGTGCGGCGCGGCGGCCAATTCGTCGGCGGTGGGCTTGGCGGTGCCGATGTCCATGCCGCGGTAGACCAGCGCCGAATCCATGCTGATGATTTCCACCGGCATGCGGGGCGCCAGGGCCTGCGCCAGCGCCAGGGCCGCCGCCGTTTTGCCGCTGGCCGTCGGGCCGGTGATGGACAGGACCGGCAGCCGCGTCGGAGGGGAAGCAGGCGGTGCGGTGCGCATGGGTGCGCGAGCGTAGCAGAACGGCGCGCGCGGCGGCCGGGGGCGAAAAAAAACCTGCGGCGCGTTGCCGCCGCCGCAGGCCATGAGGGGGAACCTTGGAGATCGGGAAAAAACTAGAACTGGTGGCGCATGCCGACCGCGAAGCTGTTGCCGCTGGTCTGCGCCGTGATGCGGTCGTTCATGTACATCGCGTACAGGTCGGTGCGCTTGGAGAGGAAGTAGTCGTAGCCCACGGTGAGCGTCTTGCGGCTGGCATCGAGCGCGCTCGCGTCGGTGCGCACCCACGAGGCGAGCAGGCTGCCGCCGCCCAGCGGGACGGAGGCGCCCAGGTGGATGGTCCTGGCCTTGCCCGGCGCGTCGTCCGCCTTGGCCTGGCCGTAGCCGACATAGGGCTTGACCGCCTTGAAGTCGTACGCGGCCGTGAGCATCCAGTCGGTCTTGGTGGTGCCCAGGTAGGCGCTGGTGCCGGGGTTGCTCAGCTGGTCGCGCTCGTAGAAGCCCGTGACGGTGAGCGGCCCGCTGAAATACAGGAAGCTCGCGCCGATGTTGTGCTTGCCCGTGTCGCCCCCGAGCTGGTAGTGCAGCGTGGCCTTGAACCCGCCGAAATCGGGCGTGGTGTAGGCAATCTCGTTGTTCCAGCCGGTGTCCGACGGCGTCGTGGCCTGCCAGCCGCTGGCGTTGAACAGCGGCACGTTCATGTGCAGCATCAGCGGCGAGAAGGTGAACGATTCGCCCAGCGGGTTGCCGATGACCGACGGCAGGAAGTTCGGCGCGAGCCAGCGGCCCAGCACCACCGAGCCGAAGTCGCCCGAAAGGCCGATGTTGGCGTCGCGCGAGAAGAACGTGTCGCCCGGAAAGCGTTCCTGCGAACCGTCGGTGAGGTTCAGGAACGAGGTCATGGCGAAGTTGGCCTTGAGCCCGCCGCCCAGGTCTTCCGAGCCGGTGACGCCGATCCACGAGGTGGTCATGCCGCTGTTGCCCAGGGTGGAGCGGCTGGCGGCGTCGCCCGCCATGCGGATGGAGCCGACGTAGAGATCGGCCAGGCCGCTGAGTTGAAGCGTGCTCTGGGCCTGGGCTCCGAACGGGCACAGGGCCGTTGCGGCAAGAGCCATCAGTGTTTTGCGCATGTCGTCTCCTGGAGGGCGTGGATGTGAAAGAAAAATCGGGGCGGCGCCAGCACCCCGATCGATTTGTATGGAAAAAGTGTATACGAAATTCAGCGTAATACCCCAAAGAAACCGGGCGCATGAGGGTTATGCGCGGCCCGGGCGTGGCGCCGGGGCCAGATGCCTCAAAGGCTGCCGCCCTCGCCGCGCAGGCGGGCGGCGAGGCGCTGGGCGTAGTCCGCCAGCACGCCGGCCGCCGGGTTCTTGCGCGGCCAGGTGAAGGCGATGCCGTCCGCCTCGTGGCGCGGCACCACGTGCAGGTGAAAGTGCGCCACGGTCTGCCCCGCGACGGCGCCGTTGGCCTGCAGCAGCATCAGCCCCGCGGGCTGGAAGACCGAGCGCACGGCGGCCGCGACCCGGTGCGCGGTGCGCATGACGGCGGCGGCTTCCTCCGGCGTCGCGTCCCACAGCGTGGCCACATGGCGCCGCGTGGCCACGAGCACGTGCCCGGGGTTGACCTGGCCCAGGTCCATGAAGGCGATCGTGTGCTCGTCCTCGAACACCCTGGCGCTGGGGATTTCCCCGGCGATGAGGCGGCAGAAGATGCAGGAGCCGAGGGGGGAGGTATCGACGAAATTGGGCATGGCGTCCTCGTGGGTGGGGTGATGGCGGGGGATTGTCTCCCGGTGCGGCGCCTGGCAGTGTCCTAGGGTTTTCCCAGCCGGATTTCAGGGTTGTACCGGAGCCTGCCGGGGGCCGCCGCTGCCTATAGTGCAGCGATGGTCGGCTGCGGGCCGACGGCGCACCGGTGCCGATGACGATGACCCAGTTTCTCTCGATCGATTCGCTTGCCTGCCTGAGGGGCGCTCATGGATGCCACGGTGGATGCCGCCGCGCCTGAGGCCGGGCTGCGCCGCACCTGGCTGCCGGGGCCCCTGGTGCGCGCCGTGGGGCTGCTCGTCCTGGTGACGGCCCTGGCGGCCGGCGGGCTTTCCACCTGGCTCGTCACGCGCGCCAGCGAGCCGCAGGCGCTGCAGCGCATCCTGGAGCAGGACGGCGGCGACGTGGAGATGCTCGCGCGCATGCTGTCGAGCAAGATCGAGCTGAACTTCAAGATGCTGGCGGCGCTGGCCGAGGGGCTGTCGCCCGCGGTCGTCGGCTCCGATGCGCGATTGCGCGCCTGGCTGCTGCAGAGCCGGCAGGCGGCGCGCCTGTTCGACACCGTGACGGTGCTGCGCAGTGAAGACGCCAGCGGTCTGCAGCTGCAGGGCGGCGAGGTGACGGTGGTCGACCAGGTCGAGGACGCGGAGCAGGCGGTGCTGCGCCGCGTGTGGCGGGAGCGCAAGCCCATGGTCTCGGAGGTGCTGGGCGGGCGCGCGTCCCAGGCGCGCGTGGCCCTGGCGCTGCCGGTGCTGGGCAGCAGCGGGCAGACCGTGGCGGTGGTCACCGCGACCTTGCGCCTGCAGTCGCAGAGCCTGCTGCCGCCCGCGCTGGCGCTGCCCGAGCACGAAAGCTCGCGCTTCATGGTGTTCACGCGCAAGGGCGTCATCCTCTCGCACCCCGACGCCTCGCGCGTGCTGGGGCTGATGCGCGACGAGCCCGGGCTGGGCAGCGTTTTTTCCGGCGGCGACGGCGCGCAGCTGCTGGCGCAGCCGGGGCGCACCGTGCTGGCGGACGGCTCCGTCGTGGGCTGGGCCGTGGCGGGGCTGCCGGGGTGGGTGGTGGCGCGCGTCAACCACGCGCCGTCGCTGCTGCAGCCGCTGGTGGCGGCCGAGCAGCGGGTGTGGTGGCTGGCCGCTGCCGCGGTGGCGGTGGTGGCGCTGCTGGCCCTGCTGGCGCTGTGGTGGCTCACGCGCCCGCTCACGCTGCTGCGCCAGCGCGCGCGGGCGGTGCTGGCGGGCGAGCACCCGGCGAGCGTGCCCTGGCAGCACCAGAATCCATTGGGAGCGAGCGGAGAGGTCGACGACGTGGTGCGCGTGTTCGCGCGCCTGGTGCAGCTGCGCCGCCAGCAGCAGCGCAGCACGCAGGCGCTGGAGCGCCAGCTCGAAGCCGTGCTGCAGCATGTACCGCTGGGCATCGCGCTCACGCGCTCGCAGCGCATCGAGGTGGCCAGCAGCCAGGCCTGCCGCCTGCTGGGCTACACCCCGGTGCAGCTCGTCGGGCGCGATCTGCTGCAGCTCGTCTCCGGTTCGCCCGAAGGCGGCGAGCTGGCCGAGCGCGTGCGGGTGGACTTCGCCGTGCACGGGCGCTTTCACGGCGAGCTGCCGCTGACGCGGCGCGACGGCAGCGCCTTCTGGGCGCAGATCCACGGCGAGCCGGTGCGCGCGGACGACCCCGCCGCCGGGGTGGTTTGGGTGATCGAAGACGGCTCGGCCGAACGCGAGGCCCGGCTGCAGCACGACTGGGAGCGCTGGCACGACACCCTGACCTTCCTGCCCAACCGCGCCGCGCTGGTGCACCGGCTGCAGCTGCTGCTGTCCAGCCGGGAGGCGCGCGGCGCGCGGGCGCCCGCCGGCGAGCTGGCCGCCGCCGGCGTCCTGATGCACGTGGACGTGGACCATTTCACGCTGGTCAACGAGGTGGCCGGGCACGACGCGGGCGACGACGTGCTGCGCCACCTGGCGCGCCTGCTCGAATCGCACGTGCGCCAGATGGGCTGGCTGGCGCGCCTGGGGGGTGATGAATTCGCGGTGGTGCTGCCCGGCTCCAGCGCCGAGCGCGGGGCCGAGCTGGCCGAGAAGCTGCGCGCGGCCGTGGCGGCGTGGGAGCCGACCTACCACGGCCGCAGTTTTTCGCTCAGCCTGAGCATCGGCCTGGTGTTGCTGGGCGCCGGCAGCGGCACCGTCGAGGCCCTGGCGGGCGCCGACATGGCCTGCTACGCGGCCAAGCGGGCGGGGCGCAACCGGGTGGAATGGGGACAGGTGCCGCAGCCGGCCAGCGCGGCGTAATTTCCCTGATTGGAGACCGTACGCAAGCCGTCGCACTGCGGGAAAGCTCGGGGTATTGTGTATGCAAACGCCGTGTACAGTTATCGCATGCAATTTGCTGGCGCAATTCCCGCGGAGCGGGTAAAGTGGCAGAAAATCAAGCAGCGTGGCTCATGCGCATCGTGGCGCGGGCGCGTGTCCATTGCACAACGAGAGACAAACCAGCATGCCGTCACTGCATGTCCCTGATGCGCCCGATGCGATCGTGCCCCGGTTGCAGCTGTCGGGCATCACCAAGCGCTATCCGGGCGTCGTCGCCAACAGCGAAGTATCGCTGACGGTGCAGCCCGGGGAAATCCATGCGGTGCTGGGCGAGAACGGCGCGGGCAAGAGCACCCTGATGAAGATCATCTACGGCGCGGTCAAGCCCGATGCGGGCGACATGTACGTCGATGGCCACCTGGCCCTGGTGCGCAGCCCGCAGGCGGCGCGCCAGCTCGGCATCGCCATGGTGTTCCAGCATTTCAGCCTGTTCGAGACGCTCTCGGTCGCGGAAAACGTCTGGCTGGGGCTGGACAAGACGCTCTCGCTGGCCGAGGTCACGCGCCGCGTGGCCAGCACCGCGGCCACGTACGGCCTGGACGTGGACCCCGAGCGCCCGGTGCACACCCTGGGCGTGGGCGAGATGCAGCGCGTGGAGATCATCCGCGCACTGCTGGCCGGCCCGCGCCTCCTGATCCTGGACGAGCCTACCTCGGTGCTCACGCCGCAGGCGGTCGAGAGGCTGTTCGTCACGCTCAGGCGCCTGTCGGACGAAGGCTGCTCCATCCTCTACATCAGCCACAAGCTGCACGAGATCCGCGCGCTGTGCAGCGCCTGCACGGTGATGCGCGGCGGCAAGGTGACGGGCGTGTGCGATCCGCGCGAGGAGACCAACGCCTCGCTCTCGCGCCTCATGATCGGCGCCGAGCCGCCCGCGCTGCAGCACGTCCCGCGCGAGCCGGGGGCGCCGGTGCTCGTGGTCGATGGGCTCAGCCTGCCGCGCGAATCGCCTTTCGGGGTGGACCTGGAGCGCGTCGGCCTGCAGGTCCGCGCGGGGGAGGTGGTGGGCATCGCGGGCGTCTCCGGCAACGGTCAGCGCGAACTGCTTTTTTCGCTCTCCGGCGAGGACAGGCGCGCGCCTGCAGCATCCATTTCGATAGCGGGCCACCCGGTCGGGCGCATGCCGCCCTTCGGCCGCCGCGCCCTGGGCCTGCATTTCGTGCCCGAGGAGCGCCTGGGCCGCGGCGCCGTGCCCGAGATGAGCCTGGCGCACAACCTGCTGCTCACGCGCAAGGAGGCGGTCTCGCGCATGGGGTGGCTGGACATGGGCCGGCTGCGCGCGCAGGCCGCGGGCATCATCGAACGCTTCAAGGTCAAGGCCGCGGGGCCCCACGCGGCGGCGCGCTCGCTCTCGGGCGGCAACCTGCAGAAGTACATCATGGGCCGCGAGATCGACGCGCGGCCGAAGCTGCTCGTCGTCTCCCAGCCCACCTGGGGCGTGGACGTGGGCGCCTCGGCGCAGATCCGCGGCGAGATCCTGGCGCTGCGCGACGCGGGCTGCGCGGTGCTGGTGGTCAGCGAGGAGTTGGACGAATTGTTTGAAATCTGTGATCGCCTTTACGTGATTGCCAAGGGCCAGCTCTCGCCCAGCCTGCCGCGCGCCGAGGCCACGGTCGAGCAGATCGGCCTGTGGATGAGCGGCCTGTGGCCGGGAGCGGACGGCGCGGCGGCCGCCATGCCACGGGAGGCGGCCGATGCTGCGGCTTGAACTGCGCCCCACGCCGTCGCGCACCTGGGCCTGGGCCTCGCCGCTGCTGGCGCTGGTGATCACCGTGGCGCTCGGGGTGCTGCTGTTCTCGCTCCTGGGCAAGGACCCGGTCAAGGGCCTGGCGGTGTTCTTCTGGGAGCCCATCAAGTCCGCCTACGCGCTCGGCGAGCTGGGCGTCAAGGCCACGCCGCTGCTGCTGATCGCGCTGGGCCTGGCGGTGTGCTTTCGCTCCAACATCTGGAACATCGGCGCCGAGGGGCAGTACGTGATCGGCGCCATCTTCGCCGGCGGCGTGGCGCTGCTGACCGGCAAGGAGACGGGGCGCTGGATCGTCGTGGCGGTGCTGGTCGCGGGGGTGATCGGCGGCATGCTCTGGGCCGCCCTCGTGGCGCTGCTGCGCGACCGCTTCAACGCCAGCGAGATCCTCGTCAGCCTGATGCTGGTCTACGTCGCCATCCAGGTGCTCAACTACCTCGTCTTCGGCCCGTGGAAAGACCCCATGGGCTACAACTTCCCGCAGACCCGCACCTTCGAGGCGGTGGCGCGCATTCCCAAGCTGATGGCCGGCTCGCGCGTGAACGTCGGCGTCCTGATCGCGCTGGCGGGCGCCGCGCTGCTGTGGCTGTACCTGTTCCGCACCCGCGCGGGCTATGCGCTGCAGGTGGGCGGCATCGCGCCCGCGGCGGCGCGCTACGCCGGGTTTTCCTCGCGCAGCGCGCTGTGGACGGCGCTGCTCATCTCCGGCGCCACGGCGGGCCTGGCCGGCGCGCTGGAGGTGGCGGGGCCGGTGGGCCAGCTCACGCCCTACGTCCCGGTGGGCTACGGCTTCGCGGCCATCATCGTCGCCTTCGTCGGGCGGCTGCACCCGCTGGGCATGGTGCTGGCGGCCATCCTGATGAGCATGTTCTACATTGGCGGCGAGCTGGCGCAGTCGCGCCTGGGCCTGCCCAAATCGCTCACCGACGTGTTCCAGGGCCTGCTGCTGTTCTCGCTGATGGCCTGCGACACCCTGGTGAACTACCGCGTGAAGGGAGCCCGTTGATGGACGCCTATCCTCTGCTGTTCGCCTCCACGCTCACCGCGGGCACCGTGCTGGCGCTGGCGGCGCTGGGGCTGCTGATCAACGAGAAATCCGGCGTGGTCAACCTCGGCGCCGAGGGCATGATGCTGTGCGCGGCCATCGCCGGCTTCGCCACGGTGGTGCACACCGGCAGCGACACGCTGGGCTTTCTCGCCGGCATGGCCGCGGGCGCGGTGCTGGCGGCCGCGTTCGGCTGGCTCGTCATCTGGCTCAATGCCAACCAGTACGCCACGGGCCTGGCGCTCACCCTGTTCGGCGCGGGCTTCTCGGCCTTCGCCGGCATAGGCTACGTGCAGGCCCGGATGCCCGAGCGCCCGCGCTTCGACTGGTTCGGGCTGGGCGACGTGCCCATCCTCGGGCCGGCGCTGATGCGCCAGCACCCGCTGGTGTACTTCGGCATCGCGCTCACCCTGGCGCTGATCTGGGTGCTCTACCGCACGCGCGTCGGCCTGGTGCTGCGCGCGGTGGGCGAATCGCCCGAGTCGGCGCATGCGCTGGGCTACCCGGTGCGGCGCATCCGCCTGGCGGCCGTGATCATCGGCGGGGCGCTGTGCGGCCTGGCGGGGGCCTTCCTGTCCATCATCTACACGCCGCTGTGGGTGCAGGGCATGGTGGCGGGCAAGGGCTGGATCGCGCTGGCGCTCACCACCTTCGGCACCTGGCGCCCCGCGCGGGTGCTGCTGGGCGCCTACCTGTTCGGCGGCGTGACGATGCTGCAGTTCTACCTGCAGAGCCAGGGCTCGCACATCCCGAGCCAGCTGCTCACGGCCCTGCCGTATCTGGCGACGATCGTCGTCCTGGCCATGATCTCGCGCAATCCGACGTGGATTCGTGTCAATATGCCCGCTTCGCTGGGCAAGCCTTTTTACCCCGGGTCTTGATTTTTTTCAGGAGGATTCTCTGATGACCGACATGAACAAACGCACCGCTCTGCGCCTGGCCATGGTGTCCGCCGCGGCACTCACGATGGCCGCCTGCGGGCAGAAGGAAGAGCCCGCGCCGGCGCCGGCGCCCGCGCCCGCCGCGGCCCCTGCCGCCGCCCCGGCCCCGGCGCCGGCCGAGCCCCTGAAGGCGGCTTGGATCTACGTCGGCCCGGTGGGCGACGGCGGCTGGAGCTTCGCGCACGACAACGCGCGCAAGGCGGTCGAGAAGGACTATCCGGGCAAGGTGGTGACCAGCTTCGTCGAGAACGTGCCCGAGGGCGCCGACACCGAGCGCGTGGCGCGCGACCTGGTCGCCCAGGGCAACAAGCTCATCTTCGCCACCAGCTTCGGCTTCATGGAGCCCATCGTCAAGGTCGCGGCCGACAACCCGGACGTCAAGTTCGAGCACGCCACCGGCTACAAGACCGCGGCCAACCTGCGCACCTACGACAGCCGCACCTACGAAGGCGCCTTCATGGCCGGCGTGATCGCCGGCGCCATGACCAAGGCCAACGTGCTGGGCGTGGTGGCCACCGTGCCGATCCCCGAGGTGGTGCGCAACATCGACAGCTTCACGCTGGGCGCGCAGATCTCCAACCCCAAGATCAAGACCATGGTGGTCTGGATCAACGAGTGGCACAACCCGCCCAAGGAAACCGAGGCCGCCACCTCGCTGATCAACGGCGGCGCCGACGTGCTGTTCCAGAACACCGATTCGCCCGCCGTGCTCAAGACCGCCGAATCCATGGGCAAGCGCGCCTTCGGCTGGGACTCGGACATGACCGCCTACGGCCCCAAGGCGCACCTGGCCTCGGCCGTCATCAACTGGGAGCCCTACTACAAGAAGGCGGTCGGCGAGGTGCTGGACGGCACCTGGAAGACCGGCCCCAACCAGTGGTGGGGCGTGAAGGAAGGCGCGATCGACCTCGTCTCCATCGCCGACGACGTGCCCGCCGAGGCCAAGGCCAAGCTCGAAGAGCTCAAGGCCGGCCTGAAGGACGGCAGCTACCACATCTGGAAGGGCCCGATCGTGGACAACACCGGCAAGGAAGTGCTGGCGGCCGACAAGGTGGCCGACGACGACTTCCTGCGCGGCATCAACTTCTTCGTCAAGGGCGTGGAAGGCAAGGTGCCGGGTACGGACGGCAAGTAAGCTGCGTTACCCGCAAGACCAGGGCCGCCTCGCGCGGCTCTTTTTCGTGGTCTCAGAACGTGTTTACGATCTTTTCATGGAGCCCGCAAGGCAGCAAAAGGGTGCAATCGAGGCGCGCGCCGCAGGCCATGCTGGCGGCCTGGCCAAGGTGCGCAACGACGAGTGCGCCCTTTTGCTGCCTTGCCCGAAGGGTTGCCCCGCAAAGGCGGCGTCTGCGGCGTTGCAAATCCTCGCCGGGCCACCAGCCCGGCTGCGGTTTGCGCCTTGCATCCACCGCCTTTGCGGGGCAACGGGCTCCATGAAAAGATCGTAAACACGTTCTCAGGCGGTCTTCACGCGCAGCGAACTGCACACGCCAGCGCACACGGCGCAGCCCGCCGCCACCAGCAGCGCCAGCGATTCGGCGCTGCCGTCGTGCCCGGGTCGCAGCGCGAAGATCGCCGCGAGGATGACCGCGCCCAGCGTCTGTCCCGTCAGGCGCGCCGTGCCCAGCATGCCGCTGGCCCCGCCGCTCCTGTGCAGCGGCGCCGAGGAGACGATGGTGTGGTTGTTCGGCGACTGGAACAGCGCGAAGCCCCCGCCCGCCAGCGCCATGCGCCAGGCGATGTCCCAGTTGGCGGCGTGCATCGGCATCAGCGAGAGCGCGAGCAGCCCGCAGGCGAACACCGCCATGCCGCAGCCGCCCAGCAGGCCGTCGTGGTAGCGGCCGATCAGGCGCCCGGCGATGGGTGCGACGACGGCGCTCGCCAGCGGCCATGCGGTGATGAGCAAACCGGCCTGCAAGTGGCTCTGGCCGTGCGCCTCCAGCAATAAAAACGGGAGCGCCAGAAAGCTCAGCATCTGCGCGCAGAACGCCCCGACGGACGAGCCCATGGAGAGGGCGAACACCGGGATGCGCAGCAGATCGACGGGAAACAGCGGCACCGCGCGGCCCCGTTGGCGCCGCAGGTGCAGCGTGCCCACGGCCACCGCGCCCGCGAGCAGCCACGCGCCGAGCGCGGGGTCGGCGTGCATGCCGCCGCCGCGCTGCGTCAGCTCGGAGCCGCCGAGGAACAGCAGGCCGAACATCGCGCCGTTGAGCAGCACATCGAGCAGCGAGAAGCGCACCCCGGGCGAGGCGGAGGGCGGGTTGCGCGGCAGCACCCGGCCCGCGCGCTGCCAGGCGAACAGGCCCAGCGGCAGGTTGATCGCGAACAGCCAGGGCCAGGGGGCGACCGAGAGGATGAGCGCCGCCACCGTCGGCCCGGCCATCGCCGCCGTGGCGACGACGAGGGAGTTGAGCGCCATGCCCCGGCCCAGGCGGGTGGCCGGGTAGATCAGCCGCACCAGCGCCGAGTTGACCGCCATCACGCCCGAGGCGCCCAGGCCCTGCAGCGCGCGCGCCCCGATCAGCGTGACCATGCTCGACGCCAGCATCGCGGCGATCGAGGCCAGGGCGAACAGCAGCATGCCCGCGCGGTACACGCGCCGGTAGCCGATGCGCTCGCCCACCGCCGCCAGCGGCAGCAGCGTGACCAGCGTGGCGAGCTGGTAGGCGTTGACCACCCAGACGCTCTGCGCCGCGTTCATGCGCAGCTCGCGCGCGATGTCGGGCAGGGCGAGGTTGACGATGCTGGTGTCGAGCACCGCCAGCGTCAGGCCGAGCACGATCACGCCCATGGCGCGCGTGCGCTGGGGCTCGGGCAGGCCGTCCTGGTGCGGGTGGGGGGCGGCGGTGCGCGCCGGTGGGGAAGTGGGCATCGCGCCGATTGTTGTGCATCCGCGCCCCGGGCGCTGTCGCCTCGGGCATGTCCAGCCTGCACAATAGCCGCTCGGGAGCCGGTCCGCGATCCGGGCGGCTTCGCACGGCGCGCGCTGGCGCCCATCTCCATGGAGGTACACCGATATGGCAAGGCAATCGCATGTGTTCTGGCACCACGGGCGCCGCGGCCTGGCGGCCGCATGGCTGGCCGCCGGCCTGCAGGGCGTGGCCATGGCGGCCCCGCCCGCCCCGCCGGCGCCTCAGGCCGCACCCCCGGCCACACTCCCGGCCGCACCCACGCTGCATGTGTCTCCCGACGGCACGCTGGTGATCGACTCGCGCGCCCACATCGCCTGGGCGCGCTGCGTCGAGGGCATGCGCTGGGACGGCAAGACCAAGACCTGCGCGGGCGAGCCGCGCCTGTTCACGTTCAACCAGGCCAAGGCCTGGGCCAAGGAGCGCTGGCAGCGCGAAGGCGTGCGCTGGCGCATGCCGCGCGTGGCCGAGCTGCGCCGCCTCGTCGATCGCAGCGCCAACCCGCCGTCGGTCGATGCGAAGCTGTTCCCCAACGCGCCGGCCGAGTGGCATTGGACCGGGGCGGTCAGCGTCAACACCGTGGCCGTCAACCCCTATGCCTACGAGAACGCGGCGGGCAGCATGCCGGGCGGCGACGTGCTCAAGGCGCAGCAGGGCTGGGCCGTGGACATGGGCTCGGGCAAGGCGCAGGGCGACGTGGGGCGGGCGACGGCGCTGCCCATCCGCCTGGTGCGCCCGGCCCCGGCCGAAGCGGCCCGATGAGCGCGGCGCCCGCGCCCGCCGTCCTGCAGGGCCTGTCCGCCTGGGTGGACGGCGGCGTGCGCGTGCTCGTCCTGGGGAGCTTTCCGAGCGTCGCCTCGCTGCGCGATCAGCTCTACTACGCCCACCCGCAAAACCACTTCTGGCGCATCCTGGCCGCGCTGTGGCCGCAGCCCGCGCTGCCGGCGCGCGAAGACCATGCGGGCCGCCGCGACTGGGTGCTGGCGCGCGGCCTGGGCATCTGGGACGTGTACGCCGCCTGCGAGCGTGAAGGCAGCCTGGACGCCCGCATCCGCCACGCCGAACTCAACGACTTCGGCGCCCTGCGCCCGCTCCTTCCGCGGCTGGCTGCCATCGCGCACAACGGCGGCGAGAGCTGGTCGCGCGCGCGCCTGGTGCGCGAGCGCATGGGCCTGGCGCCGGAGGCCGCCGTCGCCTCGCTGCGCCTGCCTTCCACCAGCCCGGCCAATGCCTCGTGGAGCTTCGAGCGCAAGCTGGCGGCATGGCGCTCTCTTTTCATCGAATCCGGACTGCTTTGATGGCCCCCAAGAAGAAAATGCAATTGCCCGAAGTGAGCATCAGCGACGATGGCGTGCTGCGCCACCTGCACCTGGGCACGCCCTGGATCCAGGGCTCGATGCGCGTGGAGGCGCCCTTCGACATCGCGCTCGAATACGTGCAGCGCATGATGGCCTGGCTGCTGTTCGTGGAGCCGGCCAGCGTGGGCGGGCGCCGGGCGGTGCAGCTGGGCCTGGGCGCCGGGGCCATCACCAAGTTCTGCCACAAGAAGCTGCGCATGCAGACGACGGCCGTGGAGCTGAACCCGCAGGTGCTGGGCGTGTGCCGGGCGTGGTTCAAGCTGCCGCCCGATGGCCCGCGCCTGGCGGTGGTGCTGGGCGACGCGGGCGAGGAAATCCGCAAGCCCGCCTACCTGGGCAGCGTGGACGCGCTGGCCGTGGACATGTACGACGACGATGCCGCCGCGCCGGTCTTCGACAGCGTCGAGTTCTACCGCGATTGCCGTGCCATGCTGACCGAGGACGGCGCGATGACCGTGAACCTGTTCGGGCGCACCAGCCACTACGAACGCAGCCTGGCCCGCATCGGCGAGGCCTTCGGCTCGCAGGCGGTCTGGGCGTTCAAGCCCACGCGCGAGGGCAACACCGTCGTGCTGGCGCAGCGCACGCCCACGCGGCCCGGGCGCGCCGAGCTGCTGGCGCGCGCCGAGGCGGTGCAGGAGCGCTGGGGCCTGCCGGCGCGCAAATGGCTGCGCGTGTTCAAGCCCGTCGCATGAAATTTGCGGCACCATAGCGCCATGACCCTCGCCACCCCCCCCGCGCATCCCGCCCACCACCATCATCCCGCGGGGCCGGGCGCGCCCCTGCACTGGCGCCAGATCGTCGGTTGGCTGCGCGAGGACGGCGTGATCTCCGAGGCCCAGGCCGAACGCACGATCGAGCGCTGCTCGCGCGCCGAGAGCAGCCAGCATCCGCTGGTGCGCCTGGCCAGCGTCTCCATGGTGCGCGAGAGCGGCGGCAAGGTGCTGGACCTGGACGCGCTGACGGAGACGATCGCGCCGCGCTGCGGCCTGCCGTTCCTGCGCATCGATCCGCTCAAGGTGGACGCCGGGCGCGTGGCCGAGGCCATGAGCGCCAGCTACGCCGAGCGCCACAAGATCCTGCCGGTGCAGGTCTCGGCCAGCGAGATCGTCGTGGCGACGGCCGAGCCCTTCGTGGCCGACTGGGTGGGCGAGATCGAGCGCCAGACCAAGCGCAAGGTGCGGCGGGTGCTCGCCAATCCCCAGGACATCAAGCGCTACACGGCGGAGTTCTATGCGCTGGCCAAATCGGTGCGCGCGGTGCAAAAGAGCGGCGGCAGCGCGGGCGGCAGCAGCTTCGAGCAGCTCGTCGAGCTGGGGCGCGCTAACCGCCAGCTCGACGCCAACGACCAGGGCGTGGTGCGCGTCGTCGATTGGCTCTGGCAGTACGCGTTCGACCAGCGCGCGAGCGACATCCACATGGAGCCGCGGCGCGAGCAGGGCGTGATCCGCTTTCGCATCGACGGCGTGCTGCACACCGTCTACCAGATCCCCATCGGTGTGCTCAACGCCATGGTGGCGCGCATCAAGCTGCTCGGGCGCATGGACGTGGTGGAAAAGCGCCGCCCGCAGGACGGCCGCATCAAGACGCGCAACCCGGGCGGCGAAGAGGTGGAGATGCGCCTGTCCACGCTGCCCACCGCCTTCGGCGAGAAGATGGTGATGCGCATCTTCGACCCCGACAACACCGTCAAGGACCTGGATGCGCTGGGCTTCGCGCCGCACGACGCCGCGCGCTGGGAGCAGCTCGTGAGCCGCCCGCACGGCGTGATCCTGGTCACCGGCCCCACCGGCTCGGGCAAGACGACGACGCTGTACTCCACGCTCAAGCGCGTGGCCACCGAAGAGGTGAACGTCAGCACGGTGGAGGACCCGATCGAGATGATCGAGGCGAGCTTCAACCAGACGCAGGTGCAGCCGCAGATCGACTTCACCTTCGCCGAGGGCCTGCGCGCGCTCATGCGCCAGGACCCGGACATCATCATGGTGGGCGAAATCCGCGACCTGGAGACCGCCGAGATGGCGATCCAGGCCGCGCTCACCGGCCACCTGGTGTTCTCCACCCTGCACACCAACGATGCGCCCAGCGCCATCACGCGCCTGATGGAGCTGGGCGTGCCCTACTACCTCATCAACGCCACGCTGCTCGGGGTGCTGGCCCAGCGCCTGGTGCGCACGCTGTGCGTCAACTGCCGCCAGCGCGACCGGGAGGCCGACCCGGCCGAGATCGCCGAGCTGATCAAGCCATGGAAGCTCACCGGGGGCTACCGCGCCTACCGCCCCGTGGGCTGCGTGGAATGCCGCATGACGGGCTTTCGCGGGCGCATGGGCCTGTACGAACTGCTCACCGTCACCGAGGGCCTGCGCGAGAAGATCTCGCAAAGCCCCTCGATCGACGCGCTGCGCCGCCAGGCGGTGAGCGACGGCATGCGCCAGCTGCGCCTGGCGGGCGCGCTGCGCGCGGCCGAGGGCGCGACCACGATCGACGAGGTCGTCGCCGCGACGCCGCCGCTGCAGTGAGGACTGCCTCGATAATCCGCGCCGTCTTTCATGACGGAGGAACGGGCTCGTGAAGATCAAGAACGAAAAGGATTTCTTCGCCGGATTGCTGTTTCTGGTGCTGGGCACGGGCTACGCCTGGGGCGCGGCCCGCTATGCGCTGGGCTCGGCCGCGCACATGGGGCCGGGCTACTTCCCGCTGCTCGTGGGCGTGCTGCTGGCGGTGATCGGGGCGCTCGTCATGTTCAAGGCGCTGGTGATCGAGACCGAGGGTGGCGCGCGCGTGGGGGCCTGGGCCTGGCGGCCGCTGGTGTTCATCCTGGGGGGCAACCTGCTCTTCGGCCTGCTGCTCGTGGGCCTGCCCGCCTGGCACGTGCCGGGCATGGGGCTGATCATCGCTATCTACGGCCTGGTGGTGGTGGCCGGCATGGCCAGCCGCGAGTTTCGCCTGCGGGATGCGCTGATCCTCGCGACGGTGCTGGCCATCGGCTGCTACGCGATTTTTATCCGGGCGCTGGGCATGACGCTGCCCGTCTGGCCGGACCTCGGCGCCGGCTGAAGGCGCAGGGCAGGACGGCATGGATCTGTTCAATCACCTGGTTCTCGGTTTCGGCGTCGCGTTCACGTGGCAGAACCTCGTGTACTGCTTCGTCGGGTGCTTCCTCGGCACGCTCATCGGCGTGCTGCCGGGCATCGGGCCGCTGGCCACGATCGCCATGCTGCTGCCGGTCACCTACGCGCTGCCGCCGGTGGCGGCGCTGATCATGCTGGCGGGCATCTACTACGGCGCGCAGTACGGCGGCTCCACCACGGCCATCCTGGTGAACCTGCCCGGCGAGGTGTCCTCGGTGGTCACGACGATCGACGGCTACCAGATGGCGCGTCGGGGCAGGGCGGGCCCGGCGCTGGCGTCGGCGGCCATCGGCTCGTTCTTCGCCGGCTGCGTGGGCACGGTGGTGCTGGCGGCCTTCGCGCCGCCGCTGACCGAGCTGGCCTTCAAGTTCGGTCCCGCGGAGTATTTCTCGCTCATGGTGCTGGGCCTGATCGGCGCCGTGGTGCTGGCCTCGGGCTCGCTGCTCAAGGCCATCGGCATGATCCTGCTCGGGCTCATGCTCGGCCTCGTGGGCACGGACGTGAACTCCGGCACGGTGCGCTTCGCCTTCGACGTGCCCGACCTGACCGACGGCATCGACTTCGTGCCGATCGCGATGGGCATCTTCGGCTATGGCGAGATCATCGCCAACCTCTCGCGGCCGGCCGAGCACCGCGAGGTGTTCACCGCGAAGGTCTCCGGCCTGATGCCCACGGCCGAGGACTTCAGGCGCATGCTGCCCGCCATGCTGCGCGGCACGGCGCTGGGCTCGGTGCTCGGCATCCTGCCGGGCGGCGGCGCGGTGCTTTCGTCGTTCGCCTCCTACACGCTGGAAAAGAAGAGCCGGCTGCGCGAGGGCGAGCTGCCGTTCGGCCAGGGCAACATCCGCGGCGTGGCCGGGCCCGAATCGGCCAACAACGCCGGGGCGCAGACCTCGTTCATCCCCATGCTCACGCTGGGCATCCCGCCCAATCCGGTGATGGCGCTGATGATCGGCGCGATGACCATCCACAACATCCAGCCCGGCCCGCAGGTGATGAGCCACAACCCCGAGCTGTTCTGGGGGCTGGTGGCGTCGATGTGGATCGGCAACCTGATGCTGGTGGTGCTCAATCTCCCGCTGGTGGGCATCTGGATCAAGCTGCTCACCGTGCCCTACCGCTGGCTGTTTCCTTCCATCGTGCTGTTCTGCGCGCTGGGGGTGTACACGAACAACAACAATCCGTTCGACGTCTGGACGGTGGCCGTCTTCGGCTTCATCGGCTACCTGTTCCACAAGCTGGAGCTGGAGGCCGCGCCCCTGCTGCTGGGCCTGATCCTCGGGCCGATGATGGAAGAAAATCTGCGCCGCGCCCTGCTGCTCTCGCGCGGCGACTGGGGCGTGCTGTTCACGCGCCCGCTCTCCGCCGGCCTGCTGATGGCGTCGGCGCTGATGGTGGCCATCGTGCTGCTGCCGGCGGTGAGCAAGAAGCGCCGGGAGGCGTTCGTCGAGGAGTGATTGTGTGGCTGCGCCGCAGAATGCGGTGGTGAGTCAGGCCTTGGCTTCACCGGTCACGGGATCGTACGTGTGCCCGTCTATGTCCACGAGCAGGCCGTTGCTGTATGTGGCGAGCTTGTAGTTGTCCGCGCCTTTGCCGTCGAGGCCGATGAAGGGCTTCAATGTTGAGTCGTAGCTGTTGTTGCTTTGGATGATTCCGTTGGTCGTCCAACGATGCGTCATCAGCCAGGATGGATCATCCATGCCCTGAGTATCTCCGTCCAGACGCATCTTATAGAGTGCCGGGTCCATGCAGAAGCCTTCCACAGCACGGAGCGAGGCGGGGTTCTTCTTGTAGAAGTCGGCTACTTCAGGCTGAAGTTGGGACAAATCGGTCTTGATCAGCGTTGACCCATCGGTCGGGAATTTGGAGAGTTCCCCGCTGCGGATGGCTTGGTAGTCGTAGGCGTATTGCGGGTTGTCCTTGAAAAAGACGTAGCGCTTGAACGCATCTTGATCTCCGCCTTGCAGGGCAAGGCCGATGACGTGGAGGTAGTCTGGCGGACGGTAACCTGGTGCGAACGTATTCCCCAGGCTCTGCTCCCACTGACGAAACTCATCGAAATTGCCGAAAGGCGGCTGTGTGGTTGTGGCCGGATCATTGCTGGAGGGTACAGTTTGCTGGACGGCAGCAGCGGTCCCAGAGCTTGGTGTTGATGGCGAAGCCAGTGATACCGTGGAGGGGCCATTGTTGGTGATCGCTATCGATGGCGTCGTGGCATTGGCAGATGCCGTGCTCGCGGTGACGGCCTCCAGCGCGTCGTGCAATTCCTTGAGGAAATTCAGTGCGTAAGTGTTGGCCGCCTGCACGGTGCGCTGTGCAGCAAGATCCGCTGTGGATGTGTTGATGCCCAGCGACTGCAGTAACGAACTGGTTTGCGATACGTCTAGCATGATCCGGCTCCAACCTTGACTTGTCTGGCACACCTGCCCCGAAACTGGTATGGATGATGCACGGTAGGTACCTTTTTGATTTCGTGATGAGAGGGCGCTATCCGTTTGTTTTCCCGAGATTCGCAAGCCGTGAGGACCGCGATTTTGAGGATGCTTGAGTTTGTTCAAACGTTTTTATGATTACCCAGATGCAACACCCCCAGCGCGAGCTGCTGCACAACGAAATCCACGCGCGCCCGCCCGAGGCCGTCATGGCGCCCCTGGCGATCGGCCATGTCGTGATGTGGGCGGACGCCGCCGAGCGCGAGGCCAGCCGGGCGCATCTGGCGGCCTTGCTGGAGCGGCACCAGCGCGCCGCGCCCGATGCGCAGGCCACGCACTGGCGCGCCGACGTCGGCGCCTTTCGCGTGCGCTGGGAGCTGCACACGGAGTTCGTGGCCTGGACCTTTGCCGCGCCGCTGGACGCCGCGGGCTTCGGCCAGGCCGAGCCCGTCAGCGCGCTCGCGGCCGTGCCCGGTGACTGGCTGGCGGGTCTGCCCGGGCAATGCCTGAGCCAGCTCGACCTGTGGGTGCTCGGCATGCGCGCGTTCGGCGATGGCGAGCTGGTGCCGCATGTGCTGCAGGAGAGCACGCTGGTGGTGTCCTCGGTGGCCGGCGGGCATGCCGAGGTCTTCACCGATTTCGCGCTGCGCCCCGACGGCCGCTCGCGCATGGTGCTGGTGGCCGGCGGGCTGAGCCCGAGGCGCCTGGGGCGCACGGTGCAGCGCCTGGTGGAGATCGAGACCTACCGCATGACGGCGCTGCTGGGCCTGCCCGTGGCGCGCGATGCGGCGGGCGCGCTGGCGCGGGCCGAGCGCGACCTGGCCGACCTGGCCGAGGCCATACGCCATGCCGACCGGGATGCCGAGCCGCAGCTGCTCGACCGCCTGACGCGGCTGGCCGGGCAGGTGGAGAGCCTGTACGCCGGCACGCATGCGCGGTTTTCCGCCAGCAGCGCCTACTTCGAGCTGGTGAGCCAGCGCATTCGCGAGCTGGGCGAAGCGCCGCTGGCCGGCATGCAGACCCTGGGCGAATTCATGGAGCGGCGCCTGAGCCCGGCCCGCAGCACCTGCGAGTGGGCGGTGCGCCGGCAGAATGCGCTGTCCGAGCGGATCTCGCGCACCAGCCATTTGCTGCGCACGCGGGTGGAGATCGCCCAGCAGCAAAGCAGCCAGCAGCTGCTGGCCACGATGAACCAGCGCCAGGACATGCAGCTGCGCCTGCAGGCCACGGTGGAAGGCCTGTCGGTCGCGGCCATCACCTACTACGTCGTCGGGCTGGTCAGCCATCTGGCCAAGGGCGCGCAGGCGCTCGGGTGGCCCTGGTCGCCGGAGGCGACGGCGGCGGCCGCCATTCCGCTGGTGGCGCTCGGCGTCTGGTGGTCGCTCAGGCGCACGCACCATCGCTTGTTCAAGGGCATCCATTGAAAGCGGTTCGCCCGCCCGCGCCCCTGGCGCCCGCCGCGTCCCGCAGGACGGCCAACGGCCTGCTGCTGGCAGGGCTGGGCGCGGTGGCCTTCAGCGGCAAGGCGGTGATCGTCAAGCTGGCGTACCGCTATGGCGTGGACGCGGTCACCCTGCTGATGTACCGCATGCTCTTCGCCCTGCCGATTTTTCTCGTGATGGCGTGGTGGGCCGGCCGGGGCCAGCCGCGGCTCACGCCGCGCGACTGGCGGGGCATCGTGGGCCTGGGGGTGTGCGGCTATTACCTGGCGAGCTTCCTCGACTTCGCGGGGCTGGCGTACATCACGGCCGGGCTGGAGCGGCTGATCCTGTACCTGAACCCGACGATCGTGATGGGGCTGGGCTGGCTGTTCTATGGCGAGCGCATGAACCGGCGCCACCTGGGCGCCATGCTGCTGAGCTATTGCGGCGTGGTGCTGGTGTTCGGCATGGAGGTGTCCGGCCACGGTCCGCGCGGCGGGCACGCGGTCTGGGGCGTGCTGCTGGTCTTCGGCAGCGCGGTGAGCTATGCGCTGTACCTGGTCTACAGCGGCGAGATGGTGCGCCGCGTGGGCTCGCTGCGCCTGGTGGGGCTGGCCACGAGCGTGGCCTGCGTGTGCTGCGTGGCGCAGTTCGCCCTGCTCAGGCCGCTGTCGGCCGCGGTGGTGGCGCCCGAGGTGATCTGGCTATCCATCCTGAACGCGACGGCGTGCACCGCCGTGCCCGTGCTCATGGTGATGCTGGCGATCGAGCGCATCGGCGCGGCGCTGACGGCGCAGACCGGGATGATCGGGCCGCTGTCCACCATCGTGCTGGCCGCGTGGCTGCTGGGGGAGGCGATCACCCCGTCCATGGTGGCGGGCACGGCGCTGGTGCTGGCGGGGATCTACCTGTTCACCCGGGCCGGCCGGCGCGTTTGATACGGATTCGCCTTCAATCGTCTCACTTTGTTGGTTCGCCTCGCCGTGCTACGGCACTGCCTTCGGCTCCTGCCGCGTTATCCGATCGAATGCGAACCCGTATGAGGCCCCACCCCCCAAGGGAAAACCCCGGCAAAACAGGCACGGGACGGGGGGTTTTCCCGTGCCAAAATCGCGCCCGCCGATCTGCCTGGGGTCCATCCCGGACGGGTTGTTTGTGAAACGCGTGTTCAGGTGCGGCGCCGGCTGCGGCCCATAAGGCAGCAGGTGGGGCGCCGCGGCACGGTCTGCAAGTGCCTTTCTGCCCTACTCTCGGGCCGGGGGGTGCGCCTCAGGCTGCGGCGGGCATGCCGCATTCCATGCGGCTTGCACGCTGACGCACTACCAGGGAAGGACTGTTTTTATGGATATCCTGCTGCAGCAGATCATCAATGGTCTGGTTCTCGGCAGCATGTACGCCCTCATCGCGCTGGGCTACACCATGGTCTACGGCATCATCCAGCTGATCAACTTCGCCCACGGCGAGGTGCTGATGTTTGGTGCACTCATCAGTTGGACCTGCGTGGGGTACATGCAAGAGCACATGAGCTACCTTCCGGGGTGGGCGATGCTGCTGATCTCGATGGTGATCGCCTGCATCCTCGCGGCGGTGCTCAATTACTGGATAGAGAAGATCGCCTACAAGCGCCTGCGCAACAGCCCGCGCCTGGCGCCCCTGATCACGGCCATCGGCATGTCGCTGTTCCTGCAGACGGTGGCGATGATGGTCTGGAAGCCCACCTACAAGCCCTATCCCGTGCTGCTGCCGGTGGAGCCGCACCTCATCGGCGGCGCGGTGATCACCACCATGCAGATCCTGATCCTGGTGATCACGGTCGTCTCGCTCGCGGCGATGGTCTATGTGGTGAGCTACACGCGCCTGGGGCGGGCGATGCGCGCGACGGCCGAGAGCCCGAACGTGGCGGCGCTGATGGGCGTCAAGCCCGACTTCGTGATTTCCGCCACCTTCGTGATCGGCGCCATCCTGGCGGCGATCGCGGGGGTCATGTGGGCCGCCAACTACGGCACGGTGTTCCACACCATGGGCTTCCTGCCGGGCCTGAAGGCCTTCACGGCGGCGGTGTTCGGCGGCATCGGCAACCTGCCGGGCGCGGTGGTCGGCGGTTTGCTGCTGGGCCTGATCGAGGCCATCGGCTCGGGCTACATCGGCGACCTGACGGGCGGCGTGCTGGGCAGCCAGTACACCGACATTTTTGCCTTCATCGTGCTCATCATCATCCTGACGCTGCGCCCCTCGGGCCTGCTGGGTGAGCGTGTGGCGGATCGCGCCTGACGGGAGGCAAGATGAACAAGGACATGACCAAGAAACTCGCGTGGGCCGTGGGGCTCATCCTGCTGCCGCTCATCCTGCAGCAGTTCGGCAACGCCTGGGTGCGCATCGCCGACCTGACGCTGCTCTACATCATGCTGGCGCTGGGCCTGAACATCGTGGTGGGCTACGCCGGCCTGCTCGACCTGGGCTATGTGGCGTTCTACGCGGTGGGGGCCTTCGCCTACGCGCTGCTCGCCTCGCCGCACCTGACGGACAATTTTCCGGCGATCGCCGCGATGTTCCCCCACGGGCTGCACATCTCGGTGTGGTGGGCGATACCGTGCGCGCTCCTGCTGGCGGCCTGCACCGGCGTGCTGCTCGGCATTCCGGTGCTGAAGCTGCGCGGCGACTACCTGGCCATCGTGACGCTGGGCTTCGGCGAGATCATCCGCATCTTCATGAACAACCTGGACCAGCCGGTGAACATCACCAACGGTCCCAAGGGGATCTCCAACGTCGATCCGATCCACATCTTCAGCCTCAACCTGGCCCAGCCGCACACGCTGCTGGGGGTGGAGCTTCCCTCGGTCACGCTGTACTTCTACCTCTTCATCGTGCTGCTGCTGCTGACGGTGCTCGTGTGCTACCGGCTGCAGGATTCGCGCATCGGCCGCGCATGGATGGCGATCCGCGAGGACGAGATCGCCGCCAAGGCCATGGGCATCAACACGCGCAACATGAAGCTGCTGGCCTTCGGCATGGGCGCGTCGTTCGGCGGCGTCTGCGGCGTGATGTTCGGCGCCTTCCAGGGCTTTGTCTCGCCCGAGTCGTTCAGCCTGATGGAGTCGATCATGATCGTCTCCATGGTGGTGCTGGGCGGCCTGGGGCACATCCCCGGCGTGATCCTGGGCGCCATCCTGCTGGCCGCGCTGCCCGAGGTGCTGCGCTACGTCGCCGGCCCGCTGCAGGAGATGACCGGAGGGCGGCTGGACGCGGCCATCCTGCGCCAGCTTCTGATCGCATCGGCCATGATCATCGTGATGCTCCTGCGCCCGCGCGGCATCTGGCCCTCGCCAGAGCATGGCAAATCGGCCGTGCGCAAATCCTGAATCGCTTGACTGGGCAAGGACATGACAGAAGCATCCAATGAGATCGTGCTCAAGGTCGACGGTATCTCCAAGCGCTTCGGCGGCCTGCAGGCGCTGTCGGACGTGGGCATCACGATCCGCAAGGGACAGATCTATGGCCTGATCGGGCCCAACGGCGCCGGCAAGACCACGTTCTTCAACGTGATCACGGGGCTGTACACGCCCGACAGCGGAAGTTTCCAGCTCGGCGGCAAACCCTATGCGCCGCACGCCGTGCACCTGGTGGCCAAGGCGGGCATCGCGCGCACCTTCCAGAACATCCGCCTGTTTGCCGAGATGACGGCGCTGGAGAACGTGATGGTCGGGCGCCACGTGCGCACGCACTCCGGGCTGTTCGGCGCGGTGTTTCGCAGCAGCGGCTTTCGCCGGGAGGAAAAGCTGATCGCCCACCGCGCGCGCGAGCTGCTCGATTACGTGGGCCTGTCCGAATACGCGGACTTCAAGGCGCGCACGCTCTCCTATGGCGACCAGCGGCGCCTGGAGATCGCGCGCGCGCTGGCGACCGATCCGCTCTTGATCGCGCTGGACGAGCCGGCCGCGGGCATGAACGCCACCGAGAAGGTGGCCCTGCGCGAGCTGATCGACCGCATCCGCAAGGACGGCAGCACCATCCTCCTGATCGAGCATGACGTGAAGCTCGTCATGGGCCTGTGCAACCGTGTGACGGTGCTGGACTACGGCAAGCAGATTGCCGAAGGCACGCCCGCGGAGGTGCAGAAGGACCCCAAGGTGATCGAGGCATATCTGGGCACGGGAGGCCACTGAAATGGCAGAGAACAACAAACAGGTGCTGCTGCGTGTCAAGGGCCTGAAGGTGGCCTACGGCGGCATCCAGGCCGTCAAGGGCATCGACATGCAGGTGCACGAGGGCGAGCTGGTCTCGCTCATCGGCTCCAACGGCGCGGGCAAGACGACGACGATGAAGGCCATCACCGGCATGCTGATGGCCAACGACGGCGACATCGAGTACCTGGGCCGCAGCATCAAGGGGCGCGGCCCCTGGGACATGGTCAAGGAGGGCCTGGTGATGGTGCCCGAGGGGCGCGGCGTGTTCGCGCGCATGAGCATCACCGAGAACCTGCTCATGGGCGCCTACACGCGCAAGGATCCGGCGGGCATCGCCGAGGACGTGGAGAAGGTCTTCGGCATCTTCCCGCGCCTGCGCGAGCGCAAGAACCAGCTGGCGGGCACCATGTCCGGCGGCGAGCAGCAGATGCTGGCGATGGGCCGTGCGCTGATGGCGCGCCCCAAGGTGCTGCTGCTCGACGAGCCTTCCATGGGCCTGTCGCCCATCCTGGTGGACACGATTTTCCAGGTGGTTCGCGACGTCTATGCGCTGGGCGTGACCATCGTGCTGGTGGAGCAGAACGCCAGCCGCGCGCTGGCGATCGCCGACCGCGGCTACGTGATGGAATCGGGCCTGCTCACGATGGAGGGCAGCGGCCAGGCGCTGCTGGCCGATCCGCGCGTGCGCGCGGCCTACCTGGGCGAGGAAGCCGCCTGACTCAGCTCACCAGCTGGCGCAGCCGTTCCGGCAAGGGCATGGATTTCTGCTTCGGAAAATCCACCCAGACCACGGTGGCGCCGCCGGTGGCGCAGGTCACGCCGGGCTGGTCGGTGCGCTCCATGGTCACCCAGGTGTCGAAGGACGAGCGCCCGGGGCTGCTGGCATAGGTGCACAGCCTGATCTCGGCCGGGAATTCGAGCTGGCGTATGAAATTGCAGAACGCATTGACGATCACCATCCCCTCGCCCTGCGGGTTGGGCGAGTAGCCCACGGCCATCAGCCACTCCAGGCGCGCGATCTCCATGTAACGGAAGTACAGGGTGTTGTTCAGATGACCCATCGCATCCATGTCGCCCCAGCGCATGGGGAGGGTCATTTCGTGGATGAATTTTTTCTCTGCGGGCAAGTCGATTTTCATGGCGCGATTCTGACGCGTCATGGCGGCGCGCGGCGTCACCGCCTGGACACGGCCATCGCATGAACGGACTTCCCACGCTTTCCATCCCGCTGCAAACCATCCTGCTGCTGGTGGCCAGCAACGTCTTCATGACGTTCGCCTGGTACGCGCACCTGAAGAACCTCGCCGCCTCGCCCTGGTGGGTGGCGGCGCTGGCGAGCTGGGGCATCGCGCTCTTCGAGTACCTGCTGCAGGTGCCGGCCAACCGCATCGGCTACACCCATTTCAGCGTGGCGCAGCTCAAGATCATGCAGGAGGTGATCACGCTGTCGGTGTTCATGCCGTTCGCGGTGATCTACCTGCACGAGCCGCTCAAGTGGGACTACCTCTGGGCCGGCCTGTGCATGATGGGGGCGGTGTATTTCATGTTCCGCGGGGCGTGAGGGGTGCCTGTGCATGCGCCCGGCTTGCGCCGAGCGGGCTCAGAATCTGTGCGCGATCCCGGCCTGCTTCATGATGGCGTTGGCCATGTGGCGCGATGGCATGTTGAATGACACGATCTGGTGGCGCTGGCCATTGCTCCAACCTCGTGCGCGCCTTTGCCGTTGCGCAAAAGAAAATAGCCGTGCTGTTTGAGCACGGCTATGACTTCCTGATAGTAGCCATTCATGCGTGGCAGTGTGCCGTGTCCGCGAGTGACTGCTTGACAACGATGGCGCCGTGGCGCGTGCTGCCCGACATGGCGAGGCCAATCAGGCTGGCAGCCGCTTCGCGCAACTCCGTGGCGAGTTCTTCCGGGGTGTTGCCGGAGACGATCAGGCCGTCCAGATCGGCGCTGTCCGCCCAGAAGGTCTTGCTTTGTTCGTCGAAGTGAACGGTGACGCGCACGTGCACAGGAAGCCCGAGGCGAGCAAACAGCTTCCAGCCAGGGAAACCGACTCGAACCATTTTTCCTCCTGTCTATTTCCCCATGCCTGTTTGGCAACTGCCAAGCCATCAGGCAAGGGGTGGCTGAAAGTAGGGCTGGCGTCCGACAGGAAACGAAAAGTCTGCTAGAACCCGCATGGGCATTGGGTTCTATAAATTCGATAGCTAACAGATACCGTTAAAAATACCGTTAACGCGAATTGGTGCGCTGGTGTGGTTCCTGAACAACGGCAATGCTGAGGATCAGGTTAGTCTAGCCGTAGGTCACCCCACCCGCTTGCACATCAACACCAGTTCGCGGTGCTCTGAGCGTACATCGATCACGGTCACAATGTTGTAGGTCTTGCCGTCGTGGATCACGCGATCCTGCGAGGTGATACCGGGCCGGTAGCGCGTCCTGATTCGTGCCGTCACCTCGGACTGCGCGGCGTCGGCGGCGAAGTATTCCCGGCCCGTCAGCGGCTCCACGGCGGCCCAGCAGGTGAACAGCGGGGCCCATGCCTCGATGGGGCTTCCCCATTCGTCGGTGGTTGACGTGTACCGCTCCACGGTCACGCGCTGGTTGAGGCTTCCTGCTTGCATGTCTTGCTCCTAGGCTCTTGCGTGGGCTTCACGCATACACCCGGTAAGGTGCCAGCAGGTTTTCGTACGTGGCGTTACGCGTCAGTGGGCGATCGGTCTGCGCTTCGCGGTGCTCGTACAGGTCAGCCACCAGCAGCAGCGCGGCGGCCCTCACCGGGGCGGGCACAGGCTCGGCCACGGTCGTGACGTTGAGGTGGTTTGCCACTGCGGCGCTGGCCGTTTCGATCAGCCCGGCAATCAGCGAATCATCGTCGTCGTGATCTACGCGCAGGTGCAGTTTCGTTTCGTTCATTGTCAGCATTTGATTCTTTCAAATGGGGTGAATAGGTGCCTGCCACGCATCCCGATAGAACTGCCGCAGGCTGTCGGGGTTGCTTTCAACACGCGGTACTCGCCGACTAATCCGCGTCCGGGCTTGTGCCTTGCGGCGCCCTCCCGGCTGGGGCTATCAAACAAACGTGAAGGCATCAAAGTCCACGCCCTGAGATTGCGTTGCCCGCGATGCCGCGCCCATGGCCATGGCAAGGGCCTGCATGCCGTCAATGCGCCCCGTGGCCCTGGCCTTGTCCAACTTCCTGGCGCCGGTCGGGTCTTTGGTCACCACGGCATTGGCGGCGCACATCGTCAGCACCGGGTGCATGCCGTGGGCAATCCGTGCATTCAGCAGTTCGGCTTCCAGCGCATCCAGCGCCGGGGCCATGTCCTTGAACCCCTGGCCCCACTCGATCAGGGGAAGGTCTGCGCCCAGCTTGTCCAGTTCCTTGCGCATGAGGTCGATGCGCCAGCGGTCGTAGGCGATGGCCTGCACGTCCATATCGGCGAGGATTTCGAGCATGTCGGCGGCGACGTGCTCATAGTCCACGGTGGCCCCTGGCGTCGTGCGCAGGTAGCCTTGCTTCACCCACACGTCATAGGGTGCGCGGTCACGGCGGGCGCGCTCGATCAGGCCCTGCTCGGGCGTCCAAAAATGGGGTTGGACGTGCCACACGCCATCCACCTGGCCCACGATCACCAGGGCCGTCAGGTCAGTGCGGGCGGACAAGTCCAAGCCAGCGAACACGGGGCCGTCAAAGGGGGTCGCAGAAGCGATGCACCCTTTGCACGCCTTCCACACGTCAGGGCTCACGAACGGGCTTTCAGTGCTTACGCGCTGGTTCAGCAGCAGATTGCGGGCGGTGTTTTCCATGCTGGGCATGCGCTGCGCCTGCGTCAGTTGCTCCTTGAGGTCGTCGAGGCTGCGAAACAGGCCCAGGGCGGGGTTAGCGGCCTTCCATGCCGATTCGTCCAACAGCTCAGCACCCTCGGGCGCGGCGTACACCTCGCACACGATGCGCGGGTCGTTGGACTGGCGGGCATCGTCTATCCACGTCGAAAGCAGGTCGGCATCGTTCGCGGCCTGCGTCGATATGGCGATCAGCAGCGGCTCGGCATGCGCGCCTTGCGAGGTGGTGATGGCGTCGATGAAGTCGCTTTGCGGGCCTCTGACCTGGCCGATTTCGTCCAGAATGGCCAGGACGGGGGACAGGCCGTGCGCGGTCTTGCCATCGGCGGCCAGGGCGCGGAACTCCACGTTCATGGGCAGGCCGATCAGCCGTTTCCCGCTCGGGATGATCCGCACCAGGCTGGACAGCTTCGGGGACTGCATCACCATCTGGCTGGCCAGTCGGAACACGAGCGCGGCCTGCTCCCGGCTCATGGCGCCGCTCACGATCTGGCTGTTTTGCTTGGCCTCGGGTCCGACCAGGTGCGCCAGCAGCAAGCCAGCGATCAGGCCGCTTTTGCCGTTCTTCCTGGCGATGCTCAGGATGGCGCGGCGCGTGCCTGCGGGGTTGTCGTACACGTCACGGATGAACTGCTTTTGAAACTCCGCCAGCACCAGCGGCTTGCCCACGTCCGCGCCCTCGGGCGTGACACAGTAGCGTTCGATAAATTCGATGATGCGGGCGGCGCGGCTCATACGGCTCGCAGGCGGGGAATCAGGTCGTCGCCTTCGTCCTGGCGGGCCTCGCGCTCGGCGGTGGCGGCGTTGACCATATCGGCAGCGCGGCCTACAGTCGCAGTCGGATGAACCGCGACGGATCTGGCAAGCGCCATCGCCAGCCGCGTGAGCTTGGCATGCTCATCAGATCCGATAGCTACTGATTCAATAGCATGATTGACTCGGGCCAGATTGGCCGCCATCACAAGATCAGAGTCGGTCCACGTATCACGCGGGCGCGAGGTCACGATGGCCTGCCAGAACGGTTTGCACGGCTCGGGCAGGGTCACATAGCTGGGCGGCTCGATAGGCGCTTGGGCGGCGTTCTGGTGCGCCTGCACGGCGGCCTTGGTGCTGTCGGAGCGGGTGCGCTTGGGCGTGAGCTTCATAGTTGCCTATTTTTTAAGCAGTCAGCATTAAAGAAAGGGGAACCGGTCGGGCTCCCTGCCTCGGCCTCTGGCGATTTCTCATTCCACGGATGCGCCGGGTTGATCGGCATGCCGTGCTCATCGCATCCCATCCTCGCGGGTCTGCCGTACAGGTCTGCCATGGTCTTGATGGAGTGACAGGGCTTGCAGGTGGAGACCAGGTTTTCCCGGCTGTTGTCGGCGGGGTTGTTGTTCTTGTGGTCTACCTCGGTGGCGGGCGTCAGCACACCGGGCGGGCAGTATTGGCACAGCGGTTCTTCGGCCAGCACCTGGCGGCGCAGCTTTCTCCATGCGGCAGAGTTGAGCGGCAGCAGTCGCCCGTTGTTGGCCTTCGTCCAGCGCTTCGTGGGTTGATGGGGCCAGTTGCTCATTGCTTGCTCGGGTAGGGCTTTGCCGCAGGCTTTGCGGTGCCTTCGATGGGCACGTCGTCGATGCCCTCGATGGCGGGCAGGTTTTCAAGTTTTCGCGCTTCGCTTCGCAGTAGCCATCCGCCATTGATGCCTGAGCTATAGAACGCGGCGCGGTTGGCGCTGTCACCCCGCAGCAACCCCTCCACTTGGTGCTCGGCAAAGTACACGCGGCGCCCAGCCTCGGTCAGCAGTTGCTTGGCAATCGCCTGCTCCCACGCGACAAGATGGCGGCGCAGGCTCATGGTGACGAACTGGCGCGCCAGCTCCACGCTGTTGCTGTAGTTGCCATGGCGAAGATCACCCACGATGGTGGGCGGCACGCGAAACAGGCGGCAGACTTCCTCCACTGAGAATTGCCGCGCCTCGATCCACTGAGCATCCTCAAGATTCATGCTCAGGGGTTGAAACTCGGTGCCTTCCTCCAAGATGGCGGTGCGGCCTGCGTTGGCACCTCCCGCGTGTTGGCTGGCCCACGAGGTGGCGATGGCCGTGCGCTGCTCGGGCTTGAGCTTGCCGGGGAACTTGAGCACGCCCAGCAGCTTGGCGCCGTTGTTGAACGTGGAAACGCCGTGCTCGTTTTCTGCGATGGCCAGCTCCACCACACCACGGGCGGCAGCGATGGGACTGATGCCCATCACGCCGTCGTCGCCCAGGCGGTGGCGCAGGTGCAGCACCTCATGGGCCAGCAGGCGGGTCAGTACGCCGTCCTTCGTGTAGTCGTACACCAGGCCGGATGCGGTGCGCTGCACTTGCACGTTGTCGGGGTTCAGGGGCCACAGCTCGCGCACCTGACCATCCCAGCCGCGCACGATGCGAGCGAAGGCATTGCCGCGCAGCAGGATGCAGGCCATCAGGTATTCGCGCAGCTCCAGGGCCGTGTGCTCGGGGTTCGCCATGTCGTGCAAGACGCGGTACAGCGGGTGATCGGTCGCCCGTTCGCGGTCGTCGCCGTTCCTCTTGAACAGGATCAGCGGCAGGCTGGCGGTAGTCTCGGCAATGGCTTGTACGCACGCATAAACCGCCGATACGCCTTGCGCGGTGGCGGGGTTCACGCTGGTGGCCGATAGCGGGATGGGCCAGCCATTGACCCCCAGCCCTGAGCGGCGCTCCAGGCCGATGGCGCTTTTGATGCGGTCGATGATCCTCACAGGCAGGTCTCCAGCCACAGGCGATTGCTGCCGATGCCCACGCGGTGCGTTTCGTACACGCTGGGCATGCTGCGCTTGGCCACGGCGGTGTCGGGGTATGCCGGTTGCGCCGTCACGGTCACCTCGTGCAGCTCTACCTGGCGCAGCTCGCGCAGCATCGAGCCGTCGCTACGGCCCACCCATGTGTCGCCACCAGGTGGAACCATGAAACCGAAGCTCGCGCCTCGGATAAGGCCACTTTCCACCAGCACCGCAACGTCGCGGCCCACGCTGGTGTCAGGCAGGCGAAGCTCGAAAGCCAAACCTTGCGCATCCTCGCGCAGTTGCAAGGTGCCGCTGGCGGTGCTTCCCAGCAGGGCTCGGCGGTCGTGGTCAGCCAGTGCCACGATGTTGCGGCCATCGGCGAGCGAGGTCCTGAACGCCCCGGCGCGGATCACTTCGGCAAAGTCGCCGATGCGAGTCTCCGAGTCGAAGCGCGCAACGTATCCCGTCAGGCGGCCGGGCGATGAAGCCCGAAGCTCGCCATTACGAATTTCAAGCTTCATCGTCTGCTCCTTCAGAGGGTGATGTCTTCGATCACGGTGAAGGCATCTTCACGACGCGGCACCATGTCGCAGGTCGTCAGGATGCGAACCTGCACGGCGCCACGACTGAAGGGGCCTTCAGCGTAGGGGTTACTCACCAAGTCGAGACTGCCCCAGGTGCCGATGAACATCTCGCCGAAGTTGCCCAGGATCATGCGGCCCGTGGCAGGGGTTCCGGCCTTCTTCGCCAGTTGGTTGGTGACTGCCACCGGCACGCCTGCCAATTGGCCGTTGTCCATCAGGTAGCCCGGCAGGCCGGTTTCTCGCAAGGTCGAGCGCAAGATGGTGGCCACCTCGGGATGCGTCAGCCACGCATTGGGGACGATGTTCTTGAGTGCCATGCCTTGCAGCACGGTCAGGACGGTTTCCCAATTCAACGTAGCCAGCGTGCCCGTGCCGGTGGCGGCGCTCAGCAGGCCCTCGGGTTCCTTCACGCCGTCGCCGTGGATCAGGGCCTTGTCGATGGCCAGGCTCACGACGTTGATGAAGTCGTCCCGCACCAGGGCCTCAATCGAGGGGTCGGACTGCTGCAAGAGCTGGCGCGACAGTTCGGTGATGGCGCCCACATGGCGCGGCTTCAACGTGATGTTGTTGAACGTCATGCCGCTGTCGCTCAGGGCGTCGCCTTCAGCCAGCCATTGCGCCGTGCTGGTGGTGGCCTGGCGCGGGATCACCACGTCGCCACGCAGGTTCGGCAGGACACGGGCGCCCAGCGAGCGCACAACCATGGAGTTGCGCAGCAAGCCCACGAATTGATCCGGGCGGAAATCCTCGGGCACGATGCCTGCGGCGGTGGTGGTGGTCTGCGCACGCTGTTCAAACAGGCTGTGCGGGATCAGCACGCCCTTGGCTTGCACGCCCTGGCGCTTTTGCTCTTGGTTGTACTCGGCAAGAGCACCGGACAAGCTGCGGTTTTCTGCTTGAGCGTTGATGGCCTCCACGATAGAGATGCGGCTTTCCATGTCGGTCTGGCTCTTGTCCACCGGCTGGCCCATGGAGCGGCGCTCGGCTTCCTCCACAAACACAGCGCGGCTCTCCTGGCCTTCAAGAGCGGTGATTTCACCCTTGAGCTTGTCAAAGGCGCTTTGCTGCTCAGGCGTCAGGTTTGCGCCATTGGCAGCGGCCAGCAGGGAACGGGCTTCGGCCACTTTTTGAGCTTTGTGCTCGCGGATTTCGTGCAGTTGCTGCATGTGGGTCTTTCTTTGCAAAGAATAAGAACGACCACAGATATACAGGTATTTAAAAGCAGTAGCAATACATAAAAACAGCGTGATTGATTATGGCGGTATATGCGCGATAACTATTTTTTTCACCGATTCGTCCGCCGACGTTTTCAGCAGGTTTTCATGCTGCCGAACGTCGTTTTCAGCCATAAACACCCCTAACCCCAGCAGCTCAATGCGCAGTAGATGGCCTATCTAGATGGTGTCCGTGAGACGGAACAGGGCGGGGCCGCTTTTTGCCGTTAATAGTTCCGTGAGACGGAACAGGAGTCGGGGTCTCTGTTCCGTGAGACGGAACTATCGGGGCGCTCTCTGTTCCGTGAGACGGACTAAGGGGTGCGTTTTTCTTGGCATCCCATTTACGATATAGCTGTTCGCGTGTCGGCTTAACTGGCAGTGGTTCGCTGTCACGGTAGGCGCCACGCCTGAAAGATTCAATCGCGCCATGGTCATAACCAGGCAAACGGTTGAGTGTGTACCAAGTGATGGCATACCAGCTCGCTTTATTCGGTCGGTGGCCCTTGACAGTTTCGTGGATGAAACCTGCGTTCACCAGTTCGTCCTTGGCGCGCTGAATTACATCCGCGGATTTCCATCCTCTCTTGGCAAGGTAGGCGCGGCTGGCAAGTAACCGTCCGTTGTTGTCACGCACGTACTGGCGTGCAAGCTCCATCAGCAGGCTGCGCGCCGGATGGCTCAGACGGGCGTAGGCGGGTGCATCCAGCACATCCCACGGTACGGCAGAAAAACCGCCATCAACGCGGCTTGCGTCCCCCTTGCTGCGCTTGTCTCGGCCCATCAGTTGCCCCCGTCCGAGTATTTCGCGGCTGGTCTCAAAATACTCTGGTAGGTGCTCATGATCTCGCGCATCGATTCTGTTTCTGCGCGCTCCACGTCTATCGCGCGATTCCATGCGTCGATGTCGAGCAAGGCAGTAATGCGATCTGCCAGACGCTGGCGCAGAACCACAGGAGATAGCGCATCAACCTCCCAACACCTCTTGCCGTAACGCGAAACAAACCACTCGTAGCGGCTGTCCGTCACCTTGTCGTCAGCGTGAAACCATGGCAACTTCGTATCCGGCCCGACGTCGGCGGCTTCCAGCGCGATCCGCTCGATGGTGGCCTCCCCGCCATATCTCTCCATGCGCTTGGGCAGGTCAACCTCGGACATGTTCATGCCCGAGCAATCCCAATCTCCGATGTAGAGAATGGTCAGCGGCTTGGTGTCGTCCAGCGTCTCTTGCGCAATGCCGTAGATCGATGTCGCGCTGCCGTACCCGTGCATGACGCGGAACGTCACGCCATGCTCATGCAGCACGGGTGCAACAGTGCCGCGCACGGTGCCCTTTTCGCTCCAAACCTCCACGCGGCGCGGCTGCATCGTCCAGTAATCCTTGCGGTAGCCCTTTACGGCGGCGCGAATGATCTGCTCGGGGTTGTCCCACGTGCTGACGCGCTCGGCTTCGCGGGTTTCGTCAACGATCCATTCCCATGGAATGATCCCCTGCTCGCGCGCCCAAACCAGTTGTTTGCTCACGCCGCCCGTGCTGTTCTTGCCCATATCGGGGATCAGCTTCAGGACAAAAAGCCGGTAGCACACGGCACGCACGGATGCCGGGTGTATCTCTTCCAGAATCTGGCGCGCTGCATCGACCAGCGCCAGCGTTTTTTCTGATTTGCCGCGTCCTTTGCGCTTCGGGGTAATCGTCATTGCCCCCCCTTGGCCTTGAGCCAATTGGAGACCTTGCCAGCCACCCAGCGGGTGCAGCGCAGGCCGTCTTTCACGGGGGCGGGAAACTCGCCTGCGGCCACTTTGCGGCGGATGCTCGATTCAGACAGGCCGGTGACTTCGATCACCGTCTGAATTTTCAGCAGGGCTTCGGGGATATGGAGCGATTGAACCGTTTGCAGCGGCGGGCGCTTCTGGCGGTTAATGGTAGGAATCGTGGGCATTTTGCACCTCGTGAATGGACACGGGTGCGATAGTGGCGAGAGCAGGTGCTTTTCGTAATGGATAAAAACTAGGCGCTTTTTCTCCTACTTTTTATCCCCCTTACTTCGCTGTGCATGTCGAATCGCTCGCTCACTGGAAGGGACTGTAATGCGGCAGGCGACCAATACGCGCTCGGCCCTGTCCCGGGCGTCAGCAGCCGTGGCCCCAGCTTCTTGCAGGGTCAAGACGATGCGGTTGAGGATTTCGTGGCGCCAAGTCGCCTTTGGCCTGCCGCCCGCTGATTTCTTGGTAATTTCCTGAACCCGGCGCGCTACAGCGAGTTCTTGTTTGATGGTGTCGCGCAATGCCTTGCGAGAGTTAACGGCTTCCTGCAAGCCAGCGCCGTTCGATAGCAGTTGGTGAATGATCCCGGACTCTGCCTCCGACTGGAAGCTGTAGCCGAAAAGGATTTTCTCCACTGTGGCGAGCGCGTTGATATAGCTTTTCAGTTCGCGGTCGGCAGCTTTAGCCGGCGGCGTTTTGTAATGTTCCCCTGCATGGTATTCGCAGGCCATCGCACCTACCCACTCTGCAAATTTAGCACTGTCGATATTCAGGCTCGCGACGATGCCGACAATGGGCGCCGTGTCGATTTCGGTATGGAATTTGCCGCTAACGCTGGTTAATGAAACCCGGCTCATAGCGTCCCTCACGCCCCTGAAAAAGTGCCAGCCCAGCCCGTCAGGGAAACGGGTGTTCGGGGATCAGCCTAGGGCTGGCGAATGGGATTATTGGTAGCGTGTTGGCCTGTAGACCGTTTCCACAGTGCCCACTACGCGCCACACAGTCGCGTCCATGCTCGGAACCGTCACCCAGTCACCGCGCCCATCTTGGTCAATTGCAATGCCGTCGGGGACGCGCATCATCCTGCGGCACCCTCGCCAGCCATCAGCCGATTGCAGAAGGTACAGGCCGCCGCCTGTATGGACGTGTTTTCTGTCGAAGTCTGCGGCCACCAAATCACCGGCCTTGATGTCGTCGCCACACAAACACTCTGAGCCATCGACCATCGCGCGGCCCGTGGGCTCTGTGTACTGTTGTTCGTTTTGGGTGTCGAGTACAGTCAGTTCAGCCATTTTTCAGTTTCCTCTGTAGATGGTCAGGCAACCGGGTCGGGCTCAATCTTCCCGGTTGCCGCCTTGCCCTGCGTGATCCGGCGCAGGGCTTGCCGGTTTCTCACGCGCGCATCGGGATCACGTCAGCGCCCGCGCGCAGCTTGTCCAGGTAGTCGGCCCAGCGCTGCATCATCTTGCGGCGTGCAGGCAGGTGCGACGTACGGTTGTAGGCGCGTCCGTTTGCGTCTTTCACGGAGTGCGCGAGCTGGTGCTCGATCAAGTCCACGCGCTCGCCCAACTCTTCGTCCATGATCGTTCTGGCCATGGCGCGGAAACCATGGGCGGTCATGTCGTCCTTGCCATAACCCATGCCACGCAGCGCCGCATTCACGGTGTTCTCGCTCATGGGGCGTTCGCCCGTGCGGATGCTGGGGAACACGTAGCGCCCGTGTCCACTGACGGGTTGCAGGCTCTTGAGTATTGCGATGGCTTGCGTGGCCAGCGGCACCACGTGATCGTTGCCCATCTTCATCTTCGAACCAGGGATGCGCCACTCGGCGGCATCCAGGTCAATCTCCTGCCATTCGGCCATGCGCAGCTCGCCCGGCCTGACGAACACCAGCGCGGACAGCTTGAGCGCGGCCACGGTGCAGGGGTGCCCGTTGTAGCCATCGATGGCACGCATCAATGCGCCGACTTGCGCCGGTTCGATCAGCGCGGCGTGGTGCTTCCCTTTTTTTGCCGCCAGCGCTTCGCGCAAGTCGGCGGTGACGTCACGCTCAGCCATCCCGGAGACGACGGCAAACCGCAGTACCTGCCCGCACAGCTGTTTGACACGGTGGGCGGAATCGATGGCGCCGCGCGCCTCGATTTTGCGAATGACTTTTTCGAGCACGTCACGCGGGCCAATCTCGGAGACGGGCATCGCGCCGATGTATGGGATCACGTCGTGCTTGAGCCATCCGGCAACTTTTTGCTGCGTGATTTCCTTGCGTTTCGCGGCGGTCTTGGCAAGCCAGACGGTCGCAACGACCTCGAAGGTTTGGGCAGCGACGCGTGCCTTCGTCGCTCGTTCCTCGCGCTTGGCCGCGCTGGGGTCGATACCGTCGGCGAGCAGGGTGCGGGCGGTGTTGCGCCGCTCTCTGGCCTTGGCGAGTGTCACGGCGGGGTACACGCCCAGCGCCAGTGTCTTACGTTTTCCGCTGTGCGTGTAGTCCATGCGCCAGTATTTGCCGCTGGCCTTGACTAGCAGGTACAAGCCTTCGCTGTCGGAGTATTTTTCCCCGGCGGGCTTGCCCTTGTGCTTCACCTGTCTGACGAACGTGTCAGCGAGTCCCATTTCCGCCCTCCAACGGTATCTGGGATTTGGCGAATCTCAGATACCGTTAAAAATACCGTTGAATTGACGGTATGTCATGGTAGAACATGACAGAACTTGGCGCAATGGGAAAATGAAAACCTAGCATCTGCGCGGTTTCCAGAAGGTTTATGACGGTACTTGGCGGCGCTGGTTGGCGCCTCCGACAGGAATCGAACCTGTATCTAGCGCTTAGGAGGCGCTCGTTCTGTCCATTGAACTACGGCGGCGGGGGAGGCTGCCGATTGTACCGGCAGGGCGGGGGGCAACGAAGTGGAGGATGTTCTCGATTCAATAGCTGCTCGCGCACGCCAGCAAAGCCTTGGGGCCGCTTTTGATGCTCAATCGTAGCGCACGGTGTAGATCAGGTCGAGCGCGCTTTGCGCGCCGGTCTGACCGCGCAGGGTGAGGCGGCGCGAGAGGTCCAGGAAGATGTAGAGCGTGCCCACGGCCCCGGCCAGGCTGTGCTCGTAGGTGACGTACAGGTCGCGCGAGAGGCGCTTGCCCAGGGTGAGCGCGGCACCGCTGGCGGCGTTGTCGGCGTCCGGGCCGCGCAGGCCGATTTCGTCGAGCCCCAGGCGCTGCGCGATGCCGCTGCCGGGGTCGCGCCCGCCGCTGAGCAGCGCCAGCGCCGCCTGCTGCATCAGCGCCGCGTCGGCGCCCCCGGCCGCGGCGCTGCGCCCGAGCACCAGCCAGGAGAGTATTTCCGCGTCAGGCATGTCGGGTTCGGAATACAGCCGCACGCGCGGCGCATGGGCGGTGCCGCTCACCTGCACGCCCACGCGCTCGCTGATGTGCGGGCGCAGCGCCAGGATGTCCAGCTGCGGGTTGTCCATCGCCGAGGAAAAGCGCAGCAGGCCGGTTTCCACGTCCAGCATCTGCCCCCAGGCGCGGTAGCGGCCCTGTTCGGTGCGGATTTCGCCGAGCACGCGCGGCATGGGGCCGTCGGCGCCGCTGCTGGTGATCTGCAGCCGGCCTTTCAGGCGCGTGGTCAGACCGTGGCCCTGCACCGCGAAGTCGTCGCCCAGGTCGAGCTGGACGTCGATGCGCGGCGGGCGGGCGGGCTGCACCTGGGCTTCGGGTAGGGGCTGCGCCGCGGTCTTCGGATCGTGGCCGGGGCCGCCATGCACCACCACGTCGTCGCCGAGCGCGGGGGTGCTGTCGTCGGGCAGCAGGAGGCTGGCGCGGTCGGTGCGCAGCTGGCCGGTCAGCGCCCATTGGCCGTCCTGCAATTGGGCGCGCAGGTCGCCGGACAGGCTCAGCTGCCGGTCGGCGCGCACCAGCACCTGCAGCGCCTCGGCGCGGGCGGCCATGTCCAGGCGCACGGCCTGGCCTTGCCATGCGATGTCGCCGTGGGCGGTGAGGCGGCCGCCCTCCTTGGGGGCGCGGGTGAGGTTGCCGCTGGGCCCGAGGATGCGGGCGCCGCTGCTGGCGCCGCCCGCGAGCGTGAGCTCGGTGATGCGCAGGTGTTCGCCCTGGAGCTGCGCGCGCAGGCGCCCGTCCTTGAGGTCCACGCCGTCCAGCACCGAGCGCACGGCCAGGTCGTCGGCGCTGATCTGGCCGCTGAGCTGGGGCGCGTCCAGGCGGCCCGCGAGCTGCACGTTGGCCGCCAGGCTGCCGCGCACGCGCCAGCCGGGTGGGGCGAACATGGACCACACGCCCACGTCCGGCAGCGCCGCGCGCAGCGTGCCGGCCAGCGGCGCGTCCGGCGCCAGCGGCCCGCCGTCGGCGCCGCGGCGCAGGGGCAGGCTGGCCTGGGCCGTGGCTTCTCCGGCGCGTTCGCTTTGCCAGAGGGCGCCGAGCCGGAGCTGGCCGCCCTCGGCGCTGAGCGTCACCTCGGCCTGGCGCAGGCCGACGGGGGTGGCCTGGCCGTCGATGTCCAGGCGCAGGTCGCCGCTGCGGCGGCGCACGCTGGCGTGGGCGCGCAGCGGGTCGGCCAGGGTCACGTCCCAGGCGGCGTCCAGCAGCACGTCGCCCGCCATGCCCAGGCGCTGGAGCAGCGGCGGCTGCGCGCCGTCCAGCGCATCGGCCCAGGCGAGCGGCACGCCTTCCAGGCGGCCCTGCAGGTGCGAGGGCAGGCCGCTGGCGGGCGGCGCCAGCGTCAGGGGCTGGCTGTGCAGCATGGCGCTGCCCGGCAGCGGCCCGTCGATGCGCGCCTGCATCGCGCCCGTCTGCAGCTGCAGGTGGGGGCGGGTGCGCAGTTCCAGCGCCAGCGGCGCCTGCGATTGCACCTGCCACGGGCCGGGGCGGTGGGCGGCGCGGGCCTGCAGCGTCAGTTCGCTCACCTGCGCCTGCCAGTGCCCCGGGCCGCGCAGGGTGGCGCTGGCGCGCAGGTGGGCGCTGGCGGTGAGTTGCTCATTCTTGGCGCCATGGCTGGCGCTGCCGTCCAGGGCGAGGGATGCCTGCGCGAGCGTGCCGTCCACGCGGGCCTGCACGTCGCGCAGCGCCAGCGGCGGACCGTCGGGCGGGGCGTAGGCGAGGCGGGGCACGCGCAGGTCGGCCTGCAGCGCGAAGGCCGGGGGCGGCGAGGCAGTGCCGGCCGCCTGCAGCTGCGCGAGCGGGCCTTGCCAGCCGCCTTCCCAGCGCGCCTGCAGTTCGGCATTGCCCGCGAGCGGCGCCTGCACGAGGGCCGGGGGCAGGGCCTGGGGCAGGGGCAGCGCGGCCAGCCAGCGCTGCAGCGCCTGCGCGTCCCGCACGGCGAGGTCGATGCGCCCCTTGCCGCTGCGCGCGGCCAGCGCGCCGTCGAGCTGCAGCGTGGCGCCGGGCACGGCGGCGCAGAGCTGCCCGCTGCCCGCGCGCTCCGCGGGGCGGATGGTGAGGTTCGTGGCCTGCAGCTTCGCCTGCAGCGCGGCCAGCGACAGGCTGTGGATCTGCGCCTGGCCGTCCCGCCACAGGGCGTCGAGCCGCAGGTGCTCCAGGTGCAGGCCGTGGGATGTTTTGGCCGGGGCGCCGGTGAGTTCGGCCTGCACCCGCAGCCCGCCGTCCAGCGAGCCGGCCACGCGGGCCTGGCCGCTGACGGGCGCCGCGTCCAGCCGCCCGTCCAGCCGCGCGGGGCTGAGGTCCTGCAGCGTCAGCGTGCCCTGCAGCGCCTGCTTGGCGTGGTCGTAGCGGGCGTCGCTCAGGCGCAGCACGCCCGCGCCCACGTGGAGGCGGGCCTCGGGCACCGTCAGCTGCGTGCCGCCGTAGGTGGCGCGGGCCTGCAGCGCGGTGAGGGGCAGGCGGTGGGTGTTCCAGGGTCCAGGGTCTTCATTGGTCAAATCGGCCTGTAGTTCCCATCCAGACTGCGCGACGTGCTCCTGCGGTTGTAGCGATGCCGTGCCCGCCAGGCGGGTGGCCGGCGCCTGCGGCCACAGGGCGGCCAGATCCAGCGCCTGCAGTTCGGCCCGGGCCTGCGCCAGGGGCTGCGCCGCCCAGGGCCGCACCTGCGCCTGCACCTGGGCCCGCAGTGGATCGCCGGCTTCGCCCTGCAGCCGGGCGGTGAGGCCGAGCCGGGCATCCTGCCCCGCCAGCGTGCCCTCGATCCGGGCCTGCGCCGTGGCGTCCAGGGGCGTTGCGCTGCCCGGCACGGGGGTCTGCACCGTGCCTTGCAGCGCGGCCTGCAGCGCCATGGGCGCGGCGCCGTCCAGCGTGGCCTGCACCTGGTAGCGGCCCTGGGCCAGGGCGATGTTGTCCAGCGTCAGATGGTGCGTGCGGCCGTCCCAGTCGTAGCGGCCGCGCAGCGCGGTGCCGGCGATGGGCGCGCTGCCCTGGGCCGCCCAGACGATCTCGTCGGCGGCCAGCGGCAGGCTGACGCGCAGCGGCAATGCCAGCGACTGCGGCGGCCCGCCGGGCGCGGGGTCGGGCTCGCCTTCGGGGCTGAGCGTGATCTGCCCGGCCCGCAGTTCGGTGAGCACCAGCCGCCCCTGCAGCAGCGGCGCCAGCCGCCAGGCCAGGCGCGCGCCGCGCACCTGCACCGCCAGGTCCGGGCCGCGCCAGCGCAGCTCGCCGATGCGCCCGCCGTGGCGCAGCGTGCCGGTGACGTCGCTCGCCTGCAGCTGCTGGCCCGCGGGCAGATGCCCGGCGGCCAGGCGCAGCGCGCTGGCCAGCGAGCCTTCGCGGCCCGCCCACACCCACAGCCCCGCGAGCAGCGCGGCCGCCAGCAGCGCCAGCGCCGCGAGCACGCGCCATGGGCGGCGGGCGGCGGGTGCGGCCGGAGCAGATGCGGAAGGCGGTGCGGCAGGGGGAAGGGCGGGAGCGGTCATCAGAAGCTGTACCCCAGCCGCAGATGCAGCCGCAGCTGGTGCGATTGCACGCCCCAGGCCAGGTCGGCCTGCAGCGGGCCGACGGGGCTGCGCCAGCGCAGGCCGGCGCCCACGCCCACGCGCGGGCGCATGCCGGCCGGGGTGTCGCCCACGGCGCCCAGGTCGATGAAGGTGGCGCTTTCGAAATCGGTGAGGTTGCCGCGCAGCGCGATCGGGCGCTGCCACTCCACGCTGGCCACCACCATGTGCCGCCCGCCGTAGATCTGGCCGCCCTGCACGTGCGCGCCGATGCTCTGCCAGCTGTAGCCGCGCACCGTGGTGTCGCCCCCGGTCAGGAAGAGCTGGGTGGACGGGATGGCGGCCTGCCGGCGCGCCAGCAGGGTGCCGCCCTCCAGGCGCAGCGCCAGGCGGCTGGCGCGGCTGAGCTGCTCGTTCATCCGCACGCGGCCGAGGTCCACGAAACCCTGCCAGCGCAGCAGCGCGCGCACGAAGGGGTCGTGCGCGGTGCGCAGCGTGGTGCCCGCGCCCAGCTCGGCCGCCAGGCCCCAGCCGCGCGTGGGCGAGGTGGGGTTGTCGAAGTGCAGCCAGGTCCAGCCCCAATGGGCGCTGAGCGCGGCGGCCATGGGCGGGGCGGTATCGCCGTGGCTGCGGCTCAGGTCGTATTGCAGCCAGTGGCTGCGCTCCACGCGCTCGCTGCTCTTGCTCTGGCCCAGGCGCCACTGCGTGCTGTCGGTGACGAAGCTGCCGGTGTCCTCGCGCTGCAGCTGCGCGCCGCCGTTCCAGCGCCAGCCGTCCGCGTGCGGCAGGCCGCTCCAGTTGGAGGAAAGGCTTTTGAGCTTGTTGCTCAGCTGCACCTGGCTGAGCGCGCGCCAGTCCAGCCCCGGCAGGCGGTTGTGCGTGTGGTCCAGCGACAGGCGCGGCCCGCTGTCGGTGGAAAAGCCGACGCCGAACACCGCCTTCTGCAGCTGTGCGTCGCGCACGTGGGCGGTGACGGGCGCGGCCACCTCGGCGGCGGTTTCGCCCGTCGGCGCGGCCCCCGGGCCGGGGCCGGTGTCGAGCGTGAGAAAGACGCTGTCGTAGTAGCCGCTGGCGGCCAGGCGCTGCTGGGCGTCGAGCAGCGCGGCCTGGGTGTAGACCTCGCCGGTGGGCAGGCGGGCGATGCGGGCGATGCCCTCGCTGTCGTAGCGCTCGCCGCCTTCGATGCGCAGGGGGCCGAAGCGGTAGGCGGCGCCGCTGGCGTAGTCCACGCTCAGGCGCGCCTGGCCGGCGTCGGCGTCGATGTCGGCGCGGCTGGCGGCGATGCGCGCGCCGGGGTAGCGCCGCTGCTGCAGCTGGCGCAGCCCCTGGGTCTTGGCGTCGTCCCAGCCGCGCTGGGTGAAGGCCTGCCCCGGCTGCAGCGCGAAGTCGGCCTGCAGGCGCGCCTGGCGGCGTTCGCGGGCGGCGTCGTCGTCGCCGGGGCCGGTCAGGGTGATGCGCGTGTGGCTCACCCGGGTCTGCACGCCCGGCTGCACGTTCACGGTGATGGCGGGCGGGCTGTCGCCGGACTGGGTGACGCGGATGTCGGGCTGGAAGTAGCCCAGGGTGGCGAGCAGCTGGCGCGCGTTGTCGGGCAGGGTGCTGGTGAGGCGGCGCAGCTCCGAGGGCTGCAGGTCGGGCAGGGTGCGAAAGCGCTGCAGCTCCAGGTGCTGCTGCAGCAGGGCGCGCACGGCGTCGTCGCCGGTCTCGATGCGCAGCGTGAAGGCGGGCTGTGCCGTGCCGGCCGCTTCTTGCGCCGGGGCCGTGCCGGGCAGCAGGCTGCACGCGCCCAGCAGCAGCGCGAGTGGTAGCAGAAACAGCAGCGCCGGCCAGCGGGCCGGCGCTCTGTGGGGAAAAGTCATGCGGGCTATTTTGACAAAAGCCGCATCGCGTCTTCCAGGCCCTTGAGCGTCAGCGGGAACATGCGCTGGCCCATGAGCTGCTGGATGATGCTGATGCTCTGGCGGTATTGCCACACGCCCTGCGGTTCGGGGTTGATCCAGGCGAACTTGGGGAAGGCGTGCGTCAGGCGCTGCAGCCATTCGGCGCCCGGCTCCTCGTTGTTGTATTCCACGCTGCCGCCGGGCTGCAGGATCTCGTAGGGGCTCATGGTGGCATCGCCCACGAAGATCAGCTTGTAGTCCTTGTTGTACTTGCGGATGATGTCCCAGGTGGGGAATTTCTCGGCGAAGCGGCGGCGGTTGTGCTTCCACAGGTAGTCGTAGACGCAGTTGTGGAAGTAGTAGAACTCCAGGTGCTTGAGCTCGGCCTTCACGGCGGAGAACAGTTCCTCGACGCGCTGGACGTGCTCGTCCATGGTGCCGCCCACGTCCATCAGCAGCAGCACCTTCACGGTGTTGTGGCGCTCGGGCACCATCTTGATGTCCAGCCAGCCGGCATTGGCCGCCGTGGCGCGGATGGTGTCGGGCAGGTCCAGCTCCAGCTCGCTCCCCTCGCGCGCGAACCGGCGCAGGCGCCTGAGCGCCACCTTGATGTTGCGCGTACCCAGCTCCTGCGTGTCGTCGTAGTCGCGGTAGGCCCGCTGCTCCCAGACCTTGACCGCGCTGCGGTTCTTGCCCGCCCCGCCGATGCGCACGCCCTGCGGGTTGTAGCCGCCGTGGCCGAAGGGGCTGGTGCCGCCGGTGCCGATCCACTTGCTGCCGCCCTCGTGGCGCTCCTTCTGCTC